>JAAUXT010089260.1_pt1 | contig 27155 bp, 33 predicted proteins | sample 7278171 | NCBI WGS metagenome assembly JAAUXT01 (sample SAMN14350112, study PRJNA611818) | marine sediment metagenome | isolation source: surface marine sediment (1.8m) | place: French Polynesia: Moorea | collected 2018-08
GACTCCGTGTCCACTTTGTGTGTGTGTGTGTGTGTGTGTGTGTGTGTGTGCGTGCGTGTGTGTATACCTCGGGTTTTGCGAACTCGGATTTGCGAACTTACCATTGTGCCACCACCACCAAAGAGACGAAATTTTATTGCAGACTACTTATCGTTTGGCGAGATTGGGGGAAGAATCCACGTTTACGTACCTAAAATGAGAAAAATAGAAACACATTAGCAGAGGAAAAATCATTTCCTGCAACAACGAAGCTACGCTGTGAACAACAACGTCGTCGATTCAACGCTCAAAATGACGTCATTTCTGTGCAGGGCGTTCACACAGAGAAATCCACGGGACGCAACTTTTCCACGACTGGCAGCATTGAGGAAAACACCACTGCACGGCTTTATCACGCACGGGAAATCCTTCCATACCAATAACCTTGTTGCCAGAATCTGCATACAAGTCGAAAAATCCTGCTTCAAGGGTTCTTCAAACGAAAAAGGATACAGACAATTCAGCAACCAGACACGCTTCTGAAATTTCAATCCAAATGCTATTTCAACACTGGGATATTGGCACACAATACAGACTTTTGAAACTTGAAGGGCGAGACGGAGTTTTCACAGTGGGACACAATCAGCATGGAAACGAGAGAACGCGGATTGTGGAAATTGACTTCGGGAGGAAAGAGACGGAAGGAGCCGTAATGCACTGCACTCCGGAAGCCTAACCCAATCTCACGTCACAGAATTCCATCAAAATCTCCATCATAAGCTCCAGTCACTTGCCACGGGAGGCAGAACATACGGGAGAGAGTCCCGACCAGCATATGGCGGCGTGTCTTCGGCAGCATCAACCACTGGTGAAAAACACGTTTCGAAAATGGGCGCGTCGCGGACGTACAGACATCTGGAACCTGCCCGACTGGCAGGTCCTGGCTGGAGGGGGGGTTGGTCTGGGGACGGTCGGACTGACGCAGGTTCAGTGCTACCATCCCGAGGATGGCATCCAATCCAACTCTATTACCAGAACATAACACAAATCCCACGTTCAACTTCAACATGGCCTCATTGCCCCAAAATTCCTGTTTTCGGTTCGCATCAAAATCTGCAGATAAACAAACCGTATTCAGTTGCACGTCCGCCGCACCCAAGAGAAAGACGCACCCCACCCAACATTCACCTGAGGTCCCCCTGAAACCATGGCACATTCCTTCCCCTGTATGCGACGCAAACATTTTGTTGATACTCAATTTCCGGAGAAAAGGTGGGTGAGTCTCGTACACAAGTCCATACGGCACGAACCATTGCGCCCAGGTCTGCAGTGATTTGATGATTCTGCCTCGGACCGCACCCATTAGGGCGGCATCTGAAGAGCATCACGAGTCTTTGAACCCATCAGAGATCGGATGAGGGAGCCGGATCCGACATTGATCCTCCTCTGAGAGGAAACCGATCCCCGGGTTTGATTAACCCGAATTGATCGTCAATCCGTCGCCGGTGAGCGTAGGACTCCAGGTCGATAGACGGTGCGCAATGCGACGAAGATTCGTTGGCCTGGCCAATATCAGATTCTTCAGCATTGGAGGGGGGCACGCGCAGATTTCTGGTTCTCGTTTGATGGCATATCCGTCGCTGGGAACTGAGGAGCGCCGGTCGATATGATACAGACGACGAAGGCTCGTTGGACTGGCGAACGTCATGTGGCACTGATTCACAGAACATTCAGCAGTGTACCGAACCCAACTGCATGGAAGTGCTGCGTCTTTCAGAGGTATGATAACCATTGACGTTTGCTTCAATGGGACTTTGACACCAGAAAATCAAGACAAAAGTTGGGGTGCGTCAAGAACAGGGGTGAACATGGCGTGCAACACACATGTTTCGGGTTCTTTTCAGGAATTGCAGACCCAGATGCCACACATTTTCCAGTATGAAGAGGTCACTGAACCCATACAATATCTCGTGTCGTTTCTCTCAGTCACAGACAAGCCATGTCTGGCTCCATTCTACCAGGGAAAGACACAACGCCCAATGTTGTGCCAAGACATCTGCCATCACGGATTTTTTGTGTGATCCTGCAGTCCGTGAGCTTGTCAAATCCCCTGTTGTGAAGAAAAGAAATGTATTGCCGTGTTTGCGACAGAATTTCCAGCGTGGATTAGTGGGGAAATGTTCGCTTCGTGACAAGGAGATCGGGACACTGTTAAAACAGCGCTCGGCGCTCAATGCTTCTTTTGAGCTTCACCATCACATGTCACAAGTGTAAAATTCTCAACCACCCGACATGAAATTGGATGTTTGCTGGAGGCACATGTGTGAGTGCGTCGTGTGTGTGCGGTGATTGGGAGTGAAAACGACGTTGGGCACGGACAACCTTCCAGACTCGCTGATCCCAGATGCGCACTGTCCAGGAAGCGCGTCTCTCACTGCACCGAATGGGTGGAGTCAAGGCGTGAGCACACGCACGAAAATGCCAATGAAACATTCAAGAAAGCAGAGATTTGAACAGTGGTACACACGCCCCACCGGTGAGGGTGAGGAGGGCCTCAGTGCGGGAGGTGGCAGGACCTCCTGGGGTTGGTTCCAGCCCTCCCCCGGTGGGACAGTACTAAGTCCTGCCCAGGACGAGTGTCCAAATTTGCATTAATTTATTCCAGAAACATGCTTTTCTCTATGTGGGATGAATTGCTGCAGCGGCATCACCAGGCATCACAGCGGAAGCCACACACACAACGCCATCGCTCTGATTTACGCCTGCATTAAGCGTCACAACAGCCACGTAAATTTCATTAGTTTTCCGTCTTTATTGTATCGGATTCCCCCAGTGACGGCTTTGCTCCGCACGAAAGACCATTCACCAGCCCCGGTAGATTGAATTTGCGCGTCTAATCCACTGCACGATCTCCGCCAAGTGAACACGTTGGAGATGTTTTGCCAATGTTCAATGGACTGGGTTCCAAACAAGATGGTACCATGGTACCATGCTGAGCAGCTGCTCCTGCCACAGGCATCACAAGAGGCTTGAAGGGTTGAGTGGACAGTTGTTTGAACACCTGAGGGCAAAGTGAGCAAGTTGTGAATCACTCAGCTGGGACAGGGAGTGGATGGGCGATTGGTCTGCCCAGGCCCCCGTGGACCCTTTGGGCCTTCTGCCCCCTGCTACAGGTCTACATCATGTTGCACAGATGACCAACTTGTGACTCCTCAATTTGAAGCATCGCCCCACACTCTTGTGACGCTTTTGGAACTGCTTGTTCCACGCACGCACACACACACGCACACACTTTTTTTTGTGAATGTCCCGTGTCCAAAACTTTCAGATTGTCCGAAGATGGTGTGACGGAAAACCTCATCTCAATTGTCTGAAGCTAATTCGACCCGGCTGGCCCATCCTCCGCAGAAATCTACCATCTCCTGTACTCAAGAAAAGCCCATTGGAGACGCACATCTGAGACTGCAGCGCAGATATCGATATAGTGAGGCCGTGTCATTGAGTGTCGCATTTCGCCTCCTTCGGCCCATCGAGTGAGCGACTCAATCCACGGGGAACAACACTCAGCGAGGAAGGGCTCGGATAACGACCTGGATAAAAGCGATCAAAGTGAAACCACGTGGTGTGCCGAGTTCACTCGTGTGCAAGACGCACCGTTTTCAGCAAAAGCGGGGATGAAAGGGACTGGTGTATCTTGCACGTGGTTCATTCTTTTCGTGTACGAGTATTTTACAAGAATCTTGGAACTAGAAAACGGAGGCAAAAGATATGAGTGCGTCTTTTACCAAGGCCCGGCTTACGAGTACGATGGGATCTTGTCGCCAGAAAACAATGGCAAAAGATGAGGTGCTTCTGGTACTTGGGTGCGACTTATGGGTGAATACGCCAGTTCATTCCGCGTCCTGTTCCAGTACAGGATCATCCTGGGAAAAACCCGTTTGGGCCGAGGCAAGGCGGGAATGATTCACACAGCGCAACTACCGTGGATTCGCCCGTGGCTTTCCCTGGGAGTGGTGGACACGAGCAGCGGCCCCGGCCCATCCAGACCCGACCCATCTATTCACCTTATCAAGCGACGCTTCACTGGGTCAAACAGCACAAATCCATCACATGTGGCCTGCAGCCTCCCCACCTCGAGACGCACCGCACCCATTCACGACTCGGTCAATTCAAACTCATTTGTCCGTTCACCACAAGGACGCTGGGTTTACACTGAAGACATGCGCGTGGCTTCAGTGTGATGTGGCCAAGACACCCAGGGTCCTGGGAATAGAAAAGTTCAGGGTCAGGATGGTAGGCGGGGCTCCAGGGAACATGGAGAGACTGGTGACACTTGTGCACCGACGCTTCTGGAAGTCAGCGCGTCCAAAAAATGTTCCTTCTTTCATCTACGGGTTGAAAGGAAAGATGGATGTTTCTGTTGTGGGAAAACTGATTGGCTTCTGTGGCCTCTCGTACTGTTGGAAGTGTTTCCTTGTTTGATTGGGCACTTGCAGATGTGCTCTTCTGAACACGTACCTCAATGCTGAACACTAGACGCAGACCTGCGCACAACACAGCGAACATCCACCCAATAGATCTACCGAGGCCAGAAAGGCCCTCACAATTTCCCCCAGACAACTCCGGCAGATTCAGCGCGCTGCTCCGACTGCCCCACTTGATGTCCACTTCCCATCCATACTGACCGCGCCGCACTCGGACCCATAAATCCACACCACACCGTGTAAACAGTTCCTTCCATCCACAGGGGTCACACCAATCCCGCTGCACAGGAATTCCGTGCGCACCAATCTTCAAAACACTCCCACCAAGACAGAGAAGCCAACAACAGAACAAGAACACTTGGCAGTGTGGACACACGCCAAAACTGCTTGCATCCATTCACCACACCCAACATGGCTTGCAGCTTTTGCCAAAGTTCCAACTCAGTTTGCAAGCAAAATTGTAGGGCAGGATTTTGGTGCAAACTATAAATCTGCATTTTTCCAGTCAGACCAAAGCTCACACAACAGTTGGCTTGATAGAACACCTGAAGAGTCTGACCCAACATCTGTTCACACGGGGGGAGGGGCGGGCTCTGTCAATATCCCCTGCATTGCACACCCCAAATCAGCTTCGCATTCTGCGTGTGTAAAATGGGAAGATAAACCAGATCAGGTTGATTCGAACCAATGCATGTGGAACTGCCACTTGCGATTGGAGCATCAAATCCGACTTCAAACAATGCAGAGACATCAAGCGATGCAGAGACTCTTGCTTGACGCAGTTCGTTCGTGCTCCAACCCCGTCTCCCCACACGAGCCTCGCTTCAAAGCCCCGGCTCCAGCGCTAATGCGGGATGCCTCTCACTTCCCCGCTCCGTGCCTCCCAGAGTGGGGGCTGATTTGAGAACATGATTACATCGCGTCGGAACAAGAGCCCGACATAATGCTATCAGCATCAGACAGAAGCGGGAGAGAGATCCTCATCTGAATTCAATAGTCTCACCCAGCGCTGGAGGACTGGATCTGAGTCTGCATCTTTTATCACACAAATGCCTCTCTGTATGCAACACGCAGACCAGGGCTGCTTGTGGTTGGGGCACGTTTGAACTGTGCGCTGCAACGTCGTGTGTACGTCCAAACTTTCCTGAAGACAATGGTCTCACCCAGCGCTAGAGTGGATGTAGTCTGCATCTTTTACCACAGAAAGGCCCCATCAACAAACAAACCAAACAGGCCAGGAATGCCGCAGTGACGACATGGTTGAAATGTGCGGTGACTTCGCTTGCCCAAGTTCGTTCCTGAATTCCGTCGGGTCGAGTTGTCGTGACGACGCGCCAACTGGAGAAAAGCGTGCACACATGATCGGGTCATGTGACGGAAGGAAAGGCTCGTGCTGAACACAGATGACACGAGCGAAACCCCCGAAACCTCCTTGGCATGCTGCACTGATGTCTTCGAACTCTTCATGGTGATGGAACAAATGTCAGAAATTTGAAGACGACAGCGAGGTCACCTTTCGTCTTTTTAGTGCCGTCCCTCCCCTCCATCTCAGTGCTCCCCTTGACTCCCTGGTGCACGAAGAATCCAACAGCCCCCACATCATTGCCTGAAATCGCGAGTCCAATACGCCTGTTCATTTAAGGTTCAATCCAAAATGACCAGACACCGAGTCTCGAAAACCCCCGTCTCGTCATTGCATTGCGGCTCGCGGCTCACGCCTCCATCTCCCCAGCACAGTCCCCGCAGCTCCCCAGTCTCTGGAGCCGAAGCTGTGTGTTCGGGAGAAGAGGCTCTCAGGGGCTGAGCGATAATGAGTTGATTACAGCGCCTCCACACACCTCGAGTAGCGACCGATACTCCCCTCCGGGCCCCGAGACAATCAACCTCGTCGATGCTCGTTTTCTCTTCCCAGCCTGAAGGGGATGAGGTTTTCACACCTGAACAGCCACCATGACCCAGGGGCTTGTTCCACTGCATTTCATTTTCATTCAGAGGGTGCAGCCACTGCAAGAAACGCTCAAGCAGACAAGCTGGTTCAAGTGCCGTGCAGTTCCATGTTTTTGAAGCACCTTTCTGCCCCAAACTTGAGGATCAAAAGAAGGAACGCAGCACAGTCATCGACATGAGTTCACCATTGTTTCAATGGGACCTTGGAACCTGGCGCTTTGGTACCCAATTTTGTAGGTGTTTGTTGGGGTACGTCCAACACGCATGGGCGTGTCTTGACACGGAACAACACCGTTTTAAGCTGGTCACCAATGTACTTTTGTGATGAGGTCTTCTGCTTGGCCTTTGCTTCGTGAAGTCAACGAGAAAGAAGAGGGAGAACACCTCATCAAAACTACAAAATGAAGCAGTGTCCAGATGAATGATGACTCTGTGGCCTTGGGGTCACTGAACCTCTACGTACTGGTGAGATTCTGACAACACTTGGATTAGGAGCCGCTGTTCCCGTGAACACACACCAGGAACTCCCGACGCAGATCATGTGACTTGCCATGCAGGTCACGTGATGGTTGCCCGGGGAGGTTCTGCCCGGGACAGGCCTGGGCGTGAATTCCCCGCTCCAGCGGGCGGGGGCCAAGTCATCAATCACTCACTCCGCTCCTGACCTGTCCTCCCATCCCAGGGCTCGATGAAGTCCCGTCCGCATCCGCGCGCAGAGACACAGGGCTTTTCTTCCCTCAGAGTGCCAAGCAACTTGACAAAACGTGGCCACCCCTGTACGTGGTTGTATTATGCCATTGGTGGGATTTCTGTACTTGTGAACGACGCAATGACCCTGGCCTCACCTGTTGGTGTGATGAGTCTGGCCCTTAGCAATTGGTGTGGTGAATCTGGCCCCACAGTTGGTGTGGTGGATCTGGCCTCACCAGTTGGTGTAGTGGGTCTGACCCCACCAGTTGGTGTGGTGAATCTGGCCCCACTAGTTGGTGTGGTTCTGGCCCCACTAGTTGGTGTGGTTCTGGCCCCACTAGTTGGTGTGGTGGATCTGGCCTCACCTGCTGGGATGGTGGATCTAGCCTCACCAGTTGGTGTGGTTCTGGCCCCACCAGGAGGGGTGATTTGATGTGGCTTCACGAGTTGGTGTGGTGAACTCTTGGAGACTCTCACGAACAAACAATAGCCCTTGGTATGTGACCCACCCTTTTGCCTTGAAATTGGCATCACAAAAGAAGCCCGTCCTCTGTTCAATGTGACCTCAATGCTATTCGTGGCAAATTTCGGGGTGCGGCTTGCACACGGGTAAGACGGGCACTCTCTCGTCAAAACTTCACAGTGCATCAATGGAGAAAGTTTGACATTCCTCAAATTACGGCGGTCACCGTTTCCCGAGGTTGCAATGGACACTGCGTCAATAGACTGAAGGATGACGCCCGACGCGGGGCGCTTCACAAGTCGCGGCACGTCGCTCAGCGCGGATTCCTTCTGGCGCTCTCGTCGCCCTGCAGCAGAAAAACCTTTCAAAGCAAAGACAGGATGAGCTGCAAGGAACGAGAAAGGATTGACTGACCTTCCACTCAATATCCAACCACTCCAATCCAAGCATCTGTCTCACCTCTACAGAGCCGCGACTTTCGATTCACGACATGTCTCTGCGGCTGGAGTTCACTCCAATCTACCCGCAGACCCGAGTTTCAACTTGTTCTTCCATACAAGATCAGTGCCCCGGGGCCAGGCTGTTTTACCGTGTTGGGTTCCCACTCACGACAGCTTAAAACATCGGGCGCTGTTCCCGTGGGGTGCGGCGGTGCTGCCTCTCTCACCATTGACCTCCGCCACGACGCGCCCTCAATGCGTTGATGCCTCCATCTCCCCGAGTTTTGCCTTCACAATGCGGGATTGCGGCAAATCTATCAACGGTAAGGCCAATGATAAAGGTGTCCATCACATGCAAAGCTTCTTCAAACTTTTTGCAGGCCACAAGTCTCTCACTGACACTTCTGAACAACAGACCTGGCTCAACATTTGTGAAATCGGAGAACTGCATGAAAGCCCGCAGTTTCTGCAGGTCACAGTCGCGCTGCTATTGCAGTGCATCCTGCAAACCTGAGTGTTGTGAGTCAACTTGATTTTTGCACAGGCAATTCGGCAGTTTGTTCACCAGCTCAACAAACCGCTCACAATTTGCCATTCAAAGCCACGGAGACGGAGGCCGAATCGGAGATCGGAGCGAGAAGACGGGGGATCGAACCCTCACTGCGTATTCCTGCAGAACCAGTAACGTGATCCTGTGATCAATACTGAGGAAACACACTGTGAAGACTCCGCGTGGTGCGGTAGCGTCAAAATGAAGCAGGTTCACAGACACGGGCATCAAATTGACGCTTTCTACAGATTTCAAGCCTCGTAGTTTTCACAATGTGGGACCAAGGAAATGGATTAAATATCGCCCGGGTCTCCTGTAGAACAAATCGCGCTGTGGGCGAGCAGGGGGAGGGGGATGGGCGGCTTGCGGGGGGGGGCTGGGCGGGAGCTGGGGTGGGCGGGCTGTTCGATCGCGTCGCCTTGCAGGAGCATCCCGAGGTCAACCACACATCGCCACCGCCATTTCCTTCGGTCAAAGATTGGGGTTCAGTTGCAGAGCTTCACTCACACAGAACGTGAAGAAATCGCCTCAGCTCAGTGAATTTTTCCCATCATGGGTGGCGATGGTTTGACCAGAGAACCTGGAAGCGTTGGACATATTCTTGATCACCGTACTCACCCGTGTTTTTGTCGCACCCTTTTTGCCTTCTCTTTCTGGCTCTGAGGTCCCACTCACCTGAGAAATGGAAAACCAGTACCCATGCACGATGAGGCCACAATGTTCCGGTGGTTTGGACTACATTTGGGAAAGAAGATGCGTCTTGTGCATGGGTGAATACGGTCCTCAGATCTTGAGACACGGCGCAGGCTCACGTGTTCCCACAACACAACGCACACAGCTTCTGACACACACCAGACCCCCCGCTGCGTGCTCGGAGAGACCGGACACACACCAGACTCTCCTCCGGGACCCGACGGTCCGGATCGCGCGTCCCTTCCAGGAACTCTCCCAGGCAGGTCCGGCCGCCGCGTCTCACCGAGTGCGAACTGGGTTGCTTCAAGTGGGAACACATCTCAAAGCTGGGGCACGTCAGGTCTCCAACAGGGGCACACGCCAAAAGCCGTACTCGCACTGGTGCCGCATCCGTAGCGTAACACAACGCCCAATGAATGCACAGATCAAGCCTGAAATTGCCCACACATGTCAGACAAGGGTTCTGTTCACCCTGGGAGAAGAATCGCGTGTTGCACCAAAACATACTGCACTGAAACTGAATGGAGGGTCCATGCATCTGTCACGGACAGGAAGCGTTTGGCGGAACTGCAGTGAGCAAGAACCTTGGTCAGAAAACGCAGCTCATCTTTCCTGTAATCCTTTGAACACAACTCACTTCCAAGATAATTTTCCCTTCCAGAATTGAGGCATTCCCCCCACAGGCTCCTCGTTGAGAGTTTAGGAGTGCGTGGCTGGAGGCTGCGTCTGACAAGATGGGTCCCGGTAGGGGGACGAGGCAGCGACGTTCAGCACATGAGAAAATCCCATTACGGGAGTTACGGGAGCCCGCGCTTCAGCCAATTGTCTTCATTTTCCACCAAACACCAGTAAATCAATGGATTTGCTCACACACTCTCAACACACCGAGGCGTAGGCAGCTGGAGTACTCACAAATGTTGTAATTCGTGTACTCTTTTCTTCACTCTGAAGCCAGGAATAAAGTACACAAATCCCAGCAGAATTGCCGTATTCACCCGTGTTTCATCCTTTGCCTCCGCTGGCACCAAGATCCTGTTGAAACCGTGTCAACTCAAACTGACGCACAAGGCGCCCCCATTCTTTTGATGCTGAATTGCAGGGGGAAAGGTGTGTCTTACACATGGGTGAATATGGTAGGCCTGAATTTCCACCCCTTTGCACACAAGCATAAGAATTACTTCCAACAGTCCTTCCTCCATTTTGTGTGCTTTTCCTTGTGGACCCGTGCTCCCATTCTTTCTCATGGAGATACAGGTCACACCACTGCGCGAAGGATTTTGACTTATGGCCCCTATTCACGGAACAGCCCTTCGCGCTGCGCGCGCGCAGATCGGACCGGGACAGCCTGGAGCAGCGCCTGCGCGCGCGCAGAGTGATGTTATCGACGTCCTTCACATCAAAGATAATAAACACAATCATTTCCACATGCAATATACATAACAGGCGCGGTGATGCATCATTGAGGCCCAGTGGGCACTGCTACTGCTGCTCTCGCTGCTGGTGTCACAGACCCATTTCCGGGTCCACATGTTCAGTATAAATGCCATGGAGAAACGCTCAATCTCGTGCACAAACTCTTTGGGTTTGGTGGGGAGACCATCAATCCAATTGATTTGGAGTTGGGGCTCAGAGATTCAACGTCTTGTTTCAGCTGGGAGTGGAACCCTTTCGGGATGGAGAACCTGAAGTAGATCCACACACGTTGAGCTGGCTATGGTCGTTCACATCCAACACGAATTTCAATTCCTGGTGTGTGTGTGTGTGTGTGTGTGTGTGTGTGTGTGTGTGTGTGAATGTGTGTGTGTGTGAATGCCAGAGGCAGAAGTCCCCCCCCCCCTTACTCGCCAAGAAATATTGACCTTCACTCGTTCAGAACCTTCGTATCATCTTCCACGTGGGTTCCACTGTGAACAAAAAGACACGTCGAGCCACGAAATCCTTGCACCCGAGCTGAGCCTGCTTTGCTGGTGACCGCATGTGATGGTCTTCACCAGTCTCCCCCACACCTGAACAAGAACAATGAGGAACCGCTTCAACCCTGTCCGAACATGTGAATGGAGGTCAGAGTATCTTCTCTATTTGTCGTCTGGCCATCAGGCACAAACGATGCTCCCCGCCAGTCTGTCCTCCACACCTGAACACAATAATGGGTCTTTAAAACCGCTTGAGCGCCGTCTGTAAAAGACACGAACTGCTCCTTCACCAGTGACTTCAGAGCCAATTAAGATCTGCCGCGGATGCATTTTTAATGGGCGGAGTGGCATGAACGGTCATCAGAAGCTCCGAGACTTCTGGCCTCGTCGTCACGAAAGAAGATCAGCGGCTGAGTTCAGTCGAGCTCCAGCCGGGTGTTCTGTCTGGTGAAGTCACATTTGCTTGTGGTCTTCCCCCAGTGTGTTGCACTGTATGGCTTGTTTCATAACAAACCCACATTGGAACAATCAGGGTCTTGGAACGTGGGTGAGACACCTCTGAATCGCTGAGAACCAAGGTAACACACACAATGCGCAACACAGAAGCAAAAGTGTGGACACGCGGACACTGCCTGCACACTCTTCAGCACAATAAAGAGACACCACCTGCACCACACACACCAAACCAGATTCGCCAGACACAACTTGTGTTGAATTCACTTCAGGTCAAACAGAACCTGCCTGCACAGTACACACTTCAAACGGACACTGCCTGTGTTGCAGCAAACGGACACTGCCTGTGTTGCAGCAAACGGACACTGCCTGTGTTGCACACACTTCAGCGTATCAAACGGACACTGCCTGTGTTGCATACACTTCAGCGTATCAAACGGGCACTGCCTGTGTTGCATACACTTGAGCGTATCAAACGGACACTGCCTGTGTTGCATACACTTCAGCGTATCAAACGGACACTGCCTGTGTTGCACACACTTGAGCGTATCAAACGGACACTGCCTGTGTTGCATACACTTCAGCAAACCCCCTGCGCGGGCCTCGCCGCCGTCGCTTCTCTCTTTGCTGCTGATTTCGTTACGGAAGCCGCGGCAGTTCCGGCATCCCGAGCACCGCCTAATCCGGTTAGTCCGAAACGTCTCTTCCGACGCGACTGCTGCTGCTGCGACGCTCCGGGCAAGCCTGGCAGCAGTCTGTATCTCCAGCTCACCTGGTTTGCTGATGAGTTTTGGTGAGCAGGAGGTCCAGTGTTCACCCATGTAAAAGTCGCAACTCAAGTTCACTCACTACACACCCCAATTGCAGCAGCAAGGTTCCACGCAAACGTGACAGCAACAGAACTGTCTCCAGCTCACCTGGCGTCTGCTACGTTTGAGCGTGATAGCTTGTGTCGTTTTCACCCGTGTGTGAGTGGCACATAAGTTGAAGACGCCCTGCAACAAGAAGACAGGATTCTCACACTGCACAAAAATGGTTCCTGTGAAATCACACAATGACTTTTCGAGACCTTTGGTCGAGAGTTGTGTGATTGAACAGGAACCTTTTTGTGGGGTAAGAACCCATTTCTACCACGATGCGAGCTCGTACGACATGTTTAGAGATCGCAGAGTTGTACAAGCTTCAGGGAAGAGCACTTGCTGGTGACACCAAAAATTTTGCGGAAAAATTCCATATCCAGGAGGGTGTCCTGTCCCCTGCCCCGCCTGTCCTGTCCACACCTCTTTCCGTACAGCAAATTTGGCCAGATAGCCATTCGTGCTGCAGCAGTCCCATATTGTGACACACGCCTTCCTGTGATGCTCAGTTGCAGGGGAAATAGGTGCATCATTTTTCTCGAGTGAATACGGCACGTGTTGTGCCACAATCGTCTGTCTGCACGTCAAACTTCCTGCGTTTTTGACCCAAGGAACGATGATGTGAGGTTTCCTTGACCTGTTGCTCCGTATCAAATGAAGGTCACCTGTCCGATTCTGGACGCTACCAATCTGGCAGAGCTGTCCAGTGAGCAATGATCAAACCCTCCAACTTCATCCACAGCCCACACACCACACCTCGCTCTCTCAACCTGTCTCTGCGTTCTGTCTGTCGCTCTCTCTCTCTCTGTCCCATTCAGTTTCTCCCTCGCCTTCCACCCCTCGAGCCGTCACCAGCACACGACCCCCACGCAGCACCACGGACACGAGCACCCGGACTCTTACCTTACTGATCCTGATTCTGCACCGCGCGCACGTCACGTGTTTCCGCCTCGACATGGCTGCACTTCCGTCATCATCATCATCACGTGTCCGCCACGTGGTCCCAGGGTCCGAGATTCCGTGTTCCGCATCCGAATTCTCGCGGTGTAGTCACCAACCTCAGTTGTCTCAATCCATGTACACCAACGCGTCCTTCATAGGCCTGGCAGCGTGGTGACGTCCGTCGGTTGGATGGTTGGCGGAGCAATCTAGGTTTTCCCGTTGTTCATCAGTGTTTGATTCATCAGGTCAATTTACACGTGCCAGCAGCGTCGCTCAATGGCGCCTGATTGCAGCGTCACGCAATGCGCCAGAGTCCACCTGCGGCAGTACACCTGCAGCAGTACTCCCTGGATACTGCACGTGAATGTGTGTGAGAGTACACCTGGGCGTCCATAATCACAGCTGCACACAAGAGAAACGGCCAGAGATTGAGGGTGGATCACCTGACACACAAGCCACAGGTGCGTTGTGGACCTATGGTTCGCTGGACATGTTGCAGTTCTGTTGTGAAGACAACCGCACCTCGTGCTGGTGGACAGGTGAGCCACACACAACCAGCCAATTTGTTCAAAAATCTGTCTTCAATGGTCTGTCAACATCACAACTGAATCCTGACGGTCTCCGACCCCAACTGCCCCAACACCAACAGCACAAATCAAACACAGCTTACCAAACTTAAAGCCGTTCCCAGCCCAACCACAACCCCACAAGAATGTGCTTCGTGAGCGAATCCCTGTCTTCCAAAGCGCTTGAAAGAAGTCAAATTTCCAGATATCCAATCCAAGGCTTAAAACTTGAATGCAGACACCTGAATAGCAGAAAAGTCTGCACTCGTTTCGCCCTGTTCAACTGCCATCCCTGTGAGCAATCCCTGTCTTGCCATGCCCTTCAAGAAGTCGAGTTATTTGAAAATGTAGGCACCTGAACAGCATAGTCTGCACCCTTGACGCTCTCTTGAGCTGCTGTCTCCCTTCAGGGATCTGCAGCACTTGGCAGCGCTGATGATGACAGGCAGCACGTCTCTCCACACGACGAGAGCGGCGTCTGATCACTGCAGACGAGACCTCTTCATCACCGCAAAGTGGCTTTTACAGCATTCATCAACCATTCAGAACATTCATCAACTGAACAGTTGAACGTGCATGCAGTCTGCAAAGAGGCCTCTGGCGCCAAAGGAGAAAATTTCATCACAGCAGAATTCGCCGAAGACGCACGACAACCGCTTCGTGTGGCACATTGAGATCTTGTGTTTGTGGCAAGACAGCATTGAAACACAACCACCGCGGAGTGAGACACGGACGACATGCCCAAAACTGATGAGCTGTGCGTCTGACGGTCATCGACGCAACGCAGAGACAAAGCACGACGCTGTTGGAAAGTTACGGACATCAGTTGCCACGTGGATTTTCACGCAGGAAACTTCGCGTGTCTTTCCTCCGCCCACGAACCACGTGGAACTCCACCTGAGAGTTTGGCGTCTTGCTTTGACCCTTTGACGTGTTGCGCCTCTGGGGCCTGGCGTCCAGCCTCGAAGACTTCTGATTCACACAGCAGTCCCGTCCACAGATATAACACGCAGCGCCGACTCACTGTGAGGCCCCTGAACAAGATCTTCTTCACAAGCGCAGCTGCAGGTCTCCTCCCCAATTTTCTTCTGCTGTTATTTTTACTGAAGCCCTCCCCTCCCTCCCTCCCTCCACCCATCTGATGTTTCCAATTCAACGCACGAATTTGCATTTGTTTGAAGGAATTTGCATTGAGAAAGCTGCTCCGAGAGCAATATTTCCCCCGGAAATTTCTCCGTGGAATCATCCACTCAACGTGTATTCTCACTCTTACCAAGATACGCCGTTGAGATAAAAGCATCCGCAACACACAAAAGCACTTAATCCACGAATCAAAACATCCGGTTCGTGGAAAGGCCATTCGGTACCTTCAGCGTCCAGTGACTTCTGAGGTCTGGGCTTCCACGACCCAGCAAAGCTGTGTTTCCCACTCAAACAACCATGTGGCTGAGACCAGGAACTCCTGTCCCATAGACAAACCACGTGTCCAGTCCTGCCGTCAATACAATAGCTTCCGTCAAATGCACAATCCGTCACACACTGACCGTTGACAACAATCCTTCACTGCCAGGTCTGTAAGGTTCCAGTGTCCGGGTGTGAAGACGCGAGGTCTGGGTAGGAGCGAGCGTGCGCACGCCTGGCTCTGCCGGCGCTGATGCTACATGTGCGGCGGCGGCTTCGGCCCCGCGCCGCTTCCCTCTCTTCCCTCCTCCCCGTGCGAAGCTGCGTACCGGGCGACCACTGGAAATACACTGTCAGGGCGGGGACGCTCAGCGCAGGGGAACGACACAAGAGAGTCTCAGGCCGGGGCACGCGACACATCTAGATCAACCACTCCAAGCGCACTCCAGCTGTTTGGGCCTGGGACAACTCAAAGCGGACAAACTCACGATCATCTGTTACAGTTCCAAAGCATTGAGAAAGGGGCCAATACCTCCCCCGAATGAATACGCTCAGTGGGACAAGGGGAAGTCCAGCTTGTGCTGAGCTGTGCGTCTCCATCCCAGGTTTGCCTCACAAACTGGTATTGAAGCCAGTGTGTGTGTGTGTGTGTGTGTGTGTGTGTGTGTGTGTGTGTGTGTGTGTGTGTGTGTGTGTGAAATGTGCGGTGCCTCTGACTTCACCCTTCACCCACCGTTCTCGTGGCTCACCGAACACGGAAGCCTGTTCGAAAGTGTGGGTGGCTGTTTGCACAGGTTACTGTGAACGAAACTGGAGATATATACAAATCCTCTGCCACGGATTGCTACAAATTCAGGCAGTTTGAGAGCTGGCCTATGAAAGCCAAACGGGGACACACCAAGTTTTGTTTTCTGTCCCACCGCCCGAGTGAAGAACCTCGACTTCACTTCGTGCGTCTGTCGATGCAACACCAATCTTGACGTTGACTGACAGAGTGCGAGGGCAAAAGCCCCACCATCGGGGTAAAAACACCCTGACAGGCGACGCTGGGCCGACAGGCACAGAGACACACATGTGAAACATACGAGTCGGAGACAAATTGGCGTGGCGTGCAAAGACGAAGGGACGGACATTTGCCTGGACTGCATAATTTCCCGAGAGCTCGATCAGAGGATGAACGAGCATGACAGCACTGATGATGTGCGGGACAAAGCCCAACTGCAACCCACACACGCTGCAGTATCGTTCTGACAGTGGAACTGAATCCTCTCGCAAAGCTGCACACACCAACAACCCGTCACTGTTGTAACTCCACGGCTATGAGCGCAAAGCTGTTGCTTCTCCTCAAGCAGAATGAGCCTTTCGTCCCCAAAACTTGGGCCCTCCCCCCATCTGGACGAGGTCGCCGCTCCAGATTCTGAACCGGGACCACAGAATTAGGTCAATGACCCGCCCGTACCGACGGAAAAGTGGGTCAGAAAACGAAGGAGTCTGCAGCGCGGAGCCCAGGACACGGAGATCCACTCGTAAATCTTAATGTCGCGGTGGACACGCACGCAAGCAATCACTCACGAGGATCCTTTTACTCGTCTGTCTTTGCTTCCTTTGAACCCTTCGCATCTTCCCTTTCAACCTGGTTCCACGAGGCAAAGCACCAACACTGCAATCAGGGATTCTGCCATAAATTTTGCAAAAATCTGACAGAAATTTCCCCTGGACCCACCCTTCTCCCACGCTGATCGCCACGCACAGAAGAAGACAGGTTTTGATGCCTCGACTGTTGAACTCCAGAGATGTGGAATAAAGGTTTCAGCACAGGACATCAATGTCCACAAACTGCGCGACATCTTGTTGATTGGTTCAGACTCAAGAGTCGTCAGCCAGTGCAGGTTTCACACAACAGACACAGCCACAAGAACACGTTGAGGTCAGCCGTGTCTCCCACAACACGATCTGGTTGGGTCGGAACACACGACAAAACGCACTGTGCATGAGCCACATCGTTTTGCCCCCAACACTGAACATCAAAAGAAGGGTGCCGTATTCCTGCAATTTTCATCCCAACCAAGTTCATATGACGCGCCCTAACTTTTGCCATGATCTCAAGGTACCACTCACCACATCAACTTGTGGAGCCAGATCCACCACACCAAGCGGCGAGGCCAGATTCATTCACCACACCAACTGTGGGGCCGGACTCACCATACCAACTGGCGGGGCCAGAACAACCACACCAAGTGGTAGGGCCAGATTCACCGTACCAAGTTGTGAGGTCAGATTCACCACACCAACTGGTGGGGCCACATTCGGCCACATTCACCACACCAACTGGTGAGCCCAGATCTACCATGCAGTTCTTCAGTCCACACCAGTGTCCACAGTGTCTGCTGAGGCGGCGTCACAGTCAATAGCAATTCAGCCGACACGAGTGACCCGAACGTGATCCTATTACACATGTCAATATCGGAACGCCTGCGACGAATGAGGCTCCGGGTGCGTTTGATCCGAACGGTGGACTCGGATCTCTTCTGTAGTCACTGCTCCCTTTGAATGAAATGACGAGGAACGGTTCAGCCAAACACTGATGTCTGGCCATTTCAGGTCAGGATCTGAAATGACCAAACGTCTGTGTGCTCGGGTGTCAGAAACCAACCTGAAACGACCACGCACCACCTGAAAAGGACCACCGGGAGCTTTGATGAGTGCCTGACCATGCGGGGTTGAACCTGAATGACCAGACACCGGCGTCCCCTGGTTTTGGGTGCCTGACATGACGGGAAGTCCACGAAAGGAAGCCTGATGTTCAAAGCGCTCCCCTGGATGAGACAAAAACGAGCCACAAAAATGTGAGCATCACACTTGTACTTGGGTAAGGACTCTCAGTTCCAGCGCATAAAAACTTCTTGCTTTCTCCGCGAAAACGACGCGGCAGCGCAAACCAAATTGCCACCCCTCGTACCTCCCAATATTTACTGTAGCTGCCTCACATCACATCAAATGAGCGTAAATCAGCCCCGCTAATTCGCATTCTCCGCGCCTCACAACTCATCAGGCTCTGTTGTGCCTCTGACTGTCCTCACAAAAGTTAGAGCGCGGAAGGTAGGTGCGGGGTTCGGGGCGAGAGCCGCATAAATCAACGCCTTTTTCATCCGAGACGTACCGTATCCACCCGTGTACAAGACGCACATTTTTACCCGAAATTGGCGTCAAAAGTTGGGGGCATCTCGCACATGGTGTGGAGATTTCATTGGTTTTAATAGCACTTGAAAAACTCAAAGCAAGTGTTATTTTTTGGGGTGCGTCTGGTACATGGATGCGACCAACACACGGGTGGATACGGTACTTTCGCTCATTGAGGTAAGTGACTTTCTCGCGACAAGAGACTTCCCTCATTCCTTCATCTGATATCCAAATGACATGTCAAATTTGAGGAAGGCTTCAGTTTTGGCCAGAAGAGCCGTGCACAAGACGCAATGACCAGTGAGAGATAAGCTCTCCAACATTTCTCTTCAAAAATCTGATCAAGGCTGTAAGAAGGAGATTTGAGACAAAACCCTGAAATGTTGGTGTTGCAAGGACGTTTTGACCTTTTGCATTCTGGTAGGACTTGAATGGAAATGTCTTTTCTCAACATCCCCTCAACAGAAACGCAGATTTTTAAATGATAAATATTTTTGTCCCCTTGTTTCTGGGAGGTGGACGATGCTTTGAGCTGATACAATGTCGCAAAACAGAAACGTTGGGCCACAGTACGAAACACAAAGCCCAGTGGCCAAGTTGGGTGACCTCAGCACGCAACAACCAGAACCACGGGGTTAGATGATTCTCAGGTCGAGTCAACAGACGCATTTCCATCAAAGCAAAAAAAGAAAAGTTTGTTTGGTTTCAAACCAAAAACCTTGGAAATCATTTGCAACCCGTTCGTTCACCAAAAGTCAGTCTGAAAGTCACCTCACACACGGAATTGCTTACCCAGTTCAGATCCAGGGTACTCCTCCGCCTGGAGGGCACATGAATTTGCATTCCAGTCATGAATATTCGCCTCTTCCACCACCTCGATCGTCAGAGTTTAGCAGCCAGCGTGTTCATTTCCGAACCCACGCAGACAACCTTGAGAATGTCACCCAGTCCTTTGGTCTCTTTTTTCAATCCTTCCAACAGTCGTAAAAAATGGTCCAAAATAAGCCACGAACCGTCTGAAGAACTGGCAACTTGACATCCCACTGGTGGGTCGTTCCCGTCTCCAAAACTTCATTCGAGGGAGGTGGACAAAACTCGGCTTCTGAAGGGCTGGCCACACCGGTTTAAGAGCGAAAACTCCAAGCGAAAATTCTGGCGACCAAACACATTGGGTGGCCACACCACCAGTTGCTGTGGTGAGCCAAACTTTGCGAGAATGTTTTTCGACACCGAAGAAATTCACACTGACCGCACCAACTGGTGGGGCTGGTTGGTGTGGTGGCCAGTTGGTGTGATGGGAAGCAAAAATTCTTCGTTCAAATACAGGAAACTTCTCTCTCGACATTTCTTTTTATACGAAAGTTACATTTCGCCTCCACACTAATTGTGGCCAGCAGACCATTGAAGATCAAAGGGACATCTTTCGAAGCAAACAATAATTTTCGCGCGAAACCCGTTTGGCCTGTTTGGTGTGGCCGCCCCTTGAACGAGAACACCAAACGGTGCGGATACGTGCCCCGCCCTACGTCAGCCATTTTCAAATGCTCCACAGACGAAGCGATTTTTCGGGTCTCAGATGAAAGTTTTGTTTTGGACACCTGAAATTTATTCAGCACATGTTTCTTGTGCTTGTGTTTGCAGGGGGTGTTTGGTGTCTCAGGTGTGTGAGCACAGAATGCGGACGGACAACTGTGATCATTGGCGCGCGCAAAATGAAGACAACAGGTCCGGCAGAGAAAGTCCATCAGGACAGAGTTCCAATACAAACAGATCTACTCGGAGACGAACTTGAGCAGGAGCGCTCGGCTTGAAGAACCCATTCCGTGGATTGGAGCTGGAGTATATTGTTTGCTCTGCTATTCACCCGCCCCTTCAGTGGGAGCAGCTCTTCTCTCGAGCCGCTCTCAGGCTGATTACAGTGTCTCTCCTACAGTGCGTCTGCTCCAGCAGAGAACAAACACAATACCCCCTCCAGGACATCAGAGAAACACCTTCCTTTGAACAACTGCAGACACCTTTCCATTAAAGCCTCGCCAGGCCGCAGCAAACTTTTTTGGGGCACTGGTGTATCACTGAAGAATTGCGATGTTGTGTCTTGGTATTTTAAGGCCTGCGAGCAAATCTTCCGCAGGTTTTCCAAACGTCTGGGAACTGCATGAGACTAAAGGCTTTGCTGTGTGTTAGGCATCTCGATCGTTGCCTTGGGATTGCACGTGTCATGTTCTGTGAGCAAGTGCGACACAACGCACCTGTGACCACCACGCACCGTCAAAATCCACACACACACACACACACACGCACGCACACACACACACACACACACCGACTCGTGCAGGTGCAAACCGCGATGATCATCCAAGTGATTGTCAAAAAAATCCCCGTTTTGGTGTGGGTGTTCAATGTTTATGACATCGCACTCTTGAGTTGTGAAAGTGGCACCTGAGGTTCCAACGCGAACCAACATAGCAAAACTCACTTCACAGACGCACCAAATGAAAACCGTCCCGGGCCTGAAAGATTTATGTGCTGTTTCCTTGAAAGGGTCAAACAAGAAAGGAAAGAAGCAAAACAACATGTGACACATCACCATGATATTTCCATGGAGGATGTAAAAAAGCAATATTTTCTCTCGCGTTTGATCCATAAATTGCACGTGACCAGCCGTGACCTTGACAGGTTGACCCGTGACCCCTCCTCTCCGTCGGTCCGCCACATGTAGCGAGTCTCGGGGATGGCAACACGGACCCATAAATAAACAGCGTCAAAAGACTGGACCACTGTCACTGTGTTTCAGAGACAGAGACAGGAGCAACAGACAGAACAGACATCTTCACCGGAAATGGATTCCAGAAGCATCTGATCTCTCTCCCTTTGTGAGTTTTCCCTGTGAGATGACCTCAACTTGAAACAGTGGATTCGGAAATTGACTGTCCCTTGGCGTGTTTGTCTTCTGTATCAAGCCGACCATCACGGGTCTGCAGTCTCCAGGCGGAAAAACGAGAAAAGTGTCTGCCAGCCAACTTGTGCATTGGTCACAAATGACCCATTCTTCAATTCTCGACCTGTGGTTCTCCAACATCAGGCAACAGCCCCCTTGACTGACACAGTCTGAGAGTTTGATTTGAGAGTGCAGCGTGGTGCACAAATAAGGTCGGGAGTCATTAAATCAGTGTCGGACACGAGTACCAGCGGGTACTCAGGGGACCGGTGCTCCACACACTACCACGCACAGGTGACGCAACCACGTGCACGTTCGTTCAGGACATACGAGCCGGCGAGCATGCGTGTGCACGATGTTCAACATTTCCGGTTTGGTGCGGTGCACCAAAGATCCAACGCGAAAAAGTCAAGATCACGGTGAAGTGTTGATGTTGATGACCACAACCTGTGAGGTGATTCACATTTGCAGCGCGTGGCAGAATTTCAAGGCTTCTCCTGTTTTCTGCACAAAACACCAACGCACCAAAAATACGCTGCATTTACGAGGTTCGTCTCCAAAGACGTGCATATGGGCGTGGTTTGAATCCGGTTTTGATTTTTTTGAGTTGATCTCATTGTCACCCAATCTTAGGATGACTGGCTTTGTGTCTGATCCAAAACTGCATCGATCGATGACCTGTGTGTCCGGAGATATGCTAGTCAATTATGGCCTGCTCGGCTGCCTTGTCAAATTGCCTGTCAGCGCGATGGCACCGACAAAGAAGGAACAACAATTTGAAATGAGATTTTTGGCAAAAGAGGGACTTTCTGCCAAGCAAATCCATGACCGTTTGATTGCTGTGCATGGTCAAAATGCTGTTTCGAGGACAACAGTGCAGAGATGGTTGCTCAAGTTCCGGATTGACCCTGACAATGTGTCGGACATGCAGAGGAGTGGTCGACCTCGAGTCCAGGATCCTGGCAACATTGACAAAGTGAGACAAGTTTTGGCAGCTGACAAGAGAACTTCTGTGCGCCAGGCTGCCAGGACAACAGGACTGAGCCGTGCAACGACACACCGGATAATCCAGAAGGATTTGTCCAAGACCAAGAAACCAGCCAAGTGGGTGCCACATCTTCTGACACAACCACAAAGAAATCGTCGTGTTCTCCTAGCCCGTGCAGCTTTGGCGTTGTTGAGGAGGAGAAACAATGCTGTGGAACATGTTGTTGCTGAAGATGAATCCTGGTTTTGGGTGTGGGATCCGGATTCCAAGAGATCCAGTGCACAATGGTTGGATCCAGGAGAAGAACGACCTCAAAAGGCTCGGCAAGAACAGTCAACTGCCAAAGTGATGCTGGTCCTTTTCTTCGATCGACAGGGCGTGGTCTACCGTGAATGGGTGCCAAATGGAGTTGGCATTAATGCCAATTTGTACATTGACATTCTGGAAAGGATGAGAGTTTCATTGAGGCACAGGAGACCCAGACTTTGGTCCAGAGAAGTCAAGTGGGCTCTTCTGCATGACGGCGCCCCAGCACACAGATGCAGAGACACCATCAGATACCTCAACTACCACGGATTCACCCTCATGCCACACCCTGGATACTCACCGGACATCTCCCCATGTGATTACTGGATCTTCAGGAAACTGAAGACCATGACCAGTGGTGTCCGGTACAGGAACATTGGTGAACTCACTGCTGCAGTCGATCAAGCAATGAACAACATTGCACCACAGGAATTTGCTGATGCCATGGATCGCTATCCTGTCCGCCTCCGGAAATTGATTGCTGAACAAGGACGCTATTTTGAGCGGACATGAGTGGAACTTGAACATTCCGAAATATGGAAACAGTTGTTGAGAACATTGACTCTGTTTTGTGAAGATTTCGTGGTTGTCGGTGCAGCCAACAAAAAGTTATGAGTAACCAAATGTTGCCCATTGGGCGTGGTCAGATTTGTTAAAAACTTGACCTTAACAGGAGCAGATTGATGCGATTTCTATGTTCACACAAAGTTCACACAATACAGTTGACATGCTGTCAAAATGAACAAAAAGTGTTGGCATATCGCTTGGAACCACGCCCATATGCACGTCTTTGGAGACGAACCTCGTAGTGTGAAATTATCTCACACATCACACCCACACAGATCTGTCGCGAAACCTGTCAAAGTCCTTTTGGTCTTGCGAAGTTAATTTTCTCTGTGGTTCTTAGTTCTGTGGCAAGTTTGCTGTGATATGGTACACCACAACGAGAATGCCACGGGCATTGAGTCCCGCTGTCAGTTCACCAAGTCCAACTCTGGAGTAGATGTTGTGCGAGACGGAGGAGGGGGGAAGTCACGCAGACGGGGGGGGGGGTCACGATGCAACACAAACACGTGGAGATCTTGACTTTCCACCCAAAGTTGCGAACCGCAAGACGATTCAGTCCTGCAGTGCTTCTGCTGCAGCCCGTCCCACATAAACACGTTCAGAAGTGCCACAATCACCCACTCATGCACAAATGCGCACCCCAGCCTGTGGGGACGTAAACTGTGTGTGTGTGTGTGTGTGTGTGTGTGTATGTGTGTGTGTCTTTGTGCACTAAAATCAATTGCTGAATGCAACACACAATAACACGCACGTTCAGTTTTCATTGTCGTCTTTGGAACTAAAATGCGCATTACAGTATTTCTTGGGTGATAACAGGACTTCCATTCCCACTGTGTGCTCAAGCAAAACGAAGATCCAACAGAATTCCGACAAAACCACATGCATTTGACACATCTTGCATCACAAAAAGTTGCAACACCCCCTTTTGGTCACCCTAATTTCTCTCCTGAAAAAGCGCACTCGTAATCATATATTTCACAAATGAACACTTGACAGCGTATGATTATCACAAGTCAAGCAGCAACACACAACCACAGGTTGCAAGGTAAAGTAGGCAGATCTCCTGGGCCGCACTCAAGTTTTTACCTGCTAAAATTCTACCCAATCACAGCGTGAAACCAAGGCACAATTTTCCCCAACTTTTCTTGTGTTCTTATTTCCCACTAAACTGGATCCGATCCACTCCGCAGGTGACTGAAACCAGAAACCTTTTCGAAGTATCGAAGAGGCACAAGCTGGGACGTTTTGTGGTAAGACAAGTGTCATGACGGTGAAATGTTCACGGTGAGAAACTACCGTGTCCACTCGTGTAAAATTCGTACCAAACGCATACCAAACGCACCCTTTCTTTATGCTTGGTGTTGGAGTCCCAGCAACTGCGAATGGGTCCCTTACACTTCATCAGAAGCACAGAGCACACTTGCGTCCCTGACAAGCGAAGTCAGCGAAGAAGAAATTTCACAGGGATCTGACCAACACGGAAAACGACGCGACAGCCCGTGAAGCTCAGAGGAGGCACAACACAAACTGTGTTCATCAATTCATCTCTTCACCACCAAGAGAAATATTGTTGACCTTTTCAAAGCATCAGGGTCACAACATGAGGGTCAGTTCCAGTCAACCGCAGTCCGAATCCAACTCCCCGATTCAGACTGAGAAAAGCATGAACAGAGCGGTTGAGAACATCTTGCTTTGTGTCGCAGTTACTTCTGCCCAATTTGTAGCGGCTTATTGCAGCCTGACTGCTTCTCAAGTGCACTTCATTCACGCATGGATGCAGCACAGGTGAAAATATAGGCAACAGTTCACTGTGACAATGTGCCATGTGGGAAGGATAACAACAGGCACATCAACTTTCAATGCCTCAGTACGAGAAATAGCGAGGTTCTGTCACTGCCATAATTTTCCTGCGTCCGGTGCCCCAATTGCCAGTTTTGTGGAACAGAAAACCAAACTTGCTCTTGCAGCCAATGACAAGTTAGTAATCAAGTGACATATGTGTAGCTGATCTGGTACTCAGGGCAAGTTCGAGGAAGCCCGCGATGATCTGCAAAAACTCCCCAATCTCTTCGTGTCGCACAAAAAAATCCAAACGCAGTGTCATTCAAGACAGGCAGTTTTCAAAGAACAGCACTTGCAGGAAGATCCAGCTATTTTCTGCCAAATAACACAAATTCCACAACTTGCAAGACAGAAATCAATACATAACATCACAGGCCCGAACACAGATAAAACCTGTCCTCTTCCATTGCCTGTGAAATTGCTCCTGGGATCAATGAATGAACGAATGCCCTCCGACACCCCGAGTCCAAACCACTTGAATCCCAACTTTGATTTTTGGCCGACTGGGTCTCGTTCCCATGACTTCAAACCCACATCATATCATCTCGAAATGGACTCGTGTTTCACCGACATCTCCGATGCTTTTTGAAAACATCAGAGGTGGGGGGGGGGGCAATGTATGTTGCAAAGTTGTTTTTGAAACAGATTTCAATTTGCTCACTGCGAATGAATGAAAACAAGTAACGACAGGCCTTGAGACCCACGCACACCTGTGTTCAAAGTGAGCTGTGGTCCGTCCTGACATTGCAAAACACCCAAACACAAACACAAACACCGGAGTGCCAAGAGAAAAACAAACGAATTGTCTTGCAAAGTTAGTGTTTCTGACACTCCTGAAACACATGAACCCTTCCTCGGTGCACTTCTACACATGATAAGTACACAGTGGTACTGACAGTGGCATACTGACAAGTGGGAAGAACAGGCAGCAAGTATCGTGTTGTACTTTTGATACCTCTGTGTATCTTCCATGTAAAAATCAAACAACCTGCGCTGCAACAAAGAAAACACAACGCGACAAAAAGGTGGTTTTCGTTCCATCACATCACAAAACAACTCACGCGAAAACCACGTTGATGAGAAATGCGATCGCAAACTCATTCGGATTCCACGTTTGATTAAGACGCGGGTGAACGCACTGACGTGTACGTGCAACGTCGGTGACTTGTGAGACCAGTGTCACCGCACAGTTCGAAGGAAAGCACGCACAACGTTGCCCCAAAATTGATCATCAAGCGAAGGGGTGCACCTGGTTCACAGACCACAACCCTGTACGAGTGCAACATTGTTTCAATATGACTTCAGTGGATCGACAACAAAATCGGGGCAAGTACGGGTGCCTCTCTTCACACGAAATAAAAGAGAAGCTGTCACAGTGGATTTCGTGTGAAAAATCCACACTGGTTATCTTCCTGTCTTTTTTGCTTTGATGATCAGAGAAACTGACCACGGCAGCGAGTTTTCAAAAACAGGCCTCACTGTCCTGATTTGGCACACGACCAACTGCGTCGTTTTTGGTCCGTCTAGGAGACAGGATTGATATGTCTGTCGGCACATCAAGCAGCCTGCCAACTCCGACAGCTATCAGGGTCCTCGTAGTCAACGCGATAGCATCTCAAAGCGAATTTGCATCATCAACCACGCGCTCCGCCTCACATCTCGCTGTGTCGGACTTGATGCGTTACGTCTACATCTTCGTTCGACTTGCCAACATTCTCACCAACTATTGGGGTCAGATCCACCACACCAACTGGTGGAGCCAGATCCACCACACCAACTGGTGGAGCCAGATCCACCACACCAACTGGTGAAGCCAGATCCACCACACTACCAACTGGTCCAAACCAGACCAACTGGTGGGGCCAGATCCAACACACCAACTTGTGGGGCCAGACCAACCACACCAACTATTGGGGTCAGATCCACCAAACCAACTGGTGGGGCCAGATCCACTAC
>JAAUXT010036083.1_pt1 | contig 27154 bp, 23 predicted proteins | sample 7278171 | NCBI WGS metagenome assembly JAAUXT01 (sample SAMN14350112, study PRJNA611818) | marine sediment metagenome | isolation source: surface marine sediment (1.8m) | place: French Polynesia: Moorea | collected 2018-08
AAATATAGTATATTGTATGGGGGTTTGAGTAATAACATTTGATTTTTGATTTTTGAAAATTTTTATATGGTTTTTAGGTGGGCCTAAAGTTAGGGTTGAAAAGTCATTTTTTTGATAAAAAATTTTAAATGGATATTGGGCAATTATTTTGGTTATATGTGGATATTGTTCTGAAACAATGTGTAATAGTTCTGTTTGGTTAAATTTGTTCCATTTGCATGTGTGCTAAATGAGTTCCCAAATTATGAATGTTGAGTGAAAAAAGTAAGAATTTTTGACAAAACAAAGTGACTGAAATCAGAGTGAGTGAACTCAGAGTGAGCAAAATCAGAGTGAGCAAAATCAGAGGGAGTGAAATCAGAATGAGTGAAATCAGAATGAGTGAAATCAGAGGGAGTGAAATCAGAGTGAGCGAAATCAGAGGGAGCGAAATCAGAGTGACTGAAATCAGAATTTTCTCAAATCACCGCGAGCTCGATGGAGCTAGTTTTGTCAACCACAAAGTGCTGTACTTCCACGGACCACCATTGGTGTCACTTCAGACCCACAAACGGCACCTGGACCTTCTCCTGAGCTGCCGTGGATTCCAGAGAGAATTCAGGTGTTTGCTGTTTGGTGACCCCAATCCCGGTAAATGCTCCAACCTGGAGACACAGGGGCCGACCGCGAGGGACATGACCCGTTGAAAACATTTTAAATTGGGCATCTGGCGACACAGCGTGACCTTTCGCCAACACACAAACTTCTGACGGCATCCAGAGATAAAGTCACGGAGGGCCATGGCAAGACGAAACCAATGTTGCATCCAGAGGCCTGTTTCACGCTGGATGCATTCCTGCAAAGATCAATGCACGCTGCGCCTTGATTTGCGGTGCGGGTGAAGCGTGCATGCAACAGTCCACAGACACCTATTGATCTCAGTCAGAAGGTCAAACCTGTTCGACCTTGGACGCGAGTTGAGCAAAGTAGATCACGTCAGTGAATCAGACCCCAGGGGCGCCTCCTGGGGCCAGACCCCTGGGGCCTCCGGGACTTCCCCAGGACCTGCGGAAAGGATACGTGCGTAGACAGCGCGGAACTTGAGCGCGGAGAAGTTGTGGATGAGGAGCGCGACGAGCACGGCGATGACGGCGACGTAGAGCCCGATGAGCCCGTTGACGAACCAGCGTGTCAGCGCCGCCTCCTTCATCGTCTGCAACGCACACACCAGGGGGAGTCACTGGGCACGGGGTTTTTGTAAGCAAAGCGTTCCAACAAGCGTTCCAACAACCTTGCACACACACACACACACACACACACACACACACACACACCAGGGGAAGTCACTTGACGCGGGGCTTTTGCAAGCGTTCCACAGAGCGTCCCAACGGGCGTATCAACCTTCCATGCAGGTGAACTCCCGCGAAAAGCAGACCGCGAGCACGCACGTCGTACGTGAGAACCGACCCGCAGCGTTCCAAAGTCATGAACCACAGGACTGCAGGGACCACAGGGCAAATTTCAATCCGGTAAAGGGCGCTTTGAGCTGAATGTACTCACCCTTGGTGTGACCTTTTCCTTCTCCTGGATGAAACGTTGACTCTCGACAACATTGTAGTCCAAGCTCTGCAACGACAAGAAGACTATCAGAAGAGTGATTCCCTCCCTGCACATCTGGAGTACTTTTTAGGGTGGACGAACACGAGAAATTTTGCGATTGTTGTCCTGAACTGAGGACTGCAGCTCAACAAAACGGTCACTTGTTGAACAGGAGATGGTTTGTTCCGAAAGACAAAAACAGGTCACTTCGACCGCTGCCACTGTTCACTCTAATTCAATTGGGGCGTGTTGGAGGAATCGTCGGTGTAAAAGGGAGAACCATCTGGGTTAATTGTGGTTTAACTGCATTTCAAGGCTGTCACCCTGCGTCAGCGAAAGAAGCCGTGATGTCCAGAAGGTAAACAGCTCAGGTTCTGCCAGGAAGCCCCTCGGGTCAATATAAAACAGTCGTGCCAGTCCCGAGACACATGGTGTCAGTGACAATGCTGGCAGAACCAGGAGCTTCTCAAACTTAATTGTCAGACACCACGGAAAAGTTGTTGCGGTGTGTCCAGAGACACACACATGAACAACATTCTTCCAAGGAAACATCGCCGTCAGTGTCAAGGAGATCCTACTGTGATTTCGCTTTTGTGTTGCCCTCAAATCTTGCTGTCCACCAGAATTCCTGTCATCACCTGCAGATTTGCTCACATGAGTCTCAACAATGAGTCTCTCCCTCATAGGGTCTGCTCTCAACATTCTGGGTCAATACACATGTCTTGGTTACACAAGCAAGTGCTGGTTCACGCCTCAAATCCTCTTTGTTGAATGAGACGGGACACTGCCCTGGAGGCAGGAGAGGAGAATGGGATAAAGTGAACAAACAGCTTGAAGAAACGCTCAACAGGTGATCCCTCTCTCAGCACTTCTGCTGCTTCCAACCTTCCTTCCATCTGAATTTACAATCACAAGCATGAGCTGGCCATTTGTGAGAAAGGGAATGTTGTTTTTTTTTTTTTGGGGGGGGGGGGGGTGCTTGTGTGGACCTTGCACATGTATTCAATGTGCGACAACTGTCTTGTTTAACCACAGGTCGCCAGCCAACAGAAATTATTTCGACGTTCAAGAACAAGAACACGGATTGGAGTCTCTGGCTTTGGTATTTTCCTCGAAAAATTTGATGTTGTGTGTACTCGCACACCTTGTGCGTCTGTCGTTATGATACAATGACACGAAGAAAATGGACTTGTCACGACACAGGTTGTGAAAAAGAGTTTGTGGCTCTTTTGAACATCTGCACTTATTTTTAGCAACCCGTTCATCACCTGGTGCCTGTGGAGGACAAAACAATGCACCCAACACAAACAAGCAACAAACGACAGGCAATACCAAAGAAATCACTAAAACAGTTTGAAACTGTCATGTTTTGCAACAAACAGTGTCAGTGAGGATGAAGTGGATCTACAAATTTGTAGACTACGCTGTAAAAATTCAGTGCAGCTTGAGACTGCTTCTTCGAGGGCGTAACCGTCATTCAAAGAGTAGATACTGCACGAGAGTTCGGGTTGGGACCAGGACCACCACATGTACCAGTCTCTGGAGGATTCTCATTGGTCTCGTGGACAGAGAGATGGGTTTACGTGGGCGGAACATGACCGACGTGTACGATTGTACGTGTTCCGTCCACAAAGAAGGCCAGCCAGGAACTCGCGTAGATCAGTCAGGAACTCGCGTAGATCAGGCGCTGACTGTTTCCGCTGGTCTTTTTTCCGGGAAAAGCAGTTTGAGCGAGTGGGGCGCAGATGCCGGGACACCGAACGGGTTGACCCTGTCGAGGACGTGAGACCAAACCAAAATTCAGACCAACAACAGCGCTCTCTGTCGCCAGACGGGCCACTGTGAGCTTCCAGCGACGGAAAATGCTCAATCCCTGTTCGCTGCCACAGCTTGTCTTTGCATTTTATCGTTGCCCAGTGACTTTGTCTCTCGGCATGAAGATGCACGCGTTGACCCTGCAAGGACAATGAAATCCAAGCAGTCCGCACGTTGAGTTTTGCTCCGTGAGCTCCTTTGCTCGTTCTGGGACATTGCTGGGTCTGACCTCCAAACTCACAGAAAAACATTTTCCCATCAAACAATCTCGTTTTGCAGCAAACCAGCAGAGGTGAGGGGGAGTCTTCATTTGACCTTTGCAACTTCCTCAGGAAAGAGTGGGAGGCACATTAAATTGGGTGAGATGAAATTCTTGTGCTTTTGTCTGAGAGTGTTGTGTCGCTGTGCAGGTGTGGAGGCGGCGGCGCCGGGCGGTTGCCCGGTGCGGTCCCCGCGCGCGGCGCACATCCTGCCGCGCGCGTCCCGGCGCCATCGGTCCCTCCCCGGATTCATCCCGCAGCTATTCGTATTCCGGCGCACACGAGTTCAGCAAGTCTGCCGCAGCAGCGAGATCCTGGTTCACGCGCCCGTTGGGCCGAGTCTCAAATTTCCTGGAGGGATTCACCGACACCTCCAACAGCTGCGGGGGCCACGAGGGTCCACGCTCGGGTGAAAGTCATTTGCCTGCACAACTGAAGTTTCTGAATTGTCAGACTCCCTTCATTGGAAAGTTTTCTGCCACACAAACTTTCCGACAACCTTTTCTCCATTTGTGGACTCCGGAGCTGGGTTTGCTTTGCCGAACGCGTGCAGAAATGGGAAACACGCCAGACCCGCAATCTGAATTGCAGGCTTTGTCGACACACAATTTAGTCTATCTCTCTGCGCAATCTTCTCTCTCTTTGGGATCAATTATCAGATTGCAGGTGGAATTCCTGCGTGATTTGTGTCGTTGCTATTATGTGGAGGCAGATCATAATACTGAGGCAACAGAGATGCAATGATCGTACATGTGGGCGGTGGGTCAATGCACTCAACCCCACATCCAGATAGATCTACTCAATTCATGCACAAGATTCCTTTGTTGTTTTTCCTGGGAACCTGGTGGGCACCAACCCCTGGACTGGAGGTCCATTTTATTGGACCCTTGGTCCAGAATTCTGTCTTAATATGAAGTTTTCCTGGGCACGCCCACACACACACACGTACACGCACGCACACACACACACACAATGGATCCCACAGGAGAAAGATCCGTTCTGTGTTGGCGTTCACGCCAGGCATTTGGAGAGTTAAAAGCTTCGTCACTTTTAGTTCAGGCATTCACGCAGGGCAAGGAGTCGTGTGTGTGTGTGTGTGTGTGTGTGTGTGTGTGTGTGTGTGTGTGTGTGTGTGTGTGTGTTTGTGTGGGTGGTGAACCAGCTGAGTAAAGTGAATGCATGGAAGTCATCAAGGTGCTGAGTCCATTGGTGACGCAAACCCCTCAAGAAGCACTCACATTCAGGCTGGACTGAACGTGTGCCACATTCAATACTTCACACGAGTCATCCTGTTTCAGATTGATCATTCACCCAACCCGAAAAGCGAAAATTGAGACTGAGACTTATCGGACCGTGAACCGGAAATGGAAACGAGCGGCGTCTTGTTTTGCATTGTGTCACGCAATGGCAAGTCTCGTGCGTCTTCCCCATTGATCTCACATCCACAAACATTCCCCCGCATTACAGTTTGATGAAGTCGGAACGCTTGATTGATTTTACCGTAGCAGGTAATAGATAAACGGTCTTTTGTGCGATATTGATCTCAATGGGCACTGACGGAGGGACGACACTCAGTCGAAGAAATCGTTACGGAATCCACACCTTGCGCCAATGCGCATTTTGTCTCTGGATGCCGGGTCCATTGATTTGCTGCAGGGACCGTCAGGTCGGTTGTGCAATGAACTCGTGCGTATCATGTGCCTCTTTGTGCTGGTGAGTGAAGCTGCCTGTGTGTGTGTACAATGGAAGGCGTGTTCTTGTGAAGGGAACCAATGAACAAACACCTTGATCGAGGCACCCGACTCTCGAATTTCGTAAACCTGAACCAGCTGATTGAGGTTGAAACTTGCCAGAGACACTGGTGTTAGCGAGTCAGACTGAACTAAGTGTCCAACAAACGAGTGTTTGTGACCGAAAGTTTCCTGTTCCCATCCAGTTCTCATCGGTTTTGGAATTTTTGGAATGGAAGCCGTCAAACAAAGGCTCCATTCTGAAGCGAACGGAAACGGAAAGCGATTCGATGATTCTTTGTTCACTTGGAAAAGTGCAGCAAGTTTGCGCCAAGTATCAATATCTTCTCCAGGTAGAAGCAGGTGCAAGGACGGAAAGGGCAACGCTGCACCACTCAGAAAGGAAGAGAGCCTGAAAAGGTCGGACTTGCAGTAAGATACAAAACCTTTCCAGGGATTGGACAAGGCTTCTGAAGTCTCGTATCTCATTTCATGTGGGGACCGCACCCCATCTCAACATCCATCGAGTGCAAAAAGTTGAACGGACATTTCTAAAGGTGATTGACAGCTTGACACCAGGCCCTTCCCTGGGTCTGACCCTTGGGATTCCTTGGACCGTGATCCTCAGTCTGCTGAGGACCTGCTTTTGCGATGTGGGGGAAGACTACTCACCTCGAAGCGGGCCGACAGACGCTTGCGCGGCTTGTACATGTGAAGACTGTCATCTCCGGAGCGAAGCGACGGTGACAAGCTTCCTCGTCTCCCCGTCTGCAACAAACACGAAGCAAAGAACATTCAGAACAAGTAGAAACCCAATCGTTGAGCAACCATGTGCTGCGTGTTTTGCACACCTAAGTTATCTGCACAAAATTATGCAATCTTGAGTCTTGCAACACAGAATGAAACACAACACACAAACATGCAGTTGTTGCATGCCTGACTCGAACCAGGCGAATCAATTGTGTGACACCAGAGTCTCACAGTCAGAGTTTGTGGTAAAAAAAACGTCCTCTGCTTGAGAAACTGATGAAGTTCAGAAACCGCATGCATGAGTCAGGGGCAAAGTGTCAATGGTGGTGAAGTTACTTGGATGAACGTAAACCAAGAGCACCAAAGGAGGCACACACAACTCAAACATTGTAAAGTACAGCTTTCTGCAAAGAAAGAGTCGTTTCGTGACAAGAAACTTCATTCTCTGTCTGATCACAACACATGCGCGTCAATTGCGCAAGTTTCACCCGAGTTCATGCAGTGGCCGCATGCAGGTCAAAAAACTTGTTCGATCAAGAACTGCAAACAACAAATGGGACGAAGCCGGGAGCGTCCAGAGATGTCGCGGTTGATCTGGCCAACAAAAGGAAGGACGTCTGGACCACTGTGCCCTTTTGTTCTCCTCACAGACCTCACATTTACATGACATTTAGGACTTCAACACACCGTTCTCCGGTGACCAACAAATGTGAGGCAGACCCGTTGGAAAATGAACCACCTGAGGGATGGTCCTTGCAGGGGTTCTGACTTGTTGACAACACGAAACAGCACGCAGTGCACCGAACGAACGAAGTTTCGCATGTGAAATCTTTAGTCGCAGAAACTCTTTGGGGAAGACGGTATGGACGAGATTTCCACGCAGACGTGATGACGGAAACAGAGACAGACGAGGAAGCAGACGAACGAGAAGTGATAAAGTCTTGCAAGTGCAACGGAGGAACAGGCAAAAAAATCACGATATCTCGACGGAGCCGACCAGACGCTCCCTCCCCGTCTCAACATCACTTTCCCCTCTCGGAGAAGCCCCGTTCCCCCGACGGAACAGACGCTGTGAAGCCCATCAAGTCCCCTTGAAATTAATTCCGGCCAAATTGCAGATGTTTGAAGGCCGAATGCTTGACAGTGTGTGAGACGTAATGTGATAAGAACGCACTGCACATAAAGTCCTTGCAGAATTCGAAGGAACAATCCCCATCTGAGACAGCTGAAACCCCGATGTTCATGCACAAGCTGGTTTTGCCTTTGGTTTGCCCTGTCCCAGCCCACCTTGCCACAAAGTGCTCTCCACCTCAAGATGAACCGTCAATCGTCAGCAGACACGTCTGCCGTGAACTTCTGAAGACACGAACCTGGAACCTACAGCCTTTGTGTTTCGGACAAAGGAAGAACACAGCATCTGAAGAATTTTCACTGAAATGACGAGTGCGCATGTGTGCAGGTCCACAGAACACACCTTCCCCACGCACGCAAAAAATACAGATATGAAGAAAACAGGCCACACCCAAGAGCAACCCAAATCCAGAAGCAGTGGCATTTTCGTCTGCAGACTGCAAGCTTGTTGTGTCTTTTCAAGAGACGCAGGCATTTGTTCACTTTGGGGTCACGGCAAACACACAGTTCGTGCACAACAATGGAGCGACTGCAGGATGCGCGTCGCCCATGGATCGTTGCGCTGCTCTATCACAGGAGCACGAACCTCGGATTGATCCGATTAGCAGCCGCACAGGACCATCCAAAGGAATGATGTGTCAACAGTTTTACGACTCTTCAATATTGCATGGAGGCCTTTGAAAAGGTATCTTTGCAGCTATTGAGTTTTCATGTGTGCCGTGATTTAATTTGCAACCTGTGCATTGTGAGAAGAGCAAAGGTTTCCAAAACAACAGCATGCAAAGGTTCAGCACAAAATTGATGCCAAACTGTTGATGACACAGCTTGACGATTCATTGGCAAGCAAACAACGCCTGCCTTGTGGTTTCCAACTTTTTTTGCTGGATTGGCCAAAAATTGAGGTGCAGGGAGGGCTGACACGTGGACAACTTCAGCTGCAAACATGTCGGACACTTGGCGGAAACACTTGCTGGTGTGTTTCGTCGTGCAGAGAGCAGATTCGGGTCTTAGACCCCCAGATGAGGCAGACACCAATCTTCAGCTTGAACAACACCCGCGTCTGTTTCCCCCAACCTGCTGACAAATTTCAAGTCCAGACCATTAGAAAATGGATGTCCACTCCCATGTTGTCAGCATGGGGTCTTCCACAAAATGGCGAATGCAAAGATCTCAAGACTGATCCAAACAGTGCTGAATTTTCCCAAGGGGTTTGACAGAGACACACAGTCACACAGGTTTCTGCAGCAGCTCGGAGGGGGCTTCTGTCTGACTTTGGCAGTGTTCGATTTGCCGACCGTAGCGACCACGGTTCCAAGCAAACCTGTTCTATTTGGAGGAACCGGGACCAGCGGTTCATTCAGACCAACCAAGAAAAAAGCCGGTTGGTCCAAACGAACCACCAGCGGGTACCAATGCGGTCCCTTCGGTCGTTAAATCGAACGCTACCACTCACTTGACATTGGCCCCTCAACAGAGAGCATTTCACTGGGACAAGAGACTCCCCCGCACACACACACACACACACACACACACACACACACACACACACACACACACACACTTTCTGTCTTCAACACCACATGACGTGCTTTTACGTCACTTGTCGGAGCTTCTCGTCCGAATTTGGTCTGATCTCAAGTTCCAGGCAGACAAGTCAGTATTTTGGGTTCTCGTTTCTTGTACTGGGTGGACAGTTCGCTCAAAACATGAACAACGTGTATCATTCTTGATTGCAATGTGCGGCTGCAATTTCGCATCCAACGCCTTCGGATTGCGTGCAGTGCGGGGGCGAGGGAAACGTAGCAATCAAAACCAGTCACGAAAAACAGTGGCCACACCTTAGCGAAGAATGTCAATGTGCGAGTGCAGTCTCGTGAATAATAATTTTCCTCTGACCTGAGTTTATTATTTTTCACAAGAGATCTGCGTGTCTTTCTTCCTGCAGCACAAATTCACTTGAGCCACACCTTGACAAGTTTTTGTGGCACATCGGTGCACAGCACTTGTGCATCGTCGTCGAGAAAGAAACAGAATCATACGTGCGAAAACAACCGAGCAAAGCTGTCAGGAAAGTCAAGCTGCTTGTCTCCTTGTTCTCGGTTTGAATTTCATACATTTCACCAAAGAACACTGAAGACTTTCGAAACTTTGAACTCCTCAAAAATTTCTTGTCTAGAATGCCACGCCCCACATCTTACTCTGGAATCAAGAAGACAGCCACAACACAGACATACATACACACACACACACACACGCACACACTGTTTTGTTTGTTCACCAAAGTGAGTGTGGTTTCGCATGAACAGTGCTTTGAGATTTCTTGTGTGTTTGAAGTGAAATCTACTCCATGCTGACAAATTTGTCACGATCCACCAAATGGTGACGCACCCAGAGAAACAACAATTCTGACCTCCAGCAAGCTCGTTTTAATTGTGACTTTCTGGAGGAGAGATCACCTTTAGAACGAGGCTGATCCTGATGAAATTCAATACATGTTTCATTATCTGAATGAAGGTGATGGTTAGATGGCGTGACGAAATGGCCTTTTAGATCTAAATCTGTTGTCGCCGCACAAAGGCATGATTAAAACTGACGTACATCTGCAAAAGACAGATCTGTTCAAGTGCACACCGGCCTATGCAAAACTTTTTGCGAAGCAATGTTGTGTCTGTCGCCTTCGACTTGCTGCCCCCCCCCCTCAAATCAACTCCCCCCCCCCCAAACTTTTGTGGCCAGACATGACAAAGTGACATTCACCAGGGATGTCCAGGGTCAGGGAGGGGGACAAACCTCAGCCTTGGCCTAAAATTTAACCGTTGGAGGTCCAAGGAGAGAGGGAAAGTGCACGATGTTTCAAGACAGGAGGGAACCAATATTCAGCGAACGCCACCAACCACTCAGCTTTTGGGGGTCTGTTGGCCTTGTGTCAGCTTGGGTGAGGAGATCACCTCAAAAGTTTTCCTGGTTCACCAGACAGCATTTACATCTGCCAGGAGCGAGGCAGAGTGTGTATTTGACACTGCAAAACGTCAGGTGCCTCCAAAGGACTTCCCCAGGTCTTGCACTCATCCAAATACTTGTGGACTTTTTGATCAGGACAACCTCCACGGATGCTGCAAACGAGGAAAGAAATCAGAGCAGGAATTCCACTTGCCCACAAACTGTGGCAGAAGCTAAGACCTCAAGAATCGCGACTTCAACCGTGAGAAGCGTCGGAGGACGTTTAAACTCAATGATCTGGCTTTTCCCGAAGACGTTCACACAAAATCTAATTTCAGACTAATTTCTCCCGATGGGACGCCAAACAATGACGTAGTTGTTGCACCGACTCAACAAACGATCAAATTTACTGCTTGTACTGCAACAAAACTCTTTCCGCTTTCAATGGAACCAAGGACAAGGAATGGAGAGACAGACTCGTGTTTAATTATTCAGAGGCAAAATCGATGTGGAACGTGGATAGCCAAGCTTTTGTCCAGAGTCTGGTTGATACAGAACCAAAGTAGCCACATTTGTCTCGTTCTTCTTCTGGAACGTGGCTTCGGCTTTGCCCTAATCAGGTTGACAACGATACACTCAGGAGCAGGATGTATGGTGCACCAACCGTGCTGTAGTTGCTCCAACAGAGACGACGGATGGTCTGGACCGTTGGAGCACATTTTTTGTGAGAAGCACATTTGTTTTGTGATTTGGAGGCGAGGACAGCAACATGACTGCATAATGACAGTTTGAGTGCTCCGTTGCAGAGCCACAGGTGGACCTTTGTCCACCTCCCAACATTTCTAAATGCACTTCAAATTGTTGTGCGCCTGATGTAAAATTTTTCAAAACGAGACCCATTTGAGACAAGATTTTGCCTGAACCCTTTTCAAATTTTTGTCATTCAAGGAATCCGCAAACAGAGCTCGTGTGCTCCGTGTGCAAAGCTCGTAATGTTTAAAAGTGCTCTTCGGCAGAGGACCAACGCCACGGCTGCACCTGGGAACAATCCAAAGAGCCTGTCTTGGAACGAGGCAAGCGTTCGAATATCCAGTGGCCACTTCTGTTGCGTGCTCCCTGCAAATGGTTTGAAGTAGCACTCGGGATTTGCTTTCCGTTGTTCAGGAGGCTGGGCGAGCACGAGTAATGGAGCCGCGCAAACAACTTCCGCCCCGCGGATCATTGCCTCGTGACGGGTTGTGGCTCGGAAACGTCGCTGATCGCACTTCATGAGGCATTCAAGAGTCTCCAAAAACACACAGCTCCCCAGGCAGCGGAGAACATCCACAGCGATCGTCACTTCGTAACCTGAAACAAGCGCCAACTTGACCAAATGCAGAATTGGAGATGGCCCAAATTCGGAAATCTTTCACAAATCGACAACTGGCGGCGCAGAGTGGTGTTGTAAATTCCACATCACTGAGAAATATACGATGTGATGTGGCAAGAAAATACGTACGATAGTCACGCAAAACCAACGATAAAAGGGAATTGTTGGAGCTACAAATAAAACACAATCTCATTCAATCGACTCTGTGTTTGTTTTGAGGTATGGGTTTCAGGAATTGCATACCAGGGACCTTGTGTGTTTTTCTTGAGCTGCACGAAGGGAGACATTCGGCCTCGATCTTGTTTTGGGAAGCAAAAAAAAACTTGATTTCATGCAAAAAGAATCGTTCCGAATGGAAAAAAAATGTTGACAGAGCTTGAAAAAAGTTGTATGCAGCACAATGTCATTGTTAACACTGGGTTGTCCCTGAAAGCAGTTGGGTTGCCCCTGCTTCGGCAAAAGCGAGTTTTGTTGGACATATCAGACTCGTGTTCTGGCTACTTCGTTTCCCGCACAGTTTCAGTCCTAATTTGGTGTCGCCGTCTGTGTTACAACGTGTGCGAGTACGTCGTTTCGGGGAGAGGTTTGCAACAAGAACAACATTAGATTCATAGGTCCTGCATGCACTCGTACGGGCATGACACTTACGGAGCTGTGCTTCTGTTGAAACCACCTTTGATGCAGATAGGTGTGGGTGTGGAACTGTGATGGACAACGTGAGCTGAGCGTCATGACACGCGTGGCCTCCACCTGGTGTGTGGGGCAGCAGCATAGCGCATGACACCAGGTGCCTGGAAATCGTGCGCAAACCTGCGACATGCAGCACCAACCACAGTTGGTCCGTCTGTGCGGTCCCCTCGATCAGAGAAACTGACCAGCATGTGGTCAGCATTGACATCGAAAGCCCTCAAAACACAGATGTTTAAGAAACAGACAGAAAAAATAGATCTACCCAGTGTTTGCTTGTTGATGTGTGTTGCCTGTGTAATTGCAGCACAGTTTGCAGGGCCGGGCGGAGGTGCTGAATGACCTTGTTGTCAGCAATGTTTAGAGCACCGGACACGGGCTGCAGAGGCCACTTCCGCAAGTGCCAAGCGGCGACAGCTCCAGAACAATAGCTCAGTTGTTGGGTCTCCAATTCCTCAAGCGTCAGGATGGCCAACAGCCCGTGATGTTTCTGTCTTGTTCCAACAATGCGGTTGCTGGTTTGAGAAGAGATTTTTTTCTCTTTTTCTTTTGCTGTTCAACCTTCCCTTGTGTTTCACCCAAAGGGGCAGTTTGGTGAACCGTGCCCTCAATTGTGCACAAGCAGCACTGTTGCCTGGTGATGTTTGGTTCTTTGGAGCATTTGCCTTTCCCTTGTTTTTCCTTTTTGCTTGAAAGTAAAGAAATGACGATTCGTTGGTGTAAGGCAGCAGAAAGGGACCATTGTGGGGGCGAGCCACGTCAGGAGGCCCAGAACTGTGCATCATCTGTCAGTGCACGTTCCCAAGATGCGTGGGGGCAGTGGTGCTAATTACCAAGACCAAACCAAAACTTAAAACGACTCATAAGAAATGTATTATTGTTGGCTCAAGGTGTCTTCAAATATTCAGCGGAGCTGTCAAACCCAATTGCAAAGTGAAGAAAAAGACAAGTTTATGTACCTCACGTGGTTTTGGCCCCACGCAATTATTTTTTCTTTGGAGTCCTTGTGTGTCATGGTCACACAATGGAGCAAAGTACACAAGCGACTCTCGGAAAAAAAACAAATTACAGAAGTTCGTGTGTGACGTTCGGTCCCGTGGCAGGACAAACACCGCGTCTCACCACTTCCACCAAAATCAAGAACGGAACGAAAGGTGTTCGGGGAGGGGCGCGATAGCGCCCACACACGTACCCACATTCTATACTCCATGCAGAATAAAAGTGTTGAAAACTTACCCAGTGGGGGCGGGGTAGCTAAATGCAAAACAGATTCCAAGCTGTGAAATTGTGAAAAAACTTTCAAAATGTGCCAAACGAATTGGAACCTCGTGGCTCCGTAACGTGGAGGGGTGCTGCCAATCTTCTGATAGATGCCTACTGTGCGTGGATTTGTGTCAATTTGACAATCACAGAGTTTATGGAAGGGATTTCTCATGATAAAGTCTGTTAAATGAACCCCGAGTTGCATCAGGCAATTTTACAGAAGCGCTAATGTAGTTTTCATTCTTGCAGAAAGAGCTCAAGCCTATTAACGGCGGAATGAAACAAATTTCATTACCTCCTGCAAGCTCCCTGGCACGCACAGAAAATCCTTGGATAATCCGATGTCTCCATTTAATCCATTCAGTTTGAAATCCTGATCGAGATCATTCAGGCTTTGGCAGGCACTTGGGGGTTCTGTGTAGCAAAGATCCGGCACTTCCAGCTGCAAAGAGCTGGGGTGTTTGGCGATGGGGCGGCGCGGGCGCGGGGGCGGGCGCGGGCGCACCGACAGAGGGATCGTCTCCACTTGGGGCACAGGCAGCTCTCCTTTCTTGTGCCTCCCCCGGCTCAAGCCATTGCCCATAGCAGTGTGCAACAGATCATCTATCCACGTCTCCGCACTCTTTGACGTACTCTTGTGGACAACGCGTCGTGTGCACCAACATGCAGCAGCTGCTTTATGTGTTTTCACAACGAGGTGTATCACAGAAACTGCCAAGCTTCACTTCACGCTCCATGCTTACGTACTGTCCACTTGGGCCTCGGCAAAGCTGCTTCTGAGCCACGTGCAGGTTCGGTCAGCTCAACCTGGTTTTGCTCACAAACAACCTTGGTTGGTTACAAAATCCCAACATAATGTCAAGATTATTTGGTGAGAGAAAGGACTGCGTTTTCAGGCACACCCACGCCTTCGCGTGCCGATGCGAAGTCGACAAACATGTTTGTCCTTTCAGACAAGGTGGTTTGAGTGCGATCAACACCAGTGCTTTTGCAAACATACCAATAATATCGAGAATCTACTTCTATGCGTGGGAATTGGAATTTTTAGAAGCAACAATTGAACTCCAAGCCAGCGAAAGTTATTTTTGTTGAACTTTTTATCGAAACTGTCAATAGATCATCCTTTGCCCCAGGCGGAGGCCACAGAGGATACGACCACAGGCGTGGCGTTGACCTACGGATGTTGCATCACGGGTGACGTCACAACAGACGATGCAGCGTCCCAGCACCCATGGACAGGGACGCAACGGAAGTTCACATGCGAACCCAATGCACAGCAAATCTGACGTTCTCTTGGTGCAGAATCACCCTCAGAAAAGTCAACCTGTAAACATCATTGACAGCGAATCAAGCATTCTTTCCGGTGCTCGCACACCCAGGATGCGCTGCCCAAGTGCGTGCAGCTTGTCAGCGTGATGGTAGCTGCCAGTTCACTGCCTTAGCAATACTAATGATCGAAACTCCTGCAGGTGGATGGTTATTGCTGTCCTCCAAGCGCCTGCTTCCGTGGAAGCTGTAACTTTTGGGTCGTTTGGGAGAAGAGTGACGGCACTCCAGGGAAAGCGCTTCAGCTCGTGCAGATCACCCAGGGCACAATGAATTTTTTGAATCAGAAACAGATTTGAATGTGAACAGAGTTGACTGCGAGGCGCACGGACGGTTTCGATCGTGTCGTCTTCCACAGCTTCATCCTTCCGTTTCAGATTGAGTTGCATGCAGAAAATATAGAACAGTGCATAAGCGTCACAAAAAATAACCGTACTTCAAAACATACCTGATTTGATTGATTGTGTACGAGCTGCTTATTTTTGAGCACGAATCTCACAGAAGTAGCGTTTGCGTGACTTGGGACCATAAACTGGTGCAACAAGATGATAAGAGATCCTGAAGTGACCGAGGCAGACGAACAAGTCAACACTGAATGAACCCGCTCTGCTGCTGAACCTGTGGACCAAGAATAGGTCAACAGGCGTCAATCATCTGTTTGCTGGTTCATCCGGGTGGGATTCGTGCCTGGGCGGGATGTGAGTCAATTGATGGACAGTGAGGACAGATCCTCTGACCATTTGTTCCATTGACCTTTACGAAACTGCATACCAATTTGGATTCGAGCACTTATCTTGCAATGATCAATGATCATCACAGTTCTTCCAAATTAATGGATCCTGACGCAACGGAATGCCTGTGTGGTCCAATTGACGTTTTCAGCGAAGCAATTTAGCGCCTTTGTCGGCCATCAACCGGCTGTTTTTGCGTCCTACTCTGCACTACAGCGTTGAGGAATCAAAAGGTCCCAGACCACATGCGTGGGCTTCACTCATGTACAGCATAACAGACCAATGACAAATTGCAGTGTTGTCGCACAGTTGGTTGATGGTTGTCTCCTGCAGCGTCAGCGTCATCAAGATATGAAGCGATCTTCCAATAATTCACGGAACCCAAACGAGCCTGACTTGCGTACGAGGTTTGTCCTTTAATATTCCGTTTTTTTGCGATGGCAACCGTGATTTCGGTGCTAGGAATGACCAAATTTTTGGAAGGCTTCCCAAAGAACTGTATTTCCATAAGAACTCATGCACAACAGCCAAATTTTTTTCCTTCTTCACTAAAAAATGCATCTTAAGAGTCAGCTCCATGCGTCGCCGGCGATGTGTTCATGAACCAACATGCAAATGAAAACAGAAATGTCAACAATGTCCGGGCATTCACTGGGCTTGTTCCAGTCCTCTTTTTCCTTGACCTTCAAAGTAATTTCCCCCTGCTTGGACACACTTCTTGTAGCGCAGGAGGAGTTTGTCAAAGCAGTCTTGGTCCTCAGAAACCGGGATGTCCTTGAGTGTGCGGCGCACAGTGGTTTTCACGTCATCCAGGCTTTCAAATCTGTGTCCCCTGATCAGAGACTTGAGGATGGGGAAAGCCCAAAAGTCGCATGGCGAGAGATCCGGGCTGTATTGTGGGTGTGGCCATAGACTCTCAGCCATGTCTACTTGGAACAGGAAGTCTGCAGTTGGGAGAGAGGTATGTGGAGAGGCATTGTCTTGGAGCAGAATGAAGGACTTGTCCTTCCACAGTTCCGGTCTTTTTTTGCGGATGGCCTCGCGCAGCAGCTTCAAGGATGCAATGTAGATGTCTGAATCCATGGTTCCCTCATCATGGAAGTAACACAACAGTGGTCCGTGAGAGTCAAAATAAAGGATTAACATAGTCTTCCTCCTGGACCTCCCCCTGAGAGCCTTGGTTGGGCATGGCTCCCCCAGAGCTGTCCACTGCATGTCGGCAAATTTGGAGCGCGGATCATATGTAAAAATCCAAGATTCATCTGTTGCAACAAGCCTGGCCAAAATTCCTGGGTCTTCCTCAATTTTGCGCATGTTGTCCTGTGAAATCCGGAGTCGCACATCCTTCTGTTGGTCACTCAGGATCCGGGTGACAAATTTGGGAGCCAGTTTTTTGAGTTTGAGGTCCTTGGTGATGATGGCATGAGCTGTTGTTTTCCCCATTCCACACTCATGCGCGATTTGCCGGACAGTCTTGCGTTTGTCCTCTTGAAGCTGTCTCTGCACAGCTTGGGCCTTCCTGGGTGTTCTCTGTGTCACTGGGCGTCCGGTGTATGCAGAATCCTTAGTATGTCTCTGTGGGTCCATGCTGAAGTGCTTGAACCAAAATCGGATTTGGCTCACACTTAGGGCATAGTCCTGCCATGCAGATTGCAGCTTCTGGATGGTGGATTTGGCAGACTCACCCGTGTGGACGCACATTTTGATGGCAGCTCATTGTTCCAGTCTGCTTTCCATGGAGATGCCAAAAAGGAAGACAAATGGCAGGAGAAACTGCATGCCTGTCGCCATCGCCGAAACTTGGATCGCGGTCGACCTTCTTGACCTCATTGCAGAGGTGCCCTTGGGCCAGACAGGTTGATTTGTTGGCCAAAGTCTGGGTCGATCCTCGAGTTGTCCCTGTGCAACAGCAGATGTGCATCATCCTCACCGGGGCTTCACCATCACCAAAAAAACGGAATATTAAAGGACAAACCTCGTATTTCATTGCCTCAGTGTAGTGGCGGTGTGTTGTGGCGAGTTTCGACCGCCATCTGGATTGTCCAACACAAAACGTCATGGAAACACCGCGTCACAACAAGCTCCATTGCTCAAGTCTTGTTCGGGACATTGGGCCAATCTTTTCATTCAACTGTCCTGCTTATTTAGGGTACTTCGTGCAGCAGGTGCTGCTATTGTGGATTCTCGGTGGCCCCTGAAGTCACTGAACAGTGAAATCCACTTGAGACGTATTTGAGACGTTGACGTTCTGCACAAGCCAAATACATTTGTGCTGCTTAAGTCAATGCCATGGGCAGAACTTGTGAGATGTGCCTGCACAAGTTGTTTACGAAAAAACTTTCACCGTGGCACAAAACTGTCCTTTGTTGTCCAAAATGTTGAAACTTCATCAAAGGAACAAAAAGCACGTTTGTGTTCAGATGGTTGTCTGCCCTAAAAACATTCCAAACAGTTTGCATCCAAGATTCATCTGTACAATGTTCACGACAGTCGAACGTTCTGTTCGTGACAACCGTCTCTGAGACGCAGTCTCTTCACACACTGGAAGACTGCAGTTTCTGACGGGAGTTGCGCAGATACCTGAAGAGCCCAAAGTCAGTCGCAACCCTCCAAAAAACAAAGTGCGATGAGGGCAATTGATTCGGTGGGAACCCCACAGGGGGATCGAATGAGCTATTAAAACTACAAATCACCCCGAAACCTACGTCACAGCAGGCCAGGAGTCTGAAATTGAGTCGAACAATGGCGCGGGGAGCGGGCAAGAAAGGCGATCGATCAACAGACATTTGCTCCGCAGTGTGACGCGATGGATGGACCATGTAAAGCGAGGGAAGTGAATCAATCTGTTTTGTCAGCTGACGGATGGACTTGCCAGCTCCAAGTTAGTCGAGTTATCTCGACTTGTAACACTTGTTGCGTGCGGCTTGACCAAAAGCGTTGTGGCCGCGCAAGCCTACAGCTTGCCAGGCCAGTATCCAACGGTACGTTCGTACGTTCACCAGGCAGAGAACACGGTGAAATCGGCAAAGTGGCTTTGACTTTCGAATGGGCCTGAGAATGTAGAGACTGAAGAACTGAACGGTGCGGACTGGTGAAGACGAGCTGCCCGTCTCCCCCACGGCAGAACGGTCGGTGCTCTGCTGCAGCTTCTGTCGGCGAAACGCCAAGACCGCGACAGGCAAAGCTGTCCACAACACACGAAGTCCACGTTGAGTGGGGCAACGCAGGGAGAAGCCCCTCTTGATGCAGCTTTTTGCATTGTCAGTTTAGACATTCATGATATGCACTGTGGGGGTCTTAACTGTGGATATGGGTAAGCACAGAAAAGACCAGGCACATTGAATAATCATTCACGTTTTTTTGCCGAATCGAATGTGGAGGCAATTCAGGGGAGCTCGGCCTGAAGTAATTTCGGAGTGGAAAAACATCCGCAGAAGAATTGTGCAAACGTTTCACGGACAAACCCTCTTTCATTTCAGTCTGAAAAAACACATGAAGTTAGACGGACAAGGAAAGAAGTCAACGTCAAGACCCCAACACTGAAAAAGGCCGCACCAGTCAGTTTCCAGTGATGCAGTTCCTCAAAATCAGCGCTGGACTGTGACCCTTCTTCTGCATAGCGACTGATAAAATGTGAACAGAATTTGTCCCCGACGAAAAAATTAGAAAATACTCTTTCATTTGCTGGCCACTGAAAGGGCATTCTGTGGTGGGCTAAGACTGTCAAACATTCCGTTGTGGGATCTTTGACAGTTTTGCGCAGAGTAATAACCCTGGTGCTGAAACGCAGGGGATAAACTCTGAAGGCTTCACCGCTCGTCTCCACGGAACGCAATTTACACAAACGATGCCACAACCTTCCAATTAATCTGTATGAAAGGCTCAGGCTCTCCCAGGGTACATTGCAAATAAATCACTACGTTGCTTCGGCAGAGAATTTGTGGAGGCTGGATAACCTCTGTGTTTGCTGTTGACAAAAGACTCCACTGATGGTCTCAGTCCCCCAGGAGTTCTCCATGTATGCACCACTGGTCCCTCAATAATAAGCGAAAAACAATGTGGAAAGCGTCTGCCAAACTCACTGTTCAATTCCCCTTGTTTGAGAGGCTTTGACCAACATTCATCGCCCAATGCCGTGTGTTTCGAGAACTTTGCACTGTCCCAACCACAAACAAAAAATAAACCCCTTGCTCTGCAAACACATTGAAAAACGAAAACAGCAAGAAATCCGCCCAGAGACCTCAAATCTTGCATCCGCTTGTGGAGACGCACGGATTCTTCCTGTGATGATAGCGACAGAAGCTGGTGGGTCACGTCCGCAGAAGAAGCTCCGCCAGGTGTGAGGCTCCATCAGCTTCTTCCTGCAGAGAGCGCGTCCACCTTTTGCACCAGATTTTACACCATCAGATCAGGCCTTGATGGATCGAAAGGAAACTGATCCTTGAGAAATGTACAAGTACATAAGGGCCACGACAACTCCACGCTCGTGCAAGGATGCGTTGCTGGCTGCGACCGAGAAACCCTCCTGTTGGTGATAAGTGGCGCACTTAAGTCAAATGTCGCACCCAAACGCTTCGGACATTGATGAGTTCAAAACCAAATTAGGAGTGGAGAACCGTGGGTCAATTTGTACGGGCTCATTCTCGGTTTGCCCGTGACAACGCTTGATAATTAGGCGAGATGTTTCCGAGGGGACAGACAGGAAGGAGCCTGGTGAGGCACAAAAACACCAACAGCACCAGTTCACGGACAGTTGCCGGAACCAATTTTGTCCAACGTATTGAAAGAGTTTCACTGTGGTCAGTTCGACCACGAGCACCACAAACTCTGAAACCAATGCCAAAAGGAAGTGTGGATACAACAACAGGTGCCCATGATACACACAAGCTGTTGTGACATCGTGTGGGTCTTTGAGCCGTGGATGGTTTTGGTGACAAGACTGTGGTGCGTGGGCCACGGACCAGGGTCGGTGCGCATCAGTACGCTGACGCTGAGAGGCGTCCCTCATCCGACCGGCCACATTCAGTTCTCAATGAGGCAATTTGCAAGGATCTGTGCAGCGTATGGCTCAATGCAGCCCGTGAAGCCCACGTGTCGCCTCGGGACCCCGGGCGCTGCGGGGTGACAATGCAGATCCATTTGCATCTGACAAGCTTCGTATTCAGCTCAGCCACGTCCGCCAGCGCTCGGCATTCCGCACGGCGCTCGCCCTGTCCACCTCACTCGGGAAATGACCTCATCTCTGGGGTTAAACAGGTGATGCACGGTCGCCCACTTGAGTACCAAGCCCGGACCTCCGTGGACAGTCCGTGTGTGGGACCACGATGCCACAACCGCGCGGGGCTCTGCTCCCTGCAATTTTTCAAAACTGAGAATGGTGACGTTTGTCTCACTTATGGAGGGAAACCAGGATTTGATCAGGGTCGACCCCCTGCATGGAGGTCAAAATTCCATCTCAACGTTTTGCACCTGCAAACAAGGCAAAGCAATTTTGTCGGCGTTCGCGGATCTGGGTGTTCCAGATCCCCCAGATCCGCCCTTGTATTCAGTCTGAGAAGATAATTCTATTGAGCTCATTCCGAACAAAACGAGGCTCCAGACAAATAGCTCTTCCCGTCATTAAGACGATCAGACTCAAAGAATGTCCCGAAACTGCGCCATCAAAGAAAGGCGAATCCGAAAGCCGCTTCTCAACCCAGAGAACGAGACAAAGTTATGCAACAGGACTGCTGTAAATCTGCCGTCTCGGACACACACATCCTGTCAACATAATCTGGGGTTTTAAAAGAACGGAACAGACTTTGTTGCGAAGGTGCGTGGGAGCCAGAAACGAGTGTCAGCACTCCCGTTTGGTCTTACATGGACATAATTGTGTCGTGTACGGGGCTTTGCAATCTGAACGGTTTCCTTCAACGTTTTGGGACACCGGAGAACGGGAACACTTCACTGGGGCAAAACTGGTCTTCGCTAATGCTTCAATGTCTTGTCACTTGTTCCTCAGGTGACCCATCCCTGGTGTGTCATGTCAGTTCTCCACGTTGAACAGGGTTTGTCACGAAAGAACAAGCCCTGGGCATGTAAACAAGGGCTTGGTTCATGGCACCAGACTTTTGCATGGTGAACCAACTGAGGTTTTCATGTTCAGCCTGCAGAATCTGCAAGAATGGCACAACTTCACTGCACAACAAAACAGAACTTCACGTACATTGAATTTGAGATTCCTTTGAGGCTTTTTTGAAAGTTTCGGTGAGAACAGGCGTCCTGACCCTCAGGAAAAATTGACTCCATATTTGGCTCCACCAGTTGTAAGTTTTGGATTTTCCCCTTTTACCTGTGCGCAAAACGAACAACAAGAACCAAACAACACAAGCTCGTTCACATGCAAACAACAAAGCAGAGGCTTGTGAAAAGCACATCGTACTCACCCACGGCTGATGGAGCTACAAGAAAAGAGACACGTGATTACATCGGGGACTGTTTTAGCATTGCGCGCTGAGGCGCCTGTTCGACGTGGCGGGAGGAGCCGGAGACTGCCGACGCTCACGGCGCATTAGACGCCCGCGTCTCTCGGGGGTGATCGGGTCCGCCTGGTTCCCGCTCCTCGACGCCGCGCAACTCGACCGGGAGGAGAAACATCCCCGGCAATCCGCGTGCAATAAACAACCGTATGGGAGGAAAGTGGCTCGGAGCATTTTTGCACTCCAGGGTACAGTCAGGGCTTTTCAGGTGAGCTCGGCGTAACGTTTCACGCGAGTCAGGACAAATGGTGAAAACATGGATGAATTCTGATATGATGTGGGCCAGCACGCACAATGCAGCGGGACACAGACACGAACACAGGTTTGACTCCAATGATTTACCTCTTGCAGACTGTCAGGGACACAGAGCAAATCCTTGGACAACGCGATGTCTTTTTGGAGCCCATTGGGACGGAACTCTGGCTCGTCACTGTCGATGCTGGTGGTGATGCTGGCGGAGGAGTGTTGCCTGTTGCGCTGGGGCGACAGGCCCCGCCCCTCGTGCAGCAGCTGGGGGATCTCGAGCTGCAGGGAGCTGGGGTGGCGCGCCCGCTCCGTCAGCGGCACCCGCTCCGCGCACGGCAGCGAGTGCTCGCGCCCCCGCAGGCGCTCACGCCGCCGCCCCGGGGACCGTCCGCCCGGATCGTGCTCCTCCGCCCCGTCACACGTCTCCACTGAGAGCTTGCACTCGGCGATCGTCGCCCTTCTGGTCGGTGATTTGCATGGACTTCGGCCTGATCTGCAGACGTTTTTGGGCGAGGTCCTGGATCGCTTACAGCTCATCCTTCATTGACGAAGAATTTTTATTCATACGAGTCATCCGTCAAGTTATTTGTGTCTCTTCATCACAGCTATCGCATTCTCCATGGGGCACGTTTGAGTGCTCAGTCAACTGCACGCTGCTTGCATTTCCCTTGGACTCTGGAGCCCAAGAACCCACTCACAGTGCTGCAGAGATGGTTTGAATGTGGAACCTGCCTGCGGTGGAACTTGTGGAAGGGAACAATTAGTGACACGTCAGACCAAGCTGTTGTTCATTCGCTTCACTGCGCAACAGCTGCAAATTCCTTCGCAAGTGCCGCAGAACTCAAAAACAGCCTGAAGCCAGATTTCAGACGCTCATGACGAAGGAACAAGGCTTGTCACCAAATGAACATTTTTGCATCACGAAGCTTCAAGTTGCCCGAAGAATTCTGAAAATTGAGCTTGAAGCGAGCGCACCTGCAGCCCCGCCAAACTCAGGTCCGCTGTCACCCTGATTGCGGTTAAATTCAAAGCTGTCACTTTGCTCTCAGCGAAGTATTGCTTGCGAGGCGAGCTGGGGAACAGCCCGTTTGTACACGTCATCTCGCAAGCAGTACCCATTCGCCTTCAGTCACCTGCATCTGATGGCACATGCTTCGGCCAATGGGGTCTTGCGGTTGATTCAGGCCAGGATCCCCAGTCACCTCACTCGCAATTTGCCCCCCCCCCCGCAAAAAACATCCAATGCAAAACAATTCTTTCGTTTGTGCTACCAAACTCTTTCAGATTCAATCTGCAGGGGTTTGCCCCTCAGAGTTTTTACTAAATCCTGATGTGCCACACAGTGACAGCAAAAGTGCCATGACAAGGCTGCTTCGGTTATCCAGAAGAAAGCGCTCAATTTCACAGTTGAGTAATCAAGACGTTTTGAGAAGCAGATTCTCATTGTCCCTTGTGGGGAATACCTTTCTGCTGGCACGAACGTGCAACAACAAACGTATTCATTTGCACACCCGAATGTATTTGCGTGGTTTTCTGTCTTGATTTGTCATGCAGAGACAGACAGATACCGATGGGACAACAGCATATCGATCTGTCTCAGACACAAATTTCGCACTTTCATTGATCTGTTTGGGTTCCATCCACAAAAGACCGAACTGACATTCGGGACTTTTGGCACGGCCTGTTGTTTTGGCCGGTGCCTCAAATGCCAAATCCGTCGGTCTATCACAGACAACAAGTTTCAAATTCCAAGTTCCCCATTTGGCTCGTCATCACTGGTTATTCTCTCGAAATTTTGATTGTTTGTGCCATTCGTCTGGCAACTCAGGTACGTTGGCAGAGGTGGTTCATCTGCTGAAACTCCCCACTGACATTTGAAATCGCAGTCGGTCCCAGTGCTCAGGTCTTCACGTCAAGCTTCAGATCAGTTCAACTGTTGGCAACCTTCGTGCACACGCGTGCCACATCGACTTTGGATGAGTCAATCATTTGAATCCGTCAGATCACGCATCCAATTGCCTTGGATTGTGTTGCGTCAACCTTGAGTGTATTTTGGTGCGTGTTGTCTCCTGTTTTTCTCTGTTGTCGCCAGCTGTCTGCCTGTACGAGGAGAGAGGAGAGGCGGAAATTCTGGGAATTAAGGCTCGCATTAGTTGGCGCTTGTGAAAGTGAGATTGTCTTCCCGTCGCAGGCGGGTGGGCGGCGGCTAAATGACTGGGCGCCCTTCCGCTCCCCGTTCCGTCATCTCCTCACACCGCCCTGTGAAATCCCGCCACATTGGAGCTGCTGCCTTCAGTCACTGCGGGTTGACGCAAAGGTGAAGTGGACAGCAAACAACACCCCAGAAAAAGGGTGTTCCTGCATGGGTAGAAGTGGCAGGAAAGACCTCGCTTCCACGTGTTCCTCACCTGTGAAATTACGATGCCGAAAAAGGCAAAACTAATCAATTGATGTGTTTTGCGTCGTTTGCAGTTGTCTGTCTTCGCAAACACTGCGGCAGAAACGGTTGCCTGAATACACTGATTCACTGTTGATGTAATCATTCTAAACCAAGAGCAGTGACGTCTTCCCTACTGTTGAATGTTTTCTTTTCTCATTCAGAGACCACACATACACATACACATACACATACACACACACACACACACACACACACACACACACACACACACACCAGCACACGGACACAAGAATAACTGAAGCCCGGCAAGAAATTATGACATTGAACGTTTGAACCAAAGAGCGTGTGATTAATGCACAGGTGCAGAGCGAGCGAAGTTCTCGGGTGTTTCATTGTGTGTCAAAAAGACTGTCAAGAAACACACAAGGAACACCACAGAATGTTTGAGACAATTGGATGAAAGGTTGTTCCATCAACCTGACGCGTGCAGCATGCAACTCAGCTGCAGGCAGCGAGACGAATTCCCCTCATCTGTGGCACAACGACTTCAGAACCAACGGACAAAGATTGCTCTGATTAACTCAATCCGGAGACCAACACATCCACAAGCCTTGAATAGATCTACTCCTCTGTCGTCCCACACACACACACACAGAAGACGCCTGCGTCAAGATTAGTGTTTTGCAAAAAATGTCATCACAAGGCTTTCATCTCAACCAAAATAGGAGCAACAGAAGGTGGTTATTCTCTTTGATTTTCGTGATTTCGTTGTTTGTCGTGCGGAAGGTGGGTGACCCCCGTGCGGCTCGGAACTCCTGCAGGAGCTTTGATTCCCCATTGATTTCTCAACTCGAACCGTTCGCACGTCATCTTGATGCACTCATCAAGTATCACGTGAAATCGATGACTTCGCCACCCACGTTACCTTCAATAGGCAACCTCCGCATGCGCTTGCAATGCTAAAAACAGTAACACAGCACCTGGTTACCGGAGCCTCTTTCAAAGCATGCTGACAAAGCAACAAACACAGAAATTCTCCTCTCGTCTGTTCCGGACGTGAATGGACGGAAACTCGCAATTCTGCCCCACTCCCCTGGTCGCCCCGAAACACATGCAGCGACTCCCGCTTCCGACACAATGTCAGGATCCCAGAGATTGCTTGTTATTACCAGTCTCCACCGTGCAGCAGGTTCCGCATTCTGCAGCAAATCCCAACAATGTCCCTGTTACATAACCAGTGTGTATCTCTCCCCGTGTGCAAAATCGCTGATTATGTCCACGGTGTGCGTGACGGTAATCCTAAAGGAAGCAGTGACACGTCCAATCCAGTGCAGGATAAACACTGCAAACACTCACAAGCTGTGCTCCGCACTCTGGCTCCACTTACGTCTGCCCGTTGTGAGAATCTTCAGCTAAATGGCAGTCTCAAGTCCGACATCCAGGTAATTAGACTAACAAGTTAATGTCAACGACGTTATCCGTGGTCGTTAGCAGAAAGCAGACCCACAATGTAGCAGCGCAGAGAAGACGTCAAGGCTTCAGCCTGTGTCTCGCTGCGTGAAGCAGCAATGCACGTGGGCAGCGCAGAGTGCGTGAGCGCTGTGTCCTTTTTGGCAGGTAGGGAATTCTTCAATTGAGTAAATTCTTAATTTGGAGCGAAAGGGATTGACTGCAGCTTCACGCGACCTGAGGATGGCGGGGCCTTCCGCTCCCAGGTCTGTCGCGCGTCGAGCCTCCTCCCCTCACGTTGTGCCCTCCGCCGCACCAAACAGCTTTTCTCCGCAGGAAACTAAGTCTCGTGTCGCATATGGATGACGGAGAGGACTGCTTCGAGTAAACCCTTCACTGAAAACGCGTCGCTGCGTACTTGTTTGTGTTGAACATACTTGCGCAGAAACTCAACCCCACGACAAACTTCGCCAGCTTGTTGTGTGCCTGAATACATTTGCTGATGAACACAGAAAAAGTGCATGACTTTTTGGGGGAAAAGTTTCGATGTCGAGTCATTTTGATTGGAAGTGTTCGCAACCCTTGATTGGCGCTGGTGAACCGTGCGAGCTGTTCCCTTGTGATTAGAACGGAAATTCCCGCCTTCTGTGTTCAGGCAATCTAACGAGAAGGCTTGCAGGGAGAAACTGGATATTTAGTGCGAGTCCCCAGGGCTTCTCCATCCACGACACGTCTCGAGTTCAACTGTACGTCATTAACGGCTTCAAGTGCACGATCCGACGGCAATAGATTTGCGCAGGTCGAACGAAATGACTCCAGGTGAATTTTCCCTCCGAACACTTCCAAAGAAGGAAAAAATAGCTCCATGGAGCTCGCGGTGATTTGAGGAAATTTCAGTTGCTCTGATTTGGCTTGCTCTGATTTGGCTTGCTCTGATTTGGCTTGCTCTGATTTGGCTTG
>JAAUXT010056308.1_pt1 | contig 27153 bp, 29 predicted proteins | sample 7278171 | NCBI WGS metagenome assembly JAAUXT01 (sample SAMN14350112, study PRJNA611818) | marine sediment metagenome | isolation source: surface marine sediment (1.8m) | place: French Polynesia: Moorea | collected 2018-08
GGTTTGGCTCAGCCAAAAAAATTGGAGAGCATTATTGATTGCTGTTGAACTGGCAAAAACTAGAAGATGAGCAACAGTAGGGAGAACTGGTGAGTTGAGTGAGGATTTTTAAATTGTGGAATGTATGCAGAAATAAATTATATTTTAGCCATAATCAGATAATAGTACAAATATATTACATTTTAGCCAAAATCAGAGAAAAGTCACTCAAACAAGACTTGATTTCAAACCAGAATATATGATACAAAGCCCCACAAGAAGTGCTTTTTTTCTTCAAAAAGTGCTTTTTTTTTCTTCAAAAAGTGCTTTTTTTGCTTTCTTTTTTTGGAAAATTGCTGTGCGAGGACTGCTCCTGTGGTGCGGTGACAATCAGTCCACAACTCCAGAACGCATGGCAGGCCAAAAGCTGAAGCTCCTTTGGGCCGTGGATCGCGTCGAGGAGGTGGCGTGACGGATTCTGGCCAATCTGGAGCGGGGCGGCACGTCGAGCACGTCTTTACCCAACCGAGGACTGGTCCTTCGTTATCACTGCGAATTGCTGTATGTGCATCAAAGTCAAAGCCTTTGGGACGAACCCTCATTTTTTTGTCTGTGGCTTGAACGCAGAAGGGAATTTTGCACATTTCACGACGTCAGGCAGCACTTCAGACCATTTTCGGAACACGGAATTCCCAGCAAATTGTCTTGCACACCAAACTCAAAAACGAAACTGCATCTTTTGTATTCGTGAACAGTTTACCGGGACCGGACCATCTCACGATTCCATTGAGTTCACTTGGGCCTGAAAAGACGCTCCTTGTGTTCACGGCATGTGCAGTGATCCTGAATAAAAGCAGTTGATTTTTCTGTTTGGTTCCAGAACCGCCTGCACTGCACAAAATGGAACGAATGGTGCTGGGTCGGTGGGTTCTAGCAAACAAGTGGACCCAAGCTGATTTGGGTGTTTTGACTGGACCCGCAGCTGAGTGTCTTCTGATGCTTCTGTACAGGTTCGTCACGAGGGACTTGGCCCCATGCGATCTCACATCAAATGGTCTCCAGGTTAAGTTTGCCGTCAAATGTTCGTGAAGGTTCTCTTGCGAGTGTCTTTTTCGGAAGTGGCCCAAGCGTGAGTCCTTTGGATTCTCTTGTTTCCGTTGGGAGATACCGGTAGATGGGCGACACGGAAGAAATGATCATCCCAGAACTTCGGGACACCGAACCACGCGTTCTTGGTCCAACCTTGCCCTTGCGAGATCACCTCACTGCCAGACAGAGTTCATCGATTGAAACGTTTTGCTTTGTTTTCTTGACAGTTGGCTGGACGACCATGACTGCGTGTCGTGACGGTGTTCCTGTGCACATCTGCAGGTGGTTTCTGGAGCGGGGCAAGCTGTGAGGCGGGTGGCTCCTCTGGCGGCCGGCGCGGCTATGTAAGCCCGCAGCAGCTATCAACTCGGTCCTATTCAGTAGCAGCGCGGGCTGTCAGCAGGATAGGCAGCTGAAGCACGTTGTCCTCCGACCTTTTTCTTCTTTAGGAAAGGTAAGTCGTGCAACTTTGCTCAAAGAATGGAGAAAAGCAGAAAGAGTTTCAGACGGAATCATTCTGCTTCTCTCACATGATTTTCCCATCGGCATTCGGAACGTAGTTTTAGTGAGTTTTCATGGTCGTCGAAAACGCTCTGGCTGTTTTCGCCATGCCTCGGATCGGCCTCAGACCGATCGCACCCGAACACGAAACCTAAGTGGTCTGAAGATTAAGTGGTCTGAAGATTCTCGTTTCCATATCCTGGTCAGTCTTCTTGCATGCAAATGCTTTCGACTTCTTAGAACGTTGCAGTGTTATTTTCACTAATGTGTCCTCTTTCATCTGAGTATACCTGAAAGTACCTTCTGCCGCAACCCGAGCACACCTGAGTTTCTCTGGATAGCCACCGAAGACTTGACTGTGGATTGTACCTGTGAGTTTTGTGCACCTGGATCTACCAGATACAAGTCCATCCCGTGTGAGGAATAATGAGTCTGGATTGAAATTCGCTGACCTGGACACCGCCATGTTGGATCCATACCCAGAAACATGCCCAGTCTGCACCGATGCCCGTGCTTGAAATCATCGAAAATAACTTCTCCGAAAATCGGAATACCATTTCATGGGGATTACAACAAACTCTATTCGTGAGTTATTGCTGGAACAAGACACAAGCACAAGAGTTTAACTTGTGTGCTTTCTGAATGCAGCTGGAGTGCAAAATCCACTCGTGTCTGTTGGATCCTGTTGGAACTCGTGGAGAGGATACCCCAATGTCCAGAAGTTCATTTATAACCTTGTGAAGTGTGTTTTTCTGAACTGTCCTGAAAGAGGAACATTTTTAATTTCAATCTCTATGCTTTTCGTGTGCAGTTGGTTTTAAGATGCCAAATTCGTTCGGGCATTGTGAAAGAAGTATTCACATGCGACCAACAAGAACTTAGACCCGGTGAAGGAAATTTCATTTGGGAAATTTTGTGGGAGAACTGTATCAGGACAGGAGTTTGAAGCACAAAATATCAAAAGTTCGGGAAAACCGCGGCGAAAGAAGCTGGTAGCATGCTATTTTTGCTGCGGATCTGTGTATTCCTCGAATTTCCTGGAGGCTTGCCATATATATCTCAGTGAGCGTACCTGCGGCTGCGCCGAGCTACTCACCGGCTATCCCACCGTGCACCGCGCTCGCCTTTGAGTTCGTCACGTGATTACAGAAGCAACTATTTTGGATCCTTATTGTGGGGGTGTTACGTTACACTCTGCTGCACATAAAAATCATTCATCGTGACGCATCCATTTCTTTTCACACTTGCATTCCAATTTAGCTGCAAGCAAATGAAAGTTGATTGGACATTTGGCCGGCGCCGTCGAAACTACTTGCCTGTTGACCTTGCCACAAAGGTCTCTCGGTTGGTCGCCCCTGTGGGAAGCGAGTATCATTTATTGTCCAAATATGGCAGCACCGTGATCGATCCTTTCCCCAAAGTTTCTCTCGTCCTGAAACTTTGATGAAAAAAGTTCGAAATTGTCACGACATAAAGTTTGCGACATCTCGCAGATTTGGCCCCCGCGCCGAAACTCTTGTTCAATGTGCGGCTTGCGCACTGCTGCAGTCTGTTTGGAGCTGCGATGCCTCTTTTCATCTGCCGATGAATCTCAACCATCTGATTTTCAGTTCGATTGATTGAAACTGATTCGATGTGTCTGAGAAGAGTACGAGTGTAACTCAGATAAATATGCAAGCAAACGCAACTGCCAGGAAGCTTGAAAGAGTAGAGATGTTTACACAGTAACCGAACACTTTCGCATGAAGATAGCAAACTCGTGTAGGTAGATCATCAGTGGGATCAAACAGAAGCGCATGGAAAGTCTGGTACGTGTTTCTGGACCAAGTATCCTGCACTAGGATGCTGCAGGTCTGCATGCATGGAGAGCGACTTTCCGTGTAGCTTATCTCGAGTGGCTGTGTGGGTTTGAGATAGGATGTCTAATCCACGCGAAGGAACGGATCGAATGATTAACAGTTGAAGCGCTGGGACAAACGAACGTTTGGGTTTCCTTTGTCCCGTTGAATTTATGTTTTCAAGACAGAGACAAGAATTTAACTTTGCGTCTGGACTGAACACAACTTAAGATTTGCGCGCACAATGGTTTGGCAAGGAATTTGTGTCCTGAAGATCAAAATTAGCCTCTCATTCCTTGAAACTCAGGAATTTCATTTCAAGTCGATGGCCAATTACGATAATAGGTAAAAGAATCTGTTCGTGTTGGCAGCAAATATTCGTGCCCTGGCCAAGGTATTCAGGCCAGATGCACCAAGGACTGACCTTTGAGCGTTTCCAGAACACCGAGAAACTGGTACGAATGAGCAAAAGAAGGAAATCTGAATGCTATTTTTTAGTTGCCGTGAGCACAGGTCATCAGGTCGATCACCACTCCATTTTCATGTTGATTTCGTTCCTTGACATCTGAGCAAATGATATCTTCGCACCGTGTTTGATCTCGGCTGCTTTGGTGAAGGCCAGTTTTTTTTTTTTTTTTTTTCGTGTTCTTGAGCAAGATTTGTTGGAATTCCTTTCGTCCCCAGCTCAAGTCATGATCTGCAGTTATCAGGTGACAACAGTTTAATGAACTGGAAACTCAGCCATCAACCGACTGCAAACTATTTCTCCGTTGATCACTTCTGCTTGAAATGCTGCCTCGAGAACCAAAACAGCCTGATGCGGCAGAATATTCTCGCAGATGACGAAAAGTTGGCCTTCAACCGCAGGGTTGCAAGTCCTCCAGCAAAAATAGTCCTGGATTTTCCGTTTGAGTCTTCCAGCCCAAACGGTTTTTTGTTCGAAGAAGGTGCGTGCATTGGTCCTGATGCAGGCCCAGCTGTAGTTTGTGCCACAACCAAACCTGCACAAGAAGGTCACAGATGTGATGTAAATTGCTATCAGATCTCTCATACATGCAGGGATATCAGTAGTTGCCATGGCCTCATGCAGTCGGACGATAAAAAGATCACAACAAGCTTAAAATATGGAGCTGGAAGTCGAGGTTGAGCGAGAGTACTCGACTGTGTGCCGGGTCCTAATTACCTTCATCCTCTGGGCGGAAGAGAAAAAACTCGCCTTGAGCCACTGAATGTGGTCCAGAAATATGGACCAACCAGCTGTTTGTCTGATCATCTGGATCGAGGAAACCGTCAGAATTCCCGACTGAATGGTGGTACCCAGGTTCGAGGGCGTGCGTGTTCACGGAAGCTGGTGTGTACTCAACTGCATGCAGCTCAATTGTTTTGATTTGGTTTGAATGTCATTTTTATTATCATACAACAGATCCGTTCATTTTTGCGCGTGTGTTTGCCGTATCGGTAAAACTTTGTCACCGAGTTTAGAAAAAAAACAACTGACAATTAAGTTTGTGTTCTGTTTTGTCTCGTTTCAGATCCATCATGGGAGAGGTGAGTGTTTTTGAGTGTTTTCTTACGCTTCTATCCAACACGGATCAAAAGAATCCCTCTCAAGTGTAAAAAGGAAAATCACATTCCGACTTCGACTTATGATACGATTGATCACGTAGCGTTTCATTCGTCTCGAGTTCGTTCAAACAAATTGTGGTTCAAAAAGTGAAGTAATGTTGCAGATTGTGTAGAATTAACAGTTTGATGTTTGAAATAATTCTAAACCTAGCGAGCTCGTAAAAATGTGATGACTTGTGCAGTAACTCTTTCTTAGTTCATTCTGCGCTTTATGCACTGAATTTTGAGCGCATTACCATGCAAGCTTCATATTGACCCCCATCTTTTCACACAAACTTTTCAAACAAAAGCTTTGGTGATCACGTTATTTGCAAACTGGACCTTCTGTAGAGTATCTTGCTTGCTTCCAAATGGAAATGTTTGCAAATAGCAGGTCACTTTGCCAGGCTTTTGTGCTAATGCGTCTTTCAATTTTCTTTCAGGTTTTTCGCAAAATGCTTGTGCTAGAAATTGTTGAGCAATTTGATCAGACGCATAAAACGTTGATTCATGAATCAGATTTCTTTCTGCAGACGCGGGCAACGTTTTGGTTGCAGAGACAAGTGTCGTGAATGTCGTGAAGTTTGAGGCAGTTTGTTTGTGAGATTGATCTGAGGAGACACAGTGGCTGAAGGGAGGATAAAATGTTTAAGCGTGGACTCTTGTGGGTTGAATGGCCACATTTTGATGGACCAGCATGGGAGGACTTCCATTTCAAGTGAACAAAGTCACTTGTTTCAAAGGCACAATTTGTTCGTCAGCGGTTCACTGGTTTACCAAATTGTCCAATGACACGTAAGTTTGGTGAAGGAACACTTTTGTGACCGCTGTAAATTCCGGGAATGAGGGTCGCGTTTTCTTTTAGCAGACAGTCGAAACTTGTAGGAGCGTACATTGCATTGTCCAAATCGGAACCGGTTGGAAAGTGAGTTTTTTCATGGGAAAACTGGCACAGTACCACGGTCTTCACCCGTTGAGATGGTAGGTAAAATTATTTATTTCCAGTTTTCAGACACACTGAAAGTTCTTGTTTGAAGTATTGTTCGAGACAGGAGAACAAAGCTTGAACGAAAATTGCAATAAAAAAGAAATACAGCACCCAGGAGTGTACGTCCATACGTCCTCACTTATCACACGTCCGACAGTGTGCTTCAGAGAAAGCTGGGAAACTTTTTCCTCGTCGAGCGTTCAGGCTCGGGTGAGATGTGTTGGCAATTCCCCACACGAAAGATAGGGGCCAAATAACTGTGATATTTCTGGTAAAATAGGTAGAGTGGGAACATCGTGTGGGCAAGCGAAAAAGATACAGTAGTATTGGTGTGTGCAGTAGCAGCCATGTTCATTGCAATTCCGAGCGAACTTGGATCAGCTTTACTTCAGCCGTCCGTCAACTGCAAAGGTCAATCAGGGCATTATTTCCACTGGAAATTATCTGTTGATTCGCTCCATGTCATGAAGCAAAAAGAAGCAGCACAAAATTGTTTCTTCAAGGGCATGACCTTTTGAATTCGCTCCGTCGTGATTGTTGAAACGGTTCCTTGAGGCAAAAATACAGGCTTGTGACTGAAGTCCTGATCTGGGGTGACAGAAGTCGGTTGCATGGCGAGGCGTGATGTGGATTGCAGTCAAGCGGTCGCGTGCGCAGCCGGGCAGACAGGGACGCGGCGCGGACGCCTGCGCGCTCCGGGGACGCCGCTGCCCCGCGCAACGCCGCCGCCACCCCGCGCGAAGGTGGACGTGTGCTGCAGCGCGCCTCCAGCAATGTGTTCACAATGTTCTCGCAGGCGCAGATCCAAGAATTCAAGGAGGTAACACCTGCTTTCTCCAAGGACTATCGTACACGGTGCTTTTCAGACATTTCTTTTCAGCCATGGATTCCTTTTTGTTGACCTCTTGGCGAAACGATCGCTTCCACAAGCAGATCCCACCAGGGATTGTTTGGTGATTTTCACTTTCAAGCTGTGGTTGTGACAGACCATGTCGATCCAAAATCCCGCCAGTCAGGTGTATTCTGTTGTCTTGAGGGGAAGAGGGCCAGCAGTTGCATTCTTTACTGGATCTGCAAGACCCATGGAATAGGAAACGAAGAAAGTCAATGCTTGGACAAAATCAAGGACATTCAGCAGCACACATGGAGAGGATATGTCAGGACTGCTTTTCTTTTCTGGCTTTCAGGACTCCAAACATAGATGTTATTGTTGGTGGAGACTTCAACGACCGCATGGATGATGCCGGAAAACAACTGGACTGTACACTCACACCCGTAGTTCCCTGCATCTCATCCACTTCGCTCATGCATGGTTGATGGTGTAGGAAAAGACCCAACAGAGCAAGTTGTGTAGCCAATCACTCACACTGTAGGGGAGCCTAGAGACACGCAAGCGATTAGATGTAAAAACTGTGCATGATGCGTAATGATTGACAGAAAAAAGAAAAGAAGGAGAAAAAGAAGAAGAAGGAAGAGGCGAGCGAGAGCGACGCCGGAGATGCTGGCGGCGGCGGCGACGAGGGCGGCAGCAAAGCGAAAGCGCCCGTCGGAAATGTGTTCGCTCTCTTCAAGCAGGCTCAGATCCAAGAGTTCAAAGAGGTCTGATCACTCTAGCCGTGCACATCAGCCTGCCTGCCTGCCTGTCTGCCTGCGCCCTGTACATATTTTACTACTGCTCTGTTCGTCTGAATTTATCATGTACACCTTCACTTTGCTGCCTCCACTGTGGTGTTTGGATCCTGCCTCCAGGGCGAGGGACTCCACTTGGGTGCATTCACCATGATCCTGTGCGCGGCAAAAATCTGGTATTCTACTCCATTTCCTTCCCAGGCTACTTTTCGTCACAACATCTGTTTCTCTGCAAGATTTTTTTTTCCAAATAATTCAGGATCTCAAGTGTACGTTGTGCCAAATGTGTTTGGATTCCTGAGAGGAAAATGCCAGAGCACAAACCTGTTAACAATTCCGGACAGGTACCAGTCTGTAACGGCGGTTCGGTAGCCACGGCAGGATTAAGCTGCGAGCTATTTCCTGTTGCACTCAGCATTATTCCATTGACTCTGTGCTACCATGTTCTGGTTAGCTTTTTTGCCGCGGGTATTTTTACCGTGATTGGTGACCTTTTCTTTTGAATGATTCCACCGCAGAATGACAACCAGACGAAAAGTGCAAACCAGATCCAGATTTTTGCCAGCACATGATGTTCCTCCGGTGGTTTGGGGCACCGCAGACCTCGCACCTTCACAGGGTGCGATGGTCCGATGACCAGTGTCCAAGCTTCACATTGTGGTGACCAACCTTTCTCGTACAAGCTCGCTGATTCCGCCAGCTAGCTGCTGCTGCTATACACTGCTGCAATCCGTGATAACCCTTGATTGTTAATTTTTGTTAACCTCAGTTATTAATGCCAGGTACTTTACTGACCTTTGTTATTCATAGGTGGCTTCTGTCTCTTGTGGTCGACTGTAACCCTACACTCCTTCCTTTCTGTGCAGCCTTCCTTTCATTAATGTGTCTCTTGCTAAAAATGTTACATGGAATTTGACTAATACTAGGAAAAGAAGGAAAAGAAGAGCAAGAAAAAGAAGGACAAGACAGAGGATTCGGCTGCGGAAGTTTCAGCGAGCGAGAAGGAGAGTGGCAAAGCTTCGGCAGATGCGGGCGAAGGTGGTGGCGATGAGCCCAAGAGGGCGAAACGGGCCACCTCTAACGTTTTTGCTCTGTTCAAGCAAGCCCAAATCCAGGAGTTCAAAGAGGTCTGACTTGATTTTCCAAGCTTTAGTCACATGTCTGCCATTGCTTGCTACATGGAGACATGGGAGTTCTAGGTTTTGGGACAACGCATGTGTTGTAGTTTTCAGCTCGGCTTATTTTTATGCAAAAAAAAATTTTTTGTAGTTGAGATGCTCGAAAATTTGTTTCACTTGGCGAAATTGCATGATGAGCACTCTTTAGATCTAGCTGGCGTCAAGTCTTTTGAAACAGAAAGCTGTACTTTTGCAGAACATTGCTGCACAATTCAAGTATTGTCTGAAACAAGCGCACAGCATTGTACGTCTCGTTCAAACCAGCGGAAAGCGTCACGAATGAGGCCCGAAAGACAGTCATCGGTGTTTCAGTGAACTTACGTTCACTCTGTCAAAGATGCAGTGTTGATGCACTATGCAAACGCAACTTCTTTGAAGAATCTTTTCCAGAAACACTAAATGTGTGGAACCTCCTCACATCAAAAATTCATCACTTTCCGTCCGTTCGTTCGAACTCTTTTCTCCATTCCGTCTCAAGTACCTTTGATGACAAAATATTACCCCCATTAAAAACCACACTCATCGTTGCAAATTCCTGGATCCATGCGTGAACCTGTTGCCAAATTCGAACACTGAATCCGCCTGAAAGATACCACAGAGAATATCCGCTGACACACAAACGATAAAATTTGGCGTGAGTTGTTGGAATGCAAGCTTTGACAATTTTCAATTTTGTGTGCTTTTGGTAAAAAATATTTTGTGACTTGATGGAGTTTTTGCAGTGTTTTTGTCTTTGCTCTGCAGTGACGTTTCACAACTTTTCCTTTTTTCATGACATTGAAAGCATGTGCATGTTTCTTGTAGTGTTTCACTTTGATGGATCAAAATCGAGATGGTATCATCGATAAAGAGGATCTCAAAGAGATATTTGCACAAATTGGTAAGAAGAGTTCAGAATTTTGTCTCTGCTCCGACACCACTGCATGACAACTGTTCACTGAATCTGGTGCTAAGGGATACACTCACTTAACGCCTTCCTTTCTTCGACTTCTTTTCTTTCTTGGCCATATTTAGCAGCTTCTAGCTTCTCTGTCCTTTTGCATATGTATTCGTTTGTACTTTCCAGCCCCCTTGTCTTTCGTCTTTGGTGTTTGTTTTGTACAGAGCTTTATGATTATGTTTTTGTGTTCATTGTGTACATTCATAATATAAGTTCAAGAAAGTGTTGTGTTTTTTTTGTTCAAAAAGTAGCGTGCACATTCTGAAAAAACTTTGTTTCGTAGAAATCAGGTTGATTTCACGACGAGCTGTTTGTCGGAATTTCGTAGGTATCAGATTTGTTCAGTCTGTATCATTTACAAAAGTGAAGGACTGTGGTGTGGGGAAATACGTGCAGCAAAGCTTTGGTTCACGACCACTTCAAATGGAAGAACCTTCGTGGTCTCACGTTGGAGATTTGGGCACACCGCAAACCATCTTCCTGAACATGGTCGAAAACCAGAGGTCTCGCTCTGTGCCATGCACCTCTTGCTTCTAACCAGCTTGGTAACGGGAGCTTTTCTCGCACAGGCTTTCACAATGATCGACCAGGATCGCGACGGTCTCATCGGCAAGGGTGATCTGGCTGCCATTTACCAACAAATTGGTGAGTCCTGGTCTTTGCTTTGCCCTGAGCTTTTAGCCGTCTTCATTTGTCAATTTCACCAACCGTATGAATCCAGTGACTGTAAATGATATTTTTCAAAGATATTTTGAAACGTACGGTAAGTCGCCGTGATTTTGTCTCAGAAATGTTGACGCTCAACGTTATCAAAGAGGGACAGGAATTGATCAAGTTTTGCTGAAAAAGTTCGATTTTGGTTGAAACAAAACTGGCTCTTGGTTGCTCAGATATCGTACCGGGAACAGACTCTTGCGACAATGATCTTGCGACCACTGTGGACTTATTTTGATATATTTTTTGGTCTTCAGGAAACAATGACGGCTAAGCAAACCGCGTCTCTTTGAAGTTCTGTTCTGTATTTGATTTGACCGGATTGTTCTTGAAACTGTTTAGGTTTGAATCCTGATCCCAAACAGTTGGACGAGATGTTGAAGGAGTCTCCCGGTCAGCTCAACTTCACTCACTTCCTCACACTGTTCGGAGAGAAGATGCACGGTAAGGGCGGCGGCGCCCCTCCTCGGCCAGTGCCACTGAGTTGATGACCTACTTTCCTTTTAGATAGAACCTTGGTGTGTGCTGCAGACCTGTGTGATCTTCAGACTAATCGTTCTGTGTGTATCTAGTTTTTGCATGGATCTTTCAGGTTCCCGAACGGAAGGACGTATTTCCATCACGTGTGTGCTCACTGTGTCTTGTTGTTTTGTGTGGTTCTTACAACTGGTTTGTGATGCCCAAGTTCCACTCTGACCCCAGGCAGGGAAGCGGACGACAAGCAACTTGAGGCCATGATCAAAGAGTCCCCCGGTCAGCTGAATTTTACGCACTTTCTGACATTGTTTGGTGAAAAAATGCACGGTAAGCAGCTGGCTTCGTGCTTCCCGACACTTTGCGCAGTTCCTTTTGGAGAAACTGTGCAACCAGTTTGCAAGAGGGCTTCAAGAATTCAGTTGGATCCAGTGTTTTTCGCTGGTATCCACCACTCAAATGCACGATTCAAAATGTGTGTTTTCGTTTTTTTCACTTTCGTGTGAGTACTTTGCTTTCAGGTCTGAATCTGAACCACATGATGGGAGGTTCTCATTGTGGTCGGACCAAGTTCATTGTTGACGCTTGTTGTGGTTTCTCTTCACACTTTGCATGCACACGCATCTGCGTTGACCTGCCCCGGCATGCTGCATGTATTTGCAGGTAGAGTTCCTGATCCCAAGCTGCTTGATGGGATGCTGAGCGCGGCCTCAGGCCCCCTCAACTTCACCATGTTTCTCACTCTGTTTGGTGAGAAAACTAAAGGTACAAACACAGAACTCAGAGCGCTCTGGTTCCTCACAAGGCTCGCTGTCAGCGGTTTCGCGGGGTTTTGGTTGGAATGTCACTTGCGTATTCATAGGGAAAGGAAGCACAACATGTCGACGCAATTTCACTCGCAAAACTGTTTTGCTGGAGTCACATTTTCAAGGAGCCGTCTTCAGTCTCTCGTGAGTTGGATTTCTGCACACTTCTTGTTGGGACTGAACACTTGTCTTTTCTTTTGAAACACAGGAACTGACCCCGAGGCAACACTACGAGACTCATTCAAAATGTTCGACCCTGAGGGAACTGGCAAGCTTGCCGAGGAATAGTGAGTACTTTGCCTTTACTCAGCTCGTAACTCACTACAGCCAGACACAAAGGTTGAGTAATGTAACACTGAACGTTTGCCTTGTTGCAACATGTGGCTCACGCTGTGCAGATGTGTTCAAAGTTTCACTTTTCGATCTTTGTGAGATCAAATGAAAGGTCAAAGGCTTTTTGGTGAGGTTGTCGAAAGTTTGAGAGTTGTCGAGTCGATGAGGCTAACCAATCACTTCTTTCTCTTCTCACCAGCGTGAAAGATCTGTTAATGAACGTCGGTGACCAGTTCTCAAAAGACGAGGTGGGTGCAGCTTTCACAAATTTTCTCAATTGTTTCTTAACACGTGTGCCAGCACAACGTAGCGACCGTCAAGTCGGAAAGGGAAGTTGTACATTTGACCGAAAATTGGTCCGAGTAGCTTGACTTGTACTGGAAGAACCTTGGGGAAGAAATGGTATCACAGCCAGTACCTTCCTGATGTCCTTCAAACAAAATTGTGACAATATGTTTCTCCATCATTTCAGATCAAGCAGACGTGGAAAGAGGCTCCGATCGAGGGTGGCATGCTGGACTACAACAAATTTGTAACCATCATAAAACGTGGCAAAGAGGAAGAATAATGTCAAGGCCGGAGAACTATGACGCCATGAGTAGCAGAACACCATGCCCACCATGCTTTCTCGTCATGAACATTAACTCACACCATTATTAACCCCTTTTGTCATTTATCTACTCTATTACACTGTGCGCCGACTCCACAAGACCTTCACTACACACTAACTATGTCATCAGCTCATTCGAACCATCTTCGTGAAGAACGAATCATCGACGACGACTGCCTCTGCAGTGCTGGCGCTGACGCTACCACCAAGTCGCACGACGCAGTAGGTCTGTTGCACTGAAACATCAAATGAACAACTTGTAATTGCAACTCTCGAGAATTCAACCACCTTATTATTTCTGAGAACAAGCATGACGAATAAGCAAAGCAGGGATTTTGAACTGTGAAACATTGTGATGATTTGAACGCCTTCGGCAGGGAATTCCTTAGCGAACCCTGTTCTGGGAAAAGGGGGACATAGAATCATAGGTGCAGGTGGCCACCTGTCTCGTGTTACGTCTTGTGTGTTCGTGTTGAGTTGTGCAGAACGTTGCCTCCGGGAACGCGCTGGTACGAGTCAAGTGGCGACTGAAGGCGTAACATGACGTAGGTGGCCAACGGTGGTAAAAGGAGTATGAAGGTGAATATAGATTCTCCTAAGTTTCTTTTGTTCAAGGCTCCACCGAGGTGACTCTTTTTCATTTGGTAGTGGTGTGAATGTACAGGGACTTGTATTTGTGAATGACATGCTTCATGCTACCTTAGTCAAGGAGTCTAGAGCATTCCATGACCACTCAGATTGGTTTCCACGTTGTATGGCCATCTAATTTCGACCGCGTGGACGGCATAACTTGGGAAACGAGGCCCGCGCAGCTGCTCATTTTGAATATACCATCATTTCTAACATCAAATAACTCAAAGTCTGGTCGAAAGAACATAGTTATGCCGAGTGAGTGGCCCCTCTTCAATCTGTTGGCAGGGTAGCACGTTGCATACACCCGTGGTATCCCCTAGCAGCACCTTATTTAGCTAGTCTGCTTCGGCATGTAGGCTGAGTAGTGAGCGTAGAGAAAAGTAGGTCAGATCCACCGCATCCGCAGCATCCTGAACCACCGATGATTATCCAGGGCTGGAAAGAGCAAACCAGCTACATCAACCACCCCTTCCCCTTCTCCCCCGAGCCGCGCTGCTTTCAGAAGGCTACAGGTAAATAGACAGATAAATAGGCTGCGGCTGCATCCGAACTTTCGCTGGGGCATTCTGCCCTGCGCCCGAGATGCAGTCTGGAGTTCTAGCTGGCGAGCGCACATTCGTCCACTATTTCTTGCGAACCTTCGGCAAGCGATCATGAGGGCAAGAGCATACCAGTCAATAGATGAAGTGGCCGTACGCCCTCAACGCTGAGTATTTATAACACTGAGTACTCAGCGATAGCCAGCTCAGCACGAAAGTGTACCATCGGATGCGCAAGCTGTTACAAGCTTGCTACAGCGTTTGTGTCCATTGAACATGCACACAGATAGTCGGGTGGTTTCAACGTTTGCGGTCGAGAAGGGGTCTCACTTGGGGGTCGCGGACCGGAGCTAAATATACGCTCCTCCCAGGAAGGCCTTTCGCCCTGGACCTCAATTCATCGCTCATCATCTAACTGAACCTCTCCTTCCTATTAGCACCTCCTGATTTTTTTTTTCGAAGTCTATATCAGAAAAAAAGAACTGGTTGGTAAGATAAAGACGTTGTGTGAAGACAGAGACGTACAAGCATCGTGAAAAAAAGACCAAGTACATTGTTATTCTTTTAAAAACGAACTTGTATCCTCAAACTTGTGACGTCTGGTACACTGTCCTGTGCTGTCCATGTGCTGTCCGTTGTCTTCGCCGTCTGTGCTGTTACACATGAGATAATCATTTAATTACTGTGAGAAATATCTATATTGTGACTGAATGACAAAAACGCTCCATTGATTCTTGATTGATTGCGTTATACTGTTTTCTTGTGTACTGTATTGTGATTGATTGGGATATTTTGTGACGTTGAACAAAACTCTGTGCGCGTGGAACTGTGACGTCGCGCTTATGACGTCACAGTCTCACCAGTAGAACAAGTACTTGCGCTACTAAGGGATGTGCCCTCCACGGACATCTTGGGGGGAGCTTCCCTGTCTCCTTGCTGGGGAGGTGAAATTCCGGGATGTTGCTCTTACTTTTATAGAAATAAAATCCTGTCTGTGCACAGAAAAAACGTCTCTGTCCTCATTGGAAGTCGCGGTTGCGGACGTCGTCGTGTAGCGTCAGCGTCGAAGAGGCGGATCGAAAGTCATTCGCAATTGAGCGCAGTCACGAGAAAACTTCAAATGAGGATCGTAGTCGTGCTGTCCCAGCCAGTTTGGCTTGAAACACGGACGTCGACACAATGGAAGATGGAACTGCTGCCCAGGGCCCGTGAAACGCGCTTTTGGCGACACGCTATTTCGCTTGCGGTCGGTCGCCCCCGCTGTTTGATATGCAATCTGAGCAAAGGCAGTGAACATTTAGAGCTTCCTTTCGCGATTCTGCACAAAGTTCGGTGGTCACTCCGTCAAATCGAAGGCCCTGATGTACGTCCGTGGCCGTGTGGCAATTTTCCCAGTTCCTCTCATATTTTCCGATCTCTATTTCGAAAAAAAGGAAGAATAGATCATTTCTGGGATAATTTCCTGCAGTTTGAACAGTGACCCATTGCGAAGATTTGAATTGGACGTTTAGGACACCAGAAAACCAGTTTGTGCACGTTATGCCTGCCGTGGAAAACAGCTTCAAAAACCAAATGTGCTCAGTCGCACCCTCTCACACGAGCGTCGCAGGATCAGAAAGAAGTTAACACACATGAAAAAGTCACTTTGCAAAAAAAATTTATTCAGAAACAAAAACCCATTGCCAAAAGAAGTTCATTCAGAAACAAAACTCATTTCCAGACTTGGACTGGAGTATTTTGTTAAGATTCTTGGCCTGGTGTTCGTTGTTCCTGAAGAGGTGGAACCTTCCACGTCGTCGTGTGGACATGCAGATCGGAGGCACCAATAACGTTCTTCACGACCACGAACTTGCTGTGCCGGAAACTAGAACAAGATCTTTTGGTCATGCAGGCGTTATAAAGCTGCGTGAAGTCCACGAAACTATCAAAAGCATGTGCCTGAAGTCAAGCTCACGTTGTTCAACAATTCTTCATGTGTTGTTCGGGCAGATTCGTGGATTTAGCCTTTGCCTTGTCCCACAGTTCGGACCTGTCCGACGCCGAGCACGAAAAATGATTGTCGATGATCTCCTCCAGACAAGACTTGACCGCAGTGGCGATGCTGGGAAAATCAGAACCTCAATCAGAACCAGAATGTATTCGTTGCGCAATTTGCAAAGGGCACACAAAGTCAGATGTCTGAACGTTGAAAAAGAAAAAGACAGAACGGTCGCACTTCGAAACCAAAGTTTGTGGACTTAAAGACGAGTCTCATGAATTGAATTTGATCTGTTTGTCAACAAACATGCAGATCCAGCCTTTATCTTCTTCCGCCAGCATTCCAACGGCCTTCATGTGGGGGGCACATCTTTCCTCCCACACGCTCAACACGTCAGCCTGATTGCAATTTCTGCTGGGCTCTGAAGTTATACGTGCAACTGTGAGATTCTTGTGCACCAGAAAATGCAAATAATTCTCATGAAAATGCTTTCATCTTGTTATATTTTCAACGGAAAACAGAACGGCCCACCCTTCTTCGGTTCAGGAATTAATCCTGTTGTTTTCTTGGTCTTGACGTCAGGGTCTGCAGATAAAAACGTTGTGGCAAGTCCGCGGAGAGACAGTGTGACAGAAGGGATGCGATTAGAAACAGATGCACGATTGACCCTTAATTGCGAACCAATCAGGTCTTATTTGCACTGCTGAAAAATTCTACATGTGTGGTTGGAGTCCTCTCTCCCGAGAGTCAGACCTTGTCAACTCTACACCCCAACCATGTTCTTGAAATTATGAAGGTGTCACCAAACAAACCTGCAGCAGAAGCGGTCTTTTGATTTTTTTCTGTCCACGTTTCTTTCTCTGGAAAGCCCTTTGTACCTGTGGTATTGCAATCACAGGCACAGCATTGACGCTGTAACAAGTCCATACTGGAGAGAGGAGGGGTGCGATCACGAAGAGAAACCGGAATTGCCCTTCTTTGCTGGCAATTCAAACTTGAAAAAAAGCTCAGAGTTGACGTTCTCCCGAGGGCCAGACCGTGTCAACTCCATACCCAAACCGTGAATCATGGTCACAAAGCTAACCTGTTGCAGAAGCAGTCTTGCCGGTTTTTTCTGCCTGTGTTTTTTTGGGTGGCAACCTCTTGATTCCTATGGAAAAGAAACCACGTAACAATGGAAGGAACATCCACACAATCAAACGTGTCTGTCAGGCCATAAAGGGAGTGAGCAAATGCATGGGTGCGAATTGTAAGAAGATGCACGAATCTCCAGACCAACCAGATCCATAATTTACGCTCCAAAAAATGAAGGCATTTTTTGAGTTCTTTCGCTGGAGAGTCAGATCTTTCCCAGTATGCCCCAACCTTGGGTTCATGCCCCCCCTCAGGTCTGCTGGAAGATGCCACGGAGCTGACCTGCATCAGAAGCCGTCTTGCCCGTTTTTTCTGCTTGTGTTTCTTTGGCTGGAGAGCTCTGCATCCCTGTGGTGGAAGAAACAAAGTGTCTCAACAACAGGGAGACAAAACGTGGAAGACTTCTTCACAGGAAACGCAAAATGAGCGAACCTGGCAGGTCAGAAAGCATCTCGAACAAGTCGTGAACACTTTTTTGGATTGTGTTGATTCCATTTTCAACAACCGTCGCCAAGTCTTCATCCTGGGTCGCTTTCTCGACTGGTGCCTTCGCTGTCTCACAGTTGTTGCTCTCGCCAGCTCGAATTTCTGCGCGAGACATTGGTCATGCAGTTCAGCACTCATGGGGAGGGAGAAAGAACCATCAGAGTCACACATCACTTTCGTGTATCCAGGGGCTCGAGGCCCGTGCCTCTGGCGCTCCAACACCTTTACTTCGCTGAAGGCACAATTCCATTGATCAAACCCTGACGAGTCCTGGAACCAGACGAACGTGAATTTCTGTGTTCCACGCATCATCTGGTCATGTTTGACAGGTCGAGTCAACCAAGAAATGTTTTGTTGTCGGGAGCCCGTGTTGTGGACACCAACAAAAGGAAAAGTTTGAGACAAGTCTGCTTGTGTTTTCCTTGGATGACTGGCTAGTGCTGGACGAGACTTCACAGAAACAGGAAGAAGATTAATTGTGCTCGAGCTCACCTTGCAAAGAATCCCCTTTGGGCTTCGTCTTCTCTGTGGTCGTGGTCTGCGAGGTGGTGGAGGACGACGTCGATGAAGTAGATGATGAAGTGGTTGTGGTGGATGTTGAGCTCGTGGTGGTGCTTGTAGTGCTGCTTGTAGTTTCTGCTGTTGTGCTGCTTGGTGTTGTCGATGTGGTTGTTGACGTGGTGGTTGACGTGGTGCCACTTGACGATTGCGCAGTTGGATTGGAGTAGTCAGTCCATGCCCATATGATATGTGGCCTCGACGTGGTTTCGGGTCCGTACGTTGTTTGTCCTTTTGCACTTTTATTCCAATATTTATCTTTTATGATCGCGGCTCGCTTGACGCGATTCATGGCTGCAGGTGGTGGTGCTTCTGTAGAAGTCTCTTCGGGGGCTTTGGAGGGAGTTGTGTTTGACGCGGTGGAGCTCGGAGCCTCGTGCGTCGTGGAACCTGCTTCAGTCGTGTGCGCGTCTGTTGCTCTCGCGGTTGCGGCAGGAGTTGAGCCCGTTTGTGTGTGTGGTGCGTCGCGCTCCGTGTTACCGGTATCGACTGCGGCTGTGCTGGTCACCACTGCAAACATGACGGGTCAGGCTGAGGACACACTGAGCGGGACTCGACCAGAGTCCTGCGGCTCAGCCAATCACACAGCACGATATAAATGTGTCTCGCCATGTGATTGGCTGAACTGCGGCACTCTGACAAGGTCCCCGCTCAGCGTGTCCTCAGCCTTTTACACTTGCTTTGTCAAGAGAGTTGCCAGAAAGACCAGCTGGTCTCTCCACTTTGAAATTTTGTCTCAGAGTGGAAAGGAATGTTGCCTTGTTGCCGCTTCCGTTGCTGCTCTTGTTGCGTCTTCTCCGTCGTCTGAACGTCGGACTCCACCTGGTTCTGTCTTGATTCTGGTCGGGACGTCTGCGAAGGTGGCTCTGTTGGCTCCAGCAAATGGACCCATGGGTTTCTCATTCTTGGTGCACGGTTCGGCGCGAATGTTGGAGTTTCCCTTGAATGAACTTGGTTCATTCGTGCCACTGCTTTCGGTTCGGGTCGCGGTGTGGACGTTGGCTCAAACCACACAGCGGCATTCCTTGCATGTGGTGGCATTGTTGTGGGTCCTGCTCCAGGCCCTGCTCTTCCTTCCTTGGGATGGTCAGGCAACGTTGTAGGGCTTGGGTTTCTCACTGCACGCAAAATAAAACGGTTGGCCTTGTGATCAGGCAGACGCGTTTCTTTTGGTAGAGCAGTTGGTTTGTCGTCCGACCTCCCCGACTTTTTTCTCATGTCTGGCAGTGTTGTTGCAAAAGGAGTTGCTGAAAAACAAGGTTTCACATATTTTAGATCCTGTCAATGGTACGCTTCTTTCCAACAAACTGTGCAGCCATTTCAATCAGAAAAAGAACACTTACTGTGGGGTGCAGTGGTCTTTTTCGCTGTCGTCGGAGTCGTTGCTTTCTCTGTGGGAGCGATTGCGTTTTCTCTTGCGTGGACCGTTTCATTGTCCACAGTGTCTGTAGATTCAACTGGAGCTGATAAAACGTCTTCACTCTCTTGCGTACCCTTCTCTGCAGTGTCGTCCCTTCCAGGTTCCACTGAATCGTCAGAAACTCCCTTTTCACCCTGATCTTCCAAACTTGTGACATTTTCGGGTTCAACTGGATCTTGGCGGACTTGCATTCTCGCTGACTCAGTTGGTGTGGTTGTGTCTTGGGTGGTGCTCGTCAGTGTTGGGGTGGACGTATCTCCGGGAGACGTCACCGGGCTCGTCTCATGGGTGCTGGTCAAGGTTGGTGTCGTCGTGTCAATCGTGCTGCTCGTCATCTCGCCAGGCGTCGTCTCTTTTGTTGTTTCCTGGGTACTGGTAAGGGTTGGAGTTGTGGTGTCCAGGGTGCTGCTGGTCATATCTCCCGGAGTCGTCTCCTTAGTTGTCTCCTGTGTGCTGGTGAGGGTGGGAGTCGTCGTGTCAATCGTACTGCTTGTCATTTCTCCGGGCGTTGTTTCCTTGGTTGTTTCCTGCGTGCTGGTGAGGGTTGGGGTGCTGGTGAAGATGGAGGTGGACTCGGTGGGGACGGTTCTCTCTGAGGTTGTCAGGGTCGGTGTGCTGGTGAAGCGAGTGCTCGGTTCAGTCGTAGATTCTGCCAAACATAACATGCGAACACGCGTGTAGATGCGATTGAGGGTCAAACAGGAAAGAAAAGCTGAATTTGTGAAGCATTGGCTCATGAGGAGCGCTTACCCCAGCAACTGGATTGCTCAGGTGTGGTGCACGTTTCAGTGAAGACGTCGAAGTAGAGTCCCGGCGCGCAGTAGCGCTCCTCCGTCCACCTGCTGGTGCAGGCGCAGTAGAGATGACACTCACCGCTCGGGTGCGCCACCAGCCGCGGCGTCTCCGCCGGGCACTGCACACTCACTGCAACGAAACGAGGCACTCGTTTGGAAAGCCTGGACAACCAGCCATATTTGGTTTCGCGTGATTGTACCTTTATGCCAAGTGAATTTGGTGCAAAAACATACAGTCGCAGTTGGCAACTCCCTCCACGTTGCAGACGAGAAGCTTCGAGTCGAAGTGCATGTTGGGAGGGCAGGGCCTCTTCTGCGGCACGCCTCGTGTGCAGTGGCAAAAGTGGCTGCAGCTCCGGGGGTGCGGGAAGTAGCCGTCATGGGGACAGCGCGGGCAGCCCGTGTGCGGATCTGGAATCAGCAGTTCTTCTGGCGAGTTGCTATCTTGGATTTCAGGGCTTTTGTGACTTGTCGGTCAATCTTTGGAAGGCCCCCTTCAGTCTTCCAACAAGGACCTTCGAAACTTTTCTCAACTGTGTCAGGCTGAAGTACGTGCACTTGAATGTGCTAAGCCTGTTTCGATCACTTTTGCGCAGACATTTGCACGCACATTTGCACACGTACCTATGTTGCAACCTCCGCCATCAGAGTCTTCGCAGACGAACGTCTCCGGGTTGAAGTGCAGATGATAGGGACAGACGCCGCTCACGGAGCGCTCTCCGACGCACTCGTGGTAGACGGAGCAGTTCCTGTTGTCGGGGATGTAGACGGGACGCGGCGGTGGACATAGCACCACGTCGCACACACCCGGCGCGCCTGGGAGACCATCAAAAGTAGACCATGTGCAGAGAAGGAACCATTCCTCGTTCACACGCAGAAACTCTGAGGTGAATCGACCGACTTGAGGCGCTCACGTGTGGTTGTGGTGGGTTCAGAAGTCGTTGTAGTCTCCGTTGTTGGCATCGTGGAGGCTGGAATAGTGTGAGTTTCACAAATGTGTCGGTGGCTCGTAACAACTATATCTCAGAGATGCTGTACAGCTCAAACCTGGGCAGATGAAGTCGTCTTCGCAGAGCCTGGTGTACGGATTGAACTGGTACCCTGCCTTGCAACTCTCCTCAACTGGATATCCAGTTTCACAGTCACAGTACGCGTCGCAGAGTGTGGGGTGGGGCAGACGCACCCTCTCGGGTTGCGGGCACACCACTGGTGGGTAACCTGAACACAAGTGCAAAAGCTGAAAATTTGCTTGCCGATCTATTTTGAAAAACTGAGACATTCAGTCTGCAAAACGAATGCAACGAATGAACTCTTGCCTTCACAAGGGTACACCTCGGGTCTCACGCACTGCAGCGCTCCGGGATGGAAGCGGAGTCCCACGGGGCACCTCATCTCTCGGGACACTCCCGTTCGGCACTCGCAGAACTTGGTACATTCGCTCGGATGGGGCACCAGTATCTGCGCGTGCGGCTTCAGTGGAGGACACACTGGCTCCGGTCTAGTTTCTGTAAAATGTTTGAAATGTTTGTTTCAGGCCATGGTCAAATGTAAACTTCCTGTGCTTGGTTTTCTCCACTCACCTCTGCACTGCACGTTGCCTGGTGCGTCGCACATCTTCGTTGCTGGATTGAATCTGAGAACCCAGGGACACTTTTTCTGGTAAACCCCGGTCGGTGTGCACTTGCAGAACTTGTTGCAGTCGGAAGGATGTTCGATCACAGTCTGGGTGTCCTCGGGGCACAAGTGAAACACGGCGCTGCATGTGTCCACAAACCCTGAAAGTTCATCGTTCCATCTTTGTTGTGTTTTTGAAAACTGCCCCTGTCTTACCAACTTTCATTCACTTGCAAAACAGTCCAGTTCACATCTCATTCCAAGCACTTACTTGGGCACTCTGGCTTCACCTTGCGCACGCACTTGAGTTCCTCTGAGCTGAACTCGTAGCCCAGAGGACACCTCCGCTCCTGCGCCCGCTGACCCGCGTCGCCGCACTTGCAGAACTTGCGGCACGAATCTGGATGCGCCAGAGTCAGTCCCGCAGCGCGACACACGAAGTCCGAACAGCTGCGAGCCAGAGCTGCAAGCAGGGGGTGTTACAAAAGGCAAAAAATGTCAGACAACTCATTTTTCGAAGGAAGCATGGTTCGAGTGTGTACTTCTCTGCTGGCGCCGCCTGCAATTTGCATGTTCTGGAAAAACGCAGGCGAAGAGTTTGTCGCTGAAGCGGAGGCCGCCGGGACACTGGTGTTCAACCGGATGTCCGTCCGTGCAGTCGTAAAATGCGGAGCAGTCGTCCGGATGGGGAATCAACACCAGGGGTTTGTCTGGGCACGTCACTCGCAAACACGCGTCATAGTCGGCATTGCAAACTCCAGAGGGACAACCTGAAATAGTTCAACGTTCAGCAGCAAGATTGAATTTTGTTCCGTGCAGCTCAAGATGTTCTGGAGAATTCAGATGTGAGCGCGTTGGTAAATTGCATTCTTTTTGTCAATTGAGGAATTGCTTGGTCTCAGTTCATTCTCAGACTCACTTCTGTCTGGCTTCCCTTTCCGTGGCGTACAATCAGAGTGGGCCCTTGGGACACATTCCTTGGACTTCAAACTGAATAGGTCACCATCTGGACATTTCAGAACCTGCGCCGAACCCTGGCTGCAGAAACACACGTAGGCGCAGGAATACGGGTGCGGGAAGAAGCCTTCAGATTCAGGACACTCGCATTCTGATTCCAAGTCCATGGGAGAGTTGTCTGCAAAAGGATATTGGGCACAACCCAGAATGGAAATATAGGTTCAAAAAGTGAGGGTACGCACATATTGCAGGACAGCACAAGATCTTCTACCTGACAATGACTTGGCATCCAACTTGACGCCTCTGATCCACACTGGTGGCGGTTCGTCGTGGCACGGGTCCTTGGTGCACTGCTGTTTGTCGGGATTGTAGTAGAGTCCGTACGGACAGTGCACCTGCTCCAACCAGCCTCCACGGCAGCGGAAGTAGGACCTGCAGCTGTCTGGGTTCCGGTGCAGGGTGACGGGAGCGACGGGACACGATACGGACGCGCACTCTCCCACCGGCGCTGGGAAATAGAAACAAACTTCAAACTCGAATTTTGATATCAAAAGCAGAGACTGCTTTGCCGCGGTGGTCTGTTGGTGAAATTGGAACAACCCAGACACGTAACAAGCAGATTCCTTTGGGACAACTATTTGTAAGATGCGCCAAAATACAAGGACGTACCTATTGTGGATATGTGTGCACACCCCGCCTTCTGAGGCCAATCGCATTGTTTCTTGCTCGGACTGAAGTGCCTCCCTCCAGGACAGTGCTTCAGGATGGAGTTGTAGTTGTAGCAGATGCAGAAAAACTCGCATTCAGTCGGGTGTGGAAACACTCCGTGCTTCATCGGACACACACAGCCTCCCGTGGGCTTGGGACCTGAAATCAATGTGATTGCGAATTGGATGATTGCAGAATCCGTCAGAAAAGATATATTCACAGTTCTGAGGGCATCCACAAAACCGGAAGTGCATTTTAACAGCAGGGGCTTCATACTTGTTGTGGGGATCGCGCGGCATCCTGCTCGATCTGGGTCATCGCAGAGGCCGAGATGCGAGTTGAAATGCTGACCGTAGGGACAGGACCTCTCTCGTGCTGCCCCACCGTGACACAGACAGAACAGGTGGCAGTGGTACGGATGTGCAAATATTCCAAAAGGTCTGGGACAGTCACAGAGTCCCGGTGACTCCGTGGTGATGACAGTTGTTGAGATGGGCAGTGGTGTTGCCGTGGTGGCTGTTGTTTTAGTCGTCGTTGATGTCGTTGTGGACATAGGCAGGGGGTACGCGCAGCCTGCCTGTCGAGGCTGCATACAGCGTCGCTTTGTGGCGTGGAAATGTAACCCGTAAGGACATTTCTGAAAGAACCAACTTCTGGTCACAACACCTTGGAAATGTCTGCAATACATACCCAAGTGCGGGGTGTCATCATGCACGTACCTGCGGGATACCTCTCCAGTTGGTGCAGTAGCAGAACATGTGGCAGTTCTGATGGCGCAGGTGGAATGGGAAGAATCCTGTTTCTTCTGGACAGTAGCATTCTGGCATTTCTGGTGAGAAAAACAGTTTCAAATGATAACCTGGTGCTGGCGGGGAAAACTTCGGCATGCACAAAATGAGTGCTTTTTGCGACTTACGTGTGGTACTTGGTGTGGTTGTTTTCTCTGGTGTTGTGACTTTCTCGCCTGCATTGAAAAAGAATTCTTTCATTCCTTCTCCATGTGAACGATTTGTGGGACCATACTCGAAGGAATCCTTTTGAAAAGAAATGCTTTCAATCCTTTTCCGTGTGAACGATCTGTGGGACCGTACTCCAAGGAAACTGAGAACAAACTTACTCATTTTGCAGATGAAAGCATGCTTCTCTGTGCAGTACGAATTGGCCCATTGATACTTCTTGTATTTCATCAAAACGACACACTGAAACACGCAAAACCAAAACTAGTTGATACTGGACTTCTTTAGTTTAAATATGCCTCTTTCTGTGACAGCAAACAACTCACCAGTGCGTTGGTGTTGGTTGGTTCTCCTTGAAACCAGTAGGAAAAGGTTGAGATTGCCGCAGCGAGCCAAAAGAACCTGCTCCTGTCGCCCTCGTGGTTTGGTGTGGACTTCAGACCTTTTTTGACGAAACAGGCAAAACAATGTCAGATTTTCTCTAACAGTGCGCTCTCAATGCGTGAACCAAGTACTTGTGCGTGTATCAAAACATTTTGGGGGCAATTTCCTTGACATCACAAAGGAATGAAAACGTTACCGATCCACCACCGCGTGACGTGAGGATGATGACCCAGGATGTGATGCATAATAAACCGCTGCTCCTCCTCAGTTTCCACCCAGAGCAAGTAAGCTCCGTCCGACCTGCACCTGTCATTGACGTGAACTGCCGTGAGGATAGCTTCACTTGAACAAAAATTCTTGATCAGCAATGTGATATTTTGGTTTGTTACCTGACGCTCGCCTCCAGAAACGCACTTCTCCCTGGACTGAAGAGATAGCAGCTGCCTTTGAATCCCACGTACCCGTCAGGACAGTAACCTGCGCGGGAAATATTTAATGACACCAATCAGTTGGCAAACACGCTTGGGTTTCAACATCAAGTGCAAGGGGGAAATGTATGTTTGCCCACCGTGCGAGTACGTGGGGGTTGTCATGCCGCCCACTGGACCTGCAAAAACAGGCACGGACAGTTTTCTCGGCTATTCAACCTTGCCCTTGGAACATGAGAATATTTCTCAACTTTATCCTTTGGCGACGACTTACATTGGTCGTTGTGCTTCAGTCTGGCAGAAACCCGCGCGCGCGCCAGAACAGCAGCGACGTCGTGGTTTGTCACCAGGCGAAGCTCTTCTCGTTCGTTGCAAGGGTCGGAGTACAACCTCTCGAAACACAGCCCCACTTCGGCGAGAACTCGGCTTTGGGCTGTTGGACTTTTTCAAAACACAGGAATTAAAAAATAAAGTCATTACCAAGAAGTGCGTTGTAAACTCAGTTGTTTCACTTGTTCTGGGTCATCTCAACTCTGCTTGGGCGCGTGCGTTCGAGGTTTCTCTGTTTTCTTACCGAAACAGAATGACAACAGCGTGGAAATAGTAGACAGCAACGTGACTTCTTCTGAATAACTGATTCATCTAGAAATGAAACAGCGGTGAAGGAAATTGGAATCTCCGCTTCAATTGAACAAAAAATTGACAACTCCATTGAAGTGTTGTCTTACATTGTCCACCATCTCTGCAGCGAGCTGCTTGAAGTCATCCGATTCCTTTGCGGACATGTAGGGCCTCCACAACTTCTGAGTCATCGTCACCAAAACAGTGAAATCCGAGCACACTGCAAACAAGAAAAAAACACCAAGGTGATGGAAACTTTAAATTGCGACACACCGGTTCTTTTTCAGCTTTCAATTTTTCATCACGCAGGTTGGCACACGCAGGTCTCACCGTAAGGATCCATGGGTTCTTTCTCAGTATCTGAAAAAGTAAATCAAGGAGCATGGTGGGGTAGTGTTCCTGCACATTTCGAAATGACGTGACAATTGTGAAGGACAACGTGAAGGAGGAATCTTCACGAGATCACCGCACCTATAGCGAATCTCTGTATGAAGAAGAGCGAGACGAGCGCCACTATGAGCGACAGGAAGAGCGCCGCCTTGACGAGGGTCCACACGCGCAGCTTCCGTCCAGATACGTGGATGTACCGAGGTTCCTTCCCACAACGATCTGCAGCACAACAACAAGGTTTCAGTCTGAGGTTGCTGTGTCGCAGCAACAAAGGTGGTTGGTAGCGTTGGGTGTGCACAAAAGGGTGGAGTAAACCTGGTTTGCGCCGACTGAGCTTGGCTAACTGCACGGCGTCTCCGCAAGGAGGATCGTCAGCGTGGTCGCTGTCTGCAATACGAGTTTGCAGAGCCAGGTCACAACCACGAAGTTCAGACTTCAGGTCGCTGAAAGCACTTCGATTCAAGGAACGAGCCACAATCTGATGAGGGATGCAAGTGATTCGCTGGAACATTCGAACAAGGCGGCTACGCCTAAAAAGCGTGTGGTCCATAGAAACATTCGCAGTTGATGAATGCGTAGAATGCCCATTTTCAGAAAAAATTTTTTTTAGTGATGACCTATGTTGAGTTAGGGGGAGGGGTAACTCAACATACCCAAACAAGAATGCTACACATAACAAGAATGCTATGCATAAAAAGCGTGTGGTCTATACGTTCGCAGTTCATCACTGATCATTTGAAAAAAAAAAAATAATAAAAATAAATAAATTTTGAAAGCGGGTCTGACCCAAGACCCGATTTGGCCAAAGTGGGCCCAACCAGGGGGGGGGGGGGTGGACCCCATTTGGGAAAAATGGGCAGATACAAAAA
>JAAUXT010017081.1_pt1:0-20000 | contig 27150 bp, 30 predicted proteins | sample 7278171 | NCBI WGS metagenome assembly JAAUXT01 (sample SAMN14350112, study PRJNA611818) | marine sediment metagenome | isolation source: surface marine sediment (1.8m) | place: French Polynesia: Moorea | collected 2018-08
GCCATGCCCACAAATCCCACTTGGGGCTACAAGATGGCCGCCATAGGCCTCAGCCAATCACAGGCCTGGAAATATTCAAATGGACCAATCACAGGGCTGCATTCACTGTCGACCATATGTCGCCTCAAGTAAGGTCATCTTCTCTGCAGGGCACACGCAAGTTCTCCAAACAACATGCTCCTTCTTCTTTCAGGACGCACAAGATCTTGAGACCTGTCTCAAGATGACGACACGATTCGAAGCAGCTTATTTGCAGATTAGACCGACAGATAATTAGCTTTTTACAAGTAAATCCAGATGTGCCAGAGCTAATTAGGAAAACTTCGCTTCAGCGCGATAAGCACTCAGTCGTCACGAACTCAACAACATCGGCTGCTTTGTGTTGAAAGGATTTTGTGCTGTCAGTATTCAGCTGAAGTTTCTTTCATTTTCAACTGCTGGCTGGATGACAAAATTTCCAGTACACCGAGGGCGAAACTTGTGGATGAAGATAATTTTCACTGTCAAATCTTCCGCGTGAGATTTGTGTTTATCAAGCAGGACTTACGGAAGAATGACAACCTCTCACGTGAAGGTTCACGAATGAACGACTGCTCGGTCTGCGAGGCACATCCACTGTCCTTCAAATTGCATGATTCCACAGCAAATACCTCCGGCTTCCGAGATTTGTCAGACATTCTGCGCAAATCACTTCAGACTCCGCTTCACAAAGGCAAGGACAATCCATTTATCTGCGAATGTTGCCACAATGTGAGTGGGAATATTTTCCACTGGTCGCCTCCATTAGGGCTTCACTTGACATGAGCGATCCGCACCTGCCTTGCTCAATGAATTCCCCCTCGCAGGGACAAGGTGTGTGCAGGAGTCTGAAAAAGACAAATTCAGTCTTCTGGAATTGGCGGAGAATACGAAAAGCTCCTCTGTCTTCTCAGACCTGTTCACTCGTCACGTCTCTGTCCTTTACCAGGAGTGTTGTACACCCTACAAGCTCAAAATCCTCGAGAACCAGGGTGAATTGTGCAAGGAAGGCGTCAAATTTGTTCGCACCAAAGAAAATATTAATTAAAGGAACTTGATTGGACTCGAGCTCATGGAGCGACTGTTTTATGAGCAGATTCAGCACAAACTTGCATGAAGTTAATTGCGAGGCACACGAACAGAGAAGCTGCCAATGGTGACCGCATCCTCTCTCTGATGAGTCGAGGAAGATCCGACGACTCTTTGCAAGCCTGTTAATCAGCTGCTGAAGACGCCCTTGATTAGGAAGTTGTTTCATTAGACGCATCGCACATTCAGAGGAGGAAACCTTTGTTCTCATTACGTGAAGCGCCCACAAGAAAACAACCATCAATCTGTCTCATTGCACTTCCTGTCATTTCTTTCCGACAAGCTTTCTCGTCACGGGATCTCTTAATACTCGACAAAAAGAGATTCTTCCTGCTGATAGCACGAGCCGACATGCTCTTCAGTCTGAAAGCTTTGGCACATTAGAGTCCAAGTCCAACCACTCTCTGAACCGTGGTTCTCCGCATGATAGCTTGGTGGAGACGCTATTCTAGATTGACTTACTGGAATGACACTCTGGAAGCAACTGTTACTTCTGCTCGAAGCTGAATCTTATCGGCGTCTCCTGCACCCATCGGCACCCGCTATGGATGTGCTCATATCCAGCGATTTCGGTGCTTTACAAAAGCAGAGGGACTGAGAACATAGAGGCGAGATGAAGGTTTCGGAGGTCAGACAGAAAATCGACGGCGCGATTACAAACGCTGTGCACCCGTGCGCGCAATGACGGAAATAGGTACGGAGGAATATTTTTCACGACCCATAATCCCTGAAAATGAGTTACGAGTTGCACACCTCTGTTGCATTGCCCAGCGCAGCTGCTCCAGCGGAACCTAATATCTCGAGAGGACCGCAGTCTCACCGTCAGGAAGAGGCCGAACAAACTGCGAGCTGGCGTGTAGACTCCACCAAATTCCTTCAGCAAAAATTGATCTCGATGAGCGCACAAATTCCAACTGAGAACGTCACACTCCAGTCTCCCCAACCCGTTTTTGTGTGCTGATCGTCTCGTGGTGTTGGATTCTCACAGAACGTGAAAGGAATACGCCAGTACGACATCCGCTTCCTGCAAAATGTTGTTTCTAGTAAATTAGCCAAGTTGTTGCTGCAAAGCACGGTGACAGGGATTTTGGTTACGTTGTTGTCTTTTTCAAAAACATCGCGCGTTCCCTTCGTGACACAAACACGCACATGCACGAACAGAGAAAGGGAATGACATACTCGTACAAGCAGGCAGACAGACCCAGACCCAGACCCAGACACAGACACAGACACAGACACACAGTCACAGACAGACAGACACACACACATACACACACATACACACACACGTACACACATGGTGAGATGACCATCAAGTCGTCGAGAGAAGAAAACAAACTGTGGAGGCAATCTGAACCCTCTCTGCAAACTGGAATGGACCCAGGAGATGCGGAAAACTCCAATAAAGTGCATTTAAGAGTTGCTGTGATGAATACTAAAGTGCGTCGACAGATTTAATCACCGTGGAGCCAATTCATTTCACGCTTTGTCCCACTGATTTTGGAAATATTGAACATTGCTGAGCAATCTGAGATCTTCTGCCCGACCCACGCGTGGAAATGATTATTCACGGATATTTTCTCAATATTTCTTGACTGTGAATCGTGCCCCCTGAAATTTGAGACCTCAGGAGATAAAGCTGTTCTTACACTTCGTGTGATGGAGCGTGCTTGTGAAATGTGTTCCTCAGCAAATTTTCAGATTTGAATCACCGCTGAGGTGCACTCGGGCGCTCATCTACTGTGGAATGCAAGGTAAATTTGAGGCCCTCGGGTTATTTTTATCCATTGGCATTGTTCGAATTTGAAAACAGATCTTCAGAAAACAGTTACTCAATAAAGAAAATCAAATTTTTCCCTTCGGTGAGCACCTCTGCATAATACATACAGAGCACATCCCAGGAACTCTCCGTCGCACTTTTCAATTACTCGGCCCCAAAGCTGTTGTCGTTCCGAGGGAGACGTTTTGCTTCTCGGTGTCACAAGATTTAGGAACACAATATCCCGTCCTTACACGGAGTTTGGGCTCAATAATGCCCATTACCCACATTTATCCATGCAAATCCGCATCATATGAACACCCTTCGCGGCACGGGTTTTGTGAACGTGACATCCAGCAATCTTTAGAGCAACCATTACTCTACATTTGCCTAATATGCCGGCCCCTCCATTCATTTTGTGACTGGATCTTTGCATTGACAAGCCCTGATGAGAAACTAAGTGAGGGATCTTGGTTGTCCATGACTTCGTGTTGCTTTCTGCCATTAAAAGTTCACTTTGTTAGCAGCGCAGCTGGTAGGTTTCCAAGGGTGAACGAAGTTAGATTTTATTTCAGAGAGGCACACGAGCAATTGCACGTGAAGCGAAGGCTAATCAATCTGCAGTCACAGGGGAGAGATTCTTTGTGTTAAACAAGTTCCATTGCCACACTTTGGGTGAAAAACTGAACAACGAAACGAGGCAAATAGATTTGGTGCTTTTTCTGCCTCATTTCTGGTGTGGTGTGCAGATTTGAATTGTTTCAGAGAAAAGGCACGATCTTGTCACTGTGTTGCCCTTGGAAGCTGTTTCACCATTCCGACCCTCAGGATTTTCAGGACTGATCAGGTGAATTGCTGAAGCTAAATTCTCTGGAGCTAGTTTTGGGAGCCCTCAGGTAAAATTTTCTGGACAATCAGACAAGGCTCCGTTGTTCTCAAGTGAACATGGAGGTTGGACGGACGTCTGGGAAAAATCGATGCACACACAACCTGGATGACCCAACCCTCTTGTCCGTTGTGCACATATTCAGAATAATCTTTCAACACTGCAACTGATCCACGCTGTTCAAGTTACACCTCAGAATCTGCTTCAGAACCGAACACGTATGCTTTATGTAACCGCAGGGAACCGTTTGCTCATGTATTGCTGTTTCTGTGATTCTGGAACTAAATTGCCTGATTAGATGGTGCTCATTGTGTGTGAGAGGAATGACAAGTGGGGCCACTCTCTGCAGCTTCATTAGTTTACAGCATTTACCTGAGGGCCTCTGTAGCAAAAGTTAATGATCACGCTGATGAGCTCATAAAGGAAGCAACCAATGAAGAGTGTTTTGCTTCAACAAAGTATGTGCTGGAGGGACCTGGCTTCGTCTGAGCAGCATTTATGTCGTGAAGCTGCTCACCCTGGAAACACCGCGGAGGAGGCGGTGCGCTGCGGCCGCCCCGGAACAACTTTGAGCTTCGAAAAGTCCCTCGCTGTCCAAGTGCAGCCAGAACTACTGGAAAGTTTGAGGCTCCATGATCAACTGCGCATCTGTTGCTTGGCATTTGGCGAGACAAATTCGAAAGCAATTGGTCCAACGCAGAAAGGATTTTGAGAAAAACAACCTGAAAACCTGCAACAGAAGGGGGATAGACGGAAGGAGAAGATAGTTTACTCATCATTCAAACCCAGAACTGAGAACGAGTTTCGGACATTTTCAACAGACACTGATCATGGCGTGCACGGGGAACGAAACATCATTTGCGAACAACACAAATTGTACAGTGGAAGAAACTTCAATATTTTCCGACAGACCGGAAGCCTTTTGCGTCCCGGTGGTGTTTGCGCTGATCTTCATCGTCGGTGTCGTGGGCAACGGAACTCTCATCTTGACTGTGCTCAAGAACAAGAACATGCGGAACGCACCGAACATCTTCATCGTGTCCCTGGCTTTTGGTGACTTGCTCCTGATTCTGGTCTCCGTCCCGTTTACGGCGACGATCTACACGTTCACGGAGTGGCCGTACGGAGCGACGCTGTGCAAACTGAACGAGTTTCTGCAGGCGCTGTCGCTCGGCGTGTCCGTCTTCACGCTGACCGTGCTCAGCGCTGACCGCTACGTCGCCATCATGGACCCGATGAAGCGCCACCGCTCCTCGTCCACGTCCGAGACGCTCGCGATCGCCGGCGTCGTGTGGGTCGTGTCGACTGCGCTGGCGGTGCTGGAGCTGGTGGCGGCGCACATCGCGACGCCGTACGGAATCCCGCTGTGCGAGTTGCACCCGGCCTCGTGGCCCGCCTGGTACCCGAAGTTCCACGCCATCTTCAGATTCGTCGTCTATTTCGCAGTTCCCATCGTCACGATCGGCATCTTCTATTCCATGATGGCGAGAATCTTGTTTCTCTCGTCCAAGATCCACGGACAGGTGCGTTGACTTTATGCATTATTCAGCTGTGTGCAAGGCTGGGCCGAGCGCAAGACATGCACGCAACAAGGTCCTGATCCTGCATCACGAGAAATCACGGATCGCTCCTGGTGTCAATCTGATGCACGAGATCATGACCAAACAGGGGTATGTTTGTCGGATCCCAGTTGAATCAGAGTGAATCAGAATCAGTGTGGAACAGAGTGCACCAAAGTTTGATTTCTCTCTGAACAATGATCCACCTCTCTGAAGTTTGACCTTCAGTGAGAGCCAAGATGTATCGTAAAACACATGTAGCCGTCCAAACTTGCATCATTAAGAGCAAATTAGAATGACATTTGGCTCTCTGATCACAGACAGGAAGCGCAATGCGTTGGTGCTGGCATTTACTCCGCACGCAGTTTGACTACGCTCTGGGCGCTTATTTTCGTGGACTCCTCTCGATGCGTGGTGAAAGAAACTGAAGTTTGCGGATGATTTCTCGGCGTTCTCTTTCTCCAATATTCTCCCCGTGGACTCGACTCAAATTCTTCCCCGAGCTCAAGCGAATCTGTTTGGGAGACAAGAAACTCCGCCTGTGCTCCCATGCACAAAGGAACTTGACAATTCCTGCAGCACAATCGATTCCTGCCGGGAGTTTTATTCGTCCGATTCCAAAAAGACAATGTGCAGAGATCGTCCTACGCACCAATCAGGCAAGCAGGGTTTGTGCAGGTGCGAGGGTTAGTGGTGCCTGATAGAACACGAGCCGAGGATGTGCGACTGCTAGGTCCAACAAAGAAGTTGGAAAACAGAAAAAGTGGACTTCTCGGCCAAATTGAGCTGCAAGTGGACTTTTCGACAATCTGAGCTTTTCGGTTTCACATCGGAGTTTGTGTGCACCAACACAATGGTACTTCTTCATGTGTCCGAGACGTGGTTCAACTTGTCGTTCGTTGTGTTTCCAGGATCTTGATGTGTTTGACCTGCAGAAATCCTGAGCACTCTCCATGGTGACTGCATTTTCACTCGATCCAGAAGAATACCTCTTGTTTGGTGGAGCTGAGCTGGGAACACCAGTAAATACGTACCCCGCAATATCGCAATTCCATGCACTGGATGCACATATGTCGAGCCTTTTTTTCCTTTGATCATTGGATGCAGAATCTAGAAAATGCCGCACTTTTCCCAGACAGTTGAGAGGAGCGAAAAGCCGAGATTGCACAAAAATGACATTCGCTCTGCCATGGGAACACGGCAGATGTATTTCTGCTCTGGAGCTATTCGCTGAATTTGGAATGATTGTGACCAGATGACCGTGGCATGATAGCAGTCTGCCTTGAGCAAAATTGCCTCGCAGATTTAAAGCACATCATGCAGGAACCAGACTAAAGTTAGTTGAAGAGTTGAAGAAGAACCTTTCCTGTTTCATTTCTGGCATTTGATCAACATTTTCCTGAAGTCGATTCAGTCCAGAACAAACTTGAGCATCCAGAATCCCTTCACTAATTGAGGGGAGTGTGATGACAACAGCTGAATGAAACAGAATTCCCATTTGTTATCGTTGACAACCAGCAGACCACAGTTCGTTTTGACTGTCACCCAAACGATTTCTGAAAAAAGATTAATCCCATTCCAATTGGAGAAGATTCAACTCGCCCAACGTGGCCTTTACTTCTTTCTGCAAACAACACTCGTACAACACGTGCGGAGCGTCGAATGCTTGCTCTTTCTTTTCCTTCCACATTTCTGCAATGCTTTGTCCGCTTGGTTCCTCCTCGTATTTTGTTCGTTCTGACAAAGTTGTGTCAGTTTTTTATTTTTTGAGATGGAGGGGGGGACTCTGCTCATGCTGAACAACGTGGCAGCAAGCCATGTGAACAGAGTCCAATGAACAAGTGCACACGATATCGGACCCCACGGGTGGTGTCGCGAACACGCCGGGACCGCGGGTCCATCCAAGACTCAAACTACTCGACGTATACAGCCGCAGACCTTGAGTTTTGGAAGGTGTGTTCCGACCAAGGGCCGACATTGAATGGGTGGTCACACATATCGGTGGACAGGTTGCGAGACTTCACCGATATCAGAACTCAGATTTTGACCGTGTTACATGTGACTGTCCTCTTCAGACCAGTGAAATTCAGCACACGGAAGCGACTGCATGACTGATGTTCTGTGACAGGTGGGTCATAATCGCCGCGAACTGTCATGATACGGGAGTTTTCCCCGTAAAATTCGGCAACGAATGCCCCATGTTCACCTGAAAATTGTCCTAAGATGACATGAGTCCGCCTGTGTAAATATTGCAACATGAAAAACAGATGTGAGGACGCAATACTCAGCACCAAATGGATTGCTTTTTTTCAAAAATGTTCGACAACACTCAACATTTAGCATTTGCACCAGAAACATTTTTGGAGATGAAATGCGTTCACTTGTGTACCTCAATATATTGCTACATCATTCACAGATGTGGCTTTGAACAAAAGAAAACAGACACTCAATACCAACATGTACTTTTCGTGCGCAATCCTTCGCAGCGGAACAACAGACACGCCTTTTAGCAAAATTACCCCGGTTCGACCGAAAATGCTGTTCCTGGGCGAGTTCATTTCTTTCAGAATTCTATGCACCGGAGACGATGTGGCTAGCAAGACCACGATTTGTCCGAGCATTTTTATGCGTTCTCGATTTGTCACGAAGCACGACTTTTGGTCATTTTGTGGCATGCCAAAGAAAGCATTCCATTCAGGACCCACCCACCCCCCGTAGCGGAATTCTGTCCCGTTTTTTTCGCAAAAAGCACAAAAACCTGCACAGGGAGTGTCCCGATTGTCGACTCAAAGAAGGGAGAACTTCTTCAGGCAAAAAAGTCACAAGGGTCCCTGTCAAAGGGATCGAATCGCGAGTGGTTCAGCCACGGCCAACAAAGGGAACCGAAAAGAAAAGTTGGTTTGGTCAGCACAACCACACACTTGTTTTGTTCTCTTTCAGGAAAACGTGGTCAATTTTGCAGAAATGAAAAGAGCATCTCAAAACAGCCAACTATCTGCAAATGTCAAAACACGTGTTTCCTTGGTATGATTAAGTTTGAAGAATAGAAAATGTTTTCTAGCAATAATAATCTTTGAGTCAACAAAACAAACTGGTTTCGAAACACAGCTTCTTACTGGTTGGTCTGAAATTCTTTTGTGTCCAGTGACGCACAGCTTTGACGAGCAGCGCAAATAGCAGCGAAACTGACTGTGAAAGCGCACATCTTGTTTGTCAGCCTGTGTACCGCTCGTGTGTGAGCATTGTTTTGTTCTTGACATTTCCAGGGAAAGATAAAACTGGAACGGAACAGAAACTCGCCTTTGATGTGCTGAGGTCCCGACTGTGGACAGACACACTGAAGCTGTTCGCGACAACGCAAAATGAAAATTAAAACGAAGGTCACCGACGAAGGTTCTTTCCGTTGGTGGTCGCACGTCGGTGTTCAGCAAAGAAACAAATCTCAAGGGAAAACTTTGCTTTCTATGTCTTGAGAAAGGACATTTCTGAAGAAATGGGATTCGTCGAAACTTTCTGCTTTCTCACCACAAACAACGAGTGCTTCAAGCCAACTGACTCAGCCACTACGATGCATCTCAAGACGCAATAGCGACGGATACAACTGCAGAGTGCAGGTTGTCTCCTTTCCCCGGTGTCTGAGTTGCTGTCAAACATTCTGTCTGCAGATCACGACACTGAGTTGTTTGGCTCACTGTCCAATATTCGTAGCTGTTATTTCCATTCAAGACCTGCCTCCCTTCCTGCCACTTTTCAGGAAAAGTCTCCAAATGAGGGATCAACTGACGCAATAACTCGAGGAAACTTTGTCCATGTCAAACAGCGAGTAATTTTCCGTCTTTTAATGTGCACAAAATCATTTGTTCATGATAAATACAGTTGATGCTGACATAAGAAGCCGAAACGTGGGGAGATTTGTTTGCTGTGTCTGGATGCGAGGAAATAAGATTTCGCCACCAAAACTTTCCCAGCAATGCTTTCAATTTTACCATGATTCTCTGCGTCACAAGTGAGCTGTGGTGTGAGCTATTCAAAATTGTTTGCGTCCACAGATGTTTTTCAGGAACCAATTGATGCAAGTGAACTTGCTGCATCCACAGAGAAATGTCGATTAACTTTCTGATATTGAGGTCAAATTTAGCTCACAGTCTGTGGTGGAAAAACACGCAAGAGGTTCCAACACAACTCTGGATTTGTGAATCAACAATCTCCAATTGGAAAAGCGCTCGCTCGCTTCAACACCGTAACTTTGAGTTTTTTGGGAGAGCAAACTACAGCTTACAGACTTCTCGGCTCAAAAATTAACCAAACCCCCTCGGGAACTGAGGCTTTCAGTGCAAAGTAGACAAAAGACTTGGCAGTGGAAACACCCAAAACTGTCAGGCAATATTCGATAAAGAAGATCCACTCGATATTCTGTGTGAAGAACACCGGAAAACACGCAGCAAGTGTTTGGCAAGCAGGAGTGGGTTCTCGGGCCAAACTGGATTGGTCTTCATCACCAGTGCGGACAGGGCCAGTTGACCTGGTCTCTTGGACAGAACACTTTTATGTGCAGCGAATAGAGCGTTCAATTGAGAGCTAGCTCTTGTTTAATACAGAAGTGACAGGTGCTCTATCAAAGGAGCTTTGCAGATTCAGTACGAAATGCAGTTTGGTGATCCTACGGAGATCAAACCGGGACTGGTTCTGATAAAATACACAACCAAAAGCTTTGCACAATGTAAACGAGTTCTGTCCAAGAAACCAATAAACATCATTCTACAGGTGACGTTTGGAAGCAAATGTTCATCTGTGCGAAGAGGCGCTGTCTGCGGCCCCATTGAAAATGCAAGGAAACTGTCAGCATCAAATGACTCCATCTTCAAGAACAGCCAAAGTGACCTGTAAAGTGACAGAAGTGAAGACATGGACAAACCGAAGAATCAGGAGGTGGCCAAAGTTTGAACAAATGGGTACACCAAGACGCAGACTCAGACTTGACAAACGCAAGAATCATTATGTGGGTAGTTAGAACTTTTTGATTTGCACTTGAGAAGCGCTCACTGGTGACTGATGTCCGAAAGTCAACGACTTTGCTTCGGCAGAAAACGCTTTGTTGTTTGGTTTTCAAGCAGCAGTGCGCAGCTGTAAGGACCTGAGCCCCTCATTCAACAGAGGATCACGGTCCGTCTGCAGCGCGCGATCATGGCACTTCTGTGAAGGTGCAGTTCTGACATGGCAAACCGATTGAAGACGGGGTTGCCACTGTTTTTAGATCAGCTTCAAACTTCTTTACTCAGCTGCAAACGAGTTTCCCTTGTCTTACACTTTCTATCCGGCTAAAATCAATCGTTTTCCTTGTCTTGCTAAACATTAGTTCTTCGACTTTGAGAGAAGAATCCATCCAGGAGACGGCCGTCCCCCGAATGTTTTCTCCAGGCTGCCTTCACTCAATACACGCAGGCCCACTAGTGAGCTTAGGTTTCCGAGAGTTGTTAGAAAAGAGCATGTGGGGACGAACCAAGGAAATCTAAATTTAGCCCGAGCCAAAAGTGGATGTCTGGAAGAGCGCCCTGTTGTGCGAAAACTTTGTTGTGATTCAGTGAGCGTCCACTTTCGATTTGTGATTGTCTCATTGTTTTCGACGATCGTTCACTCGCCGCAGGAATCAAGGACCTCCTTGGCGCTTGGTATGCTCGTTGCAATTGGTCAAAGTTTATCTGGGTGGTTTGAAATTGCATTCTTGTGTCATTACTTTGAAGAGATTTTCAGACAACAGAAGCCCTGCAGGTTATCTGAGTCTCTTCGTCTCAAGCAACTTTGGACTCGCTCGCGTGGTGCAAACACTACCAATTCCAGTCGAGAAGAGCAACGACCAAAACATTTGCTTTTTGCAGACCGGTTTTCAATTTCGCGAGATGGAGTTGGCAATGTTGTCCCCGTTGAGTCCCAGGACCAGCGCAGTGACGAAGTGACGCAGCGCAATTGCGGCTGCAGTTCCGTCCAAATAATAGGATCCAGGGGAATTTTATCTGGGAACAGAGCAGAGAGAAGGAAAGCGAACCGATTCAATGTCATCAGAAATGTATTCCCGTGAACAGAACGAATATCGCTTTGAGACGCGAGTGAACGGCTTCCGCGCAACTTTGACTGATTGGATGTGAAATGATAATTGTTCAGGGAAATCTGGTTTGACTGTTTTCCGCGCGCTGCTGTTCCGCGGCCAACAGAGAAGCCGTGCTTCTTCGGATCAACCCCTGCGACGAATAAAAGATACAAACACGAAAATCAATCATATCTGCGGTATTTCGATTTGTTTCTGTCTCCGTCTGCAATAGACGGGAAGACGAGAGTTCTGCCATACAGAACTCGACATTTGATCACGCGCGGCTGGTCATTGTAAATCTACATTTTGAAAATAGAAACAGTGGACGCAAAATAGATACAGATAGATTACTTGGCTTAATCGTTTTACTGATTGTATCGCAATCACTCAGAATCTGGGTTCCGAGCTGGTCTTGAGCTGGTCTTTCTTGAACGGGGCTGCAATTCCCTCAGTGGCAAGAACTCAGCCGAAATTCTGCCCGTATTCTTGCCAATGATGTTCTTTGGTCTGCGGTTCTCTTTTTGGAAACAGAGGTGCCGTTCGGGACAGTGAAAATGAAGGTATTCAAGAAGGCGTCAAATCCCATTCTTTGAAATCTCCAAGTTTCCTTTCTTGTCCACAACATTGTTGTATTCTCGTACAGTGAACTCTGCAATTTTTTGGCAAATGCTGAAAAACTCAAATCTGCCTCATACGGCAGCGTCTGGGTCTTGGCATCCACATGTTTGTTCCAGAGGTACGAGGTACACTCTCAATCTTCTCAAACGTAGAACAAGAGTTGCAGCACATCACAGTCACTCTGGAAATGATGTGACACGTGGACAAATCTGCGTTGACAGTCGTACTCACGGCGCATGCACGAATCCACACGGGAAGCGCCGTTCGACTGAAGCAAAAGTGGTGCTCACTCTGACTTTTATTCGTCCAGACAAAGGCGTTGACGAGCGAGTTCAGCCCTGGAGAATCGTTAAAAGTCATTCACTCAGACTCGTTCATTCAAGACGTCACAAAGAGCTTTTCAGTTCATGGCAAAGAATTACAAATCTCACAAAGCAGAGGGAACTCTTGTCTGACACCTTTCAGATCAGCTGTCAGAACGAATAAAAAAGTTTCACTCTCACCGAACCACTTTTTCGAAGCGCCGGGAAATTGTGTTTTGTGCTTTTTGGGGAAAAGTAAGAGATTGTTGTGGCCATACATGTGTGCTTGTTGTGGATTTTATCTTTTTTCTGATCTGCAAAATCAAGAACACATTCAACTATTTCCCCTCATGTGAAAAGAAGCAAACTGGAGATTTTGCAAAAGAGGCTCGCATCTCCTTCAATCGACAAAGAAACAACAGTTGATCTCATGCATCATTTATAAGTTTTGTTTTGGGAGTTTGAAAATCATTAAAAAGAACTCGGAAATTTCCAATTAAGCATGATTTTGTGATTACACATCTGACGGTATTTCATCCAATTTGTTTCATGTTTCTCTCTTCAGGGTGGTGCATTCAACGTTTGAACGTGTGTTCTCTCGTGTGGAGCACAAGGACTCAAACTTGCGTTGAAAATGAATCAATGTTGTCCACAAAACACACCATGACAAATCCAGCAACATAAATTCAGACGAGCTTGATCTCCAGTTTGCTCGGTGGTGATTGAAATTGAGATCACTTCTCCTGAGGCAGCGAAACTGCGCTCAACCGACAGCGCGGCGCTTTCCGCAGCACCTGGGGAAATGCGCAACATGTGCGAAACTGGATATTCCGTGTTTTTCACGAACACCAACATTTTATTGTGACAGTTATGACCTCTTGGCAATTAGATTGGCGTTGCGCCTTTCATGCTGCACGAGTGTAGATCGTCTCGGAGCTCAGCTGTCGGAGGCAACTGCGCCGAATCTCCGGCGGAAGCTGTTTCGTGCGACGGGCAGCGTGGTTGCGACGCTTCCATTGTTTGCAGCCCAACAGTTGCACAAGTCTAACAACCGCCTGATACTTTGTTTCCTCACGGCTTCACGTCACCCGTTTTCTTGCGCAAAATGGAAGCTTTATGCCTCTGATCAGGACCCTGCAGCAATTACCAGACGGACCGAGCGCATCTGAAACCTTCAGCCAGTCTTTGAACACGCGCGTTTGCGATGCGTGATGCATTCCAGGATGCATTCCAATGTTATGTTGTGCACCAGGAAAACAGGAGATCCTTTTTTTTCTTTTGTAAACCTGACATTTAGATCTATCACCCTGCGTATTCCTTTAGGACTGAAAGGTGCAAAGAAAAGCAAAAGTTCTTGTCGAGTTGATCACACCTTTCAGTAAGCATTCAATCATTTTTGTGTGCCAAAAGCGACACACATTTTCCTGTGTGGTCGTGGTACGAGGTACTCTCGTGTCATTGTGTCGTAAGCCCAACAGATTCAGGCAATAAACCCTTCGTGACTTCTTGACTTTCCTCATAAACACCAGATTTCTTTTTCATTTGAAGGTGCCTCCCATCAGCGTAAATGCCAAACTTTAATGTTGATTTTTTCATGTCACCCTGTCGGCAGTGCATCACGTTTATGCTCAAAAGTTGGTGCTTCCACCACAAAACTCCCTATGGGACTTGGCCGTGAGGAACAGGAGCTGCCTGATTCCAGATGGCTTGAAGGATCAAGAAATTGCAACATAATTGAACCGCTCATCAAGCAATCTGAGCCGGAAATGTTGTGTACCAGAGAGATCGCGCAGCGTTTAGGAAGCACCACTTTTTCCTTGCTGATTTTTTCATGACTTGTTTGTGTTTCAGGAGGGGAAGATGGCGAACCAGCAGCAGCGGCAGATGGAGGCCCGTAAGAAAGTGGCGAAGGTCGTGTTGTCGTTCGTGTGCGTCTTCATCGTGTGCTGGTTGCCGCGTCACGTCTACGTCATGTGGTACTACTTCGACCCTGGCCTCTACAATCTCTTCTGGCACGTCTTCAAGATCATCGGCTTCTGCATGTCCTTCATCAACTCGTGCATCAACCCGCTGGCGCTCTACTTCCTCAGCAAGCAGTTCCGTCTCTACTACAACAGGTACTTGCTGTGCTGCTGCCACAGGAAGAAGACCCCGAAGCGGAAGGAGGAGTACTCGACCATGTACCAGTACACGAGTACGGTGCGACGCACCAGCACCACCATGACTATGTTGCCCTCGCAGACGAACTGTTGAAGGGAGGCGTAACCGTTCAACACTTGGGATGGTACCAATTGGTCTCATCGGACGAAGGCGTTTGTTTGCATTCCTGCGTGTTGTGCGCCGCACAAGAGACCTGAACTTGCAGAGAAGAGGGACCGCAAGACCAAAATTCTTGCCTGTGGGAAACAACCAGATGAACTCGTGCTTGTGTGTCACGAAATATTCGGCAGAGTGGACAAAAAGGGATAAAACAAAACAGATAACACGGATGTTTAGCAAATACGTCCGTTCCTTTTCCGACGTGTCCCAATTGCCAGATCAGTGACACAGATACCATTTGGTCACTTGTCATTGGCTCTCAGAGTAACTTTAGAAACCTGGCCATTGGGGCACCGCACGTGTGAAATTTAAGGCGTGCTGAACCTCCCCATTTACGTGTTCACCCGTTCGCGCTCGATCAGAAGTCGAACTTCGTGTGCCATCATTATCTGCGGATCATGCGCAAATCTGAATGCAGGCGTTCAATGCAATTTGTACTTGCAACCACTTTTTGGTGTCACAGAAATTTGTTCGGACAAAACACCTTTCCGCAAAATGCCAATCCGGATGAGACTCTAATAAAGAGCCTTCTGCAACCCTGTGGTCACACCAAGAGGAATGCGCACGCATCGTTGTAGAAGTCGGTTCTCACCTCAGATAAGGGGTTCCTGTTCAACCTCACAACCCTTTTCTGGACTGAGGGTCTCGAAAAATCATTGTGTGATTTCACAGGCTTCATTTTTGTACTGAGTGAGAACCCTCTCTGCGCAAACTCAACTTTCGAGTCTTGTCATCTGGACTTTTCGATTCTCACAGGATGTCGGTCGCTTTTTCACTGCTCGACATCTTGTTCCAAAAGGCGCTGCTCAGACCTTGATGGGAAATTAAAATGTCCTGATTGTCAAGCACCAACTTCAGACAATCATTTCCACCTGTCACGCAGAAGTATCTGAGAAAACTCGACAAGAACTTCCGCAAACTGACAGGCTGCATGGCATACGTCGTACACTACAAGAAGTCACTTTTGCGTGTCATGTCGTGGATGGCAAACGGAATATGTGATGAGGGGATCTGTCAGAGTCTTCTTCACACCTCCACGATCTCAACTTTCAAAGAAAGCGCAGTGTGTACATAAGAATGTGAGTGAGTTCCTTGTCCGAAGTTTAGCTATGTGTATCCAAACGTACCCTGATGAGTGTGTGATTTGCATAATAAATATAGATGGTGTGTTTCAATTTCTGTCGAGGATTTCAAATGAAATCGGTCGCGTGTAAAAAAAATTCAAACTGTACAAACTGTGAAAAATGTACATAGCTCCGTGAACAGAATTTTGTGGATTTTTGGTGTGTGGTACCAAACTGTCTTGTATCAATAAAGCTATTTGTGCTGCACAAAAGCTTTGTTTCACTAGCAGGCAAGTTTCCTGGATTCTTCGAACCACAGGAAGGACAAGTCCAGTCTGGAATGCACATACTGCTCCACATTTCGTCAAAAATTGATTTCGCATCCATGCAACAGCCTAATTTCTCCAGAGAGCAAACCCTGAAGAACATTGTTATTATTTACATCTTTGCGAAATCTAATTTGGGGACGGCATGCATATCTCTGACACGAGACTGCAATGAAGGCAAATGCACTCAGGGTAAGTGAGCGAGGCAGTGAGCCTCACTTTTGGGCGCTTCAGGCCAGGCGGTGGAGGATATTTTCCATCTCATCTCCTGTAATCAAAGTGGAATACTCTGGGAACTTTGTCCAGGAAGTGCGATCCTCTGCATAAATGAATCGCATCTTTTTTTCCACACATCGCTTTGTGTTCAAGACGCACAGTCAAGTGCTTCTTTATCGCCGCATCCATGATTATCACATTTATTCAATTTTCAAACAGTACGGAGAACACTGGGCAGGAACACAAGACAAAGAAGAACTAACTCCATAGTCATGCTCCCAGACCACGCGTACCACCAACCTGCAGAATAAATACGAGTCCCAAATGGTGTCCAGATTCCTGGAGCTGTAAATGAGTTGACCATCGGTCTTTTCCTGAAGAGCTTTGTGTACGAGCATTTGTGAACCAAGGGAACTGAAGTAATGTACAGCTTTCCTGCATATGTGGATCGTTCAGAGACGAGGATGTATGCCCCTACTTCGAACAAACTGTTTTCCCAAAACTGTGCCAATGTTTCCGGCTTCGAGGAAAAGATTCCAATCTCCTTGCCTTGCGAGAGTATCTCTGAGACAAGGATTCAAACAATCCATTACCACAACATGTGAAAATAAAGTCGTGTCTGGGTAAGAACCAAGTGCTTGAGATTGTAGAACAAGTATGACAGGGAGTTCGTTATCGGTCGGGTGGGAAGGAAGACGAAATCGCAGTTTGTTCCTCAAGGGAGACTCAAACAGCACTTTGAATGCAGGTGCAGAGACTAGGAGTTCCATTCATGTATCGGCTGTTTCGTGCGGCCCGAAAGATCTCTCCCAACAGAGTGTTCAAACAGATAGAAATGTTGCTTCATGTGTCGAGGCGGTTTATTGATGCCAAAGTCATTCGGTGTGATCAAACTGGATTATTGCTGGCAAACTGCATCAGCACGCCTGGGTCCTCCGTCTGAGTTACATCCTGCATCAAGCCAGTTCTTCAGTGTGATAAATGTTGCGTTTCCATTGTGCAAAATTGACAGTTTGCATGATCTCAATTCTTTGGATCTGGCAAACTGTTGAATAGTTCGCCCGGACATAAAGGGTGTGGCTCCGATGAGTTGGCAGGCGCTGATGAATGAGCGCCATGTTCTCTCCTGCAGGATGTTTCTGACGGACCCATCGTGGAAAGGGTCCAATCCACCAGCGACAGGGAAGCTGCCGGTCAGGTCACTCAGTTCATTTGCTGTTAATCCGTTCTCAATTTACCGCAGTCTGGTCTCAATCGCGCAGGTGGTCCGGAACCATCTGGCTCAGGAGCTCAGCTGAATCTCAAGTTTCTCTTCTCTCAGAAGATGAAGTTTGGACAACACGGCAACTCGCGTAACAGGAGGGAAAACGTGTAACAAGCTAAATCCACCGTTATTGAAGCATTCTGTGTGTCAGACTTCTGTGCTGGACAGACCTTACTCTGTTCCAAATCTTGAGTGAACTCCAAGGCTTGAGTGAACTTTTCAAGGAGACACATTTTGAAGGGGACGTCATTTGGTCCCATTGTGAAGTGAACATCAAATAAAATTGCATGAGACGTGAGTTTTGGTCACTCACAACAAAAGTTGAACAACTGCAAAAAGGTTTCTGGGCCTGACGCATTGATTTTGGTGGGCTTTGGGAAGTAACAGATGCCACAAGGTTTGACCCGAAGTGGCCCCATCTGCAGGGAGATCGCTTAATCCAACATTCCGCACGTCTAATGCATCTAAATCAGATCGGATAATCCAGCATCCTTGTTCAACCAAGCAAACAGTTCAGTCTCCGTGAAAAATCTGGGATCAAGATGAGGTATGAACTGTGAGGATGACGCGTAAACATGTCCGTAAACATGCAAGGTCAACTCCCTTGTCAGGAGCCTTGTAAAAGGACAAACACACATCACTGCTTCCGAAAAACACTCCAGCTGAACAAAACATCCCAGTTGATGCCCTGACAGTTTCCACGTCAACCTGAAGGTTGGACATCCAATTTGTTTTCTGTTTTGTTGTCACACGTTCCATACGAGAGACACCGACAGAGCCTCAAGCGAATCACGGGGTCAACGTGACTCGATTCGAAGATCAGTTTCTGAATGTCAAAAGGAATGGGCAAGAAAACTCTCGTGAAAATTCCCTCACTGTTCCGGCTCAATTCTAAAGACAATTCATGGCCACGAAACAGCTGCTGTTCACAAATTGAACAATTTGGTGTTCTTCGGTCTTCACAACTTTGGAACAAAGAAAACCCAAGATGCCAAAAAGTGGGTTGATGAAACTGGTTATCACGGCTGTTAGCTGGCTGCTTAGTTCTGTGCAAAGTGGATTCAAAGCAGAAAAAAAGAACAAGAAGCAAGAGCAGGAGGAAAGGCAGCCGCGAGTGTGATGTTCAAGGGGGCACACGCCTCCTTGGATGGCATGCAATTCAACCTGACACAATGAGACATCTTGGCCAAGATGTCATGTGCCTTTGTGCACACCCTTCATACATACTTTTTCCCTTTATGTGCCCCTATTATGCAACCCCTTTGTACACCCCCACGCACCTCGCGTGTAGAATGTAACAAGATGCGACAGGACAAGGGACACACAAGGCAAAAAAAAATCAACCACAAGGTGCTCTTTCCCTGAAGGGACAAAGCACAGTTAGACGTGCAGAATTGCAACATCTTGTAACCAGTGACACAAGGGAAGCAGACCAAAACCACAAGAGGCATTGGAGTCAGACCATCTTGTTTGTTTTCTCGACAGAACCAAGACTTTGGAAGAGGCTCTATTTTGAACAAAACTTCCCACAGCTAAACTTCGGGTGCCGCCCGCATTGCGTGGAGTCTCATCCTGTCTTTGCATCCAGCACAAAGTGTCGCAATCACCTTGTTTTTCTTCATTCCAGATGTGCGCTGTTTTCGTCAGGGCTGTCCTGTTCAGTCTGAACATGTGTGGTGAAGCCCAGCAGACATTGAGGAATCAACCGAAGGAGAAAACAGACTCTGTGCAAGGCATGCACATTGCACGGAGCCAGACAGTCCAACTTGGCCCTTCTTTGATTCGTCGCTTCTTGCAGGTCGACGCCACGCAGTCATTCGTCGCAATTTTGGACACACCGCAATCCCTGCAGAAATACTGGTGAAGTAAGGCCATTGTGATGCCCATTCGCGACTGTAGTTTTAACTTGTTGATGGATGGGACTTGAGCCGAGAGCAACCGGGATGAAGCGAGTGGGCATTTTCTAGCCAATTTTAGATCGAGGAACCTGTCACTGAACTCTGATGTATCAGGGAAAAGACTCCAAATGTGTGCTGTTCGCATGTTGAATTTTCCTGACGGAAAATTGATTTGTTTCTTTGCTTTATAAACTGTGAAAACAGGATCCTACAATTTCTCCTGGATGTTGTCGAGTGAAGATAGAAGAGTGGTTGTTTGGTTGTTTGCAACCTTGCTGGCAAGACCAAAAGCCAGAACGAAAAGGACTACTCTCTTTTGACGGTTTCGCGGCTCACTGAGCAACGCGGGACGAAACCCCCCAAAACTGTACGAAAGTCACTGTTCTCAGTGTCAGTCCGAGCAAAGTATGGGTTTCGTATTTTTTTGAGTTTCGTCCCCGCGTTGCTCAGTGTAATTCCGAGCCGCAAAACGGTCAATCGTATGATTGGCTGGCTGCCGCTTGTGTTCCTTGCGGATTTCTTTGGGTGCTTGGTGTTTGTGCGTTTGAAAATTCTTGTGTGTTTTTGCACATCGCGAAGCATGTTTTCGTCAATGCG
>JAAUXT010017081.1_pt1:25000-27150 | contig 27150 bp, 30 predicted proteins | sample 7278171 | NCBI WGS metagenome assembly JAAUXT01 (sample SAMN14350112, study PRJNA611818) | marine sediment metagenome | isolation source: surface marine sediment (1.8m) | place: French Polynesia: Moorea | collected 2018-08
ATTCCTGCGTTTTCTGAAGATGGTGATTTTTTCCGAGGAAACTTGAGTGAGGTCACAGATAATGTTCTCTCTGTCCACACAGGAGCATCAACAAGGGCGACATCGACTTCTCCTACGTGACGTCGCGTGTCGCAGGTCAGTGTCCTTAAGTTTGATTTCTTCTCAACGTTGTTGCCTTGTTGGTCCAGGTTGGATTGAGGAGTTACTTCTCAAGCGAAACAATATGGACATGACATGGGGCAGAGAAACGTCTGGACTTTTACCCTTTCGGGGTTGGGCAGGTGTGAAATTGGTGGGGCAAAAAAGGGGTCCAAGTTTCTGTTTTGCGTGTGGTTTGGGGGGTGGATCAGTGGGCTCCCATAACGTGGATGTGCTGGAACTCTTGCTGCTCTGTTTCAGTCATGTCCTTCCCGGCTGAAGGGGTCGAGTCCGCCATCAAGAATCACATTGATGACGTCAGAGCGTTCCTGGACGCGCGTCACCCCAACAGCTTCGCCGTCTACAACCTGTCGCAGAGATCCTACCGCGCCAACAAGTTCCAAAACCGAGTGAGTCACCAAGGCCCGTCTCAAGCTGCATGCGTCTTGCGGTGCGTCATCACCAGCGACGACGCAGCACCCGTCGGCTGGAGGAGGGACGCCACGCATCGCACATCTACAAAAAAAATTCACGCGCGTTTTCCAAAAGGTCTGATTCAAGCGCGATATGTCACGTGTTGCGTGCAAGTCTTGAGTGTTGTGCCAGTTCGAAGACGCACGACAGGCTACCGACACGTGCGTCGCGTCAAATCTACCCACTGATTCCTAATTGCTGAGACTTCATCTTCATCTTCTCTCGGCCATTCAAAGGTTCGCTCTGGTGTTCAACCCTTGTTGAATTTTGTGGCTTTCAGGTGTCTGAATGTGGCTGGCCCCAACGGAAGGCCCCCACACTGCAGAATCTGTTTGCCATCTGCAAGAACATGCACCTGTGGCTGAGACAGAACCCGAAGAACATCTGCGTGGTTCACTGTCTGGTGAGTGAATTTTCTGCCAAAGTTCCTCAAACTGATCTTTCTGCTGGCTGAAAGTTGCACAGTGCTTTTGCGCATCCAGCGTAAATTCGGGAACAAAACGAGGTGCATCGAAAGTTCTGTAAACTCTTGTGAATCGGGGACCCCGTGTTGAGAGGAGTCTGATCCAGCAAAATGTTGCAGCCCGCAACAGCAAAACAACAAACGTGTCCCCCACACACACTCACACTAAAAGTGCAGAAAACTTGTGGGACAAAGTCTCTTCTCTGACAGTTCGGGCGGGGAGGGAGCAGCCCGACCGTCAGATGGAGGTGACGGTTGCACACACAAGTGAAACTTTCTTTCTCTGGATTCTTCAGGACGGAAAAGCGGTGTCGGCGACGGTGGTGGGCGCCTTCCTGTGCTACACGCACCTGTTCGACAACCCGTCTCCCTGTATGCAGCTGTTCGCCAACAGACGGGCACCGCCCTGCATCTCCGCCTCCCAGAAGAGGTGAGCGTGTGTGTGTGTGTGTGTGTGTGCGTGTGTGTATGTGTGTGTGAGTGAGTGAGTGTGTGTGTGTATGTGTGTGTGAGAGTGAGTGAGTGAGTGTGTGTGTGTGTGTGTGTGAGTGAGTGAGGGTGTGTGTGTGTGTGTGTGTGTGTGTGTGAGTGAGTGAGTATGTGACGCGCCGTTTTCCTTGTGAGTGTCCCCTCCCAGACAAGGTTTGCATGTGCGCTTTTACGTACGCGCTGTTCAGCGATTCTGATGCCATCCATGCGCAAGTAGCCCATTCCCTTCCGAGTTGGATGTCTCTTTGCCTGAACATGTCATCTCACAGGGTTGTCCACGAATACGTGGGGTACGGGGTACGTCCCATGTCTGTCCAGCCTGCCTGGTGTCGACTCCCGTTGTCTCGTTGCTTTTTCCACAGATACGTAGGTTACATCCGGGACATGGTGGCTGAGGACCCGATCCTGCCGCACCAGAGAACCGTCATGATGGTGTCACTCACCATGTGCCCCGTGCCGCTCTTCAACAGAATGAGGTGGGTTGCGCAGGACCCCACCTCGCCACACACACACACACACACACGCACAAACACACACACACACACACACACACACACACACACACAAACACACACACACACACACA
>JAAUXT010011885.1_pt1 | contig 27142 bp, 28 predicted proteins | sample 7278171 | NCBI WGS metagenome assembly JAAUXT01 (sample SAMN14350112, study PRJNA611818) | marine sediment metagenome | isolation source: surface marine sediment (1.8m) | place: French Polynesia: Moorea | collected 2018-08
GGGGCGATGGGGGTGCAGTGTGGTGAGGTTGGGGGAGGGCTGGGTGGGGTGCAGTGTGGTGAGGTTGGGGGAGGGCTGGGTGGGGTGCAGTGTGGTGAGGGTGGGGGGAGAGCTGGGTGGGGTGGTGCAGTGTGGTGAGGGTGGGGGGAGGGCTAGGTGGGGTGGTGCAGTGTGGTGAGGGTGGGGGGAGGGCTGGGTGGGGCACAGTGTAATGAGGGTGGGGCCAGAATTGGGTTGGTTCCGGTGGAGTGAGGTAGAGAAGGACAGGGAAGTGCAGAGGGGTTGGGGAGCAGTTTTGGTGGGGCTGGGTTGGGCAGACGCGCTGTGGCTGAAGACAGATGCAGTTTGGTTTTGTATCCAACTACACGTTTTGTTTTCTTGTGTGTCCGATACAGTGACTTGTCCTTCAGATGGAGGTGCTGGAGAAAGAAGTGGAGGATCTGCTGCTGTGTGCCAAGACTCTAAAGGTTACAGAGGTGTGTTCTGTTTCTCTGTGTGGGAGGGGAGGGGTCAACAAGGTGGAAGGGGGACACGGGAGAGAGGCATCAGTGAAAGAGATGGGGAAAGAGGGAAGAATGGGAGGCTTGGGGAACATGGTGCGGAGAGGTGTGACAATGACGAGTATGTGTGTGTGTGTGTGTGTATGTGTGTGTGTATGTGTGTGTGTGCGTGAATTGTTGTCAGATGTCTGTCATCACCCACGCCCACGCCCGTCCTCCCTCTGGATACCCCGGGCCTTGTGTGCGTGTGTGTGTGTATGTGTGTGTGTTCCATGACGTATGCACTGAAAGTCCATCTCTGTTTCAGCTGGAGACGCTGTGCAGAGAGTTCGTGGAGAACAGCAGTCCCGCCCACCGCAACACGCCGAGCAGCTCTATTATCACTCAGCCGCACGTGCCTGCACGAGAAAGTACCAACCGCGCCCAGTCCAAGAACAGACGCATCCCACAGGACCCGCCCACGTGTAAGACGGAGCCTGTGGACTCTACAGATCTGGAGAGGACGCTACGGGCCGTGAAGGAATGTCTGCACACAGACTCAGATCTAGTCTCCTCACTCCTCTCGGACAGCAGCTCCTTCCTCAGTGACGTCATGGCCAAGCTAAAAGAGGGCGCCGCCGACAAAGAGAACGCCCCGGACAAAGCTCAGCGGAGAAACCGGAAGCGGAAAGCCCCGCCCAGACGCAAAGCGCCATCTAGTGCCAAATCCAAGGGCGCCAAACCAAAAGAGAAAACCACGACCTCTGGTGCCAAAAGTTCCGCTGCCAAATCCAAGAAAGTCTCAGCCAAACCAGACACTGCGGACTCTGTGAGTTTGTCGCCAGTATTATCCAGTCGAAGAATCAAAAAGGAACCCGTGGACTATACTGAGGCTTTTGAAGACTTTGAGGATGTCCAGGCAGGGGAAGCCGCGTTCGATGACTCAGACAATGACCCCGACTTCAACGGGGATGTGGAGGAGACTCAAGAGAAAGAGGAGGGTGAGACAGAGGCGAAGAAGAGGCGAGTGAGAGGGAAGAAGAAGGAGAGGAAGGAGAGACGGAGGAAGCGCGGGGAGGGAGGAGCGAACAGGACCCGGATGCGAACGTTCGACGTGCTGAAGCAGAAGCTCGAGACGCTGGGTCCGGAGGAGCTGGAGCAGCTGGGCATCAGGAGACTGGGGGAGGCCGAGCTCACCACAGGTGCGTCCAGCGTCTCTCACTCAGTGTGCAGTGTACGCTGCGTCATTTCAGGCCAGTTTCTGGGGAGGGGGCGTTGTCTCATGCGGCGCGTGCAGGTCAATGGCGCTGGGTTTGTCCATGATGGGAAGGGGGGTGTTGGGTGACTGTTGAGGGGGTATTGGGTGACTCTTGGGGTTGGGGGGGAGTTGGTGACTTGGGGGGCAGGGGTTGGGTGACTTAAGGGGGGTTGGCTGACTTGAAGGGGTGTTAGGTGACTGTTGAGGGGGAGTTGGGTGACTGTTGGGGTTAGGGGGTTGGGTGACTGTTGAGGGGTGTTGGGTAGCTTGGGGGGGTTGGGTGGCTGTTAGGTGACTGTTGAGGGGTTGGCTGACTGATGTGGGGGTTGTTGGGTGGTAGGCGCAGCTGACACCAGGTGCGTCGCAGTGTCTATCAGTTGCGACTTTCAGCGCGGGCAACCCTTGGCGACGTGGCGTCACAGCGCAATTTGTCGGAAATTGCGTGATGCTTTTCCACAACAGAAAGGCAGTTCACCATGACTGCCAACATGCTGCTTGACTCTGAATTTCTGAAGTGGAAGTGTTTTGCAGATCTGATGGTCTTTTTTGAAAATGATTGACCCAATACTGAGAGATTCATTGGTAATGTCCGTGTGTCTGTTGGGCACCAGAGAAACGAACCCTTCTGCAGGAAGGAATTACGTCTGTGTGTGTTGAAACAGGCTGCCGGAGCTGTTGCTGAAAGTCGCAACGTGATGCACAAAACACACTGCGCTATTTCAGGCTTCATGCGGGAGGCGGCGTCTGTTTCGCATGTGTCCGTCAATGGCGCTTGGGTCTCCGTGATGGTTGGTGGGGGCTTTGGGGTTGGGTGGCTGCGTGTGTGTGTGTGGGGGGGGGTGACAGGCCAAGAACTTCAGAAGCGCTCCAGAACTTTTGGATGAGCAGCCCACGTCACTGCTGTCACGTGAACCCGTCACTTCCGGTATCGCGGGTCACGTGCCACTCTCACTTCCGGTATCTTGTTCGCAGAGACGACCGACTGTCCGTACGCTGTCGTGGGAATGGAGTATCCCGAGCTGCCGGAGGTGAGTATCACGCACACGTTCATTGCACACACGCACACACACACACTCTCTCTCTCTCTCTCTCTCTCTCTCTCTCTCTCTCTCTCTCTCGCACACACACACACACACACACACACTCGCAAACTCGCACTAGCATACACTCGGACACACACACGCGCGCGTACCTGCCACTTAACGCATGCGCAGACGCCATGTTGCCCCGAACGTAAAAACACGATGTGCTTCCCTGCGCGTCAATACGTAGAACGTTGCATTCTTGAACGTCAAAACGTTGAGTTTTCCTGCACTGGATCAGGCATTACGATGCACGTCAATGGACGCTGCGTCCCGCCCTGGTTGGTTGGGATTTGAGAGGGGTTCAAATTGTCAGAATTTGGGGTCTGTGACTGACAAAACTTCAAAGTTGGGCTGCGACTCAGATTCTTCAGCTTGCACTTGGAAATGAATCTCCTGGTGCAGAGGAACACAAAACAGGTGTTGCTTCTGCAATTGAAGCACGTCAGCAGACGCTGCGTCAAAAAGCGACGCGTTGATGACGCAGCGGACGACGCAGCGTCTGCGAGCCCAACGTGACCTTCACCGGAAGTGCTTTTGACCGGAAGTCGCACGCTTTAGTTTCCGCTGTTGCAGACGGTGAACACGACGACGCTGACGGCGTTGGCGATGCCCACGACCCCTGGTGGGAGCGACGCCGTCACTGCGCCGCCCGACGCCACCAAGACGACGCCGACGTTGCTCTCGTCGCACAAGGCTGAAGGGTAGGAACCCTCGTTTCTTTCTGAAAGACGCTTCAAGCGACACTCGTATCTCAGCAATGATGATTCCTTGTCACCTTCTGACAACACCACCCTCCTCCGGGGGGGGAGGGGTGATGGGACTTGAACCAGCAAATGTCAAAATGGACCTGAAAACTGTCCAGGTGTGACGCGTGCGCCGTTTGATTTCTGATCTCTTGCTGTTGGAGCAGCTGCAACCGGCATTATTGCCAAAACCATCATTTCAAACGACCTTACAGTCTCGTGTAAAAGACGCACTGTTTTGCCCAACATCAAAAGAAGAGGTGCGTCTTTTACATCAGTGTTTTCATTGTTTTACTGAGGCCTTGGTATCAGAAAATACGCCAACTGTTCATGTGCGTCTTGTACATGAGCATCTGAACAGGAGACGACGGTATTTGCCCTTGGAACTACTTTCCGTTGGAACTTTTTTTCAGGAACAGCTGCGGGTACTGTAAGCTGTCGTTCCGGAGCGCGGAGGCCGTCGTGCTGCACAAGGAGGTGGCGCATCGCAACATCCGCTGCGAGTTCTGCAACCGTGTATTCATCCGCCAGGAACACCTCTCCAAACACATCAACAAGGAGCACGTCAAGATCTTCCCTGACCTCATCTGTACCATCTGCAAGCAAGTAGTTCCGGCTCTGCTCGGAGAGAAAGTAGTTCCAGCTGCGCTTTAGTTCTGGTTCTACCAGCAAGTAGACAGGTAGGGTGGTGTGTGTGTGTAGGTCCCCTGACCATAAAAACGAAGAATGAGCATGACTCCATCTTTGTGCATTGTTTTTGGGCTGAAGTCGGACCACAAAGCATTCAGTTTCGTGAGTACTCTTCAGCTTCTCTGTGGGTGTGTTTTGGCTTGAACAGACTCCAGAAAAGTTTGGAGAGTGGGGGTATCACCTTGTGAGGCTCGGGTCCCCAGACTCGTCTCTGAGAGGACGTGAGTGGAGCAGCGCCACGTGTTCGCGCGTTAGTGTTCTGATGTTCGAGTGTTCGGATTCATTGGCGTTCGAGTTCAGATTCACTCGTGGTCGGGTTCGGGTTGACTGAAGTTCTCGTGTTGGAGCTGTTGTGTTTTTCGGGTGCAACAGGTAGAAGGGCAAAGGATCTGGGAAATTCTGGCAAAGCTTGTGTGTGTGTGTGTGTGTGTGTGTGTGTGTGTGTGTGTGTGTGTGTGTGTGTGTGTGTGTGTGTGCGTGCGTGTGCGTGTGCGTATGTGTATGTATGCGTGCTGACACGGGTCCATCTCTCTCACAGTGAGACGTTCAAGTTCATAGCACCTGATGTCTGTGTGTGTGTGTGTGTGTGTGTGTGTGTGTGTGTGTGCGTGTGCGTGTGCGTATGTGTATGTGTATGTATGCGTGCTGACACGTGTCCTCCTCTCCCACAGTGAGACGTTCAAGTTCACCAAGGCGTTCACGAAGCACATGCAGGAGGCGCACGACGAGCCGAAGCCGTTCGCCTGTCAGTACGACGGTACGTGGCGCCCCCCGGTGGGTGGGGACGGGGGGAGGGGCGTCTGCCCTTGTCTCGACGAGTGATAATAGTTCGCACCCGAATTGTGGGCCGCGTGCACCGTTACTGGATAATTCGTGCAAAAGTTCAATGTGATGTGACGCTGCTGCACTGACCCTGACGCCTGCGCACTGACCCTGACGCCACTGCACTGACCCTGATGCCACTGCACTGACCCTGACGCCGCCGCACTGACCCTGACGCCGCCGCACTGTCCCTGACGCCTTGGCGCACTAACCCTGACGCTGCTGCACTGACCCTGACGCCTGCGCACTGACGCTGCTGCACTGACCCTGACGCCTGCGCACTGACCCTGATGCCACCGCACTGACCCGGCGTACTGACCCTGATGCCACTGCACCGCACTGACGCTGACGCCGCTGCACTGACCCTGATGCCACCGCACTGACCATGATGCTGCCGCACTGACCCGGCGTACTGACCCTGATGCCTGACGCCGGCGTACTGACCCTGATGCCTGACGTCGGCATACTGACCCTGACGCCGGCATACTGACGCCTGACGTCGGCGTACTGACCCTGATGCCACCGCACTGACGCTGACGCCGCTGCACTGACCCTGACGCCGCTGCACTGACCCTGACGCCTCCGCACTGACCCTGACGCCGCTGCACTGACCCTGACGCCTCTGCACTGACCCTGACGCCGCCGCACTGACCCTGACGCCTCCGCACTGATCCTGACGCCGCCGCACTGACCCTGACGCCGTGTTGCAGGCTGCACGAGCAAGTTCAAGAACATCAACCAGCTGGGACACCACCACAACACGCACCAGACGGAGCGGAACCTGCTGTGCCCGAGCTGCGGAAACGCATACCGCACCAAGGAGACGCTGCTCTGCCACATGCAGCGCTGCAGGAACGTGAGTACTGCGCGAGTACTGAGTCAGTACCCGGGGGAGTACTGAGTGAGTACATGGGGGAGTACTGAGTGAGTACCTGGGGGGAGTACTGAGTGAGTACATGGGGGGAGTACTGAGTGAGTACCTGGGGGAGTACTGAGTGAGTACCTGGGGGGAGTACTGAGTCAGTACCCGGGGGAGTACTGAGTGAGTACATGGGGGAGTACTGAGTGAGTACCTGGGGGAGTACTGAGTGAGTACATGGGGGTGTATTGTCAATTGTGTTCTGAGGGAGCAGTACTTGCTGGCGTGCTGAGAGAGTACGGAGGGAGTATTGCTCGACTGCTGACGGGTTGCAGAACGAGGAATTGAGGGGTGCACTGAGGGAGTACTGAGGAGGAATTGAGTACTGCGGGAACTGACACCAGAATGACGTTTTTTCGCGCTGCCGATATGTGTGTGTGTGTGTGTGTGTGTGTGTGTGTGTGTGTGTAGCTCCGGCGGGAGAACGGAGTGAGTGCTGACTGCAGTGATTGGTTGGTTCCCAGGTTCGAGACAAGTTGTGCGACACGTGCGGAGCGGCGTTCACCAACAACCAGGACCTGCGGCAGCACATCCAGATCATGCACTCAGGGGCGAGGATGTTCGTCTGCCCCGTGTGTGGCAAAGACTTCAGCTGCGTGAGTAGTGTGTGTGCGTGTGTGTGTGTGCGTGTGTGTGTGAGAGAGAGTGTTCGAGAGAGTGTGTGTGTGAGAGAGAGAGTGAGAGAGAGAGAGAGTGTGTGTGAGTGTGTGTGTGTGAGAGAGAGGGTGGGGAGGGAGAGAGGGTGAGAGGTGAGTGTGTCTGTGTGTGAGAGAGTGTGTGTGCGTGGGTGCTGGGCATGCATGTTCGTCTGCCCTGTGTGCAGCAAGGACTTAATTCAGCTGCGTGAGTATAGTGTGTGTGTGTGTGTGTGTGCAACAAAGAGAGTGAGTGTGTGTGTGTGAGAGAGAGATTGTGTGTGTGTGTGTGTGTGTGAGTGTGTGTGTATGTGTGAGAGAGAGGTAGAGAGGTGAGTGTGTTGTGAGGTGCGTGTGTGTGTGTGTGTGAGTGTGTGGGAGAGAGAGAGTGTGTGTATGTGTGTGAGAGAGAGAGGGCGATAGAGAGAGAAAGAGAGAGAGAGAGAGAAAGTAAAGGGAAGAAACAAGGACAGATGAATAGAGAGAGGGGGGACAAAGCGAGACAGACACAACAGGAAACCACGTCCCATAAAGTTTGATGTTCACTGACCCATTTTCCCGGTTGTTATGTTGCAGCCGTCGAACCTGCGTCGCCACAAGCGTATCCATGACAACGCGTTCCCGTACAAGTGCAACATGTGCGCGGCGTCGTTCCGCTACTCCAACACGCTCAAGCACCATCTGCAGAACAAGCACAGCGTCGAGCCCCCGCTCAACTCCATCGTGTTCAGGTGCGCTGCACGCATACCTCACACACACCACACACACACACACACACACACACACATACACACACACACACACAGGGAGGAGCGTCTTTGAAGACTCGGCCTGGGATCTGACCCGTCCATCTCCTCCGTCCCACCCTCACCGCACCTCCCCCCTGCTGCTCAGCCAGAGCCCGCCCCCTCACCGCTCTGTTTCTCCGCAGGGAGAGTCGCAAGGCGGGGCGGCCGCCCGGAGACTACCCGGGGGACGGGCGGAGGAAGCAGGGCGCCGCCGACGCCTCAGCCGCGTGCGCCGCGACGCGCCGCGCCCTCCCGACCGCCGCCGCCATGGCAGCCCGGTGAGTCCGTCTGTGGGTGTGTGTGTGTGTGTGTGTGTGTGTGTGTGTGTGCGTTTATGTGTGTTGTGTGCAGTCGGCATGTCTCTTCGTCTAATTGTCTGTTTCCTTGTGCCATCCCTCTTCTGTCTGTCTGTCTGTCTGTCTGTCTCTCTCTCTCTCTCTCTCTCTCTCTCTCGTCTTGCTGCTTCACTCCCTTTGTCGTTCCCTCTCTTCCCTCTTCCCATTCTCACCGCTGCACCTTCATCAGATTTCTTTTAGTTCTGTTTTCCGCCTGCAGGTGGCCCAACCGACACGTGGACCACCGCCTCAAGACGTCACGTGGTATCCATCACCTGTGCACGCCGGTCGCGCACCGCCCCCGCCCCACAGGGGAGGCTGAGGACCAGGCCAACCCGCCGCAGGACCTTCTGGGGGACCCTTCAGGGGGCGTGGGCGTGGGCGGGGGGCGGAGTCTGGAGAGCGAGCTCACCGCCGCCGTCCAGTCCATCGACGCGACGCAGCTGACGACGTCACTAGACGCTTCCGGTCCCACTGGCATCGTGCCAACCTTCCACCCGCTGGTCGCGGGGCCCAGTCTGGTGGCGGGGCCCAGTTTCGGCTCCCACGTGACTGGGTACCGCACGCTGCCCCCCGCCTCCTCCTCCTCACAGCTGACCTTGGATAGTGCCGGGGGATCCACCGTGACGTCATCAGCGTGGCCCGCAGCGCCTCCAGCGGCGGGCGGCGGGACTAATATGGCGGCCATGCTCAACGCGGAGGGCGCCACTGGGTCCATGTTGCAGCACGCGCACGCTGTGTCGGCGCTCTACCACACCCCGTGGGGCATGAGTCAGCACTGATGAGTCAGCACTGAGCGCTGGGACTGATGAGTCAGCACTGAGCACTGGGACTGTCCATCGTGAACGTATCCACTGTCTCCATGGTGACGGAAGCTGAAATAGCCACAGATGTCAGAAGACTCGTTGACTCCGTCTCTTGACCAGTGTGTGCCGTGCGTGTTGGTTGAAAGCGTTTGGTCTCTTCATACTCCACTCCCCGTCCCCACCCCACCCCACACCCATCCCATACCCAACACACCCCACTCCACCCCTCGTCCGCACCCCTCACCCACCCCTACCCGTCCCCCGTGCCCCAGCCCCACTCTGCCCCCCTCTCTCCACACTCCACTCCTCAACTCTCCCCCTCCTCTCAACCCCCCCCACTTCAAATGTGCCTCCTCCACAGTCTACCTTGCCCCCTCCTCAACCCCCGCACCCTATCCTCCATGCCCCAACCCCCCACAACTCTGTTCCCCACCCTGCCCAGCCCCGCCTCACACCACCCTGCCCTGCCTCACCCCACCCCACCTCACCCTAACCCTGCCCCACCCCGCCCGACCCGCCCCGCCCCTGAGTGAGGGCTCCGTTTGAAACGTCGCAATCTTTTGTTCTGCGCAGCGAAGAGTTGGCGTGTTTTTCTCAAATTTTGACGTTCACCGAAATAAAAACCCATTCGTTGCGTCTGATGTCTGTTTCGTTTCGTTTCACGCAAAGCGATACGTGCTTCACGTCAAGCTTCACGCGCAGTTTCACTTCAAAGCACGCGACGTCGTCACCCACGTGGTTTGACGTCACGCATGACGCGCAGCCTGACGTCAAGCAACTCGTGTTTCACGTCAAGCGATGCGCGTGACGTCACGGGACGCGATGCGCGTAGATTCACGTCACAGTGGGTCGAGCAACTGAGCGTCAAACTGAATACAGTGTTAGTGGTTTTCACGTTGGGTGACGCGAGGTCGTTCTTTGGGCTGACGTCAAATATTCCACCATTTGGTTCAACGTTAAATTTTGACGCGGACATAAACACGAAACGGGACGCCGACATAAAAAAAAAACAAAATGACCGCGCATCACCAATGTGAAAACCGCTTGTGTGTGGTAGTACACACAGAGTGAGACTCCCGCTGGAAATGTCACAAGTGTACCCCAAGTTTGCCCTGCAGAGTCACCTTCGTGTTGAAAAAGAATCTTTGTGCAGTTTATTTCACGGAATTCAAGATTATCAGTTCAGGCAAGTTCCAAGTCATGTTCAGCTGTCAAAAATAATTGTTGGTGAGAAAAAACATGAAGTTGCACGAGCTGCAGTTGAATTTTCCATGCAACGTTTGCAACTCAATTTGCACTCTGTTCTCTGCAAGGTTCCTTCTCTCAACAGGGCAAAATACGCATGCCTGATTTCCAGGAGCAGATCCAACGTTTGGTTTTGAGGGGGACCCAGCCCCTTGTGAGGAGCCAGCCACCTTTTGAAAAGTTTCACAGCACAAGGTGAGAAGACAATACACTCTCCACTTTTCTTCATTCTCCACTGGGCATTTGGAAATGTGAGAGGCTGGGAGTAGACAGGGGGTGGAATGGATAGGGGCTGGAGTGGAAATGGAGACTTACGCCAACAAACTTGTGTCTGCACTGCCTTCACTTCTCTCATTTCTTCCTCAAAGCAGTGACACTGAAGACAACAGGATCCATGAGAGAGTTTATGGGGTCAGCAGCAATCACTATCCACATCAACATCTGAGTGGGGTAGGGCTGCCAAAACACACCAACTGTGAAAATAACAGAGGAGGGTACCCAACAGATCAGATTGGAAGCAGTGAGTGTCACAATTTGCAAAAGTAATGATGTGTTTGATTCCTTCTTTGATTTTGAAGCCTGAACTCTTTTTTGTGATTCCTTGAGGGAAATAATTAATGCTGTGTATGCAGCCAAAATAGAGATAACCATTGCCAGTAAAAATAGCATTCTTACAATTATGATCACCACAGTTAGCATCTGTTCATTGTTGGGATCTTGAAATGGAGAGCAGATGGTGAAAGGCACCTTTGAATAGATAGACATTGAAAGTGTTGCAACAACAGAAGCAACAAGAAAGGCAGAGGAGAAAACAGCACCATTCACCCTGACCACGTGGTTGGTTTGCTTGAACTTACTGTCCAAAGGATGCATCACAACCATCAGTCTTGAATATGCCAAAACTAACAGCAAAGTTGGAGAAAGACAACAACAAAATAAAAACAGGTGAAAAATTACAATGCAGTAGAAGCTCTCTTTCCAATCATTTGCACTCAAAGGAAACTTTGCCCCATGAAAAATATCAGCAATCCACACAACAAACAGAGGCACTGAGTGAAGTATGTCAGCCACATTCACCAAAATTACCATGGTGCCAAATGCGAAACTCTTGTCTGAGCCTTGTTTGAATGCCATTCTCTGCATAATTATGGACACAACATTTATGACAAGTAACAAGGATGAAACACAATAAAATGTTATTTTAAAAGCAGCATTGGGTAAAAGGTCAGTGCAAGACCCAAACCATGGAACTTGTGTTGTACATTTTGCATTTTCTGGAGCCAAGCAGCACACCTCAAAGGCACTATTTTCAAGAATATTCAGATTGAGACTTTCCAGAATGTCCATGTCTGTCTTTAGGTTTTCATTGATATTCAGTGACAGAAGTTTTATTCCTGTCACACCAAAGAATACTTTGTTGTCAACAAATTTGATCGGATTACCAGACAAATTTAAGACCTTCAAAGCTTCTAAATTGGAGAACACATCACTTGGCAATTCTTTCAACAAATTTTTGCTCAGGCCGCAAATTTTGATCTTTTGGGCCTTTTTGAAACAACTTGACTTCACATTCACAATTTGGTTTGATGCAACATCCAGATGGAGCAAGTCTTTAACTTGGTTCAACATTCTGCATAGGTCAGTAATTTTGGACAATATGCAGACAAAAGCTGTTGTTTTGCTTTGCAACTTGATATCTACTCCAAATGTGGCATTTCTTATGTATATTAATTTGAACTGCCACAAAGTCATGGAAATCAAATTGGAATCCTCACAGTCAATAGCAAATGCCAGGCAAGTGCACTGTGACAAGCAAACAGTGTATTTCATGGAACAAAATAACTCATCCTCCCCTTGGGAACAGTCCACTTTCTTGTCACACACTTTGAGCAAATGGATGCAAATAAAACTTTTACATCTGAACAAATTGATGCAGTTTGCTTTGCAGTCTTGTTTGCTGACCTCATCAAACCCATCTGGGCAATCCCACTTTCCATCACAAAGGCAACTCCAAGGGATACAATAGTATCCTGGACATTTGAACATTCCATTGCATTGAAAAACCTCACATTCTTGCAAGTGCTCTCCATTTCTGCATGTGCCCATACTTCCAACAGAATTCAGCTCATACTGACATATTTTTGAAACATTAAAGCACCTGTTTTGGCTCTCTCTGCACGGAATAGAATATTTGTCTTGACACTGGTAGTCATGGCCTGAATGCACAAGAGCTAACTCATCCAGCCCGTCAGCAACACAATTGAGAATTCCATCTTCAAACAGCGATTCATTTGTCATGGTTCCATTTTTGCACTGGAAAGTGGAATTTGCAATTGGGGAATCACTTTTGAGAGACCCATAAACTTTACATGTCCCTGAAGGAGTGATCAGAAAAAGATTTCCACAAGATTTGTCCCCTATTTTGTGGATTTTGTCTTGGTCAATTTCTTTCTTCCTTTCAAGAGTAGAACAAACGGAGTTGTCCTCATCAGATGGTTCCCCCAATACACAATCGATCGTGCCGTCACAAACGTCCTGAGCAGAAATATAAATCTTTTGTTGGCAGAGAAACATGTGGGTTCCTTGAATTACAGAAGCCAATCTCTTTTCTTTGATACAAAACACCTCATCAGATTCATTGGAGAATCTTTGTGCTGTGGGATAATTGATGATGTTCACTAATCTTTGTGGGGAGGTGAAGCTGAGATTGAAATTTGCAATTGGAGGAAACTTTGTGGCTGCAATAGCATAGAACAAATACTCAAAGTGCTGAATGCCAGTGTAGCAGGTGGTTTTGTCTGACAATGATGACATTTCATTCCACAGGAAAAGGTAACAAGTGGCATTGTGTAATATTTCCTCTTGTTCACAGAAGATACACTTTGTACTTGCTGACTCAGACTCAGATAATGATGTCAAATTCCATGGTATCATGCAGACAACGTCAACTCTCATCTTATGTGAGCAACGAACTTTCTCCCAAGAAGTGTTTGCAAGGTTCATCGTGGATAAATAATAACATGAGGAGTGTGTTGTGTTTGCAGTTTCTTCTCTTTTTACTTCTCTGCAGTTTTTACAGGAGAGGGATTCACAGTTGAATGAGATGTGGCAATAAAGATCCCCTGATGTCAATTCAAATGCAACAGGATCCCTGTTTTGCCACATGCTCCTCTTCACACTAAAATCCTTCATCAGTCCAACAAATATTTTGGCAAAGGCAAGTTTACCAGTGTCAATCTCTTTTACATGATTCACCAACAAAATCAAATGAAACAACTCATCTCTACTTCTCAACACTGGTAAAAATCCACCAGCTGCCTGACACAAGTTTGCTGCATCATTCCAACTTGTTTCATCTGTATCTGTTCTTTTCCAGTCTGCTGTGTCATACACCACAAAGTAGTGAGGCCTCTTGTCTTTACTGGTGAACAGCCTGGGTGAAAAAGAACTGTAGTTGTAGCAATGTGTGTTCTTCAGAGATGCTTTGCTCACAGAACATTTTGTGGTTTCCAAAGTAATTTTCTCTGTCAGAAATGTGTTTGGCAGAAATGATGTTTTCAAATGACAGGAGCTGTTGTCACGGTTTCGCTTGTTCTTGCTTGAATAACAGGGCAAGTGTGAAGGTTTTAGGCAGCAGTACTGTGGTATTATCCTGTGTCCCACAAAGCGGTATCCAAGGTACAAGAGTGACGCTGGTCTCCTTGGCGACAGGACTCGCGCGAACTCTCGAGAAACTCCGAAATAAGAGTCGTCCTTTGCTTGAAAACGTGCACAAAAGGCAATACACTGCAATAAAAATGGCGGGAATACAGGACAGTTTCAACAAGTAAATTCCCGGGTTTTTTTGTTTTTTTTTCTTGTTGGTTGCAATGTTGTGTGTCTGATCGTGTTTCTTTCTGGGTGTGGTGGCCCACGCAAAACACCACACACACACACACACACACGCACGCACACAGACGGGAACAAGCAGGAGGACCAATTGGAGAGTATTCGCAGCCACGTTTCCTTTCTCGATCCCTGGTGCGGTGAGACACAGATCAGTGTTGGGGATTCTTCTGCCCCTCAGTCCAACAGAAGAAAATATTTTTCATGATATGAAAAGAAATATTGGGAGTCATCGCATGCACAAACATTGCACAAAGTTATCTCAACCAGCTTGAACTTAAGGGGGCTAAAATTGAGGTGTTCGAAAAAACCCAATGACTACAATGCTGATGAAAAACCAAAACAACCTGGAAGTGGCACCAAAAATTGCCTCAAGCCTGATGTGTGTCTTCATGGATCGAAAATTCACCTGGCTGCTTTTTGTGACAGGGCTGGGCCCCACACCTCCAGCGGATTCAGGATTGAGTCAGGGGGGGGGGGGGAACCGGCCCCACCCTGTCACGGCCAACCATCGACCTGAATTCTCATGTGTCCCACTCTTTGGGTGGCCCCAACTGAAGGTGAAAAAGTAAACAAATGGGGTCACAAAGGATGTTTTGCGGGTTTCGCGGGAGGGGGCGCCTTGCCTCCCCCCCTGGAGAGCAGACCCCCAGGACCAGCCCCTGGACATGTCATGCGTTTACCTGTAGCTTTGCATTTAACTTGAACCCAAGGGTAAAAGGACATGTTTGAACCTTTGCCAATGAAATCCCTCCCTGGATTTGGCACTTCGTCCTTGCAAGATGCAAAGAGAATGAATCGTGCACGCACCTTTTCCAATGAGATATTTGGAGCCACCAGTTCAAACTGAAGAACAAAATTGTACGTCTGCTTTGGAATCCTTGGCCAATGGAGATAAGCACAGGAAATCAAGTCACTTCTTAACTGAAATGTCTCCACATCCTCATCTATTGTTACAAAAGTAAAAATATTGAACCAAGTGTGTGGGTCAGTCAGGGGTTCCATTTGAAAGACAGGGGTGCGGGAGGAGGTGGGTGAGTCCACTGTGTAGCTGAAGGTGAGTTGGGAACACAGGTCTCCAGGTATTCCCCACACTGGGTAAGGCATTGATGTCCTCTTCCTCCCCATTTCGTCAGAGTTTTGAACATCACAAACCCTCTGACATTTTGCACTGATACTTGTATCAAAGTGAGGGAGCCTGAAAACCAGAAATGACCCAAAAATGAACACAAACTGGTTTGCTTGAAAGCAAGAGGCGGGCAAAGATGGTCCATTCAGACCTTTGGTTCTGCAAAATACAAACTTCCTCAAGATTTTAAGCTGTGGCAGCAGGTGTTTCCCACCTCTCTGTGTGGTTGGTAGATCGGAGGTAGAGGCATTTCCCGTTGATTCTGTGTTCACCCCAGTCCTGGACGTGGGCGTCCAGTTCCCAGGGCCGGAGGTCGGCGACTGAAGAGACAAGAACAAAGCTGAGATGACAACGGCACATTATCTTTGTGTTTTAGGGTTTTCACACAGGCAAGGCGGCGTCAGATTTTTTGACGCCAGCGTCAAAAATGGAGAGCGTCAAACAAACGGTCCACTCTGTTCCTGGCCTCGCGTCAAAATTTTGACGCCGCGTCATGTGCGTGAAAACCCTTGTACTGGCAGTGCGTTGACAGGGCCATGGTTGTTTTGTGTTTTTGTCTTTACCACCACAATGTGTTCCTGACCTGCTGCAAAGCCAGAGCCGAAGATGTGCGCTGTGCGTCCGAACATGTTCGTGTTGACAATCTGCATGCGGAGGTACAGAAACTGGTCCACGTCTGTCGCGCACCGTCTGTGATCGTGGTATCTGTACTGGATCACGAAGCACTGCCGCCTCCAGCTCTTGCCCAGTTCGCTGATAAAATGTGTTGCTATTTGGAAATCCTGGCACAGGGGGACCCACCGAAGCCCTTTCTGTTTAACGTGGATAGCGCAGAAGTTCAAATTCATAACTATGCAATCTAGAGGCCCAAACTGAACAGACAAACTCATGTCGCCATACTCCTTATGGAAATAGAAAATCAACAACAATTCACTGTTTTTTGAGACAATGCTCCTGTGGTAGTTGATTCCTTTGCGTGTGTATCTGTAGGGGTTCCTGCTTGCGTGTGAGGCGTAGTGCCGTGAGATGTAGGGAATGTTGAGTGTGACACACTCAACGGTGAACAACTCGTGCACGTTCCACATGACGTCATACACTGCAGCGCCCGCGTACCCACATGCGTCTGTGTCCCAGTCACCATGGTACCGAAACTGGGTCAGGGTCAGATTCACCTTTTCCACAGGTTTACCCGACAAACTAATGACGCATAAAGTTACACTGGGACAAAGGAAGGAGTTTGGCAGGTGAAATGAGGACTGGCTCTCAGAAGAAATCACTGACTTCTGTCCAGCAACCAATCCTGTGTACATGATTGTTGTTCTGTGTCTCCCTTGTTGCCAAACACTGAGAAAGGCCTGAAAACTGGATGTTGTGCAGTCTGTCTGATTTTGTGTTGATCCACTGCACTTCAACAGCTTTGACCTTGCCCCAGCACCATCATGGATTTGCAGGTGCAGTTCACCTGATTTTTTGCTGAATTGGACAATTTGAAAGTGGAGAACTTGTACCTTGTACATTTCAACATGGCTATGATGAGGCCCAAAACAAAACAGCCACAGTTTGTAGCTTGGATTTCTGTGATAAACATCAGTGAAAAGTCTGTTTGGATCAATAACACTGAACCTGAGATCACTGTGAATGTATCCAAATCTTTTCTCTTTTCTGACAATGGCTCTGACCACAACAAGTCTTCCCTTGGGATAACTTGACACAAGTGCATACTTTCCACAATACTTGAGTTCATCCTTTGCTGTGTGATTTCTGTTGCCTTTGTTCAAGTTGCTTTGAATGGAGATGTAGCCATTTGAACAATTCAGATCAATGTATGCAGAGACGTAGAGGTGGTGCAAAGACAGATTCAGCCTCAGGGATGGATGCAACACGAATTCATACTGTGTTATCTGGTGATAAAGATTGATGTAGACTGTGCTGAAAGCAAGAAGACTAATTTTATTCTTCATAGAGTGCAAAAATCAAAACAAACCACACTATTGTCTTTGAATTTTGAATGTCTGCCCACCCACAAAGCTCATTGCTTGAGATCATGGGTCTGTCAGAAATGTTCTTGGAGACATTGATAGCTTTGCAGAATTTGGTCAATCAGCCAAAGAAACCTGGCTACTTCTGAGGGTATGTGCCAAAGCAATGACCAAGTTCCTCCACTGCACATGTGGATCAGAATTCTTCTGGGACTGGCAAATGAAATAAAACCAACTGAATGAGCCTCTCACCGGTTGAAGTTGGTCCAGCACCCATCGACCGACAGCGGAAATTCAAAAGTGTGCACAGCCGTCTCCATGGAGCCCAGTGGGTGTTGTATGATCAAAGCTCTGAAGCCAGAAAGATCGTCACATGTGTGTTTGAAACAGGGGAACAGAATTAAGAAAATGAACACGAACATTCTCAGGAAAGCACGCAAATTTCTGACTTACCGATTAATTATTTTGTGTGACAATTCTTTGTTCACGTTTTGAACAGCGGGAAACGCTTTTATTATTTTGGAAAACAACAACAGATGACAGACCGCCGCCTCCTTGTCTTCGCGTCGCACCAGGAGCGCGGACTGGACGATTCTTCGCACGTACACGAACCAACGCTTCGGCGCGTTCCTAAACACGTGCGCATCCAACATCGCCTTCGGGAGAACATAACTTTCTCCACAGATCGTCTTGATATAAGCAGCACACCAACACAAACAAACTACACAAATCATCCTTCTCTTTCCAACTGAAAGTGATGAATCCTCATTGTGCGAAGTCCCTTTAGGGCGAAGCACCATGTGGTATTGCAGTACATATGGCAAGGTGGATGAAATGTCCCCTGCCCCCTCCCCCCTTAACCGCCTCCCCCTCCCCAACCCCTCTGCCCCTGCCAGAACCCCCCTGCCCATGCCCCCCCCCCTGTGGACAGTATGACTTGTGGAAGAAAAGGAGGACTTGTATTATAAGAATTGACGACATTACCGACGCTGCAAGGGACTTCGCACTGCAGTTGCCTTGAGCACTGCTTCTTGTTGGGAGCAGCAGCGAAGCGAAGAACATCACGGGCAGATCCAGCGCATGCGCAGTCACCAAAAAGTCCCAAACAAGGCAGTTTTCCCATTGGGTGATGCGCGGTCATTTTCTTGACGTCGGCGTCAAAATGGTGTAATTTTTGACGTCAGCGTAAAAAATCGACCGCGCGACACCCAATGTGTTAAAAACCCTTTAAGCTTCAGCCCTGAAGGCGCGAGATTTTGATCTTTGCTGTTTCATGTTGGGAGATTCCAAAGTTGGTTTGCGGTCTGCCCAGGGGTTGGGCCCCCCTGACAACCACTTCATGCTGGATCTGCACTTGACAACGTTTGCTCAGCGGAATCTACACTAAAAAGTCGGACAATTTGCTCAGCTTCAACCAGATCAGGTGACTCATTGACGACCATTTGCAAACACAAAGGTGGATGCATTTGCATCAAACGAGCAGAGGTTGGTCTTTGTTTCACAGAGGCAGACACAGTCACGAAACAGGTCTTTGATGAAACAAAGTCAGCAACGCCCTTTTCTACAGTGAGGCGCAGAAGTACAGCGTTGGTTTCTCAATGAATTTTGTTTGCGTGAAAATAACTGTTCTTTGCAATTGGCCAGTGTTGATGTGAACAAGGGTCAAAACTCAGCAAAACCTGGTCCAAACTCATCCAGTCCTTTATTTCTTTTCTTGGCTGAAAAGGCTGGCGGAGGTTGTGGCTTGATTCCATTTGTCTTTGGCTGATTCTTTTGCACTTATTGCAGCAACTTTGTCTTTGGGAGGAGCAGGGGTGGTGCGTAGTGGGGGAGGGAGCGTGAATGGTGTGAAGATACCCGGTGGAGACTGCATGAAAATTTGGCCCAGGTTAAATATTTTTGTGCCACGCGCTGCCCCCCCCCCCCCAAAAAAAAAGATCATTGTATCCTGCAATTGCAACTCTTCCACGCGGTTGGTCTGTATCCGCCGCCCTTGGTCCAACAACTACGGCATGGAATTTCAAGTCAGTTTATTACATTGCAGAAAGTGCACAGCAGCGTAGAAAAGATCACATCACTGACAACAAAATAAGTACGGCGTGCGCATGGCAGAGAGTGCTGACTAGAATACGTGCACGAAAGATGGTTTGTGCCAAAGGTATGCGTGAAACAAACAGCACACACACACACACACACACACACACACACAGAGTGCAGGACGGACCCAGGATGAGAGGGTGTGGGGAGTGAGAGAGAGATCTTCAGGGGGACCCAAACTTCCCCAGATATTTGCCCTGCAGCGAAAGATGATGCGGGCAATTCAGTCTTCGCTGGGATGGAGGGCGGGGCTTGTTTCCGCCTCAGCACACACACACACACAGAGGTTCGATCACAGACACACACCACACACACAACGTATCTCGTCTGCACAAATCTGGCACAACACGCACACATTTGTACACACAACACGTACATGTTCGGTGACACACACACACACACACCTCCATCACTTATGTGGGTCGCGCACCCAGTGACCGCCACCGCACAAGCAGCGCAACAACCGGCACTGCAGGAACCGGCGGCACAACCAGCACTGCAGGAACCGGCGACACAACCAGCAATGCAGGAACCGGCGGCACAACCGGCACTGCAGGAACCGGCGGCACAACCAGCACTGCAGGAACCGGCGACACAACCAGAAATGCAGGAACCGGCGGCACAACCAGCACCACAGGAACCGGCAGCACAACCGGCGACGCAGTAACCGGCGAAGCACAACAGAGAATCACAGAGCTTGTACAAATTACGCGTGCTCGCACAAAAACCAACAACCAATTTTCAACAGAAGAAAAAGCAACCAAGTGATCAAAAGAAATCACTGCAACAAAAAAGCGAACAGATCAGATTATGCTGCGCAGCTCCAATTGAGCGATAATCCCATAATCCACAGATTAAGCCTCACAACGCACATTATCAACCACCAAGACAGGCAACGCCACTGAAATACAAGGCCGCGCTCGATTTGCTCACCAAAGCTGCCGAAACCACAACACCTCGCTTTGACTGGTCCTGACCGACTGTACAGTGGCAAATCGAACACGCCCCGAACAGCGGCCTCGCTCCAGGCACCAGGCTCTGGGGATCGCAGGGTCCGGACCAGAACCAGGGGATGGCGGGTCACATCGGGCGTGTTCCATTTACGTGTGCATTTAGCTGGCAGCTGGCTAAGTGGCGCAACGTCGCCCCTGGGTGAGAGATTGGGCGAATTCAGCCATTCTGGCCAACTTTGCTCGCCGCACGCGCAAGTGGAACACCACCATTTTCAAAATGGCGCACCCGGAGAGACAGATTGGCCCTTGTGAGCGGACCCTGGATCTGCCCACACGGCACATCCAACGTCAGCTTCATTTACACAACAGACCCAGGTCACTGACCGACATTCGGACATTCAAACAAGCGAAACGCGTGCAATAAATACGTGCTGTACATACAGTGTGTAGATTACTGCGGTGGTACGGACTGTGACGTCATCAAGGATATAAAGTCATGAGGAACGTGACGTCATCGCGGACGTGACGCAATCACGTACGTTGGCCAAAACGACGCGTGACGTCGTCGCGACGCAACAGCACCGAGTGAACTGAGCAGTAAAGACGGGTTCACACCAGATGCGTCGCTGTGAGAGCGAAACGGACGCTGCGTCGCCGCAGTGCGTACTGTCTCTCACAGGATCAACATGAGGGACGCATCCAGTGGATAAAGGTCAGGGTCGGGTCCAGAGGGGCCGACTCACGAAAACAATTTTCTTCCTCCCCTTCACGGAAGAGGAGGGGGGGGGGTGACTTCCTAAATTGCAGGCCACTTGGGCAAAACAAAAATTGTGTTTTTTTTCCGTGGAAAATGTTTTAAACTTGAGTGACCCCCACTCCGTTGTAGGGAGTCGCCCCATTCTGCACCCTGCCCGGAAACTTTATACAAGACAGGCGAAAAACACGAGAAACGAACACAGCTGGCGTCCCAGTACAGGTGGGAACCCGTGGATCAGCACGGGCGGGAACCCGTGGGTACGCCACGTGATGCGGGAACCAGGTCACGAGGCCTCACCACCACACAGCGAGTCCGGTTCGCCCGACAACTGAAATCGTGGCCTCGCCAATCGGACAAGACGACTGGTTGCCGTGCCGCCACACACACACACACACACACACACACACACTTCAATATCAGTGTGTGAATAGGCGAACCAAGTGTTCAGAAAAATGTTGGGTTGCCTGCTGGAATCGTGGCCTCGCCAATCGGACAAGACGACTGGTTGCCGTGCCGCCACACACACACATACATACACACGCACATACACACGCACATATATATACACACACACACACACACGAATGACGTGGCGGTCCCGAGGCCTGAGATTCCGGCGACAACTCAGCTCAAGACAATCACAAGCGGTGCGGAATATGAGAGAAATAGAGTCCAGGGGTGGATCCAGGGCCGGGGGACACGCGACCCACACACGGGGGCACGTACCCCCCCCCTTCCCCCGAGGATCAGCCTCCCAGGCACCAGATCGTGCATGAGCCCCTGGAGTCAACACGGATTCCCTCCAACGAAATGATTCTATCACCATCAACGTTCGAGACGAGGTCAGCCCTGGACGCATCACGTCACGTGTCTCAGCACGTGAACACGTACACTGGATCTCCGCACAATTCAAGGGGCTGTTACTGCGCGGGGCCGTGTCACTGACACACAGCGCTGACACTCCCAGCGCCACCGGGCCAGATACCAGGCAAATGTTACTTTGCTTGGCAAGATCTCACTCCACGAACGATCAAGTCAAAACGTCACGTTTCACACTTCAGAGCCAGACAAACTGAACTTCCCCAGTCTCACGTCAAACGTCAACGCCTCATTTTGACGTCACAGACACCGGCGTCCGCGTCACTGAAACACGTGACGTCACGACGCAAACGCAGCGTCTTTGTGACGTCTTCAGATCTGGACACTGAGAACACCACTGGTGTAATAGTTGACGTCACGTTCAACGCACACTTGCATCACAACGTCAGATGGAGGACGCTGACGTCATCAGATGGAGGACGCTGACATCATAAGGTGGAGGAGCTGACGTCATCAGATGGAGGACACTGACGTCATCAGATGGAGGACGCTGATGTCATCAGATGCAGGAGCTGACGTCATCAGACGGACGCCGCCGCTGACGCCGGCGTCTCGACGTCCTTGTGGAAGGCGACGGGCCGCACGAACACCTTGAGGTGGATGGCGCCGTCCACGACGTAACTCGAGTTCTCCTCACGTAGCCGCGCCACGTCAATCACGTCCTCGATCTCAAACGTGCCGTACGTCTCGAACGTGTGCGCCGACGTGATGGCGTAGTCTGCGTAGCGGACGGCGTTGTTGTGCGCGAACCTGCAAAGGCGTCAGTCCAAATGAGTCGCACACACACACACACGCACGCACACCACATCCCAGAAGCATAATGTTCAGGCGATTCGATCTCACTCAACAACCACACGCTGCTCCGTGGTCACTCTTCAACGAACACAGCCCTGACCCGACCATTCACCCAGGCCAACCACCACTCCCCGGCCCCTCATCCCCCGTTCTTCACCCTGTCCTGCCTCTTGATCCCCACCCGTGCAACCCCCACCCCACCATCTCACCCCTCAGCTCATCCCCTGCCCTCTCAGTTTGTCCCTGCCCCCTCACCCACATCCTACCCCTTCACTGTTGCCCCTGCCGCACACCACTCCAACCCCACCCTCTCACCCCTGCCAACCCTCATCTCCCACCCTCACCTCACCCCAAATGCTTGCCCTGTCCCCCAGCTCTCTCACCCCAAGCCTGTGCTGCTGCCTGACCCAAGTCTCACCCCTTCACCCCTTGCCATGCCCCCACCCCCTCCCCACCCCACCCTGCCCCTCACTCCCACCCCAACCCCCTCCCCACACTGCCCCTTCACCCCCACCCCTCCCCCTGGTGGGACACGCACACGATGACAGAGATCATGGCGTGACGCAGCTCAGTTCTGCCATTGTGCACCACTTTCACCCTGCCCCCACCCCGCCCCGCCCCCACCCTGCCACCCCTCACTCCCGCCCCCGCCGCCCCCTCCCCACCCCGCCCCCTGGTGGGACACGCACACGATGACGGAGATCTCGGCGGTGCGCAGCTCGGTGCCGCCGCGGTGCGCCACCACGAGGCGCGTCAGCTCCGTCGACTTGGCGAGGTTCAGCTGCCCGTTCCACAGCGACGTCGTGTAGTAGCCCTGCGGGTAGAACGTCACCTGCAAACAAGAGTGTGCGTCAGTGTGAACACGCGTCTTCCTCAGTAGAGTTGCAGGTGGGGCCAGGCACACAAGCAGCCACACACACACACACACACACACACCTTCATCTGGCACTGCTCATTGGCGGTGGTGTTGGAGGGTGACTGGCCACACGGACACACACCAAGGGGTTCAAGCACACACACACACACACACACACACTATGGGGTTCACATACACACTCACTGAGGGGTTCACACATACACAGACTGAGGGGTTCAACACACACATACAGTGTTCACTCATGAACACAAACACACACACCTGCTGACACACATGCACATGCACACACACTGCGGGGTTCGCACACACACACACACACACACACTTTCATCTTGCACTGCTCCTCTGCTGTAGTATTGCAGATGGTGACCGGCCATACACACACACACACATACACACACGCACACACCTTCATCTTGCACTGCTCCTCGGCGGTAGTATTGGAGATGGTGACCGGCAGACTGAGCGGCTTCTCCACTTTACTCGAGACTCGGGGGCAGCTCCGGAAGCCCTTCCGCACCACGTCCACACAGATGCCGTAGTTCTCGTTCGTGTAGTTCCGGTAGAGGAACTGCCCGCGCTGCGTCTGCGGACCCGCGCACGCTGCGGGGAGAACCAACAGCACACGTGTCAAACCACGTGGGGTGCACGTGGTCAAAACGACGCGGAGAGGTTTCAACGTGGGTCTGTCTTTATTGGTGGGGACCAAGCACGACGCCGTTGGAAAGTCACGTGGGCGAGTTTCTGCTTGGAATTTTTCGAAACTCAATACAAAACAACAAAATTTTCACGCAACTTCTTGTCAAACAGCGACCCTTTGATCAAACGTCTTGTGCAAGAAGAGGTACGTTTTTCTGGAGCAGTGACTGGGGAACTTCTGGCTGTGCTTCTGGGGTTACGTACGCCCTTGATGTACTTACCACTGGGGTTACTCTCTGGTTGTACATACCTCTGGGGTTACATTTTCCCTGGTGGTATGTACATCAGGGGTTGTACCTCCCCTGGCTGTATGTACCTCTGGGATCGCGTCTCCCTCTGGCGGCGAGCGCGTGGTATCTGTAGGCGGAGAGGAGGTACGGCGCGAACAGGGCGTGGTTCTCCCGCTGGAAACTCGAGTCCTCGAACTCAGCCAGGTGTTCGGGCAGGATCATCGGGAACCTGCGGGCAGTGAGAGCCGCGTCACCATCACACAGGGTGCATCTGTGTGTGTGTGTGTGTGTGTGTGTGTGTGTGTGTTTGTGTGTGTGCGTGTGTGCGTGCGCATACAGGGCTTCAAATCAAGTACGCCGGATTCCACTTTTGGTGAAATCTCGTTTCTTCGTTCTGAGCAGCATGCCAGGTTTCTACCACAGCGTCTGGACCTGCGAGATTTGCATCACACGCACAGGAGCCAGAACCCCGACTTGATACCCCAGTCCAACGGCACGCTCACCGGAAGTGGTGCTCGACTTACCGGAAGTGGCTCTGGACTCACCGGAAGTAGAGCTGGACACCAGATATGGTTTCAGACTCACTGGAAGTGGTTGTGGGCTCAGGGGCAGTGGTTCTGGGACTCAGCGGAAGTGGCTGTGGGCTCACCGGAAGTGGACTCACCGGATGTAGGGGAGGACGGCGGCGAGGTTGTCGTGCAGCCCCGGGAGGCGGGTCTCGTCGCGCAGCCACCGCACGACGGCGCGGAGCAGCTCGTACTCGCTGCGCACGACGAGGTCCGAGCGCTTCAGCACCGAGACGAGGTTCTCCCGGTCGAGCCCGATCCAGTCACGTGACTGCACCACCACGTCCATGTTGAGCACTGCGGGAGGGAGGGGACGCCGTGAGGTGTGCGTGTGTGTGAGTGAGGTGTGCGTGCGTGTGCGTGCAGTGTGTTCAGCACTGCGGGAGGGAGACATACCGTGAGGTGTGCGTGTATGTGAGGTGTGCGTGTGTGTATGAGGTGTGCATGTGTGCGTGAGGTGTGCGTGCAGTGTGTTCAGCACTGCGCGAGGGAGAAACACCGTTGGGTGTGCGTGTGTGCGTGGTATGTTCTGAAGTTGCCACTTTGACATCAAGCGAGATGCTGTGTGTGCGTGCGTCTGTGAGGTGTGTGTGTGCAGCCTGCAAGAGTGGACACAACGCGAGAACACAGGGCACCTCCAGCGCACCACCATATCCGCGCGCGCGTGCACAGCATTTGTCATCCCCGCGCGCGTACCACCACACCAGGGCGCACTTCCACACACCCGCGCGCGCCGGAGAAGGGTTGCACCAGCACGCTTGTGGTGGACATGGTGCGTACGCACAGCTCAGCACCCTGCACGCGCGCAACACTACTCCGCGCGCGCACGCGAAGCGTTACACGCACAGTAAATGTCCCCCCGCGTACCCACCACCACCCCACGCGCGCGCGCAATGAGCCTCAGCGCATTGCGCACGCGCAACGCCACACCCGCGCGCATGCGCATCGTTACCTATGAACTTGTAGCAGGCCTGCTGCAGCTCCTGGCTGTTACACGCCTGCGCGTACTGGAACCACGTGATGGACCTGTTGTCCGACGGCAAACTGACCTGCGAACACAAATCTCGTCGTTACCATGGCAACGCTGGCCCAACATGCTGCCTTCTCACTGGAATTTTGTGTGAACAAGTGAAGCAGTGTTCAAGGCAATCAAACGCAAGAAGAATTGAAGCTGAGATGTCTTTAGTGGAATTTATCTTGACGGGCGGGGGTGTATGGGGGGTGCAATTGGTGCAGGACAGAACTGGCCCCTCCACACTGCCACCAGGGACGTCGCACAACAAGAACACGTGTCTGTGTGGATCTGGACCGGAAGTGCCTGAGGCGACTCACTAGATGGTGCGACATGTAGGTGGAGCAGCACTCCTTCAGATCAGGCACGTTGTATTTGTCCGCGAGCACAAGTAGTCCGAGCACCGAGTGCGTCGTCAGGGTGATCTGCCCGCAGTAGATGTATCTGTGACGACGAAAACGAGGCAACGTGAACGCCCTCCAGCGGATCTTTGTGATGTTCATTCGCTCCGTTTCTCCGAGGCTTTTCTTGAAGCTGTTTTTGGTGGAACTTACAGGACGACTTCCATCTTTGGAACGAGGGACAGAATTTGGGACGAGAGGTGCGTGTGTACACACACACACACACGCCCACACACATGACTTCCCCACCAGCTTTTACGGACACACACACACACACACACACACACACGCGCGCGCGCGCGCTCACACATGACTTCACCCAGTAGCACACACACAAACACAAGCCCAGACACACACACACGCCCCCCACACGCACACGCCTCCACGCATACCTGAGGAAGTCCGGGAACACCGGGACGCAGTCGTCCGACTCGAGCAGGTCGATCTCGCGCTTCTCCGCGTCCTCCCAGTGCACAGAGGTCAGCATCTGCCTGCAACACAGAGGTATGCGTGCAGTCGAAACACGCACGCACACTAGGGTATGCGTGCAGTCGAAACATGCACGCACACTGGGGTATGCGTGCAGTGGAAACACACACGCAAACACATATCCTCCCAGTGCACAGAGGTCAGCATCTGCCTGCAGCACATGAGGTGTACGTGCAGTGTTAAGTCACACACACACACACTGAGTGATGCTCGTCAACATTTACCTGCAGGACCCCACGTGCTCGTACAACCTATTTGTGAAAAGCGTGACCAATTTCACCCACTTCACCCACCCGCAGCTTCACCCTCACACACACACACAGACGACTTCACTGATCAGCACACACACACACACACACACACACAGATGACTTCACTGATCAGCACACACACACACACACACACATGACTTCACTGATCAGCAAACACACACACACACACACACGCACACACACAGACGACTTCACTGATCAGCACACACACACACAGACCCGCACACACACACACACACACACAGACGACTTCACTGATCAGCACACACACACACACATCCACACACACACAGACGACTTCACTGATCAGCAAACAC
>JAAUXT010025833.1_pt1 | contig 27135 bp, 29 predicted proteins | sample 7278171 | NCBI WGS metagenome assembly JAAUXT01 (sample SAMN14350112, study PRJNA611818) | marine sediment metagenome | isolation source: surface marine sediment (1.8m) | place: French Polynesia: Moorea | collected 2018-08
GAGTGAGCCAAATCAGAGTGAGCCAAATCAGAGTGAGCCAAATCAGAGTAAGCCAAATCAGAGCAACTGAAATTTCCTCAAATCACCGCGAGCTCCATGGAGCTATTTTTTGCTGTGAATGATTCGTTCTGAACAATATGTTTTGATCGAGGTACTCAAAAGTTCTGTTTCATTCTGTTTTTTGAAACATTCACAAGCTTCTTTCCCGACCATTTTCGTTTCCCTTGTTCATTGCAGTGCAGGAAGTTGGGTCTTCTGCCTCCAGACGAACATCTGCCCAGCAAGTGTCGACTTTCCTATCAGCAGATCTGGGCGAACAATGGCGACACCATCAGCAGGCAATACGCAGGCACAGTTGCTCTCAAGGTGGGGCACACAACATGTCTCCAACAGACTTTCGTTTTATCAGGCGATTTTTCCGACTGGGCGAGAACATGATAAATGTGAGTGCACACGTCAAACATGACAAATCCTTTTGCAGGGGGACTTCACCAGGACAGGCGAAAGAAAATTCACGGGTTTGATGAAAGACGGCATGAATTCTGCAAACAGGTAAAGTTGTCACAGAAGACTTTTTGTGTGATTTGTCTGAGTCTAAATCTTCTTCACTGAAGTGTTGGTCTTCGGAGCTGTTGCATCCAACCTCGTGCACAGCAGTTATGCAGCCCCAAAGAAGCCAAGAAAAGAAAATTGCTGATTTCTCGCACGTGGCTCTATTTTTTGCAGGTATTACCTGAACAGGTTCAAGGACCTGTACCGCCAGGCCACGATTGACCTGATGTTGGGCAACCCGATCACGGAGGACCTAATGGCGCTGATCATGACGCGCGAGGGCTCCCCTGGTGAGTACCCCCCCCCCCCCACCCTCATTAGTTTGACGGTTTGGTGTGAAAGGACACGTTCGCCCTCTCACCCACTATTTCTCAAAATTTGACGATGAAAACATGTTCTGGACAGCAGACATCTAATTGTCGAGCGTACTGGCCACATACCTTCAGATTGGTGTCCATTTCGCCATCTCAATGGTCCATTTTGAGACTTGTTTGTGCAGCTGTCACTGGAGACTTCGTTTCAGTTTTGCGCGTTGTCTCCAGAAAGTTCCTGTTCTCATGGTCGCCGCCACGAGCGTGCAGTACGACTGTCTGTGTTTTTCTTTTCTCACCGATTTCTGTTCTGAAGATCGTGATGAGACTGGTGAAGACACACTCTCGGTTGTTGACGCCTCTTTCGGGGTTTGAAAGCATCGTGACTGATCAAGTGGTCCACAGTGTTGGCAAATACACCCATGTTTTGTCGCAGGACGGTTTCAGAATTGGTCCAAGAGTGCACCTTTTGCTTCACTTTGCATTGGAAATCAAATTCGTGCTGAATTTCAAATTGACTATGTCCGAAAATGACCTACCACTTGCGGAAGGTTCTCCTTCGTGGACGTGATTCTTTATGCGGATAAACAAACACACCTTGCTTGCATTTGTGAATGCAGAATCTTTGGACAGAAAATTGAATACCTTCAAACAAACGATCAAACAAAACGTGTGAGCTCGTACAATTTTGAGACTTTGCTCATTAACTTTCGTGTTGCTGTCATCCTCAGAAATCGCCGTTGGGAATTTTTCATTTTGAAGAAAATGTGGAGTTGTTACTTTGTTGACAAGATGCTCACAGTGACCTTTCTTTTGCCAAGATTCGCCAACGACAAGACTTTGGACCTTTGGGGGCTTTGACTCATTGGGGAAAGAAATGTTTGTGCCTGACAGCAGAAAAGAGTAGTGTTTGCCAAAAGTGGGAAGAATGGCGCTGACGCCCTGGGCGAAATATCATTTTGATAGAAACAAAGGAATATTGCTCAAGGTCGATCGAAGAACGAGCTGGCAACCAACGTTGGATGTTGCAGGAGAGGAGGAGGACGGGGCGCTTGTCGAAAAGGAGGAGAACATGAAGACCCTGATTGACGAGTGCAAGAAGATGCTCATCACCGAACCAGAGGAATGTCTCGGTAGCTGGGGCCTCATCGACGCCGACCCCGTGTAAGTGGATTCACAAGGCACTGAGCGTGCGTTCTTTGTGCTGTGTTGTGGTCAGTGTTGACAGTGAAAACGTGTGGAAAGTTTCACACAGATGCGTGGAGACACCGTAGACTTCGCGCTTGAAAATGTTTCGCTGTTTTGGCAGGCTGTTAGAATGTGCGCTCACGACTTGTGTCATTTTGTTGTTCCAACGCAGTGAGTACTCGTTTCTGGACGAAATTGGGTAAGAAGCTGCCAGACATGGCAGCTGGTTTTGTGTAGAACTCAAGGCATTTTTGATACGTGTTTTAGTCCACGTAGAGTTCGAAACTCAATCTTATCCAAGCACTCTGTTTTTGAGCTGCACTTTTGTTGTGAACCAGAATCCGGGAGTAATGGCATACAAGAACGTGCACTTGCCGATTTTCATCAATGTAAGGAACTTCGAAATCGTAGTGTGACGTAAACTTCTGCTGTATTTGGATGTACTTGCTTGTGTGAGTGCGTGTAAATTGTTGAAAAGGAGAATGCTCTACGACGACCTTGTGCACAAGGACACTCTTGATTTTTCTCGTTTCCACTGAAAAAATCGCCTGACTTCAGGGTTTCTGAAACCAACAAGACGCCCTTTCCTTGCTTTTCTTCGTTTCGTTTGAGGAGAATCGGTTGTTTATTTTTCCACAGAACAAGGAGCAAAATCTTGATTCCTGTTCCTTCCACTCCTTGCACTTCTCATTTTTCATTTGGACGCCACTTCTTCAAGTTGTTTGTGTGACAAGTAATGAAATGTAATGACCATTGCAGGACTGGAGACCCCACACAACAGGACATGGACATCATCCTGCTGCTGTCGCAACGAGCTTACTACATAGCCAAGTGAGTTTCGAGATCATTGTACTTGAGAGTGAACGTACCGAACCCGAACGCGCGATTGGCTCAAACGTGTGTTTGTGCCATTGCCAGAGACTTCCTGACACTTGCTCTGTTGTGCTTTCAGCTACGATGACGAAACAGACCAAGTGACGAGCTACCAGAAAATTTATCTCGAAGATCTGGATCACATCGAAATAGGTTGGTGTTGCCTCCTTCGGATGTCTTTTCCTTCGCAAGACAAAGAAGAGGTCGGTTCTTTTCCGTGTTTCGAGTAAAGAGTCTTCATTTCCTGGCGTGTCGCCAGAAGTGGACCGGACACTGTTTGTCACCATTCCACACCATTTATCTGCCAGTCGGATAGCGATGTAAATCTGTTTTGCAAAACTATTTTGACCAGAGATGTTGAAGGCACGTGTCAGTCGGCTTTCAACGTGAATTGGGGTTGACAAGTGACGGGGTTGTTCGCGGTTGCAGGTCCGTCGCCGTCACTGTTCAAGTCGAAGCACCTGTGCGTGCGGCTTTTCTACGGAGTGCACGGCGACGTCAGCTACTTCCACACGCTGCGCACGACCGGAACGCGCCTCTTCAACAACATCGTCATTCACATCAAGAACGAGGAAGAGGCGCGAGGTGGGTGGGGCACTTCTGCATGTTGAGCGCACACAAACAAAAACAGAGCTCACGAACGACATATCACCGGAGTGTTGTGATGCTCACGTGGCGTTTCGTGTGAAGCGAGAAAAATGTGCCAACCTTCATTTGTGGTCATCCCTCAAAAATTCTCTTCCTTCAGTGCTGCGAGCAAGTGTGAGGTTGAATTTGAGCCGTCAGGAACCGTCATTCGACAATTTCTGTGTGCATTTGGTGTGTCTGCCTGCAGCCAAGATTGTTCTGAAACTGCACAAGAATACTTACTGTTTCAGAATCTCTGAAAGCGATCACAGAATCTTTCCACGCCGCGAGAAAACTGGTGGGAATGGAGCTGGACATCGTTGACTGCAAGTTAGACAGGTGAGCGTTGCCGTTGTGTGTGTGTGTGTGTGTGTGTGTGTGTGTGTGTGTGTGTATCCCATGTTAGACCCCGCCCCCCTCGCCCGCGGATAGACTCTGGGTTTGGTCTCTCGGAAGTGTGGCCTTGCGCATCTATTTAACATCTCTCTCTCTCTCTCTCTCTCTCTCTCTCTCTCTCTCTCTCTCTCTCTCTGGTTGTTTTGAATGACTGCCCAAAATTAACATTTGGATGTCTCTCACCCGTACAGAAAGAAATTTATGCTTCACAAAGACCAGGGTTCGCAAGAATAGGGTTTTCAAAAACACGTCTGCTTCCTTGACAGAAAGCGGAGCAAGCCGCACGATGGCGTCATCGACATCGCGTCGGAGGCGCAGAAGTCGTCGCTGGCGCACAACGTGTTCCCACTGTCGCGCGAGAGTTCGGGCATCAACCTGCGCGACGTCATTCCACCGCCGCCGCGCAACCTCCGCCCCAAAATTAACATCTCCAAGATCGGCAAAACTTTCCAGGGGTTCAACATAATCAACAAGGTCAAAAACACGACCATTTCCTTCCGACCTAGTCTTTAAAAGTTCGTTTCAGATCCAAGCTGCAGTGTTCGCTTTTCCACTCGAATGACAGACCGCAAAAGCATTCTACTTGAAGGCCAACACACCCGTGTGGGTGCTTGTGGCTCCTTTTCTCACAGGGTGCTGTCAATATGAACAGCCTCAAGTGTTTAGTGTTTCCAACCCGATACTGTCGCCTGCAGGTGAAGATCAACCGGTCGAAGGGCAGCGGAGGACGGATGGCGGCCTTCATGCCGGCCGTCTTATACAGCAAGGAGGCGGATGGGAAGAGCGGCAGCGGCGGCGTCGTCACCGAGCAGCAGAACGTCGAGTCCGCCAAGATCCTCAAGGGCGACCACATCGTCGCAGCGCACGAGACGTTCAAACAGGACAAGGCCAAGCGCAGGTGAGTTTGTGTGGTGTTGTGTGGCTGAACCCGGTTGAACCCTGCAGAATGTGACAGTTACAGCAATATGACTGCAACAGTGTGACATGCGAGCTTTTTGCAGACGTTGACACTTTGGTCAGCCTGGTGCAAAAAATTCGTGCTGTATTTGGTCACCAAGGTTCGATAGAACTGGGCTGGCGCGACAGCAGAATTCCGTTCCTCATAACAGCAAAAGCAGGTCTTGCACTGAAAGCCGCTTGCAACATATTCGCTTTTTCAGGTCACGAAAGCTGAGTATGGACGAAATTGAAGCCATTTTTGAAGAAACTGACGTGATCAAAGAGATGATAGAGAAGGAGGAATTGGAAATCGAGGCGGAAGAAACGGACCTGGACGTTCTGTTGGACAGCTGCGGTATACTGGCGACGAGTCCGTCTCACGTACTCAACACACTGGTGCAGACGAAGAAGAGCAAGTCTCTCGACATGATGCATCAGCTGGAGCCAGAAACGCACAAACAGAAAGCCGGGCACGGCGGTGCGCGTCCCAGGTCCCCGAAGGTCCCGCTGCGAACTGTCAAGGACAATGTCGTTGGGGCTTCCATGACGAGATCACTTGATTTCGATGACTTCCAAGCAACCAAAGCCGTTTTGGGTGATAGTCTCAGTGGCAAGCAGATCAAATTCGGACTTCCAACTTACAAAGAGATGCTGCTTCTGGAGACTGCGGAAACTTCATCAGTGTCCAGTGATTCTGATGCCGATGCCAATACAAAAGCAGACAAAGCCAACGAAGGTGCCCCGAGTATTGTGGTGAGCAAAGATGCCAACAACCAAGCCAACACAAACGATGTTCCAAACACAGCTGAGCCAACGGATTCGCAAAATGCGCAGGACAGCGGTGCCGAGAAATCTAGTCAGAAAGCAGAATCCTGTGAAGCGGTGAACGGAGTTGACGCAGCAGAGGAGCACGACACGTTTGCTGAAGGAGAGTCTCAGCGAAAACACAAACAGATCGTTGCTCTCTACCATCCCTCCATGAAGATGTCGCTGAGGTAAGAACAAGCTGAAACTCTCTTTTGATTCGAATGGCAATGACAGGGGGAAGCCTCGTGAACGGTAATGACAAAAATTTATTTGAAAAGGGTGCCATATGGTAACGTCTTCGTTTTTGTGAAGCAACGTTCAGCAACGTTCTCCATTGCAGCGACGGGTCGATCTCGTATCACCAGAACCAGGAGGAGTTGACTCTGAACCTCGGGGAGGCGTCGGACGCAGCGGGCGGCGTCGAGGCGTCCGGCTCCACCTTCTCCCGCCTCAAGGTCAAGATGTCGAACCTGGCGCTGCCGACCATCCCGTCGCAGCAGGCGCGTCGCGAGGCGCAGGAGCAGACCGCCGCCGACAACCGACTCAAGTCGCAGCTGCAGTTCCACAACCTCGACACGAGAATCATCCTCTTGTGATGCCGCGGTGGTTTTCTTGTTGAACGATCAGACGTGCGGAAATGCGCACAGTTTTGAATGAAGTTAGTTTTCGTGTTCAAACAGTGGTGTTTGATCTTCTTAGTGGGATACACAGGCGACATTGCCTGCACCGTTGTGGGGTTAGGTCATGAGTGTCCTACTTGGAGCTTTCGTGATATGACAGAAGCTATATGCGCAGGCACTGATGTAACTGTGCCAGACGCAATAGAGGGTTTCTTGGGGTTTCTGTGAGCGCAGGGGGTTGACATACGAGTGTTCTGCTGTCATAACATTTTACAGGGTTGCTTTTGCAGTAATTTTATATACCAAGCTCAGAGGATTTCTTTGACGAAGGTGTTTTAGTCACTCTTTGGTATTTTTGATTTACACTGAATCTACTTGTATGTCTGGCATACTTTGCCAATCCTGTGAAACGAGAAGTCTAGAATGTAGATCTAGCTTCTTTTTATGCGCTTGTAAAAATTTGCTCTGTTCAGCAAGAGGCTGGACGAATCACAAAGTTCTTTTTCGAGGTTGTGGGGGGGGGGGCGGAGGTGAGTTCACAGCTATCAGTGAAGTTTGGACAAAAGGACGGACTTGACCTCGTGTGCTTTTGTGCATCGTGGTGATCCCATTTACGTTTTGCGCACACCTAGTCAAGAGTCGATCGTGCTCACATTCCTACAAAAAACCATCATTCCACTGGGTAAATGTTGCAAGAGTCGGAAGTTACACCGGTGCGAGTGACAACGCTCTGCCATCGTGTCTGTTGCACCTTTAAACCAGTTTATGCGTTGCCTTTGAGACGAACGTTTTTGCCTGATTTGAGTTCGTGTTGAAGATGCTCAATACCGTACCCTGCGTTCACTGTACTCGTTTTATTACTGTGAAGTGCGGACGTTTTCGCGATGTCTTTCTTGTGCTCTGTTCGTTCATCTGTCTTCACTGTTGAATCCCACTCATGTGCACGACTCAAACCTTGCCAAACTCCCAGTTGTTTCCTGACTGGGATCTGGGCAAGACATTTTCTGTCCGAAAGTCAAAATCGTGAAATGAAGCCGCTCACATATTGGGATCTCGTTGTTCCGAGTGAAACCAAATTTCCTCAGTGTGGACTGCAACCGTTCGAAAATCTTGTTTTGTTTGGCTTTGAGATTTGGGCGAATCCTGTCACATCCGTTGTTGACAGATTGGCGTCGCCGTGTCGTAAGAAAATGTTGTTGCTTTTTTCCACTCACGATTGAGAAACAAACGCAGGACTGACTGGCAAAACCTGCTGCTGAAATAAAGACGTTCAGGAGCCCTTGTCCAGACGGTCTGAATCGCAAACAAAGCAGATGTAGTGCTTGCCTGGCACAATCCCCATTGGTCTTTTAGAACAGGTGACACCCTTGCAACGGTAACTTCGCTTGCACCGCGTGCGCCTTCAATTAACACGGCAAAACACAACGGTCTGAACTGGTAGCACTGCACGCGTCTTCCGTGTTCGTTCTGGTGGGGGCAGTTTGTCACTGCCTGCTAATTGGACAAACATTACTTTTCAAAGTGGCATGCTTGAATCACGTTGTGTGCAGGATCGCACTTCTGTCAGCGTGCAGGTTTCAATTTTGCTTTCATTGGTGTTTGTCACGGCTTGCGTGGTGATATTGGTTTTGACTGGTGTCTGCCAACCGCGAGGCGGAATAAAGTCAGGGGGTACCGGTAAGTTATTGAAAAATTTTCAGACTTTTTGACCTTGGGGGGCAATTGGGATTTCAGACTTTCCTTCCCCTTGGGTCAACAAAAGTGGCTTCCTCCTTTCTGAGATTCCAGGTTTTCTGAGTCCCCCCACATGCAAAATTTGGAAGGGTGGCTTTCAAGTTTTTGACTTTTCCAACTTGCCCCCCCCCCCCGTGCAAAACTTGGGACGGCTAGACTGTTCACGCGAATCGTCGGTGTGTTGGCTTCAATAAGCAGGCGATGTACGCGGCGAGCTGCTGACATTTGTCAACTGTTTCGTGGGGCGGGGCAAGGGTTGTTCGCAAAATAATGGAAGTTGGAAACTGCCCGGTCCGACCGTTGGTACAAATTGTCACTTCTGCCCGGTCCCACCGTTGGTACAAATTGTCACTTCTGCCCGGTCCGACCATTGGTACAAATTGTCACTTCTGCCCGGTCCGACCATTGGTACAAATTGTCACTTCACTTTTCTGGCGACTGAACTGGCAGGAACAAAATTGGCGCCCCGTTTGCTTTCTTTATTCGGTCACGTGGAATTAGCGCTTGCCTCAAACAAATCAAGTTCTTGGTTGTTCACAGGCACGGGAATTGGCAAGTCCGGAAACCAGTTGGAAGATGTACGCTTTGCGCATTGAAAATAAATCGCCACATGAACTGTCCAGCAGATATTGTCACGAGTTTCATTTGCGACAGCGGAGAAGTAAAACCCACGAGTTCGAAAATTTAGGTTTATTACACGAAATGTGCACCTCTTGGTTTGAAATTTCGCACGTCTTTTTTCGAACGCCAGCTTTGGAAATGGCTCCCTTCACTTCTTTGAACACCACAGCTACAGACAACAAGTTTTTGAAACGGCATACACATGATTGAGATGATGCTTTTGTACATATTTCTACATTTCGAAGTGAATTTCCAATTTCGAAAGAGCTGAACAAGAGGGACTGCGGTCAAGGCGATGCGTTCATCGCATCGACTGAATGAGACAAATCAATAACAAAAATGCCAGCCTTTTTCGGACTGAATGCAGTCTCTAACGAAATTCTTGCCGGTAAAGTTTGGCTTTCTTCCAGCGTAACGTTCTACACTGCGACAAAACTTCCTAGAATTCCTATGAATGACTTCAGTTCTTGGTTTCCTTTTTGCTTTCATCATCTGTGGTTTGAGACTGAGACTGAGACGAATCTGTGGAACCTTCTGTGCTGCTGCCGCCACTGGACTCTCGTTCTGACGCCATCTGGGGAAACAAAACAACACCTGGTGAAAAACTGTTTCCGAGCCTCGTCATGCCGTTTGATGACATCGTTCTTGTGTGGTGCAGCAACACAAAACCTGAAGAACGAACCTTCTTGTAGGCCATTTCGAACAGCTTGAGGGAAGCCTGCTGGAGTTCTTGAGTTGCTGCTCGAATCGTCTCTGCCGTCTCATTGTCTTTGTTGGCGATGAGGTTTCGCACCTTCTCGATATGTTCGTTCAGCTTGGTGCACTGTAAGACAAACTGTTTTGTCAAAACCTGTCCACATCAGTCACACTGCATGAAACGACTTGACTCGTTGCTTCTTCATAAATTCCACTGTCGTTCGTGTGTGCTGCGTTTCAAAAAGACGCACCTCCTCCGCAGGCAGCTGGTCCTTGTACTCGTCCATCTTGGTCGTCGTGTCGTGGATGATGCCTTCAGCCTGATTGACCGCCTCCACCGCATCCTGCAAACAAGAACCGGTCCGGTTCATTCGCCACGCTTTCATGCGTACGATTTTCCCAGAAAGTCACTTCAAAACAGAATCCCAACAGGAGCGGTGGACGCACCTTCTTCTTCTTGTCCTCCGCTGCGTACTTCTCTGCGTTGCGAACCATGTTTTCGATGTCGTCTTTGCTCAACCCGCCAGACGACTGGATCACAACTGCAAGAACAAGAACATGCAACAATCTCCAACACAGAAAACTGCGATTTTAGGGTTGCTCAAGATTTACAAAGAGACCGAGAAACAAAAGAGGACGACATACTCTGCTGCTCCTTGCCGGTTCCCTTGTCTCTCGCGGACACGTTGACGATGCCGTTGGCGTCGATATCGAACGTCACCTCGATCTGCGGGATGCCGCGAGGGGCTGGAGGAATGCCGACCTGCAACATCACCATCAAGAAGGTGAGGCCTTTCCTTCGTCTCCCACAACTCCGCAGTTGTCTTTGTGTTGTTGTTTTTTGTGACAATTTGTGGCTTCCGTCTAGTGGTACAGACCCTCACCCTGAGTGCTATTTTGCTGAATTCGCACTCACCAGCTGAAACTGGCCGAGGAGTTTGTTGTCCGTCGCCATCTCTCGCTCACCCTGGTGCACTTTGATCTCCACCTGCGTCTGTCCGTCAGCCGCCGTCGAGAATATCTAACACACGAAACCGATCAAGAGTGCGAACAAGAACAAAATTCGATAGTTCGTACGACTAACTCCTCGAAAATTAGTTGTCACAACACAAATGAGACTCACTTGGCTCTTTTTGGTCGGAATGGTCGTGTTTCTGCTGATGAGTTTCGTGAAGACTCCGCCCAGCGTCTCGATCCCGAGCGACAGCGGCGTCACGTCCAGCAGCAGAACATCCGTCACGTGACCAGCCAGAACCCCAGCCTACAGAACACAGCTTCTCCGTCACGCACAATTTCACCCTGAAGCGATTTGCCTGACCGAAACAAAGACAACAAACGCGAGAACACCACATATTGAAAACAGGCCATCGCCAGCCTTGTTCTGTTTCTTTCGGCCGTAACAGGACCTAATTCCAAACTCGAACACAAGGGTGTTGAATGCCCACCAACAGCATGACCATCCCGAAACAAGACAAAAGGGCTGTTGCTTGAGGGGCGGGCTTGGGAAAGCAAACTAGAAGTTTCAAAGAATATTTGCAAAGACTGACCAACACCTACCTGAATTGCAGCTCCCATTGCAACAGCCTCGTCAGGATTCACGGACTTGCTCGGTGTTCTGCCGAACATTTCCTGTACTGTGGCTTGCACCTGAAAACATGAACAAAATGTGAATAATGATGCAACGTGAACATTGACTGGTCGCCAAGAGCGCAATTTTCAAGATCGATATCTTGTCATCCTGATGACCATTTAGGAGGTGAGTGGACATTGAAAACTGTTCAGGATGCACGCCGCAAACCCCAGATATGTCATGTCACGCAATGTGGATCTGATGAACTTACCTTGGGCATTCGGGACATGCCTCCAACGAGCAGCACTTCTCCGATGTCGCTCTTCTTCACCTCCGCGTCCTGCATCGCCTTCTGACACGGTCCGACCGTCCTGCGCACAAGTTCCTCCGCAAGCTGCTCGAACTTGGCTCGAGTCAACTTTAGATTCATGTGTTTTGGTCCAGACTGATCCATGGTCAGGTAAGGCAGATTGATGTCGGTCTGAAGAAGGGCACGAAACGCAAAGGATTCAGCATCACTCAAATGTGTCCACAAGTTTTTGTCTTTGAACCATTGCTTTGTTTTTGAGACAAAAAGTGTTCCAATTTCCTGGAAATTCATCCAAAATGATTTTCTTCAACATGAGCACAAGTGCCACACACGCTCACCTGAAGGGAGGATGACAGCTCACACTTGGCTTTTTCAGCAGCTTCCTTCAGTCTCTGTATCGCCATGTTGTCCTTCGTCAGGTCAATTCCTTGCTGCAACCAAAAATGGTTTCCGATGCACCAACGCACAATTTTATGCCCTTGGTCCTGCGTGATTTGACTTGCGTTGCTTACCTCCTTCTTGAAGGTATCAACCAAGTATTTCAACAAAACGTTGTCGAAGTCCTCTCCTCCCAGCAGAGTGTCTCCATTGGTGGACTTCACTTCGAAAACTCCCTTTTGAATCTCCAGAATTGAGATATCAAAAGTGCCGCCGCCCAAATCATACACAGCAATCCTGCAAGCAGAAGAATGTTGAAATTGGACAATTGCCACCAAAACTTTGCTCTTTCTCGGCGACACTCTCAGCAACCTTGTCAACTTACAACTTGTCCTCGGTTTTGTCCATGCCGTACGCCAGCGCAGCGGCCGTCGGTTCGTTGATCACTCGCAGCACATTGAGCCCCGAGATTTGTCCAGCATCCTTCGTGGCCTGTCTCTGTGAGTCGTTGAAATACGCCGGAACCGTCACCACTGCATTCTGCAGAGCAGTCATCAGTTTGCGTTGCACAGGCAGTCTCCACACCAGTGGAAAGCAACAAAGAAAATTACTGCGTCAGCTTTGTACCTTTACACTGCTGCCAAGGTAACTCTCTGCGGTTTCTTTCATCTTGTTCAGCACGAAGGCTCCAATCTGACTAGGTGAGTACAAAGTTCCCTGGGCGTCCACCCACGCGTCTCCGTTCGATGCCCGGACGATTTTGTAGGACACGTTCTTCCTGCATGAAAGATCAAAATATTATTGAACTTAACACACCACACGCACACGATACTTTTTGCAGGGGCTGTGGGGCAGGTGTTGATCTCTCGGGAAAAAGAAAAGAAAGACGCCTCAAGGTATCACCAAACCGAAAATACCCATACAAGTCTCTAATTTTAGCAAGAGATATATGATGCTTGTGTGTATTTTACCTGACAAAGGATACGTTTCAACCCCCCACCCCCACCCGCGCCTGTCCAAGCAAAGCAAATGAATCACACACGGTCCGCCGCTGAGTCGCGCGCGAATGTCTGAGCAATCTTACATGTCCTTCTTGACTTCAGGATCGTCGAATCTCCTTCCAATGAGCCGCTTTGTCGCGTACAGTGTGTTCTGTGAATTTGTGACAGCCTGGCGTTTCGCCGGCATTCCAACCAGTCGTTCTCCGTCCGCAGTGAATGCGACGACCGAGGGTGTGGTGCGCGCTCCTTCCGAGTTTTCCAGAACCTGTTAGTGCATAATTTCGTTCATAAAGCACCACACAATCCCAATTGTCGGCAAACCCGTCGAGCCTTGTGAAAAACAATCTGTTGCTGGCAACGAGAGACAGAGGGAGAACGGAGGCAAAAGAGCACGGGAAAAAGGGAAAGCGCATGATGTGCGCGCTTGTGCATGTGTGCGGGCGCGCGTGTCCTCTCCCCATACCGTTGATGTCAAGTTTCTTCCGTGTGTTTGCACAAGGAGCAAGTCGGTACGCGTAACCATACCAACCTTGGCAGTTTTGCCTTCCATGACAGCAACGCATGAATTTGTCGTTCCCAGATCAATTCCAATGACGTGGCCGCGAACTTTGTCGGACCTGAAAACAGATGCAATGCATTATACCCAGCCTTCTATCACTTCACGGCGGAAGATATTGAAACTGCATTGATCACATGTGCACACACACACGTGAACGCACGCCATTCCGTGTTTGGCAATCGCAAAGCAGCTAAATCTGACAGACAACTACATTCGGCAAACAGCACATTTTCATGTGGTGTACAAACGCAGATCTTTTTATGTGAAAATTCCATTCGAATCGGTCTAGTCTTGATCTACTCACGCGTATCTTCTGTTGAGAGGTCCATTCTGACAGCCCAGCACTGCTGGGGCCTGAAAGATGGAAGAGGCCCCAGAAATCAACAGCGACCCTTGGTTTTCGCAGGACACATGCAGTTGACTTTCAAGAACAGCTCAATGTGGTCAGATTTGAGGACAACATTGAGGGCAAGCAACCTGGAACCCCACGCACATGTCTGATGCAACTGGACCCTTCGACAAGGGCAACTCATCACACAATTCTTCGGCAGACAACATACCTTCCGCGTTAACGTTGATGCATATCTGGTATTGAGAGCTTCGCAGTTTGCAATGAGGAATCTCGCTGTCGTTTTACTTGCAGATAACATCTTTCTTTCTATGTTTCCAGAAATCTCTTTTCACGTGTTTTTCGGCGAGGTCGACGGCTCGTGAAGTGCGCAGGCGCAAAGAAGCTGTAACAACCGTAGATCTGGAAACATGGGAAACAAGAAATTAGAAATGAAGCCTGTTAACCTGTCGGTTGATCATTTTTCACGCACTCTCACAGTGATATAGACCTCTCTCCATTTTTAAACAAACGCAGGCCGTCTCAGTTCGAAAGTGCGAACACTGATCAACGCATTTTGACTTTGCTTGACACGTTCTCCAAAAGCCAACTTCTATCTACGGCTTCAGATGGTACGATGGCTGCCCTGTTTCAGCAGGAGGATTGGTTCCTGCACCTCTTGGAATTCCGTGAAGACCCTGAAAACTACTTAGCTACACATACTGTGGATGAAGAATCATATACCCTTGATGTACTACAGGTGCTTGGTTTGGATAAAGTTCTCATAAAAAGTTTTAGGAGGCCTTCACTTATTATCGCCCGTGGTTTTGTTTGCACACCCCTTGCCACTTGCCTTGTGACTCGTCAACTGCTGAGGTGGCTGATCCAGATCGAACAATTCAAACCAACCAAATCTTCAAAAACTGTTTCTCTCTTCAGGTGTTGTGCAAAGACAATGTACCGGATGTTGTCAAGGTGCATCTGCTTGGATTGCTGGAAGAATTCGTTGACACGTTGATGCCAACTGTCGCAAGGTCAGAAAAATAAAGCACACGCACCTCAGGGGTGGATCCACGTTCTTTCGGAAGGATCTTGTCCGACAGCAGGGCCCGTAACATTTATCTGGAAAGTCGAAACGTCACTTTTTCGCGCGTCGTGCTTCCGTCGTGTTCTTGTGGTGACCGTTGGTTTCAGCTTTCTTGAGAAATGTTTGTGAGCCGGCTCAGACCGTGTTTGTTGCAGTGCTGAACAAGTTATCGTCAGTCTGATGGACATGTTTCGACAAGCAGTATCTACAATTCCTTCGTCACAAACCAACCAAGCTGCGACAAACTTCAAGACCAGCCTTCTGACAACGATAACGTCCATTTTGATTTCGAGAGATTTCTGCGTAAGTGTGCTGGCCTGTGTAGCTCGCTGAAAAGAAGGTTTTTCACCAGTTGAATGCTTGCAACAATTCCCTCGTTGTAAATTACACGCTTGTTTCCTATCTATTTTGTTGCAGACGCAGAAAGTGACAGTTTTTCAACATGTCGTTGAGCTTCTGTTGGACATTGTTTGTCAAAGCAACCACCCAACTGACAGGCATGTTCGGAGTGTGGCGTGTCAATGCACAGAACAAATTGAGACACTTTATCCTGTAAGTAGGCCTGTCTTTTCGTGAAATCAGACTCACACTTTTTCCACGAAATATCAGACTGCTGTTCGTGGCAGCAATAAATTCAAGGGTTTGTTTGTTATACACTTTCTTGCAGGGTGCCTTTGTGAAGAAACTTGAATACATTTACCAATTGTGCCAAAGAGAATACACCCCGATCGCACAACAGTACATGAGTTTGTTCACTCGAACTCTGGGCAACGCGATCGTTGCTGCGAACTGGACAAGGTAGCAATGCAAAGACAAGACACACACACTCCGTGTACTGACCAAGTCCAATGCAAAACCTGATCAAAACCCCCAAAATTTCGTTCTAGTACTACAAAGACCCACTTGAACGAAGTCCTGTGCAACAGAACGGAAGCACTGAAGGTACTCATGTTCGTCCATTGAATTGACAGAGCCAGAAATTGATTGTGGCGAATTTTCTCAAGGCATGTATTTTGTTGGGTTTTGATTGACAGCCATACATCATTCCGAAAACTTGCATGGATCTTGGTCACTTTCTGACTGAGAAAAAGAAACACGGTGACATCGATGTCAAAAGCTTGGACATGGAGCAAGTGAAAAAGTCCCTGGGATTTCTTGTGGAACACGTGAACCTGTGGAGTATTCCAACTGTTGCACACATTATGTCTGTGATGATCGACATAGTCGCCTCCACTCCGGACATTCCACCGTCGGTACGTGATGTGCAACTGCACGACCAATAACAAAAAGGAAAATACCCTGTGGAAAAGACGCTGTGAATTATATTTCCATTTTCGTTTGCGTTGCAGATATTCAAAGGTCTGATGTTGAGATTTCTGAGTTCGAACGATCTGTCTTCTTTGCACATTGTCCTCAAATTGAAGGTAAAAAACGTTGCTCCAACTTGAAACTTGTCACTCAAATGACATTTTGCTGTATCGGAGGAGGCAAATTATGTTTCATTCTTCAGGCAACCTTTGGTGAGAAATTGTTCCGTGACGAGGACGTTTGGAAGTTGCTTAACAACGTGATAACCAGTTTCAATCTGCGGACGGAAAGTGTTGGACACCGGCTTCTGATGTTTCAGTGGGCGCTGAGTTTTCCTTCTGTAAGAATTTTGGTGTCTGCTCCAAATCCAATTTCATGTCAAACTATGAAGTCAACCAGCGGTTTTGTTTCCTGAAGCAAAAAGTTTTGGTCAATTTGTTTGAATGTGCCTTTTTTCACTGAATTCAAAAGAGAATTTCGTGTGCAAACGAACACATCAAGGCCAAAGTGACTTTGCAGGGATCGGCTGGTTTCCCCGACCAAAACACGTGTCCGCTTCTGGCGGATGAGGACGACTACGCGGAGCTCTTCCCACGCGTCTTCGATGGACCCGACACGCAGCTCAAGAAGATGATGCTTCTCAGCGCCGCGCTGAGACACACCCCTTCCGAGTCTGTCGGTCCGTGTTTTCCAGTGTCCGTTCAGTGTGATCTCGCAACGGTGAAATTGTGCACCAAAGTCATTCTTTCACATGCTTTTCGAACCTCTATTTTCAGGCGAGGCCAGTTCTTTGCTGATTCGGTGCCTTGGTCATCCGCACAAATTAGCCAGTCATGGAATGGGGGGGAAAACTTTGGCATTACTGCTAAAGGCATTGTACTGTTTCAACGTCGTGAACACGAATGCCGTGATTCAAAATCAAACAACCAGGTATGATTCCCAAGCAAGTCATGCTAACTCTCTGTCTGTACATTTGTCTTTATTTTCTGAAGAATTTCTGGTACAGTTCTTTGTTCTTACAGTTTGTTGGTGGACCTCGTCATGAAGTACCCACAATTTTCTGGTCAAGCCCTGCGTTTTGTTGAAGCTCTGGAAAGATGCAACCATAATGCCAAGCAAGAATCCGTTCACTGAACATTCGCTTTGGTGACTCGCGAATGGGTCGATCCACGCTCGAACAATTTCGAAGTGAATGATTGTGTTTCTTCAGACACCTGAGCGAAGATCTTCTCTGTGGTCTCGTGCGCAACATTCAACCAGCTGAAGGGGACGTCGGTTCCAGTCAGTTGCTCCACCATTTGCACACCTTGCAAGAAGCTGCAAAATCTCTGCACATCTCTCCAAAAGTACAGAGCAAGACATCACGCAAACATGTTTCCTCGCGCAAAAATGGCACCACAATTACCTTCACCTGGCGTGTTGCAGGATGTTCTGGAAAAGCTGAGGATGTTACTTGAAGACGGAAAAGCTTGCAGAGAAGGAGATTGGATTGTCGGCTGCTCCGCTGTGTCCGTGTGCCGACACATTTTACAAGCACACAGCACTCGGAGCGTCACTGGGGGTCAGTGCTTTGTTCATGTCAACATATTTCTCTCCCATTGGTGTTGCAATTTGCCGTCTTCACTCCACCTTTGTTGCGCACAATCTTTTCGCAGCAAAAGTGTCTCATGCTTTCAGAATTAGGTGACCAACTGCATTTGCTTTCGACGGAATTTTCGAATGTTGACGTCCAAGACAGGGCCAGATTCTACTACGCTTTGTTCACTTCATTGTCCAGTGAAAAGGTCACAGTGAATTTACTTTGTCACATGTGTTTCTGTCCACATTTCAAATTCCAACGGTGCTTTGCATCAAACTCACAATGAAATACTTTGATCAGGTTTCAGCAATGTTGACCGAAACGTCCCCAGTGAAAGTGAAAGATGAGGAGGAACTGGTCAGTTTGACCAGATCGGCGGGTCTGTCCGGACTGATGCCTGTGGTAAAGTTGCAGACGCCTGTGCTGAAGCTTGTCAGGTCAGCACCCGCGACAGTTTGTGCCTTGAAGAACGCTCAGAAGAAGTATAGAAGCTCCCCGACTGCAAAGCTGTTTCTTGAGATCGGCCTAACAAGGAAACGCATTGAAAATTTGCCTTTCCATTTTTTGAGACTTTCCATTTTTTGAGACTGCCAGATTGTTTTGAAAGAAAAACCAAGAAAAGGCCAGAATTCCTTTTCCCAGGAGCCAAACTCAAGACTTGACAAGAGCACCCAGTCACCCAAGTTACAGTGGCAGTGTGGAGGATTACCTGCACAGAGTTCATGGTCCTACAGCGAGCACCAAATTTACCATGCTTCACTGTCTTCAGTTCGTAAGTGTTTTTCGTTGCAAATTTCTGTGCTTGCTTTGTTGTGGGGTTGTAGAGAACGAAACAATCTGTTTTTCGTTCGTAGGTTGACGGTGGTGACAATTTTGACGAGCTGTTCTCCATCGTTCTGAAATTCGGCACTGATCCAGATTACTCTGTCATTTCAGGTGTTCTAATTTTTCTGGACAAATTGAGGACAAAATCCATGAGAAAGTGACTTCCGCATTTTGATCGCTCATCATGCCAAAATGATTTTTGTTTTGCAGATGTTCAAATCCCCTATTTGCACAGATGGAACGGTCAGAATCCTTGCAACCATCAAGTAGATGTCGTGATCGAGGCCAAAAACCCAGTGCCTACCGCACTGCAGGTGCAGGCTGTCTTCACCGGTCCCGACGGCAGGACGTACGTGTGCGCTGTGGGAACAGTGCAAGTCTCGTTCCAAGATCTGGCGCTTCCCTTGCCGGTGAGATCTGTTTTTCATTCTCTTTGCCGAATTCAGTGTTCGGCGGATAAACACTGGCCCAGCCCACAGAATTGGCACAAAATTTGTCTCGGAGTGATCTGTCTGACAGGGAAACTCTGTGTTGGAGCATTTGTTCTGTTGAACATTCAGACGTTGAAAAGTGTGACAAAACTGGAAACATATTTTCGAAGGAGACCGCTTGTTGTTGACGTGCTCCAAATTTTGCCCGCGCTTCCGGTTCTTCAGCAATATTTTGGTTCATGGAGATGCCATCGCAAATGTACGATTTCTGAAACTCGAAATGAAACCAAAGATAATACTTTGGACAAGACTCTTTTCAGATTGAATATTTTGACAATTGCAGTTGCTTTGTGAAACGTTACCTTTGATGTGTTAATTTGGCGCCTACGGTCAGGAGGTTTGGAAAAACCTTTCTTGTGAAACACCAGGATTTGGACTTATTTCAGGGTGTCCTTTTATATCATTATTGTCCGCTAGTGCGAGTGGGGCTGGCTCTAGAAATCTCTAAACACAGAACTGATCCGCTCGCGCTCATCTGAGTAAGACGGCGTGATCGTTCAGTGTTGGATCTTCTGGGCAACTTTCATTGCTGATGGGTTCGCCGCTGCCTTCGCCGCACGGCTTGAGCTCGTGCAAAATTGGGCTTCTGCCACGGTGTATTCCGAAGCACTTGGGCTTCCGAAATTAATCTTCCAAAGGTTCAAAGCGGGAGTTTCAGGTCTCAACGTCTTTCCGACAACCCCAAGAAGGCACTGCAAGTAGCAGTCTGCCATCCTTTTTCCCAAATGTCATCCTTTTTCCCTAAAGTAACTGCAACACTTTCATTCTGCTGGCAGGTGAGCCGTCCCACAAAAAGTGCGTTGTTTTCGGACTTGTGGTCGGCGTTCACATCGCACGACGAGGCCGGCTGCGTGCAATCGGTGGAATTTCTGCGCTTATCACCAGACAGACTCAACGAACTGAAAGCGACAAATTGGGGGCCGCTCCTGATAGAAAGCAGCACCGGCGAAACAGAGATTGGAATGTTTCTGCCCCCGTCCTGGCACCTGTTGCTGAGAGTCGAATCCAGAGAAGAAGGCGCTGTTGTTTCCTTGGCGACAGACAACACGAAGCTTCTTGCGCTCGTCAGTGAACACTTGCACAGCCTCCAAGACTCGTAGACCTTGACGTCAAAAGTGCGCCCGAACAAGAGAATCAGCCAGACAACTTGGAAAGCTTTTATTTAGATTTGGCAACAATGAACATTGACGCCAAACAGAAACAAGACTGTGCGATGGACAAGAACAATGACTGAACGGAAGAACGCTGACAAGTTTTGACATTGACCTGCGCGATCATTGTTTGTGCCTGAGTGGAATGGGGGTCGTTCTTTTCGCCCTCTGAATCTGCTCCCAGATTCGTCAAGAAACTGAAGCACACTGTGTCAAAAGAAAGTGGAATCAAAGAGAAACAAACACAGTTGACGTTTTGCACCAACACAAATTCGCTTTCAGCTGCAGTGACTCCTGGTCTTCAGGTTTGCCACAAGAACGATATCTTTTCCACTGGGTCGGTCTGTTCCGAAATTGAGTCGAGAAAAACGACACTTCAGAACGTGCTGCTGAGAGTCCAATCGTTGCCGTCGTGATCCACATTTCCTTGACCAAGTTCCAACTATCCTCGCTCGCAGATGAGTTCCACAACACTCGGTTCCATCGTTACCGCGTCCAAGCACCGGTGGACTGTGCTGCCCACGATTTCGTCCAACAGGAAGTGCACCAAGCTGAAAGGCGGACAAACATGCAGTTGTATCGAAATACTCTGGCTACAAGCTGCGTCACTGCTCCAACATTTGCGCACATATCTTACTTTTCGTCGGACACAAATCTCCACAGGTAGAGCTGCAGGTAGTGCGTGTCCACCTGGATCTGCTGGAGGCCGTATCTGCCGAACGTGCGCAGCCTCACGCACTCCAACAACGTCTGACGTGAAAAGAAAAGCAAACGAGTGCGAGTGGTCACTTGTGTCCAGAGCAGATCATCTTGTGATGTTTCTCTGCGTTGTTTACCTGTGAAGATTTCTCGGAAACCCCAACAGCGCAAAGACCCAGCGAAAGTAGCACAAAAGTTGAGGGGTGGAATGAAGAACACTCAGCCAAAAAAGACCTGGATCAGCTGGCTGAGCAGGGAAAAGGGAATCTGAATGAGCGTGTTCCCACTGTTCGACTGACATGACACGACGTTGAGATTTGCAGTTTGAGCTACTTGGAACTCACTCACCTTCAAGCTAATTTTGACAATTCCTGTGAGTATGGAGACCTTGGAAAATTCGACGGCGCTGAAGATTTCTATTCGCTCCGAGAACAGTTTCTGAATGTTGCTCATCAGGCTGTTGTCTATGGTGCTGTCAAGTGCAGATACAATCCCTCGTCAACATGTGTGAATTTCTTCCCATTTTGACACGTACTTTTTAGTTCAACCGACGTTCGTAAATTGCCTGGGACATATTGACCTGGGAGTGAAGCTCCAGTTGGACCTGCTCTGCTGGGCCCTCGACGCGCTCATCCCGGCAAAACTTCTCTTGGTCGAGTCGCTGCTACGTTCCTTCCTCACGCCTTCCTCGTACAACTGCCCGACCTGAAAGCCAAAGTATATCTGACACACTGTCAAGCGAAACGAAATCACAGGTTCGTGTACAACACTGCAGCACAGAGTACCTGAGAATCGGTTGCAGTGATGTCTTCCACAACCCTCTTCATCACAGCTCGCACGTTCCGAGGTTCGATGGTGTTCATCCAGTCACGTGTGTCAACACTCTTGCGCAGCATCTGCAGAACACAATCGACGACAGCACTTGAACACCACAACATGCGGTAACTTTCACATCAAGATTGCGCTTTCTCAAGTCAACCAGAACAACAGAATAGATTTCCCTTTCGTAGATGTCAAGTTTCTCCCGGCAACAAGACCCCCAGAGTTCCTTCTGCTTCAGACGGCATTGTTCCTCTGTCCTCCACTTGTGATCAGAGGATTCCAACTTGAGGCTAGGAGTTTCAACCCACGGCTAGAGCAGTGAGTCGTGAACAAGAGAAGTGGGTTCCACTTTCAAGAACCATCAGACGTGCCGCGCTCTGCCTCACGCACCTGGGATATTGCAAGTCCCTGGACCCTGACGTAATGGTTGAGTAGCTTCTGTGCTGTGTCCCGCGCTTCATTGCACAGTTCTGCACACGCCGTGACCGTGAACTTCGGATCCACCACAAACTTATCTTCCGCAAGAGTCAGCTACAAGGAGATAAAACAAAATTTAAAACTCGTGTGCCGGTGCAAAATGGTGGAATGATGCCTGAGACATCTCCACAATGACCTGAGCGGCTCATGTCCGCTGCAACAATGGTTTGGTACACACCAAATAACTGATGGTAGAGTTCCCAAAGTCGAGGCAGAGGCGAGACAGTATGAGAATCAGAGCTGGAGGCGCTGAACCCTTCTCTCCAGTTCCTTCACAGAGATCCTGCACAGGAAGAGTAGCATGAAATTCGCGTCCGGGGTGAACGTGACCGTGCTCTCACCAGGTCACATTCCACATCACTTCGGTCTGAGAAACGGGGTCCCTCGCACATTCTGCTGCTTCACACGCGTGTGAAAGATAACCAGACGCTCACGTGACACGTGTGAGAGATGTGTCTGAAGAATGCAACAATCAGCCCTTCTCTCACGTCCTGCGTGCAGAAAGGTCCTCGGAAGTACGACTTCATGGCAAAAGTTATGTCCGTTGCAATGAATGCCTGTCAAAACAGAAAACAACGAAACACTCAAAAGTCGGAAATACACTTTGTCAATTCAATATTCAATTGCAATGACAAGATGAATCGGTACCTGCAAACTGTTGAGAGCAGACTTGATTTCTTCAACCTGTGAAGAATGCAAAGTCTGCAAAAGATCTGAAAGATTGCTTTGGCAATTTCCGTCTTGCTTCCCGACGAGTCGTGGCGCTGCCAGATTTTGACGGGCATCAACCAAACAGTCTGCAGAAAGAATAAAGACAAGCCTTTTTGCATTTGAAAGCTTTGTCAAACCTTCAGACAAAATTAATTGCTTGTGCTTTCGGAACCGACCTGAAAAATGTTTCTTCAAGCTGTGTAGATGGTAAGCCACGCGATGTTTGGCTGCTTTGGACACGATCTCCGTTCCCGATCTACAAAGCAATTTGAGTGTTTGAGTCACTCTTTAAGATTTCAACGAACCGTTTCGTTCCTCGAAACTGATCAGTTGCTGACCATCACCTCACCTTGAAAAGTCGGTGTCCGCAAGCAATCTGCTCATGGCTTGCAACCTTCTGTGGAATCTGTCCAGTGCTCGGACTAACACCGTGTTGTCTCCAGTTTCTTTCTGCAAGAGGTTAGATAACATCAATAAAATGAATGGAATGTGTCGGTTGCTCAGTTGACTGCAAGTCACAAGACAGATTTTCTTGCAACAACCATTGCATTGAAATGAACAGAAACCGAGGGCAGCACGATGCTAGTTGTTGCACACTGTGTCGCAGATGCAAACCCAGAGAAGCAGGGGAACAGGGAAGACCGCAAGAGCCCTCCGGAATCCAGACTTCCCTGAACTGGCCAAAAGTTTTTCAATTCCAAGCCAGAAAGAACAGCCAGGACAGTTCTTGAGAGTCGGGTCACGCCCCTCGACCGAATTGCCCCTGCAAAGATGGGCTGAGGTTTGACACAAAGGCATTGCAAACGAACCTCCAGCTGAACCCTTCTCGTGACGAGGTCAAAGTACCGTTCCATCAGTTCGTTGACAAAGTACACCAGTTTCTTCACTGCAATTGCATCCAGCTGGTCACTGAAGCAAATACAGGAACACATGAAAAGTGCAACTCGAAAAATGATACAAATGAACAGCAGGCCTTTTGCAAAGAACACTGTTCTCAGTGCGCATTTCATTCAAAACAAATTCTACGTCAAACACAGCACCCAATCCAAAAGAACATTTCTGTGGCAACCAAATCCTTTCCCCTGCTGTAAAATGAATTTTCTTGTGTCGATGAACCAGAGTTATTTGCCTGACAAGCAAATACGAATTGTCAGAAAAATGTGTGATGTGGAGGCCAAAATACCGTGAAACTTGGATCCAATAGTCAATCAAACACGAAAAACCTTGAGTACCGAAAAGCAAAACCACCAGAACCGGAAGAAAACACGACAGGTTGTCGGCACCACACAACTTCGCGTGTTGGATGACCCAGAAGTCATGACAACCAACACTTCTCTGCTGCTTTCTTTGTTACTGTGTTTTGAACGAATCCCTACGTCGACATTTTGAAAGGCAATCCAACACGCGGTATTTGGCGGAAAAAAAACCTGAAATATTTTATCCTGTAAAAGTTCAACTCCTGTCCTTGGGGGCAAAAACTGAAAAAGGAATTGTGCAGTTGGCTGTCAAACCAACAACACTTTTGCACAACAATGCTTGTTTTCTTGAAGTTTCATGGACATGTGTGTCTTGTCACCAAGGACAATGAATAGAGAAAACCCCTGAAACTTACTCCGCTTCTTTTCTGTTGAGGAACATGTCATTGTAAGAGGCGATCACAACGCAGATGTTTCCAAGAAAACCAGTACAACCGTGGTCTATGAACCCTTGAAAATCCTGCAACAAACAATGCACTCACATAACAACGGAAAAGGGAGAACAAACGAAACGCAAGGTGTTGAACAACCTCTGTCTGAGACAATCGGTCTTCTACTCGGGGAACGTGACGCATTTGCTCGTCAAATTCTGTCCCGAACTGGACAGGGGTGGCAGAACATCCGTATTCTGTCAAGTTTCAGGCTTCCCACATGAGGCCACTGAACGACAGGTAATTATGGCTGTGCCTCTTTTTCTTGTATTATCTACTTGATCCAAAAACGCAAACACTCAAAACTTGTGTACCATGGGAGTGTTTGGAATAGAGTCGGCTGGTCGTTCAGAATTCGGTGTCAAAGCCTCACCCGCCTGAAGTTGGACTTGTTGCTCCAAGCTTGTTAAGTCTTCCGTCACCAATTTGTCTCGTGCACTGAAAAAAACAAAGGGAGTTTGGAAACCTTGTTTGCTGAGACCATACCAAAAGCGAAACGAGAGCAACGAAGCACACTAACTGCGACAGAAATTCTTCACAGAGTTCTTCTGCCGGCTCGCCAAGTTGAAGAAGAAGATCCACACACTCAGCCAATTTCTTCGGGCTCGACTACAAGACAGAAGTCCTGCCTGGTCACAACACTGAAAACTTGGACAGCGACTTGGGGAAACAAACTCATGCACATCGCTTGTTGGCACGAAGAACAAAGCTCACGTTTTTGTCTCTGAATTGCTGCCTGAGAGTGGAGCATAGTTGCGCTACAATGACATTACAATCCTGCTGAATGCCTTGGAATGAAGGCATGTGCTGGTATTGGTGCAAAACCTTCCGTGCTTTTGTGTAATACCTGAAAGAAGGTGAAACGCAACATTTGACATGTTTGCCTGCCGGTGTTTCTGAGAATTAATTTTATTGCGTGGTTTTGAAACTATTGATCACTGACTTCACAGCTTGACCGTAGGCCTCCATCTCGATACACTTGTTCAAACGTGCAGGCAATTCAAACAGGAACTGCAGCTACAAAATCAAAATATCGTCCAGACATCGACCCTGCAAGTGCACGAGACAGAAAAATATCGGAAAGCAACAAATACTTCAGTTGCTTGCTTCGTGTGCTCACTTTCTTCAACAGCATGTGAACTCCAGACAGCTTTGTGATTTGTTGTCGCCGGTCTTGCAGAGTGTCACTGATATGCCCACTGAACTCCGTGATGGATGCCATATTGGTTGCCAAGTGATCCATTTCATCTTCCATCTTCTTGAAATCATTCTTCATCTGCAGTTGCGACACAAGGTACAAAAGACTGGTCTTGGCACTGCACGTATCGTTCATTTCGAGAATATTGCTTTCGCGGATGTGAACAACTCACTTTTCGGATGGTGTCAGTGGCTGAAATGAATTTGTTGTAGTTTTCGTAAACCAGTGTCTGCATGTCAGAATCTAGTGATCGAATATGTCGGACCATTTCCGTTTCCTTGTCCATCAATTCTGTTAGTGATCGCTCCTACAAAATGAACAAAAGACCTCCATCAATACAAGTCTAAAAACCATATTTACATGGGCGTTGAAGAGCCGCTCCCAACAAAAGCCCAGTGGTCAAGTTTGGTTTCTTGGGGAGGTGGAGGTCCAACACTCGGGGAAGCACTGAAAATTTTCAAGTTCAAAAATATTTTTTAGTTCCAGAAAGACGAGCTTTACAATCGCCAACCAAGTTCCGGGGCCAGTCAGTTTTGAGGCAGAAATCTTTTCCCATTGACAGTTACTTCCTTTCAACCAAAAGGAAACATACTCGCAACAATTTGCTGAGGTATGAATCTGCATTGAACGTCATCCCATTGATGTCCAGCGGGTCCTGCTGTTGCTGCTGGTGGTCGTGCATTTCCTGAAGTAGAGGTGCAAAATGAGGCAACAACAAAAAGTCAGCAAACTGTCCGTTGTTGCGCTCGGTATGTTCGCTGAAACAATTCAAGTGGTGGCAGAACTTCGGTCTTCAGCTGCACTCTGCCAAACTGCGATCAGCATATTTGTGCAGTACGTATCTTCGCTTGGCTTGGGACCCACCGTTCCGTTTTCCTGGTCAGCTTCATAGTACATCTTGAGCATGTCCTTCCGGCGTCTCCTCGTGTGCTCATCTTGATCTTCATCTGTGAACAAAACACGCATATTGGCAAAACAACATCGTGAACACCTCAGTTCCAAATGTGCAGACCGGAGGGAGGAAAGACAAGTAGGTGCTGTTTAAACGGTTTTCGATGATGTAGATGACACGTGCAAACAATATACGTATCCCCTGTATGCTCAGTCACGTTTTGGTTAAAAGTTGGCAACCAGAATCTTTAAATTGATGAAATTGAACACTTTTTAGTCTTGCAAAATTGACACGAACCCCCATTAGACGCCATCTTGGATTCAAACACCTGTGACGTCAGGGGCCTATTTCTCGAAAGATTTCACGTATCTAAAGTCACGTATCTTTACCTGAAATTTGTCACACAAAGAAACACGTATCCGCTCGCTTTTTTGCGTGCATTTCTCGAAACAATTTACCTGAAAAAATTTTCCAAGTAGCTACGTGGTTTTCAGATGCGTGACTTTTTTCACGCAAAAGTGACCTAGTTACGTGGACCAATGACAGAGCTCCATTTGCACCTCGTGACCAAATTTTCGCGCAAAAGCATCTCTTGTGTCGAAAATGGTGGCAATGCTACCATCCAGTCAAGAATCACTTGTTTCGAGTGAATCTGAGCTGAAAGGGAACAAAGAAGGCAATGCAGAAGTGAGCCAAGA
>JAAUXT010035694.1_pt1 | contig 27122 bp, 29 predicted proteins | sample 7278171 | NCBI WGS metagenome assembly JAAUXT01 (sample SAMN14350112, study PRJNA611818) | marine sediment metagenome | isolation source: surface marine sediment (1.8m) | place: French Polynesia: Moorea | collected 2018-08
ATTTAAATTAGTATCAATTGTCCTTTTAGCTATTAAATTTGCCTTGTCTTCTCTATACTGAGGTTAATTGCTATACAAAATCAATAGCCAATTGTAGAATACAAGGACTTTTTAGATTACAAATTTGATGATTTAAACTGTCATTTGATTAAGATGTTTATTCCAAGTATGAAGATCATGATGCAAAGTACTTGCAGACTTATCTTTGTTCAATTTTGCTGACCGGTTTTGAAATGACGAAGGGACGAACCGGACTTTGTGGATCTCCCTCGTATGTGGAAGAATGAAAACATCTCAATAAACAATGCTTGAAAACAATTGCAGGTGGAAAGAAGCGGAAACGGAAGACGTTGAAGGACTACACGTACTTGTTTGACCGAAAAGCGAGAGACACCAACGACGCGAGCAGTGCAGCAGGGAGCAGCGACGTCTCCGAGAGGGCCGCGAGACAAGTGCCTGTGGTGCTGCCCATACAGGCGAGCACAACGCAGGCTCAAGCGCAGGTGGGAGGTGCACCTGCTGCACCCCCTGCTCCTGCAGCTTCCGCTGCTGCTCCAACTGCAACAGGTACGTCACGACATTCTGCGTTCTTGGAACGACGGCTCGTTCAAGGTGCATCACACACTGTTTCCGCAACACCCAAAAGCTGCTGTGCTGATTGTTGCAATCTCCTCGAGACATGAGACCCAATTTCAAATGTGGCAAGATCGACAACCTCAGCAACAAAACCCCCTCTTTTGTATTGCATCGCAAACTTGTACACGTGTACCTTCAGCTTCTGCTGCGCCAGCGCCAGCGTCGATTGACGCCCAGAATATCGTTGGTGGCGCCATCCCAGCCGTAGAGGGAGGCGCGGCTCCGGCTGCGTACTCTGTGCTGCCCAACGCGTCCGCCGTGCTGCACGAACCCAGTGAGTGCAGAGGAAATGCTGTGAAGAAACTTGTGTTTGAAGCTTGTTTACGAAAGAATTAAACAGACACAGACTCCCGGTGACAAACATCCAAAATCTGGGCTCAAGCCATTGAGGAGTGTATTGTGCGGTGGTGTCTCTGTTGAAACAAACGTACATTGGAGGGATACACCAGCAGAACTTTCAGTGTCTCTCTTTCTTCGGAGCTGTAAGCTGAGCGTTTATCGCAATTTGCAGAGTGCAGCAAAGAGTTTTGGATGCTGCCGTGCCAGGCGGGACAGAGCCTCGCCTTCCACTTGCCAGGCGTCGGCACGCTGAACCAGTGCATGGCGTCATGCCACAGAAGCTCGCGCTGCAAGGGCTTCGATTGGCTGCCCAGCCAACAAAAGTGCTGGCTCATGAAGGTCAGTTTGGCTGCAATTGCATCATTCCCATCTTTCTGAAATGCGATGATCAGCCGTCAGCTGTGCGCGTGGGCTGACCTCGATCCGAGATCAGGGGGGGCGAGTGGAGAGATTTTGTTGTCTGTCTTTCTCACGAAAAGGTGCAATCAAAACTGAGGGCAAAAGTGCGTCACAAGAAACTTCACTCAAGGACTCCAGCCCTCCTGCTTTTGCAAGGGGTGACCCCCCAGCCCTGCCCGTTGCGCCGATTGGACCTTCCTCCATTCAACAAATATCTTTTGGGTCGGGGTCTGTGGGCAGGAGCGCGTTCAAAAATTTGCTTCTTCTTCTGTTCCTTGTGTGCTGTGCGAGGAAAGGGAACGTGACAAAAAGTTGCAACTGAGAACGAATAAGACGTCCACGAAAAATTCCTGGCGTATTTGCAGGCGGTGGGCAAGAACAAGCCGCAGCCGCTCAACACAGCAGCGATGACGCAGTACGAGTCGTGCCCGAATTCCAGGACGCACTTTGAGGCCATCTTCAGATGCAGTGAGCATTCAACTGCACTCGTCGTCGGTTAATTTGCACACGCAAAATCCGGAAGGAACTTTGCACAGTTCAAATTTCATCGGACAGTTGAATTCTGAAAAATGAACTGGCCATTTGCGATCTGGTGGAACCACATCATTTCATTCCCTCCACCCTGTTTGTGCATGGTGACTGCATCTTCTTCATTTACAGACTGCACGTACCAGTACATGGTGGACCCGTGCAAGGGCGGTCCAGCCGGGACGGTGGAGCGAGAGGTGGACACGCTGCAGGAGTGTATGAGCCGCTGTCAGGTCAACCCCAACTGCAGAGGCCTTGACTTCACCCCTCATACGAAAACGTGAGGACACTCGGTGTTTGCTGGTCACATCAAGGCAATAGGCGACAGTCCAACAAAAGGCCACATCATTGACGATCGTGATGTGGTGGTCATTTCACTTTTCCTCTGGTCCGTGCGATCTTGTGTTCTGCACAGGCAGAAGGTCAAGGCTGTGGTCTTTAGGGGGATGACGACACCAGAGTAACACCCCTGATTACCGCGGTACACTCGTAATGACATACTGAATGTCGTGCAGTCATCAGAGTGGTGACAAGATCATCTTAATCACCCTGTCTTGATGTGGTCTTTGTCCATGACCCCATGCGCAGTTGGAGGCGCGTACATGTTTGAGGCGCAGTATTCATGTTTTGACAGTGGTCCCCAACTCAGGCTCAGCTTGTGTGTGTCTGTGTGTGTCTGTGTGTGTCTGTGTGTGTGTGTTTTACCTCGGTTTCTAGCTGTCAGTGAAGTGGCCTGACAGAAACCCTGGAGTTCCAACACGACCTCTTGAATCAGCCTTCTGTGTTGTGTTCTGCAGGTGTTCGCTTGCGAGCGTCGCTGCGACGGGCATGGACCTGCAGTCCGTGTCGCAGATGTCCGTCGGCAAGGTGTTCAACGAGTGCGCCTCACAGACGTCGCACTTCGAACTGACGCGTGACTGCGGAGACAACGACGACGAAAGTGAAGTGGTGGTCTTCACCACCTGATCAATGGTACGAAAACACCGCCAGGGATGTTGTGTGCAGTTTCGTGCTCAACTTTCGCGTACCAGTACTTGCTGTATCCAGCGACAGGATTGTCAAGGAAACTTTCCGCAAGTGTGTGGCTTCTACTTCGAAAATATTTGAACGTAGAAGGAGTGGAAGAGAGCTTGTGTCTGTGTGTGCCGAGATCTACTAGAGATTGGTCCTGTCCTGATCCCTTGCTCTCCTTTCTGCAAAGCAGTACCTTTCAAATCCTGGACTAAAAAAGCAGAAAACAAAGGCAAATGAAGGGTGCATCTTTTCTTGGGTTGAAGACGGTGTCACACCATTGCGGACCTGCGTTCCTTCCAAACATTTCAAGAAAAGGGATACTCGGCCAAGTGAGTTGACTGAACAACAAAATTCTTCACCAAGTCGGGTTTTCTTGTTGCAGTGAACGCCCACGATGGAAGATTTTGAGGAACACAGACTGCGTCGATGACAAGATATGGAATGGGGAAAAGATAGGTTTTCAATGAATTTTCGTGTCTTTGACTCAAGCGATTATGGCTAAAATGCACAATTTTGTTTGAACGTTGTCTCGTCCTTGTTTTTGACTGACTTTAAGAACATTGTGTTGGAACTAAATTGCAGTTTTGATACTTTCTCGTAAGGCCTGGTTGTGTGGTTGTGTGGTTATGTGGTTTGTCCGCAACACAAATCGAACTTGTGTCAAGAGTCCATGCAGGAACGGTTTGCCTCGAAAACTCACTTCGCAACAGAAGCTGAAATACAAGAATACCAGTGTTCTTCACAGATGGCTTTTGATGTGCGAGTGTCAGCTGGGTTAAGAATTCGTGCGCTTTTTATAAAAGTGCGTTCACATCCATATTTATCCTCTGTGCCTCGATGATTGTAAACTTTCATTCGGGCTCAACCTTCAAGGAAGAATCCACACCAGTGTTTCCAAATTCTACTGCAGAAACTGTGTCCTTGTTTGATATTCATTGTGTGTGTGTGTGTAAAACGTGAAGGCCATGCACTTTTTCAAAGAAACCCCAATCGCGTGAGAAAGCAAATTTCGTTGTCGAACCGAACCTTTTGTTTAGTGTACACGACGAAAGACTCTGAGCCGGGGGAGGGGACAGCTGGCTGAATGCAGAGACTCATGCAGCAACACTATTTGCTTCAAGAGGAAAACAAGCAAGTGCAAAGTTCTGCAAGTGCCGTGGATCAACTGATTTGCGACATGTTCAGCCTTCCTCTCCCCCTGTGTTCATGAGGTGAAAACCACACAGGGGCAAAGAATGGATGATCTGTATGGTGTATACCCGCCCGTCAAACAGTGTGGCTCCAGATCTATACCAGATCTATTTGTGAGCAAACGACAGGGCGACCATACACGTTTGTACGAATTTCTGTAAGTTTCAACAAGACAAATCTGCAAGCTTCGCTTGGTCACAGGATACGCTTGTGTCAGTCAAGTTGGTCGAGATGTTCATCTCGTGTGCAGGCAAGTCATTTTCAAATAAAATCCAATGGAAAACTCTCGTGCGTAAATCATTTGAAAAAACAACAAAACAAAAAGAAATGAAGCGCATAAACGGTCGATTCAGTGCTTGGGGTCAAGAAATTTCGAATCGTGTTGACCAGAGTCTGCTTTACAAAAGCCAGACCTGGGAACGTGAAGACAACACTTGAAAGTGTGTCTGCCTTCAATTCACCATTTAGAAGTTACCAACAGGTGTCCCCAGTTGGTTGTGGGGTGTCTGCACCATTTTCATCAAAATTTTGTCAATCGTCTGAGGAAACTAGAGGGATGCACGTGTGTTAGTCCCACCCCCAACAGCCAACAGGTGTGCCAAAACGGATTTTTCTTTCAGCCTCATGTTTTGTTTCAGTGGCTGACCAGTCCCATTGGCTGCGGCCCGCACCTCATTTGAGCAACTCAGTGATGTAGAACTTTGGTGTTTCGTGTGCTGGATTTACCTGCATTTCTCCTTTCCTCCCACACTTGGCTCCTGGAGAAAACAGCTTTTGATTTGGAAAACATTCTTTTTGTGACATCTCAGCTGCCAATTGAAGTGGAATTTGAGTCGCCTGAGACCATAGAACACCCCCGTTTCTGATTCCCTTTTCTATTTGGGTTGATTTTAGAACCGAACCAGAACGTCAGTTTTGGTGGGCCTTCCAACTTTCCTTCTGGGTCATCCCCATCCCCCCCCCCCACCACCACCACGCTGGCTTGAACTTCGAACGATTGCACACAGGTGCGAACTACGGCTCAAGCGGCTGGTGGTCTCCTTGAAAATCTAGTTTCGATTGTCTTCGCCCGAGTCCGACTTCGAATTGCCTGTGTTGGCCTCCGTGCAAGCAATCCTGCAGGTGCTCTCAGGGGCTCACACCGGTTGTCCATGGAGGCAGGACATAGAATTGCTCACCGGACTCAAAGTTGTGTCGATGTGTTGGACTCATGGATGCATTTAGAATCACATATGCAAGGAAGAAATCAGCCTCAACGCACACAACAACTGGACTCATCCACCAGAACCAAAATTCTGCAAACAAATATGCGAATATTGCACACAAAACTTCAAATTTTTGAATACATGGAAGGTGGTATCACCAGTGGTCTGTGTTGGTTGGTTTCCACTCAGTTTGTGACAGACCAACATGTGCCAAGTCTGGATGACTTCAGCATGCATCTGTGTCGTGTGTGCAAATTCATGTCATGAATTGGCGATTTTCAGACGTCTCGTTCATGTGTAAGCAAGACCACTGGTGTTCTGCATTTTTGTCGTTTGATGAAAAAGAGACGTTCATGATGGGAGAAATCAAGAAACGAAAGCAACAAATATTGTTTTGCACCAAAACCACATTTGTGCCCAGGCCAATAACAATCTGAGTCATAAAAATTTGATTTGCAGTTGGACGGGTCTGGCATATTTCCTGTCATGCATGACATCTGCTCACAAGGCTGGAAGTTTACTCTTCAGCTTCACTTGAATTCGCAACATTTGAAACAAACATAGGGTCTATCTTCAATCGAACTTCATGCGAACTGGTGAAATTGCCTGCAAAAGACAGAGCTGAGTTCCTGAAGCGGTCAGACCTACCGGTAATTGTTCTTGGGTGCCTGAACAGGCCCACCTGTGGTTTGGGTACAGGGCAAAATGTAGACAGGTGGGTTGACCCAGGGTGAGCCAGGAAAGGATCTGGAAAATTTGTGCAAGTTAGACCTGAATTCGCCTTTCATTCAGACCGGGGAGAATAGCTTGACAACGATTGCAGCAAGCGAGTCAACACCAGAATCAACGGTGCGGCGGTCACCATGCACTGAAAGCTCAAGACCATGCAACAGGTTGCAGAGCCAAACTCTTGGTTTGCAGATGACCAAGCTCGGGTTCATCTTGCTGACACAAAAACAATACTGCAGCTGACGTACGAGTTTCGGAACAATCAACGAGGACAAATGATCATCCTTTGCCACAAACTATATGACTCACAAATTTCCTCAAACTCACGCAATCCTGCTGCTGTTGCACAATTTACGATGCAAACAATTAAAACAAGAAAATAAACAATTATCCACAAAGTAATTTGCTTCATTTCTCAAACTTCTACAGACAAAAGTTTCATTCAGTTGGTTTGCAGGTTTCGAAAAAGATGCAGGCCTTTGCGATCGCTGTTGTCATGGCTCTGGTTCAGGTGACCTGCACCAAGAGTCTCCTGCGGGATCCAGCCGAACAGCAGGTGGTGAAGTATGAGTAAGGACTGCCTTTTTGACTTTCTGCAACTTGCTACTTCAGTGGGTTGTGTGAATGTGTGTGTTGGTGGGAGTAGTTGTGTATCAGAGTCATGATTGATTGGGGTCTGTTCAAACCAAGTTGTGCAGAATTCGTTTGGTATTCAATACAGAGATGAGTTCAAGCATGGAGATATCTCGCAGTTCTACACCGACACCTTTGTGGGAGACTACATGGAACTGAGGGTCACCACCAAGAAAGGTGAGAAAAAACAACCTCCGTGAACATACGAGCCCTTTTTTTCCACTCTCCTCCGCATGTGAACAGGAGTCGTTTTGATTTATGGTCTGAAATGTCCTATTCAGCTTGTTTGTTTTGTTCTTCAGAGTTGGGGCAAGGACGAATTTACAGAGGCAAAGATGGCAGCGCCGCAGAGGTCCATATGCCATACGGTGAAGTTCATTGCAACATTTTACAAATCATTCCACAGCGCACTGAACACATGGTATATGGTCTGAGTTACAGCGGCCTGTTACACCAACACCAACTGCTTGCAGACAATTTTGGAAGCCACACATACGCATTTTGAGAAATAAGGAAGCCCCGTCAGTCCAGAATTTACCCCCACGCAGTCCAAAGATGTGGCCTGGTCCAGTTTGACCTTCAATGTTGAATGTTATTTTTTGTTGCTGAGCAGACCAGACAGCTGCTTTGGAAGTGGGGGAAGTTGTTTGGGGACCATACATCTTCAAAAATAAAAATGGCGAAGTGATTGAACAAGGAAGGCAAGTACTGTACAGGGCAAGAGGTGCACGCATTTTGAAAAAGACAACTGTTCTGAGGAAAATTTGTGGTTTGGATTTCTCGTGGCAACTTTTTGTGTTTGTGTGAGTGAGACAAAAATTCAAAATCTCTACCAAAGCGGTGTGTGTCTGTACTTTACAGGTACTTCACTGTGTTCAACGGTGAGAACAAGATGGTCGTCGACGTGATGTGGCGTGATTAAGAGTGACCTTGCTGACAACATGACGAGATGCTGACCGAACTGTGACTTTTCTTTTGCTTTTGCTGGTTGTAAAATTGCGTGATGTTGGTCTGAGAAAAAATCATTGCAACGCATACCAAAAGAGTTTTTGTGCTTTCTGCAAGTTTTCCTCCCAACAAAACACTGTGATTTTCCACCAAAACTAAACAAGCACCAAATTTGCTGGTGGACCCAATCTGGTGATTGTTTCAAAGAGGGACATTCAAGAGCTGTGTCAAGTGTTGAGCTGAAGTTCTGTCACCATTGCTACCTCAAGGCAGTCACAGTTTCGTGAGGCCAGGGTGCAGGACTCACGTGTTTCGGGCACTGCGGAAACATCCCGTCTCAATCTCGATTTGATTCAAAGACGCGTAGATCTACTTTGTGCCTTTTGTGCCCCCTGTGGGATGACGTTTGTGGCAGACAAACGTTGGCTTGCTGCAAAAAAGGGCCCTGGGGTGCCTGTTTTGGCAGAAAAACATATTTCTTGAAGCGCATAGTATTTTTGGTTGGAAATGGTCACCGATTAGACGTGTGCCTGCACTGCTGAATGTTCTTGTTTCTTGAAAGAAGCAGCCAACTTTGAAACCTGTTCTTCAGCAAACAGCCTAAATCAGAACCGTAAAGATAAGTTCTTGAAGCGCTCGTTTGCAGAACCCAGCACGTGGCAGAGCCTTCGATTTCTGGTGGAAGAAGTCCCTCCACAAAATTTCCGCTTCTCCTTTCACGCGGCTGAAACAAATGCTCCAATGATCACTGAAAGAGTTCAATTGCCAATCAACCAACAAACATGATTCCATTGTGGTCAATGATCAAAGTGAAGCCTTAAAGGAAGCGTGAAGTTGCAGTTGTTCACAAATTTCGTACGGATCAACAGAAGAAAATTTCCTGTGTTACACAAGTCAAGGAGATGACATACTGTATGGGCATTTGTTTTCACTCTCCGAACCGATAAGTGGCAAATTCGTAGGCGAACCTCGTGCGTCGTACTTGCGCACTGGAGCTCCACCGAACCTGGAAGCTGGGCCATCAGAGCTGGGAGCTACAGAGGCATGAACAGGATGGAGGTCAGGGGGCTAAACCAGCGGAGGGCGCAAACTCCAGCCTCGAAGTGAAAAGGGGTTGAAGTGAAAAGGGCTGCGGTGAGGATAAAGACATTTTTCAGGGCTCAGTTATACCCCACAAATGCAGAACTCAGGTCGGGTTTCTGACAGTCACCCTGGTCTCTGCCCGTTACGTGAACCACGGTTGCACGTAAGATTATCTTTTTGTGTTGGTGGAACATATTGTCAAGCGTGGCTCAGTGTACGAGCGTATGTCCAAAGGTGTGGCCTCCTCAAATATCTGTAGTTTGTCAAACAACAGTTGTCGGTCATGTTACCTCTGTCAGGACACCCAGAGCAGGCTTAGCGAAGGGGGACACACCAACCCACCAGTGCTTTGGTTTGTTCTCGGAGATTTATCGGGTGGTAACTTCTCACAAAACAAACAAGAAACCGAAAGTCAGACGAGACAAGACTTGGTTTGAACGCACGACAGTTATTTTCATTTGATCATTCCAGTGAGAACAGCTGCACCTGCAGCCTGCACGTGCAGCAAGCCAGCCACTCTATTGTGCTCATGACCAAAAGCTCAAGACCAACGGGCTGAAAAACTTTTGTTCGGGACTCAATGTCCATTGGTTTGGGAAAACAAAGCTCTCGTGCATCTGGTACAGCTGTAACACCTTGACAATCCTGCTGCTGATGCACAATTTACGATGAAACCTTTTTATACCATAAAAGCAAATATTTCATTTTTTCCACAAACCTACTTGTTTCATTTCTCAAACTGCTACAGAACGTTCATTTAGTAGTTTGCAGAAGATCGAAAAAGATGCACGCATTTCCGATCATTGTTGTCCTCGTGGCTCTGGTTCAGGTGGCCTGTACCGAGAGTCTCCAGGACGATCCAGGTGAAGAGGTGCTGATGAAGTATGAGTAAGTCTTGAGTCAACTTTGTTGTGTGTGAATGTGAGTTTGTGTGGGTGTGCGGTGTGAGAGTAGTTGGTGATGAGATGTTGGTTGTTTTTGCTTCTGGCGTTCGACACGACAAACAGACTGCGGCGGACGTTCTCCAGGAAATCATCGGCGTTCCAACTTGGACACTTGCGACAAAGTGAGAGATGTCCAATTGAGTTCAGTCAGACACCACGTCGAACACCAGGACACTGACACCACGAAACGAGAAGAGAACAGACCAGTGTGCGTGTGTGTGTGTGTGTGTGTGTGTGTGTGTGTGTGTGTATGTATGTGTGTGTGTGTGGTGCTTTGCGTGTCACGTGTGCAGAACTCTTTTGGTGTTCAATACAGAGATGAGTTCAAGCCTGGTGGAGATGTTTCGCAGTTCTACAGCGACAAATTTGTAGGAGACTACATGGAACTGAGGGTCACCACCAAGGAAGGTGAGAATCAGTCTGTAGGTGGTTTTGACAGACCTTTCCTTCTTCATCTTTCTCGATTGGTGTCAGTTCAATTTGTTCTGATTATTAATACCACAAAATGCCTTGGCCCAAAAGCTCAAGAAACCGGGCTCCAACAAGGCGAATTGGGGTGCCGTACCAATTTTCACCTGCTTCCGTATCCTCATGAAAGAGAAGCACACGTGAATTGAGATGCAAGGCCTGGAAAAGAATGTTCTGATTCAAAAGGTGAATCTTTATCCTATAGAGTTGAGTCAAGGACGAGTTTACAGAGGCAAGGACGGCAGCGCCACAGAGGTCATATTCCCATATGGTGAGCTCAACAGCAACTTCAGATACTCGTACAGGTGCAGGGTTGTCAAATTCGCTCGTTGACTCAAGACATTCACAGTGCCTGTATCCAGCATGATGTGTCACAGAGTGACCTCCAGAATTTGATGCACCCATGCACTGTACAACAGGCAGTCCTACACGAAGATCGACTTTCCAAAAATAGTTAGCTGTCCAGTTTGAGCATTTGTTTGATCATTTCAATTGTCTTCTTCTGTTGTTGAGCAGACCAGAAAGCAGACTTGGAATCAGGCGAGGTGGTATGGGGAACTTATATCTTCAAGAATGACAATGGCGAAGTGATTGAATTGGGAAGGTAAGTACACGAAAACAGTCGGTTAGCATAATTTTGACAGAAAGACTCTCTACGTAATCTTCAGCGCACCCAAGGGCCAAAATTCATGAGGATATATTTGTTTTCGTGCAAGTGTTTTCTCCTAAAATCAGACAATCACACCAATCAGCAAAGCTGCTCGAGGAAGAGATGCTCTTGTGGTTGGAGTTTTTGAAGCAAATATTTGTGTTTGTGAAACGAAAATACTTTTGACCTGCAACAACACCTTGTGTTGTGTTTGTTTTTTGCAGGTTCTTCTCAGTCTTAAACAGTGACAACAAGATCATCGTCGACGTCATGTGGCGTGATTTCTTCTACAAAGACTAAACAAGTGCTTGACTTCAACAGTTGTTCGGTTTTTGTCGCAAATGACTCTGAACTAAGAAACTGTCAGATACAACGAATACTAGTACATATGAATCGAAAACAGCACGTGTGTTGTCTGTCCGTTTGTCTCTCAATGAAAGCACTGGTTTTCCTTCAGCAACCAAAAGAGCAACCATCAAAATTTTTCTGGGTTATGAATTCGCTCGTGGACCCAAACATGTCTGTGTCACAGAGTGACCTCCAGAATCTGACCTGAGTAGAGGTCAAGTACTCAGGAGTACACACGTGGGGTTGTCACAATTCTACCTCCAGGCTATTCCTGCAAAGTTGAGGCAACTCCAGGGTGCAGGGCTCAGGTTTCTGCGGAAACATCCCGGCTTGACCTTGATTTGAATCGTGGGTTTATGTTTTCAAGTGCCCCCTCAACCTTTCGGGAACACATAGTCAACAACAGAGCTTGCGTTGCAGAATTCGCTGTTTTGGGAGACGCAATCTGCTTTGAGTCTTTCTTGACATCACTTTACAAACTTATCAAAGAAAGAACAACAAATTGCAGGAACCAAAGTGATTTCGGACGAAGGTTCCTTCCAAATTCTTGAATGTGTTCTTCATTGCTGTTGACACACAGCCAATTGAAAGGTGTTTTTGAGAACAATGTGGAGAGAATACCGACTCAGAAACTTGAGTGCAAAAGGACAACCCGGTGTAAAATATATTTTCTGTTGGGTTCCTCCTGATGTTGCGGTGCGCTGCAAAACGATAAGAAAAATCAGTCTCATGCAAGTGTGGCTGACGTATCTGTGCTGAAAGGTATCACTTGAAATTCACGAGTACCTGTGGATACCGTCTCTAACACTCTCAAGGCGCTGAGGCTTGACGAGTCAACAGTCAGGGTTCTGTGATGACAAAGCCTCGAATGCTTCTTTTGTTCCTCGCCACAGCATGCAGCGTAGATCACCATCCAGCTGTTGCATCGATCAAACATACAGATAGATCTTGATTGTAGCGTGTCCAGCAAGATGCAGGCTTTTCCAACCCTCGTTTTTCTTCTTGCGCTTGTTTGGGTAATCGGCTCTGCTGTTCAGACTGATCCAGGAGAAGAGGTGCTGAAGAAGGGCGAGTAAGTAACAACTTTCAGTTTGTTCCTTTTGCCATGGAGCTTCAGAGAGTTGCTGGTCTCCGTTGGGATGGTGTTTCAGTCGTTTCAATCCGAACCAAAACTGGAAGAGAAACATTTCCGCACATTCTCCGTCGAAAAACCTGGACACAAATCCAGACATGGCAGTGTTGTTGAGCTGCAGATCACTGCATGTCATTGTTTCGATTCAGAACTGGTGAGTCTGACGCAGAGTCGTCCAGAGATTACAACGACACCTTTGTGGGAGACTACATGGAAGTGCAGATCACGACAAAGGAAGGTGAGAACAGACAACCAAAATGGCCAAATTTTCTTTCTCTTATCGTGACAAGGACCTGATCTTTTTGCACCTTCGACTCATGTTTATTGCTTCAGAGTTCAGACAAGGAAAATATTACCACGGCAAGGATGGCAACGCCAAACAAATCAAATTTTTAAACGGTAAGCTTTTCGGTCAACACTGAGTTCTTTCATGTTCTCATTTCTCAATTCACGAGACCCACTCAATGACAACCACCTGTGGGCATAAAATACAAACTCCCCCCAAAAAAGAATTTGCGAACAACATACGCTCCTGCATTCAGCTTCTACGAGCATGCTAACACGCCAATGCTTTTCAGTTGAATCACAGCTTCAAAATTGTTGTTGAGTAGATCGAATTGCGAAGTCAGAAGAATGGGAAGTGATTTGGGGAGACTACAACCTGCTGAACGATTCCAATGCAGTGATTGAAACTGGAGTGTGAGTAGAAACAAGGAGAGTTGCAGATACAGGTCAAAATGCAGGTATTGGCCACTCTTGGCTTCAACAATCGTCCACAGCAAATCATCGACACCCCTCTCTGACCTTCATCTGACACGTTGAAACAAACCCTTCAGTCATCCCCTTGCACTGTTTGGCGCAAACAAATCCGTCTTTTTGCTTGTTTTCTTTAAAGTGGATCTTTGGGTGCGTCACTTCAATCCGCCTTTTTTCTGTGAGCCAAGATCTGCTGGAGAAAGGACAACCAGATACTAGCAGTCCAAAATAAAGCAGAGGAAGAGATGCTTTCGTGATTTCATTGGGCCAATCTGCAGCTTGTTTACTCGTATGTACTCTTACTTGGCAGGTTCTTCACAGTGTTCAACAGTGATAACAAGATTGTTGTGGACGTGATGCGTCGTTATCCTTCGACCACTTGACGACCCTGATGATGCGAAGATCCTACTCAAGCTCTCAAATGTCTTTTTCACAGATCAACTGCGTCATGGATTTTGTTCTGAGCGTCAATAGTTTCAAAACAAAGACGACTAATAAAACAAACATTGTCAGTGTGTTCTTGCACACAACCCAAGCGTTCACAAATCAGGTGAACGTGCACCGAAGAGGATACAATACAGACATCGTGGGTGCCTAGTGTCTGCCAGGGACTCACAAGAAGAAAACACGAGAGCATTTGGGCAAAACGGTTCCCCAAAGACACATAGAATTGAATGTGACAAATAGATAGAATCTAGTCATTCTCTGTGATACGGCACAATTTTAAATGTTCTCTGTCATGTAGCCTGTGGTTCTCCACTTCGAAGTTTCGTCAGATTGAACACTGATTGTTGTTGCTCCGTGCAAACACCCATCTTTGTCTTTGGAGTTCACCTGCAAATCTGTGTGGTGAAGATGGGCCAGGATAAACATCTTTTGTTTGTCCTTCCCCACAAGTACCACTGAGACAAAAATGTGGGCAAATACTCAGCTTTTCTCTCCCTTTATTGAGTTTGGTTTTGATTTGCTTCCTGTATCCAAGGCAACACAGCTGCCAGACCACTTATGGTGAACCTGTGTCGGATCATGGTACCTGATGCAACGGTTGGTTCTGACCATGTCAAGCACAAGACCGCTTTTGCGGACCGGCAATACCACATCAAGGCACGAAAGGTGTCAGCAAAGGGCGACCGACGGGCTTGTGGTGAACAGCTCAAGAGTGAGTGACTCACTGCACAATTCCGACAAGGTTCTCACACTGCACACAAATACGAGTTTCTCTGAAACCTCATAATGTGAGCACACATATATATATACCACTTGTTTCAGGATCGCTTTGTTGTGGCATATTCCTTCCGGGGTGTGCAAAAGGATAGCACATTGTGAAGAACATTTGAAGACATGTTCTCTTCAAAACATGACAGAGCTTCAATGCAAACAGGGAGTTGTTTCAATAGAAACACACAAGCAAGTTCAAAATCCAGAAAACTAAATGAGGAGAGTCAGGGCAGTCTGGTTCTTTGCAGAGGTCATGGCTCCAGCCGATCAAGGTCTGGGATTGTGGGACCCAACCTCGGTCTAGCTTGGTAGCTCAAAAACAAGTAAATTTCGCGATTGAAACAAAGTGATCTGGGCCCCCCGGCTTGAACACACACAAAAATTTATCTGCTACATCATCTTTCTGCGCTTTGCAGTTTTACACACATTGAAATTTATGTTCCAGGATGACTTGGCCTCAAATATATACATGTGTTGTGACCCACAATTAACAAAGTACAGCTGTTGCGTGTCCAATGAACCATTCAACAGTTTGTCGTGTGTCCATGCAGGAAGATGCAGGCCTTTGCGATGTTCGTTGTTCTTGTGGCTTTGGTTCAGGCAACCTGCGCCACTGAGGATCCAGCAGAGAAGACCTTGAGAAAAGAGTAAGTGCGACATTTTGACAACTTCAGTCCGATTTGCCAGTGGTGTTTGTCTCAGGTTGACAGATGACAAGCGTTTTTGCTTGAGGCATTCACAGCAAACAAGAATGGACGAAAGTACATTTTCTCACATTCGCTATTAACTTAACACAGCCGTGTACGGAGTCAAATGAATTTCGCAGTCGAAGTGACACGAGGCCCTGTGGGAGCGCTTTTGAAAAAGTGTCCAAAAGTGGCTTGAGACGCCATGGGAGCTGAGTGTTTTCAACATTTGCCGTTATCTCGCTGCGTTTTCTTGGCCTTGTCAGCACTGGGCGGGGCCTTGCCTTTATGGCGCGACAAAGTGACACAAAACTGGATCTTGGCTGAAGCAAAGCCTCGTTTTCTGCATGCTTCAACGGTTTGATTTGACCCAGAAATGCAGCCTCCGACGCAGCTCTTTCGAAAATATTCAACGACAACTTTGTTGGAGACTACATGGAGTTGAGGGTTGCCACAAGCAAAGGTCAGCATGTTGAACTCAGCCTCAATTGTTTCATGTTGGTTTGCATTCGATTTCAAAACCCCAAAATGTTTTATCCCTTGATGCAACATTTATCGATTCAGAGGTGAGCCAAGGACGCGTTTATAAAGGCAAAGATGGCAGCGCCAAAAAAATCAAGTTTCCATACCGTAAGTTTTTTTGCCAGTGAAACAGGGTTTTCTTTATTGCTACGAGGTTTGTTCTCATGTCACAGCACAGCAGACCTACCAAGTGACAACCACCTTCAGCCAAGAATCACACAAAAATAAACTGGAACAACATTCGATGTTTGGTGATTTCTTCATGTTGACATTGATTGTAAATTTTTGTTGAATTTCAAACCGTTGTTGAGCAGATCAAATTGCAACTTTGGAAAAAGGGGAAGTGACGTGGGGACCGTACGTCCTGCTGGATGAGAAAGACAACGTTATGGAAATTGGACGGTGAGTTGTTTATGCAAGTCAAAAACAAAGGCATCAGACAGGCAGAAGAACATTCGGATGTGACGCCCACCTCTGCAATCGTAAACTTTGTTCAGCTACACCCTTGAGGTGTCTTGAGTGACAGAAGTCCTTTTCTTGACGTCCGTACCTGTCTGGTTTCCTCAAACAAGGGTCTGAACCTCAGGCTTCAAAAATGTTTTCGTGGTTTCCCCCATACATACTCGTATATACCTCTGTGTTGTCTTGTGCACTTTTCAGGTTCTTCACAATCATCAATAGCGAGAACAAGATCGTCGTCGATGTCATGTGGCGAGAACACTTTTACAACGAGTGAAGTGTTGTGATCTGACAAGCTATTCCTTCTTTATTTTCAATCTCAGATGCAAGTGTTTGTTCACGCAATATAAACCTCAAGAAGTGCAAACAAATCAACATTGTTTGAGTCAATTTGCCCTCCCTGGGCACCCAAATCCAGTGTTGCGCCACTACAACGTTCATGTTCAGGATATTGAACACCCACGAAACTTTTCCAACATTTGTTGCTTCCAATGAGATTTGATCACAACCAAAACTGCCTGTTGTTAAACGTTGCTCAAATCAAATGCCAGGTCCCTTCTACTCCACCGATGTAATTGCACAAGTTGGCTCCTGCCTGCAGGCATATGTTGCTGTTTCAAAGGGAGATTTGCAATATCGCATTACGGTTCCACGTTACGGTTCGGAGAAACGCTGTTTCGCATGTGGTTTCTTTCTGCTGACCACTTTGCACACGGGCGTTTGCTCTTTTCGCGTGCCTTTTCTTGTTTGTTGGAGATTACCCTTTTCCAGGACTCAGGCTCTGACCGCATTTTTTGTCAATGTTGTTGCTGAACAATGGCCGTAACAAAAGTCGTTTTCAAACCTAGTACAATGCTGAACCTGTTTTGTTTTCCTTGATTCAGAATGATAAGTGCGTCAGGTGGTCTCTTTCATCGGAAGCTTCATCACATTCCACGTTGGGCATGCAGAACTGATGAAAGAGTTGACTGTTTTCAAAAGGCTCAACAGACACCTGTTTCTGGTGTTTGATAAAGGCTGGATTGATTTGCAACCACTTGAACGTTGGTCAGTTTGTTTTGAAGTCCGTGCTGTATCCGCTCTCCAGAGCCTCAGCTGGTCATCCTGAGATTGCCGACTGGAGTGGGTGTGGTGTGTCGTTTCTTACGGCGGAAGCATGTTCTTTGTCGTGGTCCGTTTGCGATGCCCAACTGTCACCACCAGTTCGATTACGACGCGTCTTGGAACTGCTCATCCCTGCAAAAGTTTATGTTGGCCAAAACTTCTGCTGCCACAATCGACTGTTGAACAATATGATAATGTTGCGTTCCTTTACAATTGCATCGGCTGTATTGAATGAGTGAGTTCAGGTTGGACCCACCGTGCAGCAGTTTGAGCATGATGAAGCGGGTCACTTTGCCCCAGGCGGCCTCCGTCTCCGGTGTCCACTTCCGCCCCAGATCCTCCTCAAACGTGGCCAGGATCACGTCCTGTGAGGAACAGAACCAGGCGCTCCGCACGCACTGATACAGCAAAACTTGCAGCAACAATGTCATCTCATCGTTCGCTTTGGTTCTTCAACAATCAGGCGAATGCACGGAAAGGTTATGATCCTGTTGGCGCAAAGGACATGAAAGATTCGGACTGGTACTTGGTAAAGGAAATAATTTAAAAACTGAAAGGGCGAAACAAGCCTCGAGCCTTCACTCAGTCTCAGACACCAGCCCACCAGCCACCATGAATCGAACTCAGATCAGAAAATTTGCCTCAGAAATCCAAAGCTCAGCAACACACACACACACACACACACACACACACACACACACACACACACACACACACACACACACACACACGGCGTAACGCATAAAGCCTCACCCGGAAGAGCTGGAAGTACTTGGCATCGAACATGGCGGACTCTCCGTGAACGCGGCCCAGCTCGGTGAGCAGCGAGGCGAGGTTCTCCTCCAGCGCGCGCAGGTTGTCGACGGCCGCGCCGATCGCCTGCATGAACCTGACGGTGACCCAACAACGCCTGGATACAAAATTTTTTTGTTCTCTGCCGTTCTCCTTTCAACTTGAAAACACTGTTTGACAGGCACACGAAACGGTTGAACACAGGGCTATCAGAAGCGACTGGTGTTTTCAGTGAACAAGTGGGATGTTTTCTGGTGAGAAACGAAGTGTTCCCGCCTGGTTGTGAATAAGCGCTGGTCCCGCTGCACCTGTACCTGGACGCGTGTCCACGGAAATTGGCGTCGCTCGGCAGGTCCTCGTCGCGGGCGTCTCTGAAGGCGAAGAGGCGCTTCGCCTCTGGGTCGCGCCGGAAGATCTCGAGGAAGATGCGCACGCCGCGGCCGGTCAGGTCTCCGGAGAGCGTGCGCCACGTGCGTGTGATCAGGCGTCGCTGCAAACACCATCGCAACCCTCAGAAAATGCTATGGCGTCAAGTGTGCGCACGAACCACTTCTCTTTCCAGGCTGCAAAACGTTGTGTTCGAAACAGGAAGAGACTCGCACTCGTTCGCTCACCGCACTCACCTCGTGCTCAGTGACATTGATGTGTTCTATTTCTCGCTGGAAGCGTTCAGCATCGGGCGTGTCTTCGCCCGGCGCGCCGCCCGGGATCCCCGGGCTGTTGTCGCGAGAGAGAAGTGACATCCCCACCTGCACTAAGCCCCGCTCCACCGACCCCGCAGGCCGATATTCCAGCCTGCCAGCTCCACAGCCCATCCCGTGTGAACAAAATTGGTGAAAGTTTGTTGATTGCGAGTAAATCTTGGATCTCCGTGGTGAGTAGTTTATCCGCAAAATCAGACCATCATTGTCCTTGTTCCTGGTCGTGCATCGCGTCCCGCCTTGTCCTTGTCCTCGGAGAAAGTTGCGTCCGACAACAGGTAAACATCGCTTTCATCTCGCAAGTCAATCTTCGTGGTTTCTGACTCATTTGTCTTGACCTACATTGAATTGCTAGTTGTTCTGAGACCAGTACAACTGGTTGTCAGACACCTGTCAGCCAGGAAGGATAATGTCCCGATCGTGGTTCACCAGCACACTGCTGAAAAGATCCTGTCTGTTGGTCGGAACAACTCAGTGCTCAGCAACGCAAACATTCTCCTTCGTTTTGCTCTGCAGGCAGCTTGAAGCAACTCAGGTGACTGACTGCAGCTTGGACAGATCATGAAAGTCGTATTGGTCAGACGCCTCCTGTGGTGGAGCCACCAAAAGCACGTCAGCGCGTCCTAAATTCGAAGCTTGTTGCGGGTCCGAGCTGTGGCCAGCATCAATTCTGCAGTTTACAAAACTTGAACAGAACAAAATGGTAAAACACTGGACCGTGAACGCGACATAACAGTCAACCCGCGTCCGTGTGGTCGCCTGGCTCCGCTGCAAGCAGGAAGCTCCTGTTGCCACAAGCCATTATGCTTGGTCTGATAACGAGATTAGATGAGGAACAGAATTCCTGTCCTGGGGAGAATTAATGGATCCATCGGTAACAACCATGACACTCTCAACCAGCGGGCTGCATGAGGGCCTTTGGACAAGAGCCCGGGGTCCCACGGCAAGCCTCACCTTTGGTCTTCCGTGTCAAAGTTTACCTGTTGCTTCAGAAACGAACACCACAGACATCCCTGGACAAGTAAAACTTGTCAAAACACACAGCATATCTGGAATGTCTTTCACCTCAAGAAGATTTTGAGAGTGCAGATCCATCATGGCAGTAATGGGACAGTGCTATTTGTCGGCTTCCCTTGCGGAACATTGTTCATTTCAGCCCTCCGTATTTGTCTGAGGAGATCGAGATCTGTCCGTGTGCCAAAGTTCCGTCTTGGCTCTCCTGCGCCAAACCAGCAGTTTCTCAAAGCTGTGTCGGGGCGGAACTGAAGATGTCGTCAAATGGTCACGCACTGACCGGTTTGGAAGAGTTGATGACAATGTAAACGAAGCGTGTCCATCCCTGAAGCTCGTTGAAATTACCACCGAGGTTGCCACATGGACCAAGCCACACTCCTACAGGGAACGACCTTTGTCCAAAAATTCGGCTGAGGACTTTGTGGATGTCATGCCAACCACACCTTCTTGAATCAGAACCGAAAGCTCATTTTTGATAATTTTTGAGCAGCGATCCTTCAGAACGGGCCATCAGAAGATGCGTGTAAGCGTTGGAGGAAAGACAAACCGGGATGAGGGACATCCTGTCCTCACGATGCTCAGGTTAGGTCAAATTGAGGTTCCTGGTAGTTTCTGTCATTCAGAACAGTTGCGTGTTCTTGCACCTTGACCAGAAGCCTTCGTTCGTGACAAAGAAAGTTACCAAGAACTGTCACACATCCCAGCTGAACCGTACACGCACACATTACGATGTGTTTGACGCGAGCTGCTGCAGCTGCTGCAGATCGTGTTCCGAGTTCTTTGCCCTGGTTCAGGCCCATCGTGAGGGGCGTGGAACGAGAGGCGTTCGTTCGTGTGCATTCCCTGTACGAAGGGTTGACAAAGGAGCATTGAGTGAAGGATTGGGAAGAAGCATGATGCGATAGGGACCTGGTCCAACAAAGCTGTTGTCATGAGGAAAGGCTACGCAGCCGTCTCCTGACTACAAAGCTGTCGTTTTGGTGGCACAGTCCGGATCATCCCGTCAATCGCTGATGATTTTGTTCTTGCCAGCACCTGGACTCCACATGTGCAGTGGTGGAACGTTTTGGCAAAATCATCAGATTTAAATTGAGCTTTCTCAAACAGAAAAGGCAGTGTTTTTCACGAAGACTGCAGGGACCACAACGAAACAAACAGCTGCCCGTCGACTCCACCTGCTGCGAGAGCAAGACGCGCCTCAATTCCGTCCGCCGGAAAATTAAATGTCCCCCTCGCGCCCGCTTTGCATGATATCTCACCAGCAGACAACTTGCCACTGTTGGCCATCTACTTGCTGCCAATGCGTTCTTATCTTTACAGCGATTTGTCTGACAGAAGCTTTATGATTCCCTGTATTACCTGCACCGGCCACCCACCGAAATGCTGTTGCGGACTTATGTAGATCGTGCGGACACGAGCGGGCGTGAAGCCCGAACAATTTCTGACTGTGAAAGTTCGTCGGTTCGTGTGTCGTTGCATGAGTTGTTGCTTGAGTCGTTGCGTGAGACGTTGCAGTGCCTGGTGACGGAGTGAATGTATTCAGTGTCAACGCTCGGGTCAGTCCTGCCTGTGACAGAAATGAGGAAAGCTTTTCTGCGCCAATTGACATGTTTAGATTCCCGACGCTGAAACGCAACAGGCCAGGATTCGGTCTCGTCCGTCCAGACGTCTGGGATCTGCTGCTCAGAAGCTATTATATTGCCTCAACCAGAGAAAAGTGCTTTTGGACACATTATCAGGGAGCGTGACCTGTTCTACTGTACTTCTTCTGTCCACAGAAACAGACAAAGAGGTTCAGAAAAGTTTTTGTGACACATTAGATGCTCCAGATGTGAACTGACACCTCGTGTGCCCGTCGGTCAGTATCTTTGTCGCGCGCGATTTGGTGCTGGACAATTCGCACAAATTCACTCTCGGGTCTGCCGAAGCCGCCGTCATGGTTGCACAAGGAGACTTGTCCGTGTTGGAATCCTTGGATGAACTTCAGGACAGCAGCAAAACAGATCAACAATGCACGAAACGGAGATGAAATTCGGAAGATGTCAGTCAACGGGAACTCTCCCACCGTTCAGGCGAGGAAGACGTTTATGAAGGTAAAAAAAACTTCTCCTCAACGTTTTGTAAGTCTAACAGGTAGAAATGTCCAATTCGTGTAGTTTCTGTTGGTAGACCCCAGAGTTCTTCAAAGTAGATTGGGTAACAGGAGCCCTGGAAAAGTACGCAATAAATTGTCGTTTTTCAGCTGTTTACTGAAGGTGGGAAATTGAACGGTGGTCAGAGGTGGGAGATTCGTACTCTGACAAATGAACCTCAGTGGTCCCTGTTGGTCTCGAAAAGCACAGGCTTGAGAAGTGAAGAAAAGAACGAGTACTCTCCTCTGCACTTGACGCACCAGTCTCATTGGCGCAGCTTGCTGCAGATCGCATGCATGTTGAATGCATGAGCTCGGTTTGTTACCTGAGCCGAGAAGGGATGGACCAGAGACCTGTCAGTGAACGTGTGAGACGCCTTCCTGCGCTCCGGGTGCAAGGTGGTGAGGACATTCCTTCTGGCGTCCAAAGGAACTCACCTGTCCCCGACACCCAGCAGTCTGCCTTTCCTCCTGACACGCTCTCTTTGCTTGACCAATCTTCAACAAGTGCGTGGTTTCGCTGAAACAGGAAAAAAGACAAACACGAGGCCCATTTAATTGTAAGCGATAAGCTGGGCCCTGGACCCAGCTGTGGTCTTTTCCATACAGACAGGTGCCTGGGAACCTGGGACCCTGGCTCCGGGAAGTCTTCAGGCAAAGGCGCCTGGGAGTTTTGCCTCACCCGGCTTGAACACCGGAGTGCGAAAAAAGAAACAACCTCAGGACTGACCACCAGGACAGCAGCTGGACGTAGTCTTCGTCGTCTTCTCAAGAAATTCCCTTGTGAGAAGTTTGTGACTGATAAACACCGAGGCGGGCCAGATTACAGACGTCCTCAGCTGACTCTAAATGACTTGCTGTCAGCGGAACAGACACACACGAGACTCGTAAATTGGCATCAGGCCATCTGAACCTGAGGACGAGTAATTTTCAACGCCTGTCGTCCATAGCAAATGTCTCCGCTCAATGTGAGTTCCGTGCAGTTAGAGAAACAGATTTTTCTTGCAAGTTTACTTTGAGAGCTTGAACTGACCGCACCCAGACAAACATCTGTCGCGCCGCAAGTACGAGCGTTTCTTTTCTGAGGCTCTCTGTTTTTGGGTGGTTGTCTCGTATGGGTTCTTGGGATTCCAGGATGCCCTCATCACGTGTGTCTTGGTCTGTTTTCACTGTACCAGAAATGTGTCAAAACAGAAAAGAGTGACTTGAGTGGTCAGAACTCAGAAAACTTCTGCCAGACAAAAGAACGAGTCCAACAAAAAAGGCTGTCGCGCACCCTTCCGTTATTTCAATCGAATCGAAATCTTGTTACCTGAAGCCACGGTCTTTTTGTGGATGGGGCGAGGATCATGAATTCTCTCTGTGAAGTTCATTTTCTACCAATGAGAAATCCATCATTAGAACCCAATTTGTATGCAGGACGCCCGGCTCAACAAGAAGGTATTGTGTAGCCCACAGCGGAAACATGAATACGGCTGTCAGCCACATTAGACCCCCTCGCTTCATTTCTTTTCACCGGCTGAGTGTCTCTGGAGTAATTTGCAGTTGGGTCTCAACCAGGTTAGGGACCCTGAAAGCGAGAGGTCTTCCATGAGAAAGGTGTCATTCTCATGAGGGTGTTTTCGTGAAGGTGCCACCAAGGTGCGAGATGTGGACTTCCCCTGTGGGCGATCAGATGAGGTAGAAAATGTACGTGGTTTGTCCACAAATTTTCTGCTGCACCTTGTCACGATTCTTTCGTGTCAGTTTGAGTGTTGCATGCGAACGGATAATTCGTGGAAGAAACACGTACGCGTATGTTACGTAAGGGATCAGTCACGCAGAGCGGAGGGTGACTGGGAGATCGCGTCATGCTGTCAACATGAAAATGATCATGTTTTTTATGAGATAGTTATTGAGATGCAAAGCATCGAGATAGTTATCAAGCAAAAATATGATTATTTGAATGTTGACAAGTGATGTGATCTAGTCACCTTCTGCTCAAAGTGACTGAACCCACGTCTACCACAAGAGGAGTGATATGACTGGGAGATCATGTCATGCTGAGCTACATTGAATTTAACAGAGGTGGCCGGCTGAGCGTGGTAGACTTCGGGTGTTGTACGTCACACATCGTATGTGATGTGAGGGAAGCTCGAGTTACAATGTGGCTGACAACCTGCAGTGACTCAGAAAAGTGTTTTTGACGGTGGACAAAATGTGTCCAAGATTGAGGTCACAGAACCCAAACCTGAGCCCAAACGAGGACCTTGAACAATGTTGACAGCACAAAAACCTTGCCTACAGTGCAAAATTGGTGGAGACACCTCCGTCCGAAGTCGCGCGCTGGCTCCACACACCCTAGATGTGCTGGAGGGAGAGTTGCGAGAAAACTTTCCGTGAGTTTTCTCTCTGACCTTTGTGAGATGCCTGACAGCAACGGTCAGACTGAAAACAACGGGAGAACCCAGCGGGCCCTGTGGGACCCCACTCCCACTCCCGCCACGACAAAAAACTGCAAAATCGCGCAGCCTCAGTTTCCCCAGGATGTCCACAAGAGCGACTCTCCATGATGCAAGGATCTGTTCTGCTGGGCAATTCGGGGTGCATCACCCAGATGACAACTGTCGCTCATTGCCTTTCACTCTGCTTTATCACTGCACTCAACTGACTCAGGATTTATCTGCTCTCTTGGCAAACCTGCCCTTCAAGGGAATTTTTCGTGCATTTTTAAAGGCCAAGACGAGCCACCAAGGACCGATACAAGCAATAAGATTACCGGTCAGTGTGAAAACATCAACGAGTGTCAAGCTTCAGAGTTCAGTCAAGGTTCTGACGTGCCAAAGCGTCTGGCTGTCTCCAGGGAGAAGGGCTCAGCAAACGCGAACAGGTCCTTCATTTTGTGATCACCATTTGAAAGATTAGGGGAAGAAGAAAAATGACAATTTTTGTCTCCACATGTGTTCTTGAATGTCAGATCAGGAGAACACTCCCACCATGTAAGAGTGTTCTGTTTGCCGATGGTTGTTTCATTTCCTTAATGCGCCTTCAAGACTGTCCTGGTTCTGTGCATTTTCGTGCTGTATGACCCCCCCCCTTCCCCTCCCATCACTTGATTGAACAAGTCCTCCACCGTGCAAGAAATTTCGCGTGCCGTCCAAAAGGTCAGGACATTTCTTGTCAAGTCCGTCAAAATTCAAAGGCTCAGGGCTGGAACGTCGTCAGCTTTGCACTTGTACCTGGACGTGATTTCATGACACAAAATTACTTCTGTGTTCTCTGTCCTGTTGGTTTGCCCATTTTCGCATGTTTCATTTGCTTTGCTTTGTATTGTGAGGGACAAGCATCGGTGTCAGTCGAACAACTTCCTTGGCGATAAAACTGACATGTTGGGAATTTGTCACAGATAATGTTGTTTTGCTCGCATGACTTCCTCATTTACACACACTTGTACTGATTCCGGATCCGGATCTATATCTTTCTCTTTTCCTGAGCGTGGATGTACATGTGGTGGTGCAAAAGGAAGACGCAGGTGTCAGGCCGGCGACACCCGCAGTGAGGTCGCAGTGACTGGTCATCTCCATACACTTGCTTCAGACCTTCACAATCTCCGTGCACGCGAGACCATTTTTCCCTCGCGCAAGTTGTGTTCCTGAGCATGCATACGTGTAAGTGTGGGAAACATTGCACCTCCAGAACAAAACAGGAGCGGATGGTGTATGAAAAAAAGCCCGGCCCTCTTTGGCAGATTTAAATTTTGGAATCTGAGCTTCGGCTCTTGTTCTTGGGCTCTCCCAATCGCTCACATTCACGTTGTTTTGTCTCCCAACAACTCAGAATTGGTTGTTTCGGGGAAAATTTTGGAAATGTGATCCGTAAATTGACAGAAATGTGCTAATTGGGTGCGACGCTTGAGCCATTTACCGCAAACTGACAGAGTTGGGTTTCCGTCCTGATGAACGTGATCCTGCTTCCTTCCGAAACGCAAATTGGAACAATCAAGTCGTTGGCCAATGCCAATTAAAACACAAAACGTTGAGCTGCTTATCCTGTTTCTTTCCCAGACAAGTCGGAACAAAAAAGGTTATCATGTCAGTTTGTGGAAAGGCAACTTGGGAAAGTAGCGGTGAACAAATGACCAAATTGAGTTCATTTTCATTCGAAATCTGACTGTCGTTGAGTCTTCAAAAATCACTCGTGCACACAACCAGACAAAAACTAATGCGTTGTTTTTTTTTTCGCAAAGGACCTGTTTCCTTTCTCAGATGCTGCACAATGTGCTTTCATCACAATCACAGGCCTACTGTGTGTTTCACATTAATGCACGATCTTCGCGACACTGCGCACAGGAAATTGGTTCGAGAAGGGATTGGTGTACCACGCTCGCAGTTCTATCGCCGGGGTCTTGGTTCTTCTGTCCAAGTTTATCCAGGTATTAACAACACGTACACCACACACTTTGCTGAACAAATTTCTATCAAATCGAGGCTTGTTTCGCTGGGATCGGTGTTGGGCGCAGTTTCCCTGCACCTGGTTTCTCTCCCAATCTTCATTGTGTTGAGTTGTCAGCAAAAATGCTGTGTTGCGAATTGCTGGCAAGCGATGTCCCATTTTTTTGCCCATGTGCACTCGCACAGAAGAACATTACCGTGCAGCTTGCACTCTTCCTAGGCCCTGCATGGTGGATCCACGTACAAGTACACTTCTGACTGTCGGAGTCTGGATTTTCAATCACACTGAAACACGCATTGGGAATACTGATTCCTCTGTCCTTGTTGCTCAGGAAGTGCACAAAATAAAATGACAGCCACCGAAATGAAAGCAAAAGACAAAATTTGATACCCAAGGTGGCAGTGCGTCAGGCAGGATGTCACACATCCGAAACGGGACGCCGATTGGAGGGCAAAACCCAAGGTGTTGACTCCTGGGCGCGATGTTGGGCGGGCGGGGGGGGGGACAACAACAGTCACAATCATCAGCAGAAAAGTTTGACTTCAACGCATCACGCTGAACTTGTGCTTGTCACCCTGTTTTTCCTTGTTTCTAATTCGCAGCAAGAAGTCGGTCTTGAACGTCAAATTGTTGCACACCAGAGGTGTTGTGCCAAATTTGGGAGTGGACGTGTGGTCGCTCCGCCCCTGGTCTGGCCTCGGATTCAGATTCGCACTGCAAAAGCCACCATTGTCAGAAGAAAACACTTTCTTGCTCCGAACTGGCGTTATCTGTGACTCGGCCTGTTATCAGACGTGAGCAATCACAACAGCCTTGACAGCTGATTTCCTGAAGTCCGCGTTGACGTCTGGTACTCCAGGAAATGCGCTCAGAATCGTGTCGCAGAAACTGAGCGCAATGGGAACGCTCAGAAACCAAAGAACAACTTGTAGTAAACACTGTTGTCTCTGTTACGTAGACCGTCTCAAAATAGACCGATCGAAGGACCGTAATATGTGCTCACAAGTACAATTGTTTGTGTACTCACAAGAACATCACAAGTACATCTTGCCCTGCCCAGCA
>JAAUXT010016508.1_pt1 | contig 27121 bp, 29 predicted proteins | sample 7278171 | NCBI WGS metagenome assembly JAAUXT01 (sample SAMN14350112, study PRJNA611818) | marine sediment metagenome | isolation source: surface marine sediment (1.8m) | place: French Polynesia: Moorea | collected 2018-08
GTTGCAGGGTAAGTACTCCCTTTGGCAAAGGAAAACCAAATGCAAGACCGCTGCAACAGTTTCAGCTTCATGTCTCCTCACAAGTGAAACAAGTGACGACTGCATTGGATCACTCGCAGAATCGGTCGTCACTGCCACTTTGACTACAGTTCCACATTTGTGCACTCGGGTCAGCTCAAACATGACGGACAGGACTTTGGAATATTACCTCGTAAATGTGACAGAGAAAAACAATCTTGTGACCCCAGGCTTTGTCAATCCTGCAAGGTCAGGATCAATAACAAGGGGCACAAACGAACGACGGATTCTGGTCAACAAAAAAAACAACTTTCAATGAATCCTGGTCTTTCGATGATCGTGGTGCGTTCTGATATTATCTTCAGTTCAGGCAAAACCTGATCGGCGTCCATTTGTGTGGTCACGTTACATTCGCAAGGACCGGGAGACCCAGAAGAGGCCTGTCTGGAGGTGTGTGTGTGTTTGAAGATATCAGTCACCTCACACCCCGTGCAAGATACTTGAGAAGTTGAACTGGATTCTGTTTCAATTGTTTCAGTGGAGACACCAGAAAAGTTTGCCACGCAATTTTTATTTGCGTGGTTTCGCATTCCACGCGCTTTGTGCTGTGTGTCTGTATACCACTACCATAAGGGGGCAGGGTGAGACCCTAATTGTTGCCACTGCTGGACTCCCCACTGATGAGGTGGTGCGAGGAACAGGTCAAGCCCCATAATGAGACCTTGCCACTACTACTGCCTCATCCAATTGGGGTTTAAGCAGTAGCAGCAACTCAGGGCCACAGGGTGAGATCTCAGTTATTGCTTCTGACAGACCCCTCCCAACCCCAACCCACCAAAGGTGAGGCAGTAGCAAGGGTTGGGTCTCATCCTGGAGCCCAAGTTGATGCTGCTGCTATCCCCATGTGAGGTAATAGGAACAACTCAGGTGTCACTCTGGGAGCTGTGCTGTCTGCACAATGGTCTTGTGTGGAACCGCGCGCTTTCTGGGTAGAGCCTTCTTGTTCAAAGAAACTGTTGGGTATCCTCGCCCTCCCATTTTCACGTGAACTCCATCGACAGTCAGGGAAACAGCGCGCCAAACCACGACCTGTGTCCAAAGCACAGTACGTATGGTCGTGGAAATGGCGTGTCCCAAAACTTTCCATTTGTTTTCGGTTACGCCGGTCACAAACGACACGTTCGCTGAGAGACAGAGAGAGCAGACAGAGAGAGAGAACAACCAGCTTTCACACTACCTTCAGAGAGAGAGAGAGAGAGAGAGAGAGAGAGAGAGAAAGGGAAGAGAGAACGAGAGAACAACTCGGTTTCAAAAGGAATGTGCTCCCTTTCCCACCACCGAGTATGGGATCGCCCTTTCCTGTTGGATACTCGTATCTGGGCTTTTCATTGACAAACACTAGGTTTCTCCTTTTTCCGTCGGGGTGGATTCCTTCTTGTGAGATATGTGTGCATTGAGACCCCAAACACCTGCTGAAAGATACATTGGAGGTCACAAACGATGACCTGTCCACCAGAAAGTTCACATACTCGTATCTCGAAACAATAAGATCACCTTGGCTTTTTTATTTATTTGCACTCGATAACAAAACCCTTTTCTTGGAATACGAATACGTCGCGATTGACTTTTGTTGCAAGCGATTACAAATTGATCCGAGAACTCCGGAGTGTAAATCTGTGCGCGGCCCTAGTTTCACACGCAATTCAAGATGCACCGAATTACACCAGAAGTTTGCGCAATACCTCGGCTGCGACCACATCGTGCAAGTTGCGAAAATGATGACATTTGAATGGGTATTGAAGCGAACAGCCAACGCCCATGATCGCCCCGTCCCCAATGCTACAGAATTCAATGCTGCTGGCAGCCAGTGAAACGTTTGCGGTTTGTTCCGTTCACAAAAAATCGAAATATATAGAACACGGAAATGTCATTGCTAGAATTTGGATTTCAGAAACCAACCAAGACTTCCAAAATGATTAGCACCTGCAGTTCGGATCAAAAGACAATTCTTGAGGTTTCCCGCTTTACTTGTCCTTTGTTGATGCAGCTTTCCAAAATATATTTCTGCCATGCAGTTTTTCTTTGTGGAGTGCAACATTTGTTGTTCGTGCTTCCACAAGAAATCATGTTTCGAAACTTCGACACAATTCCTTTCCAACTGATACGAGTACAGACCATCAATTAGTCCACTTCATGCCGAAACCACACCGTTCGTGGGAAACTTGCACACTTGCCATGTTTACACGCACGGATTTGCCAATTTCTGTACTTGGTTCCTTGTCATGTACAACTCGTGTTCAGATTTTTCTGGGTGCTTGCCTCCACCTTGATCTTATTGCGTCTGAACACATTGAGATTGAGGGGCGAGAACCCTTCTGGCCTCATCTTCTTTATGGAAAGGACAAAGTCCGAAACACAAACGAGCCCGCGAAATGAACTTTTTCCGTCCAATTTCCATCCCTTGAACATCCTGTTCGAAGCGAGTATCACTCGAGTCTACATCAGGCCGGGTGCTCCCGTCGTCCCGACTGACACGTTCAAACTGTTTTGGCCACATTTTCGTGACTCTTTTTGCTGACTGGACAACTGTGGTCTGTGGTCTGAACCACTTCGCAAGATCTAAGAGCTGTCCTTTCTTGCTTGAGACAAAGTCATTCGTGGGATGAGAAAATTTCTGAACTCACTTTGTTTCGTTGTGGGGTTCTGTGTTTCAGCCCCGGAACTCCTCCTGGATGGCTCAACAACAATATCCTGGACACTAGGGATCACACGTCTCTTGACCAACCACACGAACAAACATAAATTGACTGATTTTGGTTTCAAACATTTACCACTCTTGTTTTTTTCTGCAGGAGACAGAGCGGCTGAAGAATGGCGTCGTTGCTGGGCGGCTGGGCGGGATGGGTGGCACTGCTGCTGGCGGCTGTGTCGTCCGTTCGACCACAGACTGTCGGTGCGTGGTCGAGTCTCAGCAGAGAAGATACTTTTTCAACACGAACAAAACAAAAACACAAAATCGCCGAACGCTTTGAACCGAACCCTTCAGGATTTGCCTTTTTTTCAGACACCTCACCACCCGTGATGCCGCCCCTGAACTGCTCGTACGAGTGTGCGGATGACCAGGAGTGCAAACTGGTGAAGTACACGGTGTACTGCTTCTGTGCGCCGGAGCCGGACGGGCCGTGCGGCCCCTGCCCTCCCGGAGGGGTCGAGGGGCGCTGCCTACCCAGAGGACCCGTCCCCCCTGAAGGTCAGTTCACACAACTCGTGAACTCCAGCTGAGACCAGTGAACAAAAGTTTTGTCATTTTTTAGGTAGTTGTTGCAGTGAAACTTGATGACAAAGGTTCAAAATTCGGGGAGCACAATCAAAGAGCAAAGAAAACTCCGAGTCCAAGAGACACCCCAGGGACTATGACTGCGTGTTCTCTGCAGAATGTCCTCGGTCGTCGTGCGACGTCGAGTGCACGAGATACGGCGGACAACTGTTCAACGATCGGGGCTGCAACTTGTGCCAGTGCTTCCCTCCACCCCACCAAGGCAAAGAAATGTTATCAATCAACAATTCTGTGTTTCAAAATATTGTTTCTGTGACGAGTGGCTGGTCAAAGGAAAAGTTGCAAATACAATTTCACCCACTGACTGCAGGTAACCCCGGCCAGTGCCCCGAACCAGATCTCATCACACCGGACCCGTTCGCCGACAACCTGTGTTGGAACGACGACAACTGCGACCGCACTCAGAAGTGCTGCCCCACATCAGACGGAGGCCGGCAGTGCATGCCTGCCGAATTTGATCTGGACAGTACGTGTTTTTATCTTTTGGTGACAAAAAACAACAATAGATTTGGGATGTTTTGTTGTTCCATCAAAAGGGTCTTTCTTCACTTCACTCTGCTTTGCTTTCAGTTTGCAGAGAAACTGTGGACATGTGCATGGCACTCGCACCTTCACGAGGGTTTCCGTTTTCAAACGATTTTCCCGATCCGATGGATCCAGCGGATTATGAATACCCGACGACTGTTCCGGGAAGAGACAAACGCCAAGGTTTGGGATGTCATCTTGATGATGCTCTGGTGTTTGTCTGTTGGTGTGATCACCCGTATTCGTCGCACAAGGTAAAAACTTCTGTTGCAATTGTTCACGCCATTTGCTGAGTCTGGTTTGTCGCACTTTCCAGCGTGCCCAGTTTGTGCCAACTTTTGTCCAAATGGTCGGCGGCGGGACCCAACAACTGGATGCGAAACATGCGCCTGCATTCCCAACCCAGGTGAAACACGATCACTGTGATGTTGCCTCGTTTACGTTGGTTAAGTTGTTCTCTGGTCTGAATCGAAGAGCATTCATCGCTTGTTTATCACTGCGAGTAAAACCCCAGTGCGCTTGTGCTTTGCCACCAGGTGGAAGGTCCACTGGGCCCGAGTACTTGACATGGAAAATGCAATTGTGATCTGGAAGAGATCTACCCATCAGCATTTTTTACACTTTTCCAGGATGTTCTGACGTTATGTGCGCGTTGTACTGTGAGTTTGGTTTCCGAGTGGACCCGAACACAGGCTGCGAGGTGTGCGACTGCAACCCAGAACCTACAGGTAACTGCGAGGGGACGTGCTTTCCATATTGTTTGTCTGCCTGATCTGGGACAAAATAGTCGGGCTCCATTGAATCCTTACTGGAATCAGACTGTAGAAGAGGTTGAATGTGTTAACTTTGATGAATGATTGGAATACTCACTCCCTTCTCTGCAAAGTTAAAACAAGGATATTCCAACGCAACGGAACTTTACAACATGTTTTCTTTCCTTCAGCATGCCCCGCAATTGAGTGCCTTGACGATTGTCCACACGGCTTCCGGGTGGATCCCAGAACAGGATGCCACACTTGCATCTGCCGTCCAGGACCAGGTGTGTTCACGTTGTTACCAGAGTTCTTGTTTGTACACAGTTTCAACCTGGTTTTCTGCCGCTTGACCTCGAAGTGCCGATTGTTTGCGAAATGTGTTCATACCGTGTTTTTGGGTATCATTATGCCGATTTACTCTGAAAACATCTTCATCCCCCGTCTCTTTCACAGGACCTCTCGGTAAAGTGGAGACGTTTTGCAGGTATCAGTCTGTGCAAAAACATCCCGTTCCTTCCTCAAAAGCAAACTCACAATTTGTCGTCTCCACAATACGTGGGCAGGTTTGTTCGGACACCTGTGCCCTTTGTGCGTTGCAGAGCGGTGAGACAAGCGGGTCGCTGCGTCAGGTTCGGCCGCTCGACCACCTGTCCTCGGCAGTTCGGGACGAGACTGGACGCTTTCCAACGGCTGTGCGAAGAAGGCAAGGAGAACACAAATAGCCTCAGAACTTGCAACAGCAAACCTGACATCCGATTTTAAATTCACAGAACAGAAATAAAATGTCACTTTGATTTGCCTCTCAAAGGGCACATGTGCACCCTGTTGGCGTGGATGGAATGCTTTGCTGACGTGAACCAAACGACGATGTGGGGGCTGCTGACTGAAGGCGTTGACCCCAACATGCAGGAAGAAGTTTGCAGGTAAAAAGAAAGTTCTGCAAACCCACGGACAGAATCCTTGTAGATCTCTGAGGCCAAACGACAACTTTTGCTTCTTTCTGCGACCGTGCTTGGCAAGTCACAAACGTTCTTGTTTTCACAGGACACCCGCTGAGTTGGAAGTCGTGGCGCTGTGCACCCAGAACGTCACCCACCACTGCTCATTCATGGCGGAGGAAATGATGGAGAGAGAAGAGCAGAACGGAGGTGCTGGAATGAGACAAAGTAAAAATTCTACAAAAGTACTGAACATGACATGGACAGCGGTAGATTTCCGTAGTTTTCACTGTGTACCACAGAGTTAGATTTGTTGACAACCAACAAGAGTTCAGAAAGTGTTTTCACACTGCCAAGCATCGCACGTGCGTCCAGGTAACGCGACACAACATTACATGTCTGCACGATTTGTCATCGCAGCTATGGCTCCGGGGGCTGATTTTCCCGACCCCAGTCGAGGCGATCGAGGCGGGCGGGACGGTCCGGGTGGGGGAGGTGGTCGGGGCCGGCGCGGCCCCCGTCTCAGAGCGCAGGATATTGGCTGTCAGGCATATGAGGCGTTGTTCAGAGTCGACGTGATGCTGTGTCCACGGGACAACAACCGGACGCTCCGTCACGAAGTCATAGGTGAGTGTCGAGGCCGCAAAGAATTGAAGTTAACAACGGGAAACATGAAACAGTCCTCAGCACCAACAAGGCGTTTTCCACGGCTTATCACTGGTGTTTTTCAGACTCATCCACGTGCGACATCGTCACCCATTGCGAGGGTCGAAGGGCGTTGCAGGACGCCTTATCAGCCGCGTACATGCGGGGCGAGAGGACAGATATCCCGTGAGTACGAGAATTTTGGAACCAGCAAGAGTAACACAACCTTCCAACAAGACAGCTGAGCATTTGTACAAATTTATTTTCAAATTCTGCAGAGAGCTTCCCGCTGCGTTGGAGTTCTACAACCTCACGATTCAAAACTGCGTGCAGGACACGGAACAGAGAGAATTCGTCCAGCTTCTGCACAATGTCTGGGCCTTAGTAGTTGAAGAAATCATCAGAGATCTTCTGAGTGAGACAAAAACTAAACACTCTGCCGTTTGAGAAAATACAAGAAGAAAATTGGCAAGATCTCATCACACTAACACCAAAATGCAAATCTCTCTGCCATTTTAGATCAGAGACGTGGATCTTGCCCCATGGGACCCTTCACGCTTCCCCTCGGGCAAATGTGTGAGACTGACTTCGACTGTCCCATGCCCAACAAGTGTTGTGGAAGCGCGGTGGGTAATCGTAGAACTGCGCATCAAATCGTGTGTTCAGTTTGCTTTGAGTGCATGACCAGCACTGTGATGGCTTCCAGGAGCAAGGGCGAGTCTGTCAGCATCCGGGCCCGGACCGTGAGGTGGATCTGTTCGAACTGGCTCACTTGCCTTTGGCGACGCCGAAGCTTCTGATCGAGATGGGAGCAGGGCAGGATCAAACTCCAACAGATCCAACAATGACAACAGCCTTCAGATGCAAGTAAGATTTGATTTGAGGCTGTCCCCTGTTGATCTGATGGTGTAAATAATCTTGTGCTGAATCGTTTCCAAGAGTCAAAAGCCCTTTTATTCATCACAGCAAACTGCGTATGAACGACTACCGCATCAGAACCTTGGGACTGAGGCCAGAGCTAGAAGCCCAAGTGTTGCTCTTGTACGAGGCCGTCTGGCTGTCTCTGGAGTGCGATGACCTGCCGTGCCGACCCTGGGAGGCTGACTGGCAGATTGCCCGACTCGAGGTGTTGGTTGCTCAATTGCACGTGGCCGAACAAGCACCGTGAGTGTTCCGAATATTTCCTTTCCTTGTGTGCTCAACAGGTTGTGTGTGCCAGAAAAATGCAGGTTCAGGTTCATACATTCGACAAGTACACGGGTATTTTTCGACTGTTTGCCATTTGCAGACCGCCGATCCCTCTCGAGGGGTACGAGTGTGTCAGCTGGGTACCAGCGGACGGTAAGACGCGTCACAAGTTTGGAAAGAGCATTTTTGGACAGCAACTTGCAGGTGAAGAAGGTTGCTCAAACAGTTGCACTTCCAGGAGGTGGTGACCGCCCCGCCCCACTCCCAGGTGACGACACCGTGGAGCCGTCTGGAACCAACATGATGCCTCCGGGGACAGGAACTCCTGCAGGAGGCTCTGACGGACCGCGTGAGTCTGCCACAGAACCACGGACGAAACCATGTCTTTCGAGGGACAGACAACCTTGTTGGAAGAAACGTTTGAGATGAGTTGTATTTTTTCAGCTATGATGTGCGTGTGTTGGGCTCCAAGAGAGATGCCTTGGGACGGGAGTCCGGGAGACCCTCGAGACGGAGGCGGAATGGGGAACATGGGCGGAACGGCGGCCGGAGGTGACTCGGACGGACAAGACTCAAGCGATGACGATGACGGAGGCAGAGGTTACGGATCACAAGGGGGGATGGGTGGAAGCAGACGAAGGCAGCCGAATCTGAGAGGTGTGCCCAGGTGCAGAGGACGCAGAGGTACGACACAAAATTCCCCTTGTGAACGCAAGACTGCATTGTGTTGTGGAAGCTCTCGCTGACAGTTCAATCATGACAACTTTGTTAACTTGCCTCAAAGTCATGTCTCATTCTTGGCTGCAGCACGAAGACAAGGAGATGGTGGTGGTGGTGGTGGCGGCGGTTACCCTGATCCAAGTGGTAGTTGGAGCAGCCCTTCAGTTTGGGGCTCAGGCAGCGGAACCTGGAGCAGCGGGGGCGGCAGCAGCTGGAGCAGTTGGGCTCCGAGCAGCGGGGGCGGCAGCAGCTGGAGCAGTTGGGCTCCGAGCAGCGGGGGCGGCAGCAGCTGGAGCAGTTGGGCTCCGAGCAACGGGGGCGGCAGCAGCTGGAGCAGTTGGGCTCCGAGCAACGGGGGCGGCAGCAGCTGGAGCAGTTGGGCTCCGAGCAGCGGGGGCGGCAGCAGCTGGAGCAGTTGGGCTCCGAGCGGAGGCGTGAACCCAACCCCGACAGACGAAGGTCCCTACCCGTCTGGCTTCCCCGGCGGCAGAGGGCCAGGGCGTGAGGACGATTCAGGTAGAAATCAATCCCACATTTTTGGATTTTCACACGAAGAACAATGTCGCCCTCCCAGACAACAAAGTAGGACTTTTTTCAGTGGAAGGCGGTGACCTGTCGCATGTACTGTGGATCTTGGAGAACACTCGCAATCCGCTATTCTGCCACGACGACCCGAGGCTGGCGATGCGGCTACCGGAGAGCCAGCGACGGTTCTGTGCAACCAGGAGAATCCGACAGCAGCTCTGCAGGTACATGTGGCACAGAATGTTTTGCTGAACGCGGTGTTACTTCTTCGTGTCGAATTTGTATTGTTGCAACAACTGCACTCGCAACAATTTTCATCACATTTTGGTGAAGTGGAAGCACCATTTTTGTTGACCATGCTGGATGGCCAAAACAGCTGATCTCAGCACATGGTTTCTCAGCACACAACTTTGTTCCAGCTTGAGACAGACGGCAGATATAACGGACGCACTGGACTCTGTGAGGCCGGTGGGCTGCCAAACAAACGCCGAGCTCGTGGAGGAGTTCAACCAGCGCTTTGATACCATCACCAACATAACTGACAGAATCTGCGAAGGTGAATATAATCGTCCCTGGATTCACTATAGTGATTGTTGGGACAAATAGCAGTGGGGCGAGTGGCTCCAGATCGGTCTTGCGTTATTCCTTTCATGAGTCTGGACACGTATTCAAATCTGTCAAAAATGGAAACAAATGTGATTCCAAGTTTGTGACGGTACGGTGGTACAAAGCCTTTTTGTCTGTTAGCGCACTCTTTTCTGACATTCACAACTCAAAAGAATGTAACCGTTCAGGTTTGGCACCTCTTGTGAACATTTCCGGGAGGGATAGAGATGGCCTTTTTGTCTGACCGTGACACATGCTTGTTGGCAACAATTTCACTCTGCGAACTTCAGAGTTCACGGAGGAGTGTCTTCTCGATGCCACTGGGCTGGATACCTGTGTCTCCAGCTCCCTGAATCATGTCATGGCATCAATCGCTCGACCCCAAGGGTGGCAGATGTCCACGTGTCGGTAAGTGCGACAAATGTCGATTTCTATGCGCTTTGCTCGAGTAGCAAGAACGCAAACAACCAAATTTATTGATGTCATTTTGCTTTCATGTGAAAGGAAAAGAGAAATGTTGAAATCTGTTGTAATTTCTTCGTGACATTGTCTTTTTGTGAAGGAGCCTGATGGACGACTTGAGGTGTTTGGCAGATTCCCTGTCCTCCTGCGGCCCGAACTGCCCGGTCGCCCGGATCCTCATGGCGCTGCTGCACCCCGCATTGGAGGGGTGCTCGGAACACGTCCTGCACGAGGCCTCAATGGGAGCAATGGGTCAGATTTGTTCTTATTCGCTCAACAACATTGGTTCAAAATGTTGTTCTGAGGGTTATAGAACGCCATCGAAACAAACACTACCGACTTACGGCCACAGTTGACAGCAAGACACACCGCATGACCAAAAACAACGCTCTTCCGCTGATGTCATTCTTCATAAATTGTTCAAACTCTCAAAATTGTCCCCACACGAGAAGACAAAAACAGTGAGGTTTTCTTTTTCAAATCAGAACCAAGGTGTCCGGAGCCGGAGCCTGACAGTGCCGGTATCTGCATACATGAATGCGACCCCGGCTCTTGTCCGGAAGGAATGATGTGCTGCAGCAACGGGTGTGGCAACGTGTGCATGGTGGCCGTCTATCCAATGGGTAATTTCACTTTGAAAATCAATTTTATCTTCTGAAATGGCACAAGAAAATGGAACATGGAAGGGTTTCTGTGGAGGAGTGCTGCGTGTAACATTTTGTGTTCATGCGTATTTTGTCGCAGGAAATGAACCCACTGACCCAGACGGAGGACCAACCACTGACACCAGGAGAAAAAGGCAGACCGTCGGTGAGGCGCTTGTGGAACTCTGCTTGAATTTAACAGAAATACGCTTTGTGGCTCAAAGCAGTCGGACTCGATGAAACGCACAACAAAGTCAAGTCATCTGTCTTCAATACTCCAAGTACAACACTGTTTCTTCAGACCCGATGGAGCCGCAGACGAACATGAACCAGCCGCCGGGCTGTCGCGTCGCGGACCTGACGAGGTGTCTCGGCGACATCGTCGACTTCGGCTTCAACACGTGCAGGGACTCTGCCGCCGATCCCGGATTCTGCAAGTAGGTGAAGCCCGAGTCTGAGTCAGGAAGACGCAGTCGAATAAATATTGAATTCCTCTCTCGTTTTTAGCAGCGAATCAAATGCGTTTGAGATTTCCAGCCCAACGCAGGGTTTTGTCGGTGTTGTGTTCGCATCAAACTTGGTCTGCCTGTGTGAAAACAAAAACAAATGATGGGTTCTCCTTCTGGAAAATTGGAAAGCAACAAGCAGACCTTGTGCAGCAAGCAGTTGTTTTGAAACATCTTTCAGCAACAACGCGAACCTGACTGAGTGTCTGCTGCTCGCTGGTTTCGACAGCTGCACGCAGGACTTCCGGGGAAACCTGACCGCAACCGTCTCTCGTCTCCATCGAGTGCGCCAAGAGGCACGTGCTGAATCCTTTCGGAAGCACTCAACCAACTTTTACCGTATTCACCCTTCTTCTCGTGCGCGCATAAGGTTCCCATGCAACGTGTCGCACCTTTCATTTTTTCATTCCATTGTTCAGATCTGTGGTGGATGCAACACAGGCTTCTGCTTCGACCGTTTGGAGGCGATCGCCAGCGCAGTGGAGATGATGGGAATGATGATGGGAGACGGAAGCATTGTCGATCCGAACGATCCGACGACTGGCACTGGTGACCCCAACATGCCGATGCCGGTGGACATGAACATGAGATGGACCAGCGGCTTCCACGTGCCGATGGCGATGTTTGACCCTGACAGAAGGGAATGGACTATCGATTTGTCAGGGCGACGCAGGGATCGTCGGAGGGAAGGTCAGATGCGAGGAAGAGGCGGAGATGGCTCTGATGGACAGCGTCCTGGAGAGGGACGCGGCATGTACCGCGGTGAAGGAGGCTATGATGAGGGAGACCGCAGACCGAACGGTGGTGCAGACATGTACCCAGGCGGTGACAGGCCAGGGGGTGATCATGAACCAGGCAGTTATGGTCCAGATGCAGGGTATGACGATTGGTCCGACGGGCCAGAGGGTGGAGAAGATGAACGAGACCGACGAGAAGCACTGCGTGAATGGCTGCAAATGCATTATTCAAGACAAGGCAGATCACTGATGCACTCGTCTGTCAGCCGTTTCCTTCCGGAACTCTGGAGCAACATGCACATTGCAGGAGGCCCACCCCGACACATGGTGAACGAGTGTCCATTGATGAATGAGCTTGACCGGTTCTGGCGCAGCGTGACCAGACTGCCGGGACCACCGCGACCACGAAGAGGATTGCCAAGGCCAGGTCGTCCGATACCAGACGGCCCGAGGAGGCGAAGTGGTGCAGCCCCAGGAAGAGACGGAAGTGAGCCTGAACCCGGAGACTATTCAGAAGGCGTGGGACGTGGATGGAACAGAAGCTCGAGTATGTCATTCCCTGGCATAGGCGAGTACATCGAACCCTGGAACAACATCATTGCCGCGCTGATCTGCCCACAGATGTTCCCACCGTTTCCGATACCCTACCCATTGTATGGCGGACCCGCAGACCCCAGAGGCGGGCCTGACGGTGCGGGTGGAGGTCGCGACTCGCGTCCGGATGATCGTAGCGCTGGATTCGATGAGCCAATGTTTGGCGGTACTTTTGGTCAGTCATTCCCGCCACGTCCAGTAAACCCTGCTGAAGTGAGATGCCACCAGCCTCAATGGTTTGAAATCACGCGACCAATACCGTTCCAGTATCCACCAGTAACTGAGGAGGTGTGTGTGCCGTTGAGAGTAGTCGAGGTCCGGCCACCAGTGATAGGCCCTCCTCTGCCGCCCTATTGGCCCCGCACTGACAATCCGCCTTGCAACTCATCGGTTCTGGTGTTCTCGCTGCCCGACGGTGGCAGATGGATGAAAGTGCAACATTCACGGTACAAGTACCCACCTTACATTGAGGTGCCCCCTGTTGCGGTGCCGGACTCCGCCGCTGGAGGGTCAGATGGAGAAAGAGAGGATGACAACTACGGACCAGATGGGACCACAACCGTGACAAACGACGACCCGCCCTACCCGTACGGACCGCAGCCCCGACGTCCTCCGTTCCCTCCAAGACCCCCACCACCCAAGGAGAACCAGTGCGTCATCACCATCCGCATGGAAGACATCTGTCGGTCAGTGCCACTCCCATTTCTGTTTGTGTGTCACAACTTTGAGGAAAATGAATTGGTTCAACGCTTCAACGCTGTCTTCTTTTCTCCGCCAGGTACGTCCATTTCGCCACCGCCTGTGCGCGCGGACACGCGGAAGCGACATGTGAGGAGGGACAGGACCTGGATTTCATCGACGAGGCGCTGCAAGATCTCATCACCAGAATGAACCTGACGGCACACATCGACTGCAACGATCCCTGCAACATGCGACCCTGCCACAACGGCGGTCAGTGCACAACGGATGCTGAAGAACCGGACGGCTTCACCTGCGAGTGCACGGAAGAGTACACGGGAGACAGATGTCAAACAGGTGCGTGGGCGAAGAAGGTCTGTTCTTGTTTCGTGTGTTGCAAACAGCTGAAAAAAGCAGTTGTGTTTGTCTTCACTGCGCCAAGTTTTTGTTCTTTTTTCAGAAAGGTGCAACGAGAGGGAGGCTCTCCTGCCTGTTGTACGTTATGCAGCCGGTCTGATCAATCTCCAACCGCAAGAGTCAGTACTTTCAAAACAAGCACGTGCAGAAATCGTTCTCGTTCTGTCTTCAACGCCGAGTTTCAGAAGCCTCATGCAGTAAAGCCTGTTCTTGTGTTCCTGCAGCGAACTGAACGTGTTGGTGGACGATGTGGACGAGCTGACGCGCACGTGTCGCCCGAGCTCCGACCTGCTGCGTCTGCGCATCCTCCGAGCCACGATGGAGCGATGGAGGACCCCGGCGCCAGGTGCTCGCCTCACTCTGTGTGTGTGTGTGTGTGTGTGTGTGTGTGTGTGTGTGTGTGTGTGTGTGTGTGTGTGTGTGTGTGTGTATGTGTGTGTACTGAAACGGTGGTCGTATGTGAGTGTTTTGTGGGCCAACCAGAAAATATTCATGTGAGATGCACTTTCTGCTGTCCAACTTTGGGGCTCGCAGAGAATGGGAGCAAGCTGTATGAAGACCTGATTTATCTCTGTTGTTTTGTCTTGACAGGTGCACAGTGCACTTCCGCCAACCTGAATGTGTTCTCTGGGCTGGGCGAGGTTTTGCAGTCCGCACTGGAGTCCGGATTCATCGAGCATGACCGACTGTTGACGTCAGTGTTTTTGTGCAGTGTGTTGTTGTTAAGTTGAATCCTTTTTCCCACTTTGCCATCTGCAACTGGAACACCTGATTTACAATCCCTTGGTTGATTTTGAGCAGAACCTGGATGGAGGCGTGGACAGCCTACTCCACAAATCCGGTCGAGTGTCCTCAGATCACCCGACTGATCGGTATCTTCGAAATCCTCGTGCCTGTACCGCGCTGTGATGTGAATCACATCATTCAGTGAGTTCACAGAAAAAAATATCCGAAAGAAAACTCAGCGCGCATACCTGCGCTCAAAATCTTCAGAGGAGACACTGCTTCTCGCACCGCAGGCGTTTTGAAACGACTGTTCTCGGGAATCGTTTCTTGCCGTTTTACGTCGATCGTCCGGTCTGTGCGACACACGACGACATGAGCATGGAATCAACGCCCCCAACGGAGTACTACGTTGGCCCGTTGTGCGAGTAAGTTGTTTGTGAATGTATCGATGCAAACATTTTCGAAGAGGTGACAAGACCAAAAAATGACACAATGATTCCCAGGTTCCAACACAACAAAAGGTTTCAAGTGGGGTGATGCATGCAAACAAATTCCTGCAGCTTGATGTTTTTCTTCCAGACGATGGGACAGATTCGACATCACGAGATTGATTGACCAGTGTTCAGATGACCTGCAGCACGTTCTCACCAATGAAATCCCAGATGAGGTTTTTGCTCGGACAAGACTTTAAAATGTTTGTTCAGAACCGAGACAAGAGTGATTTTAGTCACTGACACTGCTTTCACATTGGTGTAGGTTTTGTCTTGGATTCCTCGAGCCACGGAGACTTGCACATCCGACGCGGTGTGTGGTCCAGAGGGAACGCCAGTCTACAGTTCGGAGAGGCGAAGATTCAGGTTCAGCTGCAACTGTCAAAACGGATACACCGGTCCACTCTGTCGGAACCGTACGTTTCAGCCGCACCTCCTACTGACAATGTTGTTCATTTTGCACTCGGGAGAAGCAAGATTTCTGAATGTTGACAATTTGCAGCGCCCACATGCAGCCGGAATCTGTACAACGAATGCGCAGAGACTGCACTAAAGACGTTCCTTGTGTCAGGGTGGTTGCAGAATGACCGATCTTGGACCCAATACACCTGCTGGTGAGAGATACCTTTCAAACTGTCGATGTCGATGCAACGACGGGGGACATGCAATGATTCTCAGGGTGTGAAGAAGATTCCATTTGAGACTTGCTCTGAGACATGTTCTGTGTTTCAGGGACGATGCCGTCTTCTGCAACAGTCGGTTTTTGATGAATTGTCGCGGAGTGGAGGATCCTCAGCTCGTCACCTTCATGTCCAGAACCTTCGCGGACATGGAGAGAGACTGCCACGGCTTCCTGAGTAGATCTAATCTTCACATGATTCCTGGCTGCGTGCCGAGTTGTGAGCATCGTTGTTCTGAAAAAGGTTTCAGACGTCATGATGACACCTTTGTCTGCAGGAAGACGACCTCCTCCTTCTCGGATGTGCCACGTCTGCACAGATGCGACTGATCCCGAGACCGAATGCCCCCAAGAACCCTGTCCAGAAGGAGAGGTAATGGATCAGTGGATGTCACGTTAATTGCGTCAATTTGGACTGCTGGACACGAAGATATGCTTCTTTTCACCACTGCTGCAGGTGTGCTTCTCAGAACCAGGGACTACTCCAGGCACCGTCACGAAAGGCTGCAGACAGGCATTGCAGTGCCCTGACATCTTCGAGAACACAGAAAGATACTGCTGCCCGTTGAGCGGATGCAACATCAAGCTTGACTGGGCTGCAAGTACGTACATACGTTTTGCAAGAAGCTTTTTCGCAAATTGTTGGTGAAAGGCAGCACTCGGCAGAAAACGGCTGGTTTCGGTAACTTTCAGGGCCCGTGGAACCTGGAGTCACTGGTCCGCAGTGCACTTTCAACGACTTCGTTCAGTGCTTCGGTGACATGCAGGACAGAATCTTCGAGGCGTTCCGGGATAAATCCTGGGAAGTTTTGAGCGAGTAAGTGGAGGCTTAGAGCTGTATTTCATTCGAATGAGACCACCCTTGGTATCGAGGCAAAGAAGTTCAATAACGCAAAAGAACATACAATGGTAGAAGGAGATAAAAGAGCCCATTGCTTCGTTTTAGGTTCATCACAGACGACGCGATCACGTGTGTCGCAGACCGACAAACCGCCTGCCCTGGTCAGGAAGAGATGTTCGGGGACCTGATCAGAGCTCTGCGCGTCATCGTCGACCCCATCAACCACCGTGGATGTCATCCGAGCAAGGCAAATATTCTTCATTTTATTTTCCACAAGAGTCTGAAACAAAATCGTCAGCAAAAGGTGTGGTGACATTCTTCACAAGTATAACAAGAAAAGAGTCTCTGTGTTTCCCTGCAGGCCTACGAGGCGTTCTTTTTCTTCACGCGAGTCATCTCGCCCTTCGCGCGCGCGTACAGCAGCACGGAGGGAGAGATCACGATGGATCCCATGCTGTTCCTGTCGCCAGAAGAACTGGAGCTGATTGCGCAGCTGCCGACCAATCCCCCAGGGGAGGAACCACCTCCTCAAATGGGTTCCACACCACCAGCGGAACAACCACCTCAAATGGGTAACTCGTGAAAAACGATAACGTCTGTCATTTGTTGAAAGCATGTGCTTTGACCCATGTCACCAGCTGCTATCAACCTCACTTTGCAGAGGAAGATCCCTCGCGAGGACTGTGTCCTTTGGTACTGGGGTCGTTCGCTGGAATTTGTATCCATCAATGTGACGACGATTCAAACTGCACGGAGGGACGGATTTGTTGTCGCAATGAGTGTGGAGGCAACACCTGCAGGATGCCTGTGGATCCCGCAGGTACACAGCAACAAGGCGTCAATAGCCAAACACGTGACCTGCGTGAAGTTCACATGGAGCGACAGTGCTTCATTTTTTCGTGGGATGAATTCAACAATTGACTCTATTTGTGCAGAAATCCAGATGCCGATGAACAACGGATTCTGTCCAATGAACACAAGGAGCTTACAACATCCCGCAAGTGGCCAAAGAGTCTGTGTTCCCGTGCCAACTCCAGGTTCGTGCGTCCAGACACTGTCTGTAAACTCGTCACTCAGCTGAAGGGCCGACCCAGGTTGCCTCAGTTCCTGGATAATTCAGAGGGTTTCTTTATTTTGTACTTTTTATGGCCAGGATGTCCCCTCGAAGGCACGGAGCCAGGGCCGGAGTCGGACATCGGCTCGTGCGGGGACATGACGGGGACGCCGAGCACGTGTCAGGGCGAGTGTCCCGGACTCGCGCGCGACGACTTCACCTGCTGCTTCAGCCAGGCTGTGCTCGAGGACAGATGCGTGGTGAGGGATCTGTCGTGTGACCTCTCACACAAGTTCCAAGAAATGAAGCACTGAATGCCTCTTTGTGTGGAGTTTGAGAAGAAGGCGACACTTTATTTCAGCCAAATCCGTGCGGTGAAAACGAATTCTGCAGGTTGAGCACTGATTGCGGAGTTGGACAGAGCCCTTGCGCCTTCTGTGATGGTGCGTTTTCAAACTTTCTGGAACTACGTTAGACCTATGAGCCCTCTGTCATTGTGATCGCGCGATGTTCACCACTTGAGGACGAATACAAAACGAACCTGTACGACTCAATTTTCCCCTGTGCAGCTGTACCCGAAGTGCCGCGTCCCAAGCCCGGCCGCTGTTTCCCGATGATGGACATGAGGGGTGACATGGGAGGGCCGCGACCAGGAGACACGTTCCAGAAGAGGAGGAAGCGGCAGGTGGACCCGCCTCCGTGCAACAGCGACAACATGTGCGCGGGCACGATGAAGTGCTGCGGGGGCGTGTGCATGGAGCCGGTGCCCGAGGGACCGTCTCTGTTCGGCGAACTGATACACAACGGTCTAATCATCTCGGGACCACTGGAGCTCCTTCGTGGTGTGTTTGAATTGGCAGAGAAGACGCACGTGGACGTCGGTCTTCCTCTGGTTCTGCAGCTCGTGCTCAGCCATTTCCCTGGTGGGTGTTTTTGCTTTGATTTTCTTGTATTCAGACCTTGTGAAGCTTTACAAGGACCGTTTTCATTTCTTCTAATCAAGATTTACGAACAGAACTATTTGCCATTTTGTCATGGTGTCTTTCCTCAGAGGATGCCATGCCGAGAGACTTCCGGATGATGCTGAACTTGCTTCTGGGATTTATCCCGAGAGAACACGCCAAGGATTTTGCGTGCATGATCTTCCCAATCTCTGAATGCCGCTACAGACGTAAGAGGAGTTCATTCACTCACTGTCACTCGCACAAATTGGACCAAATGAATTAACGTGTGTTTCAGTGCACGAAACTGAAGGAGTTCATGTCAACTTTCATTGCAGCCGACTATGGAGGGCGCGAACCAGATCCACGGAACATGACGGTGCCAGGAGAACCCGACGGTCCGGACAACGGGAACTTTTCTGACTGGAACACGACAACCGGTGGTTGGGATGACGCTCAACCTCCGTCGGAGGGAGAGGGACCCTACGGATGGATGGACGGGGGCGATCGGTCCAGACCAGACGGCGGCCGCCACAGACCCGGGGACCGTGAGCACCGCAGAATGCGCGAGATGTTCAGGCTGCTCGGCCACGCCATGACGCGCATCTTCGTGGCCAAGGTGTCAGGCCGCACCCCAGAACGGATGGCACCAGAGATGGTTTTTGAGTTCCTCAGGTCTATGAGACGAGGTGACCCACGGGATCCCATGGGAGGAAATGCAGGAGGAACTCCTGGAGGAAGTTCTGGAGGAAATGCAGGAGGGAATGCAGGAGGAAATGCTGGTGGAGCTGCTGGCTACCCAGACGAAACTTTCGATGAGTGCATGATGCAAGGCCAAGGTACGAAAGGCTCACTTTCCTGATAGTTCAGATCAAAATGAATAAACCAGCCTGGCTTGAGACAAAGCTCTCACAGCACTGAATTCTTGTTTGGTTTTTTGAGCAGATCAATCTCCCATGGGCGGGACGCCCCCGATGCCGAGAAGGCCAGAGATGTCGGACGGGCCCGGAAACAACACGGGTCAGTGGAGAGAAAGGCCTTCCCTCTGCGAAAAGTTCCACGCCTTCATCAAAGGCTCAACAACCCTCATGATGATGATGCAGTGCAGGTTTGTGTGTTATCCTGGGACAGAAGCACACACGTTTTTGTTATTTAGTGAATGGAAAACATTCAGGCAGCACAATTGTTTCAGGGTGTGAATGAATGCGGTCTTCTTGATTTTAGGCTGTCATTGGAGAGCGGCCACAAGGTAGTCAGAGCCCTACAAACGTGTCCCGCTCCGAACTACAACGACATCCTGGAGCCGACCAGAGAGATCTTGCAAAAGATGAACTACTTCTGCAACGGACCGTGTCAGAAAGGAAACCCGTGTCGCGGGGGCGGGCGCTGCAGACCGAGGTGCGACTGGAGAAGCGAGCAAGATTACTACTGCGAATGTCCAGAGGGAAGATGGGGGAGAGACTGTGAGAACGGTAAGAACAGACACACCAGCATCCAATTGCAGTCAATTGCTGTAGAATGCGTCAATAATTCTCAGATGAGCGATGCGATTCCGACACGCTCTCGTCGGTTGCAGTGGTTCCGGAGCCTGGGTGCCTGGAGAGGGACACGGTCTGCACCGAGTTCTTGTCGAGCTACAGGGACTACCTGACGCGATACCTGCTCAAACTTCCTGTTCCCCGAAACTTCCCAGAATCTCGAACGATTGGATTTGGTCTTGGTGAGAAAAGATTCAGATTTGCTTTTGTGTGTCAAACTGTTCCCAGTGTGTTATTTTCTCAGAAAATTACCTCAAGAAAAGGTGTTCTGTTTTTGTGTGATTTGTATCAAAAATTCCATCCGGCGGCACAAATTTTTGTTTGCTTTTGTGTCTCTCGTGTTGTTCTGTGTCTGTACCTTCACGCACGCATCACCATTGCAGAAAACGTGGCTGTTTCTCCGGAGGCGGCAGCACAGATAGATTCCATACAAAGGCAAACCAACATCCCCAGCTTGTTGAAGGTACCCGAGGCAACTAGTTAGGCTTGGCTTTGCAATTTATTGTGTCTTCACCGCGTGTTTTCTGACGTTTGACCGCACGAGAGTTTGGTTCTTCTTCCAGATGCTTGAGAGATACCTGCGAAGAGACAACGACAAAGATAACAACGAAACAGACGGCACACCGGACGGTTGGTTTCAATGTCCGCTTTTCTTGTTGCACTCTGTTGTTGCTTTCAGAAAAAAGAATTGTTCCCATAATTTTTGAATGTGGTGGAAAACAACATTCGTTTGTTGCAGACTGCTACTGCGAGTACGGTCGTGAGGCGGGAGACGAGCACGAACCGTGCAGATGCAGACCTCCTCCTGCAGCCTGCACCGTGAGTTGTGTCCTCGTCTTCAACCATGCTCATGCAAATTGTTTTCTTGACCTTTGCTCAGTCGTTTCGAGAAAAGCGACAGCTTCGCTGCTTTGAACGTTGGCTGCTGCAGATGAATGATTTACGCGCATTTCAGGGTGGAAATTGCGAAGAGCCGCCAAGAAACAGAACCAAGAGACAAGGTACAGCTTTCTTGTTCCAAAGTGCAATTCTTTTGTACACAATGCACACAGGTGTCGGTGAAAATAGATCACGCCTCCAAGTATCAGCCAACCCAAGGTGTGAGAAGGTGTGTGACCCATTCATCTGAATACGGCTGCGGAATGCGTTCTGCGGGTCATCATTGAGCCCCAGGCAAATGTGTCCCGCACAGGAAAAAAAACTATTCCAGTCGTTTCTGTCCGCGCAGGTCACCTTCCCAATGTTGAACTTTCTTTCACTCGAGCTTTAGGCCACGCAAAGCAACAAAGTCATTTGTACGGGATTTCAAAATCCAGATGGTGTTTATGGACCTCATTCAAATTTTCCACACAGTGGCACATTCACAGCGAGGCGCCTTGTTTTTACCTGCCAAATGTTCATCGAATAACGCACATGCGACAGAGTCTGTTCTGCCATGCAGCACCTGGAGAGCCCCCAGCTCGGCAGCAGTGCAACCCTGATGACCTTCGTCTGGAGTGTCCCCCCGATCTGGACATCGACGAAAGCATTTGGAACGCTGTTCGCTCGATCCATCAGGTGGAAGACCCAGGAGCTGTGTTCAGACCGCTCGTGTGCCCGTGAGTTCCAGACGCATAATCCACACTTATTCCTGCGTTCCTTTTGAGCCAAGGGAAAACGCGATGCATACCAAATGATTCTTACCTTGCGCGCGCCGTGCAACCAAGGTTTTGCTTGAATGATCGCCAGACAGTTTCCTCGGAGAAACTGAGCTCTTGTGTCTCGCTTGAGGTCGATCAGGGCCGCACACGCACAGTGCGTGGAGTTGTGCAACGTAAGTTGTGTGTGGTCATTTTTGACCTGACATGCAGAGTGCGTTCTACTCTGACCTTCATATACATTGCATCTGGTGTTCATCGAATCACAATCTCTGCTTCAGGGGGCAGCAGAACGCGCCGGACGAAGGACCCGACACGTTCGGCTACCGCTTCCGTCAGTTCGTGCCGTTCGCGCGCTGCGTGAGCCGGGTGCCTGAGTGCGTGGAGGCGATCTTCCGCACCGACCCGTTCGGGACGCCGCCGGTCGGCGCGGAGGCGGAGCTATTCCTCCTCCCACTCGACGGCGACGAAAACCTCTACGTCTTCCTCGATCTCCTCTGCGATGATGGTACATTGACCTTCTTCAGATAATTTCAGTGTTGAAGATAAGCAACGGACACAAGAAGCAGTTTTCAGAATGCTCAGTTTGTTGAAAAAGGAAAAATAAACACAGTGCAGAACAATTTAGAGAAACGCACTTGCCCTTCTCCTTCAACACAATAAATGACTCCCATTTTCACGTTTCAGCTTGCAGAAATGAACCAGTCGTTCCTCGAATAAACGGTCTTTTTGTTCCCGGCGTTCCAAGTAAGCTGCCGTGCGGTCGTACGTGCTCAATTCAACACAAACAGCCAGAACAACCAGCGCTGGTCTTCACTGTTCTCACGAATCAAATCGCTAATTCTCCGTGTTCGTCTTTCAGGGCCTTGTCGCTCTGACTTGAACAGATTCGAGCAGGGAAGAATCCCGTTCGGAGATGGAAACGACATAACTCCGGACGATCCGAGGCTGGAAGCCTTCAGACCGTAAGCCAAAGCGCAACTTGGTCTTTGAACCAATGAGGGACAGAATAGAATCTTTGCTTTGAGAGGGTGTTAGGATTTTGGTTGAGAATTTCTGAGTAAGTGACAGCACAAAGAACGATGTTCAAATGTAGAATAAGATCAGCAAACCAAACCAGAATTTTTGTTGGTAGGAAAACAAGAGTGCAACAGCCTTCAGCTTCGAGAGCCCCACTGCAGAACTTTTTCCCTAAAACAGTCACACTTTATCATTCTGTTTCACTTTTCTGTTTTTGATTTTTGAAAACTTTGTTGGGGTTCCAACTTAGCTGCTGCTTTTATTTCTTTGCTAGCTGAGGTGTAATAGATCTGAACGTAGAAACTGGCAAGATGCCATGCAGTCTCTACCCAGAACACTGGTACAGTCGTGGAACAGGCACACACAAACATACGCAGACACACCCAAGGCTCTCACAGTCTGCCATCTGACCTTTCTCTTGAGAGAACCACTTCGTAAAACGCATGTCTGTCAGCTGACAAATCTTAAATCAAAAAGAATCCATATTTGGCATTCTTGGCAGAATCGTCGTGTCGTTCATCGAGTGCTTGGTGCGGTACAACATCACTGGATGCCCAGCCTTCATGAGAGCCGTCGATGGGGAGCGACTGGGTCGGCAGTTTGAGGGGTTCCTGGATGACCCAGTGATAAACGCTGCAGCCGGGGGAGACATAAGGAATATCTTCGGACCCGCCTTCGAAGCAGTGCGAGTGGATCTTCAGGAGGGTATTTATCTTTTCCGTGTCAATTTGACAAAGAACCCCAAAAATGGATCAACACAAAAATGGCGCGCACTGAAAATTGTTCTTGTTGTAGATCTTGAGAGCCCCTGCAACGTTGACAGCCTGACGGAAGGAGACTGTGCGGACGCGATTCCTGAAATGCTGGCTCCCTACGTAAGAGAGGCCAACACGGTGTACTACCCGAACAAAGGAGCCTTCTTCGGAAGGGCCGTTTGCGGGTAGGTGCTGACATTGTGTGGAACATCAGGATTCTGTGGAAGAAGAAAGAAACTTTGGAAAAGGAAGTTTTGACTTTGTTGTGCTGTTGTTTCAGGGCAACCGACAGAGACGAGTTTCTGAGGTTTGCGAGCTGCATCGTGAGCAACAGGGTTTGCCTCGACGCGGTGTTCGTGCAGAATCCGTTCAATTTCCTCTCCCAACTCGGGGAAGTTGAACCGATCATCGACTCCAGGTTCCAGCAGAGAGAAGAAGCCGCCAAACTCATGTTCGACTTCCTGTGCGACGAAAGTGAGTCTTTGTTGGAGCACTGCTGCGTTTTTGCACGTCGTGTTGCCTTTGTTGCGTCTTTTTGAAGATAACACACACACACACACACACACACACACACACACACACACACAAGCATGGAAATATGCTTGTTGAAGAGATGTAGGTCTGTCCAGCAAAAAATTGTTCCACGCTTCATTTAAGCTTGCATGGACGAACCACCTGCAGAAGACGAACCGCCCAAAATCGACGGCTTTGTTCCAAGTAAGAAGTGCAAAACCATATCTACAACCAAAACTTTGTTCACAACATCAGTGTTGTGACAGTGTGCTCATGGTCTTGACAGGACAATGCAAAAATGTGTACGAGAAAGTCAAGAGGTTGGGAGAGCGACATCGGCCGCGAGATTTCTTCCGCGAACCAGGATTCTGCCTCGCGGACGCACACAACCTTTGCAGGCAAGAACAAGACCATTGAACAGCTCAAGCTTCATGTTTGTTCAACGTTGACGCTTCGAACATTGACAGATATTGTTTTGTTATCTTTGCATCCAGAGCTGTGGACGAGCTCATGACCTGCGTCATCAAATTCACGATTCAGTGTGAAACTGCTTTGCTTGCAATCGACGCTGATTTGTTGGCACAATCTTACGAAGAGCTCAATGAGGTTCTAGCACCGTGCGGCTCGGCTGTCGAAATCACTGCAAGAGCCATTCAGACTGTTCAGACCAAGTTGTCAGAGGAAAGAATGAACAGAATTGGTAAGGATTTTGTTTCATGGGCCAGAATGCACAAAGGTGCATCGTCCCGAGCATTGAGTGTGCGGTTTTCCAAGTGTAGCTGCTTGTCTGCACCAGCGTAATGCCGCCATACAATTTCAGATGGTGCAGAACGTCTGGAGCTCCTCATGGCCATGAGTCCACAACACAGAATCTGCTCGTACGTGTCCACGCACACGAGCATGCGGCTCTGTAACTTTACCAATTTGACAGGAACCTCTTCACTCAGCTGAAGCTGCACTCCTCTGATTGCAGGTACTTGATGGACGCCAGGTTTTGTCAGACACTGACCGGCCGCAGCGACATGGGAGGCGCAGACGAGGGTCCGTCCCCCGCCGGGAACGACGCACCGTGCGCCAGACTCGACGAGCTCGCGCTCCCTCGCAAACTCATGAGAATGTGCACGGACGGGATGAAAGACGAATACCCAGGAAAGATGGACGACGAGCCAAAGAGAGGGGGTTCAGGGGGTTCAGATTATGAAGATCCACAGAAAGGCGACCCGAGAAGAGGGGGCCCGGATGGTGAGGATTATCCCGGGGACGCACGCAGAGGGGACCCGAGGACGGAATATCCCAGAAAGGACACGGAATATCCCGGAGAGGACAGACAGAAGGCTGACAGACCTCCACCACGTAAGAAACACATCACCAACAACATCGATTTTGTGTCTGAAACTTTTTGACAAAAAGATTCAAAACCTGATTGCCTCCTGACCAATCACACCACAAGTTCACTTGGCCCACTGTTACTTCAAAACGTGCCAACCTGACATGTTTCAGCTCCATCCTGTCTGTGGGACATGGTCGACTGTTTTGCCAATCCTGAGCAGTTTTTCTTTGTCCTGATTTCCAACCAACAGCCTGAAGTGGCCGAACAGGTCTGTGGGTAAGTGCCACCATCTGCATGTGTCTTGTTCTTGATGTGCGTTTGGATGGGCTGTTTGGAGCGTGGCTGTTGCTTGTGGGTCCACTTCAGGAAGTTGACTTCTCTCTGCTACAGAAACACAGAAAGACGGCAAATTGTGGATTGCATGGAGGAAAGAAAGAGTAACTGTGGAAGTCACGACTCCCCGGCCGAGACGATCGGCCTGCTCACGGACCACCTGTCCAAGTTCTGTGCTGATCCAGGCAAGTCCCGCAGTCAAGAGTAGAGAGAGATGAAGGGAAAATCGTTGACAGTATGAGTGTGTGGCTTCTGGTTGCTGTAAAGACACGCCTGAAACGTCTTGCAGAAGAACCACCAGTGTGTGTTGACCGATCTTCGAGACAGCCAGTTGCTGGAAAGTGTTGGAAAGCCATGGCGATGGAGCTGTTTGACTGTGAGCTGATGTGCGAGCAGAATCGCGCGTGTGTTGCCTACGAGTTCAACGAGATGGACAGGAACAACTTAAAATGCACACTGTACGAGAATTACTATACCTTGGAAGCAAGGACTGACACAGCGGCAGGCATCAGGTTCTTGACGTGCCGAGGTGAGGTTTGAAATCAAAGTTTGTGTTTACTTTGTTCACGTTGTTCTGTCCTGCACTGAAGTTTCAATGAATGAGCACTTTCGTGCTGCTGCCTCACAGACACTCATAGAACGTGTATTTTGTGTGTGTTGACAGATCCCAACAGCGAGGCGTACTGCTCCGACATGGCCATTCAACAAATTCTGGAAAAAGTGCAGCGTCGCATAGAAGAGCGAATGTGTTCTCGACCAATACCACAACCACGACCAAGTGAGCACTTCTGCAAGTCTTGTATGTCAATCCTACTCACAGTGCGTTGTTACTTTGCGCACACGAGACAAAATTGACCAATCTAATTTTTACGCAGTCTTTCCACCAGGACCGGGAGGCAACATGTGCAGACGAGAGTACCGCCTCGTGGTGCGTCCCACTCTGAGGCGCGACGCTCCTGTCGTGACCGTCGACGCCGCCGAGGCCTGTCACATGCAGAGGCGCGAACAGGGCTGCCCTGCGTCCCTTTTCTACATGTATACCAAAGGAAGCCAGCTCAGAGCGGCCTGCGAATGTCTGGAAGAAGTTGGGCAACTACATTACGGAAACCGACCACGGGGCTATTCGTTGGAAATTTGCGCTGGTGAGAACAACACAGGTCCGGATGGCAGTCGGAAGTGTCTTTTTCTGTGTGTTTTTGCAAACGACCTCAGCTGCACATGAAACTGATGTACAGCAACGGGAAGGTTTGAAGCTCTGGTGGTTTGAGAGCATCGGAGGAGTTAGTCGTCTGCCAACTTCTTGTGTGTTTTCAGCTGAACAAATGATGGGAGGCGACAACACCGGCGTGCCCGAAGACCCCATGATGGTGCCAGAAGGGTACGTACCTGCTGAGGTGGTACCCACAGGAAACACTTGGTGCCGTTGAGAGGTTCAGATGTGCGATTTGGTGTTGGCACCTGTCTTCGGGCTGACTCGACTGAGTCTAAGTATTTGGTCTCAAACACACCTGTCCAAAAAGCGAAAAGACTTTTGCTTGACAGTGATCCGCAGCGCCACACCTATTTCATCTGAATTGTAGGATGACTCTGGAAGATTATCTGGATTTCCTTGTAAACAACTGCTTGCAAAGCGAATCTGCTGGCAACATTTTCATACGTCTTCGGGAAGCCTTGGCCACTGGTGAGACTCACAGACTCAATAGCAACTAATTTTTTTTAGCGCACGGTCCGGCTCTGCCGATAGGACGCGCTCTTATTGTAATGACACCTGTCTGTATGTATGTGTACATGTTGAGTTGTGGGGGGTAACTCAACATGGTGAAAATTAGCCAGGATTATTTTTGGGGCCATTTTAAGCATTTTTGATGGTCGCGTAGCGGCCATCTAGGTGCCGCTCTCAGCTTAAATGTCCACACTTTGGAATGTATGGAATGTGTGGAATTTTGCCAAAATCCCACCCCATCCTTA
>JAAUXT010031655.1_pt1:0-7500 | contig 27118 bp, 30 predicted proteins | sample 7278171 | NCBI WGS metagenome assembly JAAUXT01 (sample SAMN14350112, study PRJNA611818) | marine sediment metagenome | isolation source: surface marine sediment (1.8m) | place: French Polynesia: Moorea | collected 2018-08
CTACAGCAGAGGTGAGTCAGGGTCTGCCACAGAGGTGAGTCAGGGTCTACAGCAGAGGTGAGTCAGGGTCTGCCACAGAGGTGAGTCAGGGTCTGCAGCAGAGGTGAGTCAGGGGAAGCCGACGGCACGTATGTTGCATTTCAACCTTGATTGTCCTCCTGAAGCCACTGTCACTTCGGTTGCCTTTGAACACGTGACTGAAAACTTGACTTCCGTTGGCTCAAAATGAGAATTTTCTTGGCGTGAGAACACGAAAGAACAGACGCGCGACAGTTGTTTTCTGTTGCGTAGAGGGTCAAATTCTTTTCTCTTCACTGCGTTGTCCAAAAATTGTGAATGACTTCAACCGACTTCACCGGTATTTGGGGTTGGCAGGAACTTGTTCTTGTTGCTCAGATGGCCTGACATGGAGCTGAACATCTTCCGCTGGGCGTTCATGGTGCTGCTGCTCGGGGCGCACTTCGCCTACAAGAGGACGCCACCCTCCATCCCGAGACCCAAGATCCCCGTCGTGCTCTTCTATGGGACGCTCGTCTCTTCTGAACAGGTGCATCCTCATTAGTGGAAACATCTCATCTGTTGTAACTTCTTTTGAGTGGGGTGGTAGAGCTGAAAAATGAGAAGGTGGAATTTGAAGCATCAGTTGGAGGGTTGGTCGAGGAATTGCCCTGGAGTCCGGTTCAGGATGTCGTCTTGAATTGCTTCTCCACCACACCGGTTTTGTCAAGGAATACCAACTTGCTTCTCAGTTCTCAATTCTCTTGGTCAGAACCATGCCCCTTCCCATCAACCTGCTGATACTGGAAGCAACATGTCCCGGCACGCTGAGAACCAGTTCTGCGGGGCGGGGGGGAGGGCATGACGCCTGCCCCCGTATCCCCTGGATCCACCCCTGGATGGAAAGGAGCTCCATTTTGAGCCTTCTCTCTGAGGATCCAGGATCAGGGTAGGCAATTGACCTCGAGAGCCGTTGTTTTGTTCGTGGAGGCTCAAACTCGAGGGTGAAATATTTTGGGGTCAGGGTCCCTTTTCAATATTTAGTTTGGGGGTCCTGTTTTTTCAGTGCTTGACGGCAATTCCCAAAACCCGATGCATTCGTTGGAACTTTCCGTCAAACGTTGTAAAATGCACTACCGGCATTAAAACTTTCACAGGTTTTGTGTGTTCCTTTGTAGGTGATCTTCTTCACAGCAGTGAACTTCCTGCCTCTGGGTCTGATGGCCGCTGTCTTCAGAATCTCCCTGGTTACCATGGCAGCCGTTGCCTCCAGACTCATAGAGAAGGAGAGACTGACCGTATTCAGACTCCTGGCTGTGACTCTCGGTATTGTCGGTATCGTCCTCATGACCCAACCCGAGTTCATCTTTGGAAAGTCCAGGGGAAGTGATGCAAAAGGTGTGAACAATACTCAAATTGAAGTTGCCATGGTGCTGAATACGACTGGTGCTCTACAAAACAATACTCACAGTACCAGTGTAGGAAATTACTCAGTTGCCAGGGTGGGGTCTTCAGTGACTGATGGAGAGGGTGAGTTAGCAACAGCTCCTATGGAGGCAACATCCAGAGATCACCAGACCAGTGAGAACACACTTAGCAGGGTCACGACACCCAGCAACGGACACAAAGCTACAGACCAGGGAATACTGAACACGACCCCAGCTCCCGAAGGCTACAGCATCAGGAACAACGCTTCCGGTGGCAGCGCGGAGAACCCCGACACCAGGTCGCGCTCCAAGTCCCTCATCTCCACTGACAACCTCTCCGAGCGGCAGAAGCTGTCCATAGGCCTCGCGCTGACCGTACTCGCAGCGTTCCTGGGCATCATGCAGGGCATCTGCATGAAGCGACGCGTGCTCACAGACTACTGCGTGTGGAGGATCTCATTCTGGGTGGCCGTGTCAGGGCTCGCCTGGACCCTGGTGCTCTCCTTCTCCCTCGAGGACGTCGTCTTCATCACAGAGTCACGTGACCTGCTGTTCGTGGCGTGCTACGCCGTGCTGGCCACGGCGCACTCGCTGACCTTCCTCTACGCCCTGAAGCGCGCGTCCTACCTGATCGTGGCTGTGATCATGGTGACCCAGATCGTCTTCAACCTCATCGCGCAGTACACGGTGCTCCGCGGCATCTTCCCCGGGAAACACAACGCCGTCGAGATCGTCGGGGCGGTGCTGGTTGCCATAGCAGCGCTGTTGCCCACGGTGACGGAGGGACTGCGCAGGCGTCCCACCGCCGCGTCACGCCGGAACAAGGACTACACGCTGTCGAGCCAGGACGACGACACGCAGCTCGAGCTCTCCGTCGTGCACAGGTCCCGGAAAAGCTCGTCGGCGGAGAATGGCTCGGAACGGAACGGAACGGAACGGACAAGGCTCGCGCGTGAGGGACTGAGCAGGGGTAAATCCAGTTCCACAACTCCTGAAATATTTTCACCCCCAAAATATTGTCACCCTTAACCCACTAAAATAACAAAAAACGTTTGCGCCAGCAGTATATCTCTCTCCCTGTTTTGCATCTCAAATTGTACGATCAGTCTCACCCCAAGGGAGTCAAACCCTCTCTGACCACATCCTGGTTCCGCCCCTGCACAACAAATCGGGCAGGGGGTATTTGCGTTTGTTCTGAAAAGAAAATTGCACCTGACATGTGGTGGAAACGCATACATTCTCCACATCTTTTATGTTTGGGAGGGGCCGACCTCAGTCTCGGGCAGACTCCGAACTCATCTGATAATCAACGTCAGTGGGGCACACTGGGAGTTGGGCCCACCCTGTATCGGTTTTGGTACACGCCGTCATTTCTGCCTCGAGTTTGGGATTTGTACTGGTTTTCGGATGAAATAACATTGACGATAAAAGCTGTTTGCGTGACTTGTTTTTGTGTGTGAGGAATCCTCGCTGAAAGTGCGCGAAGGTTTTGCTCCCATCAGGTGATTGAGTGAAGTACGCCAACAATCAGCTCGACCAAACATGTTTTGACACTTCATTCGGCCTCCGTGATGCCAACCGTTGTCGGGTGATGCTCTTTGTGTCGTCCGGGAATCCGAAAAAGCTTGTAAACTCTCGGACTCTGGGCTACAAACCGAAAAACCCTGGGGTTGGGGTCAGCCCAGACAGTGTTCGCACCAGAGATTACGGAGGTTCAGCAAATACACCCGCTCCTTTTCCAACGTGTCCCAATTGCCAGATCGGTGACACAGATACCATTTGGTTCCTTGCCATCGGTTCTCAACTGCTCATGTGATGTAAATTTTAGTCATCTGTGCCACTGATTTGTCAATTGGGGCACCGCACGTGTGAAAATAGAGCCGTGCTGAACCTCGCCAAGAACTCAATCTGCCTTGCCCGTCCGTCGTGTCCCTGTGAAGTCTGATTGGCTGTGCTTACCTTGCGCCCTGCACCAATAGCAGCGACTGAAACGTGGGTTAAGTGAGCCCTGAGGCAGAGAGACAACTGCGACGACCAAAAGGGGCGTGGTATGGCCTGAAGGCTAACCACATGCAGGGAATGTCACGATTCTGAAGACGTTGATTTTGGATGCTTGTGCCACCTTCCCCCATGATTCATTCACACTCAGTGTGTGGCGGAAACAATGTGCAGAAGCTGGTGAGAACTTTTCAGAAACCTTGATTCAAATCTTCCCTGAATTTCTTTGTGCTTTGATGAAGAGTGGGAAGTTGATTGGATTTGTGCATAAATTGCAAGAATTCTGCGTCTTATCAACTCAGCCTTTTCTTCTCCTTTTCTCCTTGACAAAGGCTCACATTCTCTGACTTTTCATTTTCAAATCACAATGACATTTGCGCCTGTTTAGTGCACAGATTCCACACAAACGACAGGAGTGACCATGCAAAAGCCACAAAACATCACATTGACACCTGCAGTTTTGCTAAAGATGCTGTGTTTTCTGATTGCATGTCAAAATCCAGTTCCTGTGTTTGGATTGCACCATCATTTCTTCCACATGGAGTTGAATAATTTGTCAAAAGTGTGGTTTGCCTTTGTAAAGAAGCTCCTTTTTACCAACACAGACAAATACTTCTTGAACAATGCAGAGCTGCCTCATCAACAAGAAAAATCCATCAGGTTTTTCCTGAGTCACAGCCTCCACAGGGTCCTTGTTGTGCAAACCATCTCACTGACAACTCAAACATATTCAAGAAAGAGAGGGCTTTCCAGAAATACAAAAGTGAAAGAGAAGGCACCAATTGGTGAAAGGTTCATGAAAGGTGTTGGAGATTCCATTCTTTTCAAAAGGGAATACAACCATTTTTGGTCCTTCCTGTTGGACCAGAAGCTGAGATTAAACATAACATTTCATTTTGTTGCCATAGGAATGAGTTGTATCTTCAATTGTAACACTGGATCAATCTATGTGAAAAGCTATTTGAACAGCACATCCTTTCCAGAACTGATGTACTGTGGAATTCAATCCACATTTGCTACTTTCCCCCAAGGTTTTAAAATTGAAGTGAATCTGAAAGTTGTGAGATATTCCAATTTTGCCATTTCATTTTTCTACAGCACAATCGATCATAGTGTGGCAAAAACTGTGCATTTTGCGAACACTTCATTGTCTGGCCAATATCACACTTTCAAAAACCACTGGGTTGCTGGAAGGTACAACATACAGGTATCAAAATTGAAAAAGATCTGTGTTTCAATGGTTGCATCACACAGTGAAGAAACAGTCATTTCTGATGGCCCAGGCTTGCTGTCACCAACTTTGAATTCCTGCAAAGTAAAGGGTGAAAAAGATATGTGTTGTGCAACATCTTTCAGCATAATTATTTTCACATTTTCTTCATTCAGTGCTGCTGGGTCCAAGATGCTGAATTTTACAGCAAACACACGTGTTCTGCAAGGACACTGGGAGATTGGAGAGAATTTGACCAACTACCCCACCAGTTTTCTTTTCAAGAAGCATTGCAAAGCTGAACAGAGAATATGCCTCATTGAAATCTCATCCCCAAGGAACACCATAATAAACATTTCAGTTTCTTTCTTGCCAGTTCAGAAATACTGGGGAAGTTTGTACACAGGTTTAGCTGCTTTTGACTCTGTCAACATCACACAAACAACTGTGGGTTCAATTTGCAGATCAAATGAAGAAAGTTTGGTTCAAAGGAATATTTACTCTTCTGATTCAAAGATGGCACTTCTTTTGTATGAATTGAGGGAGAATACAAAAATAAATGTCAATTTCAGTGCATCACCTGCAGCCTGCAACATCACAAAAGATGTCCAACATAAATGTGCTTGGAGCACCAGTGACTGTTTCAGAGAAAGTGATTTGCATATTTCTGACATTTTTTTTCAACCGGGTCTTGTGAGGCGACGCAGACTGTGTCTGGACACCGACACCGACAGGGCGTGTCACGTGATTCAAATCAACTCAGCTTTGGACGAAGACACTTTCAACAAACTGACGACCATGCTCACCGAAACAAGTGACTTCAGCGTATTCTCGGTCTGCGTGCGACTCAAGAGACCAAACCATGTGGTGGATCTTCGAGCAGTTGGAACCCTGTTTGGTAAATTGTTTGCCTCACCAAAATTCATTCGTGAGGGATTGTTTGGGGTTTTTGTTTGTTTCGGTTCTGTGACACCGCTTTCATTTTTTTCAGACGGAGAGAAAGATGCAGGCTTTGTTCTCAACAAGGCAGCATACTTTGTGAAAAAGTGCAAGGTTGTCAGCACAAGACTGAACAAAGGCCGAGACAGTTGCAACAAAAAGGGAATGTCTGATATCCACACACCATGGACTCAAGAGAAAGTACATTTTGAAATTGTGGCCAAATTGGACAAACAATACTGGTTGCACTATGACGACCATGACGATGACCCGACCCACGTGTTTGACCTCAGGGAAATGTTCTACTTATATTTTTCCTCACTGAACAACCTGGACAGTTGGGTTGATGTTGTTCTGCACTTTTCTGCCCTTCCAGCAGAGAGCCAATACCACCAGACATTCAGGTCACTCCCTTTGGTGATCCAAGCCAGAAACCGTACTTGTGGCACCTCATCATGGAAGTATCTTGCCTTCACCAGAAATCCAAAAGAAGATTTGACTTTGTTGTTTATTTTGGCCAAAGATCACAATGAAATGAACAAGACAGTTTCACTGAAAGTTGTCATTGACATTGGCAAAGCCTACAACACGTACAACGTACTTGGTACCAAGTATGATGGTTTCAGAACGCATTACCACGTGCGAAGAGTCCAGTCTAGATTAGAGGCCCAGTTTTCTGTTGGAGGTCTCTACCCTGAGAGAGCTATATCCCTGAAGAAACATCAGGAACCCACCAAAGTGGCACCAAACATAACTTTGCATCTTCAGAGTCCTGAGCAACCAGGTGCATTGAACATATTTCATATTCCTGTGCAACACTTCGAAACAAAAGGAGCCTCGTGTTGTTGTAGAAGACATGTCAGTCTTGGACCTTGCCCCAACATCACTGTGAGAGCTTTGACAGATTTGAGAGGAAACACAGAAATGGTTCACAATTTCTTGTTTGTGATTCCATGGAAATCCCCTGTGAAATATGATGGCAGTTGGAATGAAGCCTTTCACATCTGCAAGTCTGAGGGAACAACACTGCCATTCTTCAACAGCAGAGAGGAACAGGATGCTCTGATTGCAGTGCTCAAGTCCAGGCATCACATTCCAGTTGCATTGATATTCATTGGTCTCATTGTCAGCAAGGCAAGTCTGTTTTCATGGAGTACTGTGTTTTTCTGCACTCCAATGGATATTTTTCTTCAATAAAGTAAGACTGGTGTTTCAACTGTCCTTTTTGGTTTCAATCTGTGTTCCAGGAAGCAACAATGTGGACAGAGAAGCACCCTGTTGGTTTTCAGTATTGGAAGAATATTCATCTGAAGAACAAAACTTATTATTTTTACCACATTTCCTTCAACAGCACTATTTTGTTCACACATTTTGGAGCAACATATGGACCAATAGACATTCAACACATAAAAAGCAAATCTATTTTCACCCTGTATCCTGAGCTGTCTTTTGACAATGATGTTCCTTCTTGTACAGCCTTGCTGACCGAGAACTTGGCAGATCCTGAATGGGTAACAATTGATTGTTTCTCCAGGATATCTACTGATATTTTGTGCCAGTATGATGGTGTACAGGGGATAGCTATCTCTCATGAAAACCTTACCAGGAGTTCTTCAACCAAACTATTTTCAACTGATTGCATTTTCAGAAACAATCTCTGTCATATTTTTCAATGGTTTGTGTTGTACAACAATGGAAGTGAAACCCAAATTGCAAAGTTTATCAGTTACCATGTTCAGTTTCAAACAAATGAAATGAGGGACCGAATTAAAAAGTATCAATATTATTTTTCCTTCCTGTTTCTGGCAGTTGGCACACAGTTCCTCCCTATTCTTGTATCTGACAGAGCAATTGTGACCTTCAGAGTCTGTGAAGGATTCTTTGATTTTCTCATGTCTGATGCCAAAAGTACATCACAAAATCAAGCAC
>JAAUXT010031655.1_pt1:12500-27118 | contig 27118 bp, 30 predicted proteins | sample 7278171 | NCBI WGS metagenome assembly JAAUXT01 (sample SAMN14350112, study PRJNA611818) | marine sediment metagenome | isolation source: surface marine sediment (1.8m) | place: French Polynesia: Moorea | collected 2018-08
TCATTTTTCAGCCAATCCAACCAAGTTGTTGTGAAAATAATGTCAATGTTCCCACAACAATATATAATTTCTGTCGTTCTCTTGGAGCATTGTTGCCAAGACACTTGAATCGAACGCGCACAGCCATTCCGAGAGAGAGAGAAGCAGGTGCGCGTGGAGCAGCCTTCACCTCGACCTGCTCCGCCATCACACGCGCCACCTCACGCTGCGTGCGTCACGCGCCACCTCACGCTGCGTGCGTCACGCGCCACGTCCACGCACAACGTGAGCACGTCGCACGTCACACGCCACGTCCACCTCACGCTGCGTGCGTCACGCGCCACGTCCACGCACAACGTGAGCACGTCGCACGTCACACGCCACGCACAACGTGAGCACGTCGCACGTCACACGCCACGTACACCTCACGCTGCGTGCGTCACGCGCCACATCCACGTACAACGTGAGCACGTCGCACGTCGTCGCTTTGTTCACGCGACACGTTCCACGCTGTGACTCGCGACAAGGTGATGGGCTCTGTATTTGCGGTTGGTCACCTGAACAGGGACCATTCTTTTTTTCTCATGTTGATCCAAAGCAACAACGCGTCGCCCATTGACTTGCTCAGGGGACGCAGCGCGTGACGCGTCCAGTGTGACAAAATGGCCAGACACCCAGATGAGGAGGCACGGGTGTCTGGCCATGTCAAATCCCACCTGAAACAGCCAAACACTCCACAAGGCTCTAAGTGCCATTTTCAGGGGGTGTCTGGCCATTTCAGGTCAGACATGAAAGCAGGAAACATAAGGGTATTTGGTCATTTCAGGTCCAACCTGAAATGGTCAGACACCCGTGTCTCCCCATTTCGTTGCACCGGGCCCAAGGGACGCAGCACGTGACGCAGCACGTGACGCAGCACGTGACGCAACACGTGACGCGCGGCGTGTGAACGCCGCCTGCGCTGCGCAGCGTTGCGCCTCGCGTTACACAAAGCCTGACTGCCGCCGCCGTCGCTCTTTGTCGCGCTAATGGGTCGTGCAGCCGAGGGACAAAGCTCTTCCGCTGCCGACCCCCCCCCCCCGATTGATCAACCTTCCAGTCCACTTTACGAAACGCTTTTTGTGTGGGCTGCGCACTTGTTGTGAAGCCGGAGCAGCACACACAGAGGCTCGGGTGCTTCTTGTATCGAAATCTGGGGCGCAGGAGCGGATCCAGGTTGGGGGAGAGGCGCCAGCCCCGACCTTCTCACCCAAAAGACACTGGTCAAAATGTACCCAAGGAGGATGCACTCTGACCCATGTTGGATGCACTCTGACCCATGTTGGATGCACTCTGACCCATGTTGGATGTACTCTGACCCATGTTGGATGCACTCTGACCCATGTTGGATGCACTCTGACCCATGTTGGATGCACTCTGACCCATGTTGGATGCACTCTGACCCAAGTTGGATGTACTCTGAACTCTTGTAGGATGCACTCTGACCAATATAGGATGCACTCTGACCCATGTAGGATGCACTCTGACCCTGGAGGATGCACTCTGACCCTGGAGGATGCACTCTGACCTTGGAGGATGCACTCTGACCACTGCTGTCATGTCTCACGGCATCTACACAGTAAAATACAAATCTTCAGTTGTTACAGTATCTGCGTGTACTCATTAGGAATGCTGCCTTCACATGTTCTGCCGCTTGAAACAATGAACAACAGAAAACATTTTTCACTCAGCGACACAGGGGTGGATCCAGGCAGAGGACCCAACGCCCCCACCCCTCACATACGCTGGTATCCAAATATGAAGTTTTCACCCCAAAATTGTGCCACACGTGCCAAATGTTCGCTTTTCTCAAAATTTTTAAAAAGTTGGAATCTGCCCCACCCCGATCGCCGGGGCCGGGTGGGGGGGGGGGGAGTCGGCCTCCTGCCCAAATCCAGGAACAACCCCCTGAAACCACGTATTTTTGTGTCTCGCGGTTCTGTCTGTCTGTTGTGTCAAATAATCCTGAATAAAATACGAATTTCTATGGTACAAACGCTGTAGCCATTCACAATGGCCTTCTCAACAGTACGTTTCCAAATCAAGGCACTTCTGTTCTTATAGCAAATACTGACCATTAACGGCAGAGAAACGCAGAATGGAGACCCTGTGGAATCGGGAGACCCGAACAGGGAGACCTGTGGGAGGGGCAGGTTCGGGTGCAAAAAAATTCAACACAACTTTTCCCTTTTTGTCGAATCAGATCCAAAAATGTTTGCCTTTCACGGGGAGGGGGGTCGAAGGCGGTTCCGCCAAATTCAAACGAACGCTGGCGGGGGGGGGGGGGGGCCGGCCGGGGGGGGGGGGGGGGCGGGGGGCGGGGGGGGGGGGGTGGGGGCGCCCCCCCCGCGGGGGGGGGGTTTGGGGGGGGCAGCGAGGAGGCTGGTCGCCTGGTTCGTCGGCAACTGCCGCACAGTCAAAGAGAGAGTACTACGTCAGGGTGAGTTGGGGGTGGGCTGGGTGGGGTTGGTGAGGAAAATAGGGGGGAGGGCTGACATGGGGGTTGATTGGGCAGGGCCTGGAGTTGCGTTGAGGTGTGATCGTGGTTGGGGGTGGGAAAATCGGGTGGGTTGAACGGGTTCAGACGGGGCGTGGAGGTGAGAGAGGGTTGGAGGAGGTGGGAGGCTGCGAGAACATGGTGGTCGGAATTTTGAGTGGGCAGAGTCGTGCAGGTGATGCGGGTGGCGCGGGTACGCAAGGCCAGAGTCGCCTTGCCTCAGTTCTTCAGGGACAGTCCGATTCTTCCCTGTTTCAGGAGCTGCAGAAGTTCATCCCTGTGGATGTGTACGGAAAGTGCGGCCCGCTGAGGTGTCCAGAGAACCCTGAGATACAGTGTGCGCCCCACAACCACCCGGTGAGTGGGGTCCACACACACATACACACACACACACACACACACACACACACACACACACACAAACACCTGACGCACGCAGTATTATTCCTGCCACCTACCTGTCTGTACCTGTCATTTCGCACGCACACACACACAAGAACACACACACGTACACACACACACAAGAACACACACACGTACACACACACACACACACACACACACACACACACATGTTGCTGGGTTCACCTCACGAATAAACTTACAGGGAGAGTTTCAATCCCTTGTTGTTGCAGGAGTGCTATGAGATGCTGGAGCGGGACTACAAGTTCTACCTGTCCTTCGAGAACAACTTCTGCAGAGATTACGTCACTGAGAAGCTCTTCAACATCCTCCAGCTCCAGGTCACTTCCGGTTTCCCTTCCCTCACTTCCTGCTGTGTTGCGTTCTGGTTTTGGTCACTTCCGGTTTTGGTCACTTCCTGTTCTCCCCCACTCCTCGTTCACCCCGTCCCCTCGAGTCCACTGTGAGATGGTCACGCACAGCCGCTGTTCTCACTTCCGGTCAGGGTCACATCCGGTTCCCCACTTCCGGTTCTTCAGTTCAGCTGGTCCTTGCTTCCGGTCATGATTGCCTTCCGGTTCTCATTTCCGGTTCTCGTTTCTGGTTCTCTTTTTCTGGTTCTTTAGGTGGTGGTCAGTCCCTGTCACTCTCCCCACAGCGCTGCCCCCACCCGGACGCTCACAGCGGGGTTCATGAACCCTCGGCTGTTTAACCAGGATCAGCGGCTTCGTCTCGGGTGATAGAAAATGTGGTGAGTGAGCATAACCCCAACTCCCTCGTCGAGCCCGCCCTCTCTCGAACTGCTTCTACAGAGATGTTACTCGTATACCTCCGAACAACCCTGGTTTGTTTCGTTGCTGGTGAAGGGACACTTCGAGGGACCTCAAAACGTCGCATGAATCAGCTGGAGAAACTATGGAGTTGAGTGCTGCGGTTCAGGGGGCGTCTGGGAGCAGTCGTCGCGTTTGTGGGGTCCGCGAAGCCGGGAACCTGGAACGCCTCTGAGTACGCACGCGCTTTGGTCTCCATGGCAACAGGTGGTTCCGGTGGTGATGGGCGGGGCGGACTACGCTGAGGTGGCGCCACCTCACTCCGTCATCGACGTGAGCAACTTCCGGTCCCCGCGCCACCTGGCGGAGTTCCTGCTGCGGCTCGACAGAGACGACGACGCGTATCGGGAGTACTTCCGGTGGAAGCAGGACTTCCGGTATGGGACTTCCGGTCACGTTGTGTCGCGCAGGATGCGTCATGCGCTGCGTTCCTGTGAAGGTCAATTGGTGGGGGTTTTTTTTGGCAGCACGCTCCATAGCCGCAAAATGTAGACATAACTCGTAGCTCACAGATGCAACTCCCCTCTTCTGGAAGAGTTCACAGGTGTAAAAACTATACTGTTTGGATACTCAATACCTTGAAAATAACAAGTGAGATTCCCTGGATTTCTAATTTTAGAAATACATTTTGTATTATTTGTGGATCCTTCCAAAATAGGGGAGTTGCATCTGAAAGCTCGGTGCTACATCTACATTTTGTGGCTATGGAGCGTGCTGCTAAAACTCCCGGTGTTGCGTTCCCACGTGGACGTAGCAGTTGTTCACGGTTGCGTCTCAGATATGTCATCAGCGACAACAGGCCTTTGACCTGCACAAAAACGCAATGCTCAACGCACAACGCAGCGCCCATTGTGGTTGCACAGGGACGAAACGCATGACGCATTCAGCGTGTACAAGATCTTGTCCCATGCATGACCAACGTGAGGAGTTGTTGGACAATTGTCTGACATGAAGTTCTTGTTTCAATCCTCACTTCCGGTTTTCACTTCCGCTTCTCTCACTTCCGGTTCCTGTTCGTCGCCGCAGCGTGGTCGGGGTGCAGGAGAGTTACCGGGAGTCGTTCTGCCGTCTCTGCGCGCTGCTGCACGACCCCAGCGCCCCCTCCCGGACCTACCACGACCTGCACGGCTGGTGGGGCCGCGACGAGGTCTGCAATCTCACCCGGTACAGGGCGCTGCTGAGGGACGTCTGACCGGCGTGGGGGGTCGCACCGGGTGCGCCATGGCAACAACAGTACAAGGGTGGAGGCAGCTGAGAGTTGGTGAGGAGGGCGGGTCACACTGGGCGCGGCCCGCCCTGACGACTCCACATGGAAACCGCGGTGTCGCTGAGTGCGTCTGCAGACGTGGCGTATTGCAGGAGGGTCACACGCCTCGACGCAACTCACACACATGATGCAACTGTTACCAACTTCTTGGATGAAGCTCAATTCTTGTTTGGAACAAGGTGGCAGTCCAGTAAAAAAGACGTGTGCTGAAACGGTCGTTGTCTGAAAGTGGCGACCCTTCCGTTTGCCCCACATGAAGAACAGTCGAAGAGCACGTGTTTCCTGTGCCCAAGTCACCATAGAAAAGTTCCCACTGGATGCGTTACGTGTTGTGATCACGCATAAACCAACGAAACTGCAGCCCGTGAACCACGCGGGAGACACAACCGTGGGATGGAAGATACAGGTCTCAGGTTTTTGAAACGCACGTTGTATTTGGTATAACTCTGCGAGTGAACGAAGCGAACAAACCAGATGTGAACCAGAGAAGATGGAAACATGCAGGTACAGCTTCAAGTGTAGCGCCCCCCCCCCGATAGAAAACTAGGATCAGCCCCCGCCCCACCCTCCAGGGGAATTAGGGAACAAACCCCACACACACACCCCAGAAACGATCAACCCGCCCGACAAAAACAACAAAGCTGCTTCACCAAGGTGAATACAATCCATTGTCTCGTGAACAATCCCTGGGGAATAAAACAATTGTTCGGATTCAACAAACGCTTCTTGAATTTTGACCGAATTCGTAGCGAAGTTGGACAAAGCAATGTGTTGAACCCAATATTATCGTGTCAAGTGGACCCTGAAGTTGACGCCAACCACGCGAAATTCCTCTTGCGGGAACCTCAAAAAGCAGTTTTGTTCAACAAAGCAACAAGGACGGGTGGCATCGCCCTATTCTCGATGACGTTCTGCCCGATTGACATTTTGATCACACAGCAGAAATTCGAACTCCAAGTTACATTTCACATTGTATCACAAGGGTACTGGTTTTGTGTTCGAACAAGCCGATATTACGAACAATGCGAGTTGTCGCATTACGAGTGTTCGAGTTGAGCGGGCCTGACTGTGTGCCTGCGTCAACGCGCGATTCTGCGTTCAGAACGTCGAGCGTCACACAGCCGTCGTTCAGCGTCGTTTTGGTCCGCGGTGTGTCACGCGTTACGTCACTGCAGTCGTCAATGGCGAGTTTTAGCAAACAGCCCGCAAACGAAAACCTAACTTTTGACGTGTTGTGTTACGTTTGCGGTTGCGTTTCCAGGGTTGCGGCCTGCTCAGATGTTAAAACTCCCTGATGGCTGTTGGGCTGATTCAGGGACGTCGCGCCCCTGGACCTGCGCAATTTGTGACGCAACGCGTGACGCACCCCGTGTGAACCAGGGATCCACAGAAAACACGTGTCTTTTTCCCGCTCGAGGCGAATTCCGCAAAAAGAGCGAAACACGCATTCCGTCACGCGTTCCATTTCACGCTCGTCAAACCCATTACAGGAAACGGCGAAATTGATGCAATCAGGCGCGGATCCAGGGGCGCCTTGCGATTGGATGCGGGGACACCCCTCACATCCATGAATTTTGCCCGTTTGAACCCCCGTACCAGGTTTGGGACCGACCCAAGCAAAACACACACACACACACACACACACACACAAAACATGCCAACAAAATACTTTGGATCTGTGGTGGAAAGTTCGGGCCCTGAATACATTTTCGGTGATCAGGGGTGGTGGGGTGTCGGGCTCGCTGAATACCACACCCCTCCTGCACCCGTGGTGCCCTGAAGATGGGGGTCTCTCTGGGCCAAATTCTTGATATCTCCCCTGCGCACACAACACTGGATCCGCCCCTGGACACATTAAAACAGGGCACGCAGCGAGAGACAAGGTTCACGTGAGGTCCTCCGGTTCGAGCAGCACGCGGAATGCGAAAACAACAAGACTGGACACAGTGAAAACAGTGCAGGGGAAAATTGCAGCAAATCTTTGGTTTCACAGCGGATTCCGAGGTTGGTCACACCCCAGAGAACAACCAACAAGCGGGTGGGGCAATACATTTTGAAGACTTCAGCATGTTCCTTATGAATTTTGACACAAAGCGAGGAAACACAAATTCTTGGGGGTTCAGAGAAAATCCAGGTTCACAACTGCAACTCAAGTCACGAGTGCAAAGGGGTCAAGCTCCCCAGTATGACCCCGTCCTGGGTCCGCTGGACACCCTCTCGTAGCCCCGCATCAAACTTTTTACTTACATTACTAACAAATACAACACAGGAAAGAACAGCTGATCAACATGGACGGAGATTATTTCAAATGGAGGCTTTGATGCAGAAGTACTTGGAACAAGATATCAGTACCCTGGGGGCGGGTGGGCCATTTCTCATCCCTGGTACCAAGTACCCTGACTTTAGTACCATGGGCTGAGCCCCAGGTTCGCAGTACACAACCCTCAGGTGGCTTCTGGCCTGCCTTGGGTTGGGTACTGGGCTCAGTACCCCAGGTTCTCAGTACCCTGGGTTCTTAGGACCCAGAACACGGTACTGACCTCACATGACCTGGACTGAGTACCGAGTACTGTGGGTTGGGCCACAACTCACGCAAAAACACTTGTAAGAAACATGTGGACGGAGACAAATTGAGATGCAGACATTACTGTAGAAGCCCCGCCCAGCCCAACCTTTCCCCGCCCCACCCCACTCGCACTCAACCTCGCCCCGCCCCACCCTGCCTCACCCCACTTCACACTGGTCCACCTTGCCTCACCCATTGGCCCACACAGACCAGCCTCACACTGCCCTGCACTCCCCATCCCACTTCTCACCCTGCCACTCTCTGCCCCACCCCACTCCTCTCCACCCTACCCCACACCACCCCACCCCACATCACACCACCACACCCCAGCCCCACTCTCAGTATCCCTTGAAGCTGTAGGGCTCCTCATGAGACGCTCCTGCAGCGCTCCGGGTCTGACTCGCCTTCTCCTTCAGCTTCGCCTGAAACGGGAACCAGCCGGTCAGCTGGCGACAACTGGGGAAGCGGAGCAGGAGGGTAGGGTAGGGAGGGGGGTCAGGGGCGAGGGCAGGTGTTCGCCTGAAACGGGAAGACAACTGAGACAGGAGAACAGTGGGAAGTGAGGGATGGGGTAGGTAGGCGGAGGGGCCGAGAGTCGATTGGGGTCAAAATGGACCAGGCCATGGGTCAGGATCGGGTGGATTCCAGGGTGGACCGTGCACGGAAGACAGGGCATCGGGTGCCGAACGCGAGGGTGACCACACACACATACACACACGCACACGGACACACACACGCACTCACACACACACACACATATGCACTCTCCACACACACAGACACACACACACATGGACACACACACACATAAACACACACACAAACACACACACACAAACACACACACACACACACACACACACATAGTCTCTCTCTCTCTCTCTCTCTCTCTCTCACACTGTCTTCCCTACTCTCTCACTGTCCCTCTATCTGTCTAGCTTTCTCTTTTTCCTGTCTCTCCTTTCTGAACCGCACACGGACGCACCCAACTAAAGCACACACACACACACACACACACACACACCGCTCCCACACACACACACACACGCACGCACACGCACGCACGCACGCCGCACCTGGAGCAGCACATGCTGCATGACGCCCGTCCGGATGTCCATCTGCGTCACTTCCTGTTTGAGCTTGGCCAGCGCCTGTTTCACCTTCACCAGCGGCGCTGCGAACGAACCAACAACACCGCTTCAGTCCCGGCCACACTGCGCGCGCTCCGTCCCTGAACCTTTCAAACCCGCTGCGACGCTCGCCCGAATCGACCCCTTCCTTCATCCAACTTACACACGGATCCTTTGTTCGCATTTAGCGCGTGCCCCACCCCGCTTTCATTTTTACGAGACCATCCCACCCCCAACCCTGCCCGTCCCCTCACCATCCCTTCCACACCCGGCCCATTTGGAATCGCATCTTGGCCTGCCCCACCTCATTTGGCATGCATCAACTCAACCACACCCCACGGCCTGGTCCAGCTCCCTCCCTCCCCACCCGACCCTCTCCTCAACCTCCCCTCCCACCACGCCTCCCCCGCTCTCACCTCCGTCAGTCATGCTGGAGGCCCGATCATCCACCTGTCTCTTCAAGTCCTCCAGCCCCTCCCCTCCTGTCCCTCACCTCGCCCCCTGCCCCGGCCCAACCTCCCCACCCCTCTCCCGCCCCTGCCTCTCACCCCCATCGGTCATGCTGAAGCCTCGGTCGTCCATTTGCCTCTTGACATCACCCAGCCCCTCCTCCTCCCACCCCTCCCCCTCCCACCTCACCCAACCCCCTGCCCTCCCCCTCCCCGCTCCTCTCCTCACCTCCGTCGGTCATGCTCGATCCTCGGTCGTCCATCTGTCTCTTGACGTCCTCCAGCCCCCTCCCCTCGGTCCCTCACCACCCCTCCGCACCCTTTCCCCCCGCTAACCCGCCCCCGCCCTTCCCCGCTCCTCTCCTCACCTCCGTCGGTCATGCTCGATCCTCGGTCGTCCATCTGCCTCTTGACGTCCTCCAGCTCCTCGGTGACCTCGGCGAGGATGCGCGTGCGCTCCTGCACGCCCCCGCTCGCCTGGCGGTACTTCTCCTTAGTCTCGGCCAGCTGGTCCTGCATCGTCCGGAACTCCTGTGGGAAAAGGTGTGTGTGAGTGTGTGTGCGTGTGTGCGCGCGTGTGTGTGTGCGTATGCAGCACTGAGTGTAGATCTAGCAATGTCTCTGAACGACCCGAACCTCGCACAACACGAGCACGTCCTTGTTCTGCTCAGAAAGCATGAACGTACCCTGATGTACCCTGACGTGATGAATGAGGGCAAACACGTTCATCTGGGTTCACTCCAGTCAGACACGTTCTCAGAATGCACAAGTTGCTGCACATCCAGGAAAGAACATTGGTGTGCGAGCTCCAGCGTGCATGCATGCACAGTTGTTGTGTGGAAGATATCACATCTTCCCATGCAGGCAGTCTAGCGAGGTGCTGAGTACTCAGTGGAGCTGCTTCTGCGGAGCTGTGCAATGCTGAAGTTGCTCCCCGAGGCCAGCACCCTGTGCTGGTCTATAAAACCCACAGCATGATGCCCTCACCAGGAGAGTCTCTCCACTGGGGTGAATAAACAGAAGCAAAGGTTCACTGAGTGTTTTACTCCGGTGCAGCCTTGCCACAACCCAAAGCTGCACAACCACAGTACCATAAAACATGGTGTAAGTGTGCAGTCTGCCCAACTGGGGCTACCTGCACACACAGTTCAGTCCTCATTTGGGCATGGTTTTCCAGGTGGTGTAGAATCTACTTGTCTGTTCCCTGTGTGCTCCGTCAGTACTGTGTGTACTTCCCTCCTGAGTGAGCACTGGGCGAGTTTCTCATGAGTACTGAGTGTTGAGTACTGACCTGGATGTGGTGCTCGAGCTGCCCGTTGATGTACTTCTCCCGACTCGCGATCTTCTCCAGAGTCTTGGTGATCTCGTCGTACAGCTTGTCGAGGTAGCTCTGTGTGTCGCGCAGGGAGCCCTCGATCCCCTCCTTGTGCTGATGCATCTGCTCCACGTGCACCCGCCAGTCCTGGAACAGAGCAGTGTGTGTATGTGTGTGTGTGTGTTCGTGTGTGCTCACACAAGAGAATGAGTGTGTGTTTCGGTGTGTGCGCATTCCATGTGAGAGCATGTGTGTGTGTGTGTGTGTGTGTGAGAGAGAGGAGAGAAAGAGAGAGAGAGAGAGAGAGACAGACAGACAGACACAGACAGACAGACAGACAGACAGACAGACAAACAAACAGACTGTGTGTGTGTGTGTGTGTGTGTGTGAGAGAGAGAGAGAGAGAGAGAGAGAGAGAGAGAGAGAGAGAGAGAGAGTGTGTTGTGTTCGCGCACGTGACGTGTGTGTGTGTGTGTGTGTGGAGCGTGTGTGCGTGTGTGTGCGTGCGCGCACCTTGTTGTCGGTGCGGATGGTGACCTTGAGCTGCGGCATGACCCTCTCGACCTCGAGCTTCCACTCGCCCGCCTCCGTACTCGACTCCATTATCGCCTCCGGCTTGCTGCTCTCGATGTTCTGAAAAACACGTGACTCTGTTCACTTCCGGATCCTCGCTGTGTGGAACACGTGGTTCTGTTCACTTCCGGTTCCTCGCTGTGTGGAACACGTGGTTCTGTTCACTTCCGGTTCGAGTTTGACGTTTGCGTCTCAGAACAAATCTGTGGACGCTGCGTCAACTTAAAAACATATCACAATTGAGTCTGGCAGAGGCCCCTGGTGTGTGTGTGTGTGTGTGTGTGTGTGTGTGTGTGTGTGTGTGTGTGTGTGTGCCTGTGTGTGTGACGTCTCTGGCGGCTATTCACCCGACACAACACTGTGTAAGCGGAGACAAGCGAAGACAAGACGCAGCTGCAGACAACAGAGTTGCGACCTGATCTACTCCCCGACAAGCGACACAAACTGACAGGAAACACGTGGTCTCACAGGAAACACGTGGTCTCACAGGAAACACGTGGCCTCACAGAAACACGTGGCCTCACAGGAAACACGTGGCCTCACAGGAAACACGTGGTCTACCACTTGAAAACATCTTGACATTCCATTCAGCTGCAGATCTGACTGGGGGGTGGCTGTTTCTTGTTGGCCTCTGATATGTTGACCTTGCAGTGAATTTTGCAGGCAACAAAAGTCAGTGTTTCCCACCACTGACAAAAATGTGTCAAAGCATCAAGTTGCAATCTGACCTGCTCGCCCCTCCTCTGGGTAAGTTCCCCTCAAACCACAATCCCGCATCCACACTGAAGAGTTCCACAGACCTGACTTCCGGTGGGGTCTTTTTACTTCCGGTTGGGGTCTTGTTTCTGGTCCCAACTAAGATCCAACAGAATGTGCCTTGGGGTCTGAGTGCCCCCCACCCAACGGAACAAAAAACCCCTCCCCAGATCGGTGCAACAAGCAAATTGCGACAACAAAGACATCCCAATGCAATAGTTCAACAGAAGCACGGTCTACACACTGAGCCGAGTCTCTCGGAGGATCTACAACACCGAGCGGGCTGAACGCACCTCCAGGTCCGAAAGCCTGGGTCTCCGCGCGCCCTACAAACAAGTACATCGTCAGCGTGAGACGCGCGGTCGGAGCTGGAGCAGGGACATGACCTGCACCAGGCACAAGCCACAGGCAGCGACGCAGCACAGTGGAGTTGAATACGTGTCCCACTTCACCTGAAACGGCGCTTTCTAGGCCACACTCAGCCTCAGTTCGGCACGCCTGCTGCGCCTGCGCAGTCACTACTCGCGTCGCGTCGCTGCTCACACCTGACACTGCGCACGCGCAGTCACTACTCGCGTCGCGTCGCTGCTCACACCAGACCCTGCGCCTGCGCAGTCACTACTCGCGTCGCGTCGCTGCTCACACCAGACCCTGCGCACGCGCAGTCACAGTGTACCCAGTATTCATGGATCCACAACTTATGGCAGATTCACCACTCACACCTGCGCTGTGGCTCCTCACAGCTCACGTGTGTCAGGATCTGACCTGCACTCACAGCAGGTCTGCACCACAGACGCAGGAGCAGACACACACGATTCTCGGCGGGTTCACAACTCACGCATGCGCAGTCAGAGGATACGACACTCGTGACGGACCTGGTGGCACGGCGGATTCAGTTCTCACTCACGGCAGTCTGTGCGTCTGCGCAGGTCACAGTAACCACGGCGGGTTCAGTACTCATGGTGTACTCAGTACTCACGGCAGAGCCGGACTTGAGCTTCTTGAGGTCATCCAGCCCCAGGATGTGCTCCTCTTCGTCATCGTCATCATCGTCGTCCTCCTGCGAGACACAGTGCAGCGTTACCATGCAGACAGCGTTACCATGCAGACAGCGTTACCATGGAGACGGCGTTACCAGGGACCCAGCGTTACCAGGGAGACAGTGTTACCAGGGAGACAGCGTTACCAGGGAGCCAGCGTTACAAGGGAGACAGCGTTACCAGGGAGGCAGCGTTGTAGTGCATACAGCGTCACCATGGAGACAGCGTTACCAGGGAGACGGCATCACCACGGAAACAACGTTGCCATGGACACATCCCCATATTGACCCCTGACTGACCCCAGTTTGACCTCTGAATGACACTGGGTTTTCCCCTGCAGTGTCAGTGACCACGAGTTGACCCTGAGTGACCCCGGGTGACCCCTGCAGTACTTGCCTCCATCATCTCCTCCTCGACCTTGTTGAGGTTGAGCTCGGAGTCGTCTTCGATTACGTTTTCCTCATCGGCCTCCTCTTCCGGGTACACCGGACTGTGGGTCAGAGAATCACAGTACACCGGGAGGGTCACAGTACACCGGCCTGTGGGGTCAGAGAGGCACAGTACACCGGCCTGTAGGGTCAGAGAGTCACAGTACACCGGTCTCCGAGAGACAAGAATCAGGGTACATCGGCCTGCACCCCTGTCCCCGCCAGCTTCCGCCCCCACCCAACCCTGCCTCGCCACTCGACCCAACCTGAATCCACCCCTCCCCACTCTCATCCCGCCCCACCCTGCCTCAGGAACCACCCTGCTCCACTTCACCACACCCAAGCCCTGTCCCACCAGCCCCCCACCAACTCGTGTCCTGCCCTACTCCGTCCAATATCTCCAGCCCGAGCTCTGACCACGCCCCGCCCACACCCACACCCCGCCCTGCCCACGCCCCACCCACACCCCGCCCCACCCACACCCCGCCCTCTGTACGCACGTTTTCCAGGTGAAGCCCTTGGCCTTGAGCGCCTCGTCGGCGAGTCGGTTCAGCACCCAGACGCAGTGCTCCCCGCAGCCGGTCTTCAGCTTCGAGGGAGGGAAGTCGGGCGTGTGGTTCTGAAATAGAGGGGCAGTCTGAGTCACACACACACACACACACACACACACACACACACACACACACAATTGCGCGCTATCTCTCTCTATACTCTCTGTCTGTCTGTCACACACACACACACACACACACAAACGAACGCGCGAGCACACACACACACACATACACACACACAAACACACACACACACACACATCCAGAACCTCAACGCAAAGAAATCAGGACAGTTGAACAGCAGTCGAACGAACGTTGTGAGGACTGTTCCAACATTCTGAGATGTGCGTGTGTGTGAGCGAGGTATGCGTGCGGACAGATACTCACGAAGCTGCGTAGCTGGTCCAGGATACTCGAGATGGTCGCGTTCGGGTCATCGTACTGAAACGCAGAGGCGACACGAGGTCAGCGTTGGAACACCTCCGTTGGCTGTCTTTAGTTTCAGCGTCGAGTGTCCATGATCGTTTCCCTACCCTCCTGCTTCTCTCCACTCCCCACTCTCCCTCTGCCCCAACCTCCTCCCCTCTCTCCACCACCCGCCTCCCCGCACTCTCCCCCTCTCTTCCCCACCCCTCTGTCTCCCCTCTCTGTCCCACCCCTCACCCTCTCTGCCCTGCCCGTCTGTGCCCCACCCCTTTACCGTCCCCGATGGGCCCCACCCCACAACACCCCCCATAACCCCCCCACAGTCTAAACCCCCAACCACACGGCCAAGCACCCCCCCCCCCCGGGGCCC
>JAAUXT010083828.1_pt1 | contig 27116 bp, 24 predicted proteins | sample 7278171 | NCBI WGS metagenome assembly JAAUXT01 (sample SAMN14350112, study PRJNA611818) | marine sediment metagenome | isolation source: surface marine sediment (1.8m) | place: French Polynesia: Moorea | collected 2018-08
TAACCTTGTAAATGGAGTGTAAACTTTGCTGATGAGAATTTCTTCTCACTGGCTGATATTGAGATAAGTTTTCTTTGGTTGAACAGTGGTGGAAAGAACAATGTTTTTGTGGCTGTTTCACTTATTGGTGAACATTCAATGCTGCCTTGAGAAAAGGGCAAATACCATGTTTTACAGAAAATTTGGTTTGATACAAATGAGGACTGACTAAACACTTGAAACCTTGAAGAGATATCTTAATTAGACTGCCCAAATATCATGGATATTTCAATAACTTCAGAAAGTTGAAAAACCAAGTTTCCCTTTTGTTCTTGTTCGAAGGACTCAGTATACCTTTGATTAGCAAGAAAACTTTTCAGAGTGACTTTATTTTCAGCGCAAATATTCATTGGGAAAGTTTCTTTTGGAGGTCCCCCCGTACAACGACTTTTGGAGACCTTTGGTAGAGAAAAGAGTTGTATGATTAAACAGGAATTACCACAATGAGGTCACATACGAGAGGCTCTGTGACGGCAGCGTGGTAGAAGCACTCGTCGCGGTTGCTGTGAACAGCGCCAAAGAAGTGAGACATTCGCAGCGCAGACGTTGCAGATCTCGGATTTCACGTGCACTGAATCAAAGCTTTCGAGTATTTCGATACATCAGCTCGTACAACGACACCGAAATACCTCAGGTCGAATCATACAGGGGAATGTTGCGCGTTGCGTCCCAGAACGGAGGTCTTGCAAACACGTCCGCTCATTCACCGACGTGCCCCATCACCAAATCTATCGGTACGTACACATGTCACAAAAACTATGTGCTCACAAGTCTTGTCATTGGCTCTGAGTACAAGATTTTGTGATCTGTGCCACCGATCTGGCAATTGAGGCACAGGCCGTGCTGACCCCCCCCCCCCGACCGGTGTGCAGAACCACGAGTGCGTTGCAAACGTGCAACCATGCCAGGTACGAGCTCTGAAGCTCAGCTGTTCTCAGACCTTTCATCTGGACACAGAACTTTACGTGTGTTTGCAATCTCGAACTACAAGGAGGCTCTGTGTCTTTCCCACTCCACATCATCACCAGTCGCAGCCTGGTTGGTTGGATGGAATCCGGGTGTGGGATGAGATCACATTGAAATGAGTACGTTTCGGCACTCTGCATGCGCCGACTGCTGGCAAAGGCACGCACGCGGTCTTTGGTGTGAGAATGTGCTTAAATTTCATTGCAAAGAACCAAGTTTGCACTGCACCTTGCTACTGGACTTCTTTTCTCTCTGAAAGCCAACGAACGTCCAACACAAAGGCTTCGCATCTCCACCCGATTCAAGTGTTGGAGTCTTCTGGTTGATCTGCGAGTTCTCCTCATTCTGTCAATGATGTCCAATCATCTCCAAAGTTTTGTTCTTTTTCAGACAACAAAACATGGCAGACTTTCAGCTCTCAGACTTCCAAAAGAAGAAGCTTTTGAGAGTCTTTACAACGTTCTTTGGTAAGTCGAGCTCCTCCCATTTGGATCACGGCAGACAACACAGAGAGAAGCTCAACACATTCACCTTCGTCTTGCGAAAACCTAACATCGCTGTTGTTTCTTTTCGTGCCCCGCAGACATCAACAAGGACGGCGTGATTGAGTGGGAAGACTTTGAAATTGCCATCGAGGTTAGAAACAACAAGTGCAAGAGGACCACACACATGGCTGTGTTGTCACATGGGAAGGACAGACTCGAGAAAGTTGTTTTTCTCACCTTCCAGAAATTCAGAGCTCTACACAACTGGGCAAATGGAGGTGAAGAACACAACAACGCGAAAGAAACCTTGAAGCTTATTTGGGACGGACTCAAAAAATTCGCCGACGAAAATCAGGTTTGTCCCTTGGGTTGCTTTCTCTTTTCGTTTCCCAGCATTTCGCAGCCGAGGCCGAGCCCCACGAACCTGCAGCTTCGCTTTGTTTGCGCAGCTCCGCGAACGCGCAGAAAGGAGCGGCTGTCAGCTGCTCAGACACTGAAACAGATCCTCAAACTAATCCTCGCTTTTTGTTTCGACCAATCTGAGATATTTTTAAAGGTCAACGACCACAGATCTGCGCAGAAGAGCGACACCGGCTCAGAGTTCTGCTCGACGTGAGAATGACCCGAAGTTGGTCAATGTTGTTCCTTTTCCAAACACATCGGGACAAATTTCTTTAAACTTTGATGAATCTGCACAAAACGTGCAGTTTGAGATCTTTCTTGTCCTTGGTACAACCGCAGTCATGTTTTCCTTTCCATGCCACAGACACCCAAGCCGTTTTTTATGTCCATGTACCATGCATGTAATCTGGGCATCAACTATCTGAGTTTGTGTTGTTTGCACAAAGGAACCGAAACAAGGAAATTGAAAAAGATGAACCAGTTTGACCAGTAAATTCAGGTTCACCTCGTGAGCAGACCCTTTCACACAGAAGCAAGCGACAAGACGACTGCTGCGAAATTTCAGGATGACAAAATTACGAAAGAAGAATGGTTCAAGATGTGGACTGAGTGCATTCGAGCAACCAACACTCCGAATGATTTGCCAGATTGGCAACGGAAATACATGGATTTCATGTTTGAAGTCAATGACACGTCAGGTTTGCTGGACGGCGGTTTTGTTCACGCTGTTGTGGCTGGCCGGGCGGAGCGTTCTGCAAATGTGTGTTGTTGTTCATAACAAGTGCAAGCTCGAGATGTCACACATACGAAGCTCAGATTTTCCGTTGACACAGAAATGCATCTCATGGAGATGAACGTCCAGCATATTCGTCGCCTCGCCCTGTGCGTCACCACTTCAGCTGTTTTCCCCTTTGTGTTGCTCTGGCGTGTTTTGGGTCTTGTCCACCCCAAGGGCCTGCAAAGGGATCTCATGAAACTGTACAAAGCACACGCGTTTGGAAAACAAAGCCAAGGTTAAACCTCCTTGCAAAAAAGAAAAAACAACGGAAAATCTCACGTCAATTTTGTCTTGCCACTATTCTGTGTTCGCCGCTGTTTGGTTGTCTGGACGCACATTGTTGTCTCCGCAGACGTGAGGGACAGGCTACGGGAAGTACACGAGCACATGCACCTGTCTTCTGCGCTGAATTGGAAGGCTCGATAAATCGGGCCATTCTCCACGACAAATGTCCAGGAGACTCCAACATAATTTGGTGTGGACATCAGAACTGCATGATGTCTTGCCCTTGACCTCTTCCCTCACCTCGGCTGGCCATGTTCGACTTTGACGTTGTTCACTCTGGTTCCTTGTTCTCAGCGTGCTGTCATGGCAAGCATTTTCTCTGTCGTCTCTTGAATGATCAACGTCCTTCATTGCAGACTCTTCAGTGTTGTATTTGCGATATTTGTACCACTGTAGGACGAGAGAGTGACACAAGACGAATGGTACAAGATGTGGTCTGAATGCATGAACAAACCTCAGGGCGACATGCCAGAATGGTTCAAAAAATACATGACCTTTATGTTCAGTGTCAATGACACCTCAGGTAACTCCAATTTATCTGAGCGCAGCTTCACTCAAAAACACTTTTCTGTTTGCCGAACAAGTATGAGCTCAAGAAAGATCGAAGCTTTATCTTCTTTGCTTGATCTCTTGTCTATTTTTCAATTTGGACTGTTGGTGTTTGTTACTTGCCCAGGGGATGAATTGATCGACATGAAAGAATACACAACCGTCTACACGAGCTACGGACTTCAGAGAGACGAGTGCGAAAAGGCCTTCAAAAACTTTGCTGATGTGAGTCGAACAGTCGCGTCCGAAAAGGGTGTCAGCTTTGATCCGTGCGACAACAGTTTCGGCTTCAGGACAGACTGTGTACGAAGGAGCCCCTCTGCGTGAACCTCAATTGTGCTTTGTTGAATTGCAGGGCGGCACAGTGGACAGGGAATTGTTCTACAAGCTGTGGACGGAATACTTCATCTCGGCCGACCCGGCCGTCAAGGGCAACTTCCTCTTCGGAGAAGTCTGAGCAAGCTGCGGTGCATTCGAGAGGCAGCACTTGCCAGATCTGTGTGTCTTCACTCACCTCACACACGACAAAAGAATCTTTGTTCTCGCCTTGTCTATTCTCGTTTCGTGCATCTGTTCATTGACTGTTTGTGTTTCATCGCTTTCCCGTGTAAAAAGCAATAATTTAGTGTGAGTTGAAGCACGGTGTGCACTTTGCCCTGACATTGTGTGCCTGTTGATCCCGATTCGGCGCGGAGCCCCGGGAATGATCTGTCTCCAGGCGGCGGAGAAGTGAGCCCCGGACTGCGGGCGGAGTCCGGATCAAGTCAGTGAAAATCAATCACCCACGGTGTGCTCGCGTTTTCAAGTCCGATGGTCTTCACGAATGTGACATGTTGCCACCTTTGCAATAAAGTTACCCTTCACTATTTTGCTGTGGCGATGTCCGGCATCTCTTGATTGAGGTGCCATGAGTCTGTGGTGATAAACGCACAGTAAAACTCGTTTGGATGTGTTGGTATTCTTTGCTTCGTGGCTCGAGCTCGAGTTCGAGTTCGCTCTCGACATCGACATCACGAAAACAGAACAGTTGGTGTGGTGGATCTGGCCTCTGGTCAGTTGGTGTGGTGATTCTTGCCCCTGGTTACATGTCGTTGGTGTAGAGAAGTGTAGTGACCAATCTCCTCGCTGTCAAGTTTGCTGAGAAGCGAAAATTCGTGGACGATCCACGTACAATGAGTTCCCAACAAAGATTTACCCTTTTGGGGTGTCTTTTGTTTCATGCCCACCGGGAAAGTCCTCGGCTGGCATCTGCTGGACATAAGGAAACTTGCTGCACGTGAAGCAGAACAAGGATGGGTTGGCAAGCAGGCTGGCTCTGAGCACATTGTCAGAATTCACCTGTCTCGTCTTCGTAGCCAATCCAAGATGAATTGATGATGCGATTTGAGATCATGGCAACAAATGTCTGGTGTCTGCAGAGAATGTCCACGAGGTGGATTTCAGGGTGGGTGCATTTTGAAGGAAACCAAGAGTGACGGCGTTCTACTGGTTCCGTTTCAGCGTCAAAAGCGGCGGGGGGCGGGCGGGGGTCAAGCTTGGGGGTTCACGCAAAGGAAGTGCTTTGAACACAAGATGTCTTCTGCTGAATTGGTCCGACTTGCTCAACAACCCCCCCCCCCCCCCGGGAAAATTTTTCTTTGCTTTGCTTTGCCCCCAATCTTGTCCAATGTCGGGTCCAAAACAACATTTTGTTGGGAGTGATTTACATTGCTGTTGGTTTCCCTGCCTTGCTGAAGAGTGGCTGTTCAGCCCCCAGTGACCAATTTCGGAGGGGGAAATTGTTCTTTTGACCGCACAGTGGGTCCATGGGTGCTTCGCTCTGCTGGATCCACTTCCGCTTTCAACTTGTCAATTCTTGTAAGAGTTGTCAATTGAAACTGTACCTCACAGGTAAGTTTAGTTCTGCACCTTGGGTCTCTTGACGCTTCCAAACAGAGACACACAAGCTGTAAAACATCATGTTGGGTTCATTGTTTCTGCATCTGTCTGCAAAGAACGTGTAAGTTTGCCACGAAATTGCGATCACCTCCCCAGGCCGAGCAACGGTCAGGGGTGTACGGGTGGAGCGAGAGATCGAATCAATTTTGAAGAAAATCCGTGAAAACAGAATGTTCCTGTTAACCCGAAGGTAAGCTGAACAGGAGACATGTTGGAAAATCACTGGACGCCGCCTTGGAGTTGGTGACCCTGCGGTTGAGCTTCTTGGGTTGGTGGGCCCTGGGCTTGAGCGGCCCTGCGGAATCAGGGGCTCTGAGAAAGCTTGGATCAACCCTTGATCGTAGTGATCGCAATGGTCACAACGCAATTGAAAACTAAAGAAGAGCAAGCAAATGAAAAGATCAATTTCATGACATAGAGCACATGCACTTTGCAATGCTACCACAACAAGATACTACAAAACCACTCTTCACCACTGAATTATGTATTGTACTCGTATTTAGCAGAGATCACTTTCCATGCGAGATTTTGTTCCATCATTGGGCTGCTCTTCTCTTCTGCTCGTTTGAATCGCTCCCCAGGATGTGGGGTCAGTATGAAAACAACATCTCCAATTCTGCCAAAAGTTGAAGAGAAAAGTGTTGCACCCCACGGGCAAAAGAAGTCAAGGTTGAAACAGTTAGGACATTGCTTGGATGTTCGGAGGACCCAAACACTCACTGGATTTAGCTGCAAGTTTTTGTGCGTGAGGGGAACCGGTTGAGGAGCCTGCTTCAGCTGGATCGAAAAAATCTTTGCAATCACTGTTGGGTGGATGTTGGGGGGGGGCAGAGTTTGTTCTTCTCCAGCCGGGCGACAGGGGCTGGGAAGCCCTGGTCTCCCTCGAGGGAAATGGAGCTTTGCGGAAGCCTGGTGTTCTCCACTTTTGCAGGGTGACTGGGGTTGGGGCAGCTTGGTCTGCTAACGGCACTCTTGGATCGATCCGATGCTGCGCTCCAGTTCCCACTCAACTGTAAACAGCACTGCGCACAGTCCCTGGAAACACTGGAAAGTTAATGTACGCTATTCATTTTGTGTGAATTTTTCATAAATATGTCCACAAGGTAAAATGGACTTTTCAGAGATAATCTTATCTGGAGTCTGGCACGGTCCGGATCCTGCGCATTCCGCGTTTTGTATGTCATGTCCTCAAGTTCCACCACGTCGAATGTTACCCGAGGTTCCATAGGCGTAGCCTTTCTGATCTCCGCGGTTTTCGCTCTTTTGACATTGACCCATTCAGGGACATCAAGACTCTGTTGTGGTGGCCGTATCATCTTTGCCCATCCTTACTCCACGTTGACGGAACAAATAGGTTCGAATACAACTCAACTCTTGCTTACAAGGCAAGTTTGCTGTGCAAGTACTCGTGGAACTGAGCTGCATGGGATCAGCTTCTACCTGCATGTTCTGCTGTCGTGTGTGTAAGGAGAAACGAAACACGCTCCAAGAGTGAAGAAAAAGAAGATGGTGGTTTGGGGGGAATGACAATGAAAAAAGTTAAAAGTCAGGATCAAAGTACAATGTGAGAAGGTATATTTGAAGTTTTGTTCAAAAAATAAAACAGTTTTAATGCGTCAATCTGAGTCGTCAGTCATGCTGCAAAAATGCCCGGAAAACGAGACTTCTTTGTCATGAACGCCTTTGCCCACACACATGTTCACACACCTACACCCACTGGGATGGAAACTCAATGGGACCCAGAGTGAAGGCACGACTTATCCCCCTCACCTTGAAGCAACTAAATTTTGAAGGCTGGAGGGAATTGCTCACACACAGCCCCGTCCACCCACAACAATGTGCTGCCCAAGTTTGGCCTGTGGGTATATTTTGAGGCACATACGTAAACATTCCTGGGGTCCTCACACAGGAGGTGCCTTTCAAAGGCGTGACACCGTGTCTTCCCACAGATGAGACATATCCACACAGGTGCAAGACTGCACGTGTTCAGGTGTGTTGGCTGGCTGTTGAAGCGGAGAGCTTTTGCTCTCTACGTAATTTCCTGGCGTTTCTTTTCGTTGATTGTTTATCGCGCCTGTTCAACGCCTTCATGGTGAGTTGAAAAATATACCAAACTTCATTTCACCAACTTTGCAAGTGGTTGAGGGGCTTTTGCTGGCTCAAAATGAACGATATCGCGTTTGCAGATGGTCTGCACAAGCAAGCAGCTCTGGATTCTAGCAGCACTGCTCTTCTCGTGTCTGGTCACCACAGCGGCCGCTGAAGAGTGCTCTGTGCCCATTGTCAAACTGAGGCAGTTGATGGAAGAAATGTCTGACCTGAAAACTCAAATGAGAAATCTGAACCAAACTCACAAGGCTGAGGTTGAGAATCTGCAAAACCAAATCACAGCCCTGCAGAACAAGCCTTATAGTATTACACTTTCCAAAACTTCTACCAGAAAGTTTGCTGTCTCAGAAATCATGAATTGTATGCTCAAAGAACATCAAGGTTTTTCACTTGTTTTGGTAAAAAGCAACAGACCCCATGTGTTTTCAGTTGGATTCCATGCACAAGTGTCCACAACCTACTCTGCATTAGCTGATGGACAGACCATGATCTTCTCTGAGGAGCTGTATGACAGTGGAAACAGGTCATGTCTCACCAGCTTTTGAAAACTTGTTTTTCCCAAGACAAACTCAATTGTGTGTTGTTTGTTTCCATTGAAGTGCTTTCAAATCATCACAGCAAAACCTATTTCTGAACTTTTTGTAACAAATCACAAATATGGTTCTGTCCCCAGCTATGACACTAGTACAGGAGTCTACACAGTGAAGTCTGGAGCAGATGGAATGTACTACTTCATGATTTATACAACTGGTAATGAAGCCTCCTGGGGAATATTCCAACTGATGTTCAATGATGTAATGAAATGTGAGGCTCACAGAGATAATGATGCTGCAGCGAGTGACAACTTTGCGGCTTCTTGTGCCTTTGTTGCTGGACTAAATGAAGGTGAACAATTTGATCCCTCTCAAAATTAGAATTTGTGAGACGAAAGGCAAAATTCTGTTTTCATTCTGTGCAACTCGGGACTGGACAACACCTCCCCTCCCCCGGGTTCAAGAAGAAAATGTGCCCCTTTTTGTTCAGAGTTTGACATAAGCCTGTTGTTTGAGATTTGCGAAAATAACTTGCCACCTCGCTGGGGCAGCCCTGGCAGTCACATTTTGAACATTTTTCTCTTTTTACACACAGGAGACCGTGTGAAGGTCCTTTTCGTGTCGGCGAGTGGCGCGTTTCCACTCATTCGCACCCGCGCTGGGGCCACAGGGCTGCTCGGATACAGGATCATCGCCTGAACACGGTCCCGTCTGTGGGCGCAGCTGCCTCCACATTCTGACCCTCGGACTCCCAGAGTCCCACACAAAGCGACCAGACTCTACCCTCTGTACGCTCCCTCTTGACCATGCACAACACAACATTTTCTGCTCAGGCCTTACTTTTCTCCTTTTGTCGAAAAAGATGTACGAGCGTATGTCAAGAGAAATGGAGTTGGAGAATGATAGTGTGGAGAAGAAACCAGCTCCGCGAAGTTTTCTTGGTACCGCGATTTGCGCTGAAGGTTCACGAAACCAAACAAATTTCACGAAGGAATTTGGTCATTTTTCACAGCACTTTCGAAAATAAAACAGAACCCTGCGACATTTGACTCTGTTTTCCTCAACAAATCCTGGGAATTTTGTGGCCCTGTGTTTGTCAGCGATGGAGACTCTGCGTGTGTGTGTGTGTGTGTGTCCGTGTATCAAAAAATATGTGGGACATATTTCTTTTGCACGCAGTTATTGCACCCAATTTCGCCTGAACGCTTTGTGTTGCCACTGTGAACCCAAACAATGGTCTCAAACAATTAGTCGCAACTTGGCAGAGAAAGGGCCGTTCACATTTCCATCCTCGTCCTGGTGGCCTTTTCACTGAGAGCACTCACGGATTTGAACTGTCTAATGAGCAAACGTCATCACCGTCTCTGCCGGTTGTTTGTTTTTTCGAGAAGTCAGAAAGGTTGCAGGTTGGCAAAGAGGGTCGATGTGCATCTGAGTGTCTCTGTGCTGTTCGATACTTTACATTTTTGAATCAGATGTACTTTTCATTGACTTGCTGAAGAAACCATTTCAATAGAAACGGCTGTCGTGCGCGTTGTCATCCCAACAAACACTCGATCCCTCAGCAGAAGGAAATCTGAACATCGCAAAGGTGAGAACCGGAACTTCATTTCACGCATGTGGTCTTTGGGTTGAAATTGACAGACAGCTGTTTTGTACAAAGCACACATCTACAAGGATGTTTCAACTGCAGATGGTCTGCAGAAGCAAGCAGCTCTGGATTCTAGCAGCACTGTTCTTCTCGTGCCTGGTCACCACAGCGGCCGCTGAAGAGTGCTCTGTGCCCATTGTCAAACTGAGGCAGTTGATGGAAGAAATGTCTGACCTGAAAACCCAAATGAAAAATCTGAACCAAACTCACAAGGCTGAGGTTGAGAATCTGCAAAACCAAATCACAGCCCTGCAGAACAAGCCTCACAGTATGTACATTAAAAAATTGCAACATTCAAAACAATAAGAATTCCAGCAGGTTTGTCTCCCCTGATTAGGTTCTGCCACATTACTGGTATGAGTTTGTTACACTAGTTTGGTGAACAGACTCAAAAGGATACATGTTTGAAGATGATAATAAGAGATGTTGCTATTTCTTTCAGTTGGGTTTCATGCACAGCTAGCTGCCACATATGCTCCCATGGTAGCAGGGCAGACTGTGATCTTCACAGAGGAGCTATTTGACAGTGAAAATAGGCATATTTCTTTCTGATGCTGTTTGTCTGCTTTTACAGTTCTTCTTTACCTTCAAGCACTTTCAACTTGATAAGTTAAATATCTTTCTTTTCCCAGCTATGACAATAGTACAGGTGTCTACACAGTGAAGTCTGGAGCAGATGGAATGTACTACTTCATGATTTATACAACTGGAAATGAAGCCTCCTGGGGACGATTCCATCTGATGCTGAATGATGTGATGAAATGTGAGGCTCATGGAGATGATAATGCTGCAGCTTATGACAACTTTGCGGCTTCTTGCGCGTTTGTTGGCGAGCTGAATGAAGGTAACTTGGCACCTCACTGGTGTCAGAATTTTGAATCCACCACAATCCTTCAAGTGAATTAAACACAAGCCAATAACAAACAGCATCTGTCACACCTCAACGCACACATCTCAGGTGGGGACTTCACACACTTGACAATCGCTTTCCAGTTCCCCTTTTCACACAGGCGACACTGTGAAGGTCAAGGTGCACTCCTTCTCTCGGGACGAGCCACTCATCCGGAAAGCTGGAACTACGGCGCTGCTGGGATTCAGGAATGCCTGAAGACTGAGCTCGGACACACACACACGCACGCACGTACACGTGCCTACACACGCGCACACACATACACACACCCTGAAAAAGTCACTCACTATTTTACGTGTTCCCAACAGAAAACTTTTTTTGAAACTGGACCTGGAAAACACACACACACACACACACACACACACGCGCGCGCTTACCTGGTCTGACTGCACGGGGATCAATGTACGAGTACCTGAATCTGAAGCCTGGGTTTTTGGACAAAGGTACAAGAAAACCAAAAGCGAACGTTCAGAAGAAACCCAGTCAAAAGAGCTCACATCTCATGACATGTTGAAGACAATGCGAAGAACAAACACTTCATACACGTGTTCTGTCACCCTGGACAACCGTGAAAACATGGCGCTTTGCCAATCGTCCATTTTCGCCAAGCGCTGAACTCACAAAACCTAGACTCTGAAGGTTGTGTACATTTTGCTCCAAAGTAAATCTGTTTGATACATTGGACACAATTCCTTGTTCTTCGCAAATTCGAACTTCAGCCAAACGGGGTTGGCCCAAGTGTTCCGATATGGGTGGGGTTTAACCTGGTCCTGACCTGGGTCCGATGGCTGAGGAATGGCGACTGTACACCTTCAAAGAGAAAATGCAAACACTTTCTCTGTTTTTCTGCTTTTGGTGCAAAAACAAAAGGGACCAGTTGTTATTTTCGGGAGTCAACCCAGCCCCCTGATGAACACCAGTGATCAGTCGGGATTTGTGATGGTGACAGGAAGCGCATGGAAATCACGGCGACGCTTCTTCGTTCAGACGTGCAGAAACAAGCGTTGAATTTCTGCGTGACGTGCTCAAACTGCGTACGCAGGTGAAAGGTTCCTGAAAGCTATCGATCGGACGCGTGCGACAATGGGTTGCGTCTCCCGTCTTGGCATGGTTGGTGGCCTGCTGATACCAGAGACGGATCACCAGGGACCGCGGGGACTGGGGACCCTGATCCGCGAACAGATCACACTGGTCACATCGCTTCGCAAATGTTCGCGAGAACTCGCTTCCACTTTGATAATTTCAAAACAGGGTCTAACGAGAGCGTGATGGGTCCAACAAGTCCCGCATGGCTGCAGCATATCCTGAAGCGCCGGTGATTCCGGGGATTCCGCTCCACACAGAGAAGAATTTTGTCCCCCCCCCCCACCAACCTCACCCTCATTTTCAGCGGCAGAAGCCGAACATTTCCTTTTGAAAAGAAAGAGTTTTCAAGATTGGAGTTTGGTCCCAGAACCCTCCTGGGGCCTGACCCAAGTTGTGCCCAAAAGGCATCTCTGAGCCTGGTTCAGAATTCACCTGGGTCGGGGTTCTCTCTCTCTCTCTCTCTCTCTCTCTCTCTCTCTCTCCCCTCCCCCCAATTCCAAGATCCAGCCGCCCCTGATATCATTGTGTTGCTGCTGTTGTGGAACGTGGCGCGAAGTCAGCTCAACTCTTACAAGTGATGCGACGGATCCATCAATCCCATCCCGCAGCACTTTTTAAAATTACCCCTGGTGCAGATCTTCCTTTGGTCGGGGGGTGGTGTTTTTACCCCGATCCCAACTTTGAAAATTGAGAAAGAACAAAATTGGGATGCAGCGCTAATCCTCTGCTTCCGCCGCTCCAAAGCATGAAACTTTGATGCAGGGAACCGCCGAGTCCATTAGTGCTTCCTTTGTGTCACTCGTTATGGAGTGGATCTTTTGTGTTGATTTTCTCTCCTGCTGTTTTCCAGTTTGGACGCTGCAGTCCCCAGTCTTTACGGATTCGGTTCTCCGGAACAAGGTGATGTCAGGTGATGTCAGGTGATGTCAGGTGTCCCAGAAACGAGACTTACGAGAGTGACAACAACGCAAAAAGATACACAAAGCGAACGTCTGCGGCTCAAACTAAAAAGTAGGACAGGTGGGGTGGATTGTTTTGAGGGGTCAGAGGTACTTGGACCAAAGAGGACCAAAGGGTCCGCACAGATCCCCAGGGAGTCGCACCTGTTTTAAGACTGTGTCTTTTGAGTCTATTCCACGTGGCTTTGCTGTGCTTTCCACGCAGACTGTCAGAATGCCTGCAGTGCGGACGGCCTGCTGCGTCGTGTCCCTCTTGGCTCTTGTGTTGGACCCTGCGGGTGGCGAGGGCAGCGCTGTCACGGACCTGCAGTGCCTCGCCAGGCTCGCTTACACCAGTCAGCTCTACAACTGCGACTTCCAGTGCGAACAGCGAGGTCCTTCGTTTTCCTTCATTCCATTCAAGCTCATCCGGGACGCAAGGGCCAGTGGCTCCGGGGCCACTCGAGCTCTGCTGGATCCCTGCATCCGCCAGAGAGCACCGTGCCTCCTGGTCCACTGGGGGGCCCGTGAACCCTTGATCCGCTGTGGGGATGTTGAGAGACGCTGAAACTTTAGCAATCATTTTCGCGTCTTTTCAGCAACTCCACTGACCACATTGCACAATCAGCTGACCCAGCTGCAGAACCAGCTGTCCAATCTGACTCAGCAGATCCAGGTGCTGACTCAGCAGAAAGCCGCCCTCGCTCAGAGGGTGGAAACTCTCGAGAACTTCCCCAAAGGTAAAGTTGCTTTCACGTGATCGGATCTGCCCAAGGTGAGATCTGCCTCTCCGTCCGACCCTGGATCCTTCCACTCTTGGATTCACTCCAACACCAGGCCCTGGACCCGCCTCATCCCGCCAGCGCGTGATGTTTCAGACGTGGCCTTCACGGCGAAGTTTTCGCAAGACACGACGGTGGACGGAGAGGCGACGCTCGTGTTCGACGCGGTGGAGCTGAACGAGGGCGGCGCCTACAGCACGAGCACCGGGATCTACACGGCCCTCTACAGCGGCACCTACCACTTCAGTGTGCTGGTCTTCTTGCTCCCAGGTGGGCCTTCTGAGCCTGATCGGACAAGCGATTGAGGTGTGATGCTCAACCCGCGTCACGAGACATATTGCTTACTGTGTACAGTCAAGTCCAAAATTTCTTGACCCCGAAAATATTAACTTTTTGCCCTCAGAAACATAAAAATTGGAACGAGACAAATTCCTCACTTGTGAATATCCTTGACTCAAATAAATTCACAAAGATCCAAAAGATCCAAATTTGAAAAAAAAACCACACCGTCATAAGGAAAGTGCTGTGCACATGTTTCTGGTCCTCAATGCTGAGAGGTTGTTTGTTCTGGTTCATCCTTGTTCCAGTTGCTCAAAATGAGCGACCTCTGACAAATGACCAACCTCCTCAAATCACCTAAAACGTCGGGAGAGGATAATTGTTTCAAGGGTCAGAGGCATGTGTCCCACCCATTTGAATAAATTCCTGGACCAACCAGTATCTTTGTTGCAGATATCTCAGGTCAGGCGTGGGTCTTCATGTACCACGGCACAGCGGTCATCTGCGCCACCATCAACAAGAACAACGACGACAGCGCCACCTGCGGAGCGGCGGTGAAACTGAGTGTCGGAGACCAGGTCCAGGTGGTCAACAAGTTTAACCAGCGCCGCTTCCACAGAGGGGAAGGCGGCGGGTACAGCCTCTTCACAGGAGCGCTCTTGCACAGGGACGCGTAGGCCCGGGAACACACCAGGGGCAGATTCAGAGCGGTCGTGGGGCCTCCGACTCTCCCAGATTCAGGACTGCCCAGCGGCCGAGTCCCTCAACTTCTTCTTGACCAGAAATGAGATTTTGCGCTCCAGAAAAATTTGTTTTCATGGCAGTGTCAATTATTGGAGGTTTATTCCACCCCTGCCCTCCTCACCTGTCGGGTCGTAGTCTTCTGAAACATAAACAATCCAAACTAACTCTGGGTCCCAAACAAAAACCTTTGACTTGACCTCTTCACTGACCCCCGAAACACATTTGCCTTCAAGCACCGTTTGGCCCAAAGGGAGTTGACCCGCAGACCACTGGTTCCGCGTCTAACTGGCACACCGCTCTTGACCTGGCACCCAAACATTTGTGAGTGACACGTCGTGAAAATCTGGAGTTGCTTTGAAAACATTTGATCCAAAACACCTTCGCACCCACAGATGAGAATCATTCTTTGTACCGCACTGTGTGTACAAGATGCGTCTGACTAGATTCTAAACAACGCTTGATGTGGTGTTGGCAGAAAACATATCGAACATCTGTTGGAAGTCATGTTTTCGTTGAATTTCTGGTGAATGTTTCCTCTTGAACCTTGCGGTTTTTGTGCGTAGAAGAATCGTCTCGCAACACTTTTGTAAAACGTTGTTGCGATCTTGAATGGAGTCGCGCTATTCGGGGCTCGGGAGGATCTGCGCCCCCACCGCTCCTCCCAATGGTCCGTCTCGTGTGTTTGGAATTCATCAACAGCTGTGGCACAGGTACCAGCACCTGTGTCGGTTTGACCCCCACCTTCCTCTCACACAAGAGAGTTTTCGATGTAACACGTGCGACGTGCGGTGTGACGTCCGGTGTGACGTCCAGGGGTGTTTACACAGGTTTCTCTGACATCACGCATGGGACGGACAGGCGCCGCCAGACCAAAATATGTGGGAACAGGCTATGGCACATATCTCTGTTACATTGTTGATTTGAGACAAATTTAAGGCAAAATGGTAAGAAATGAGGGTGTAATGATAAGGAGGGTGACGTCAGGCATGTGTGTGTAAAAAATGAAGTGTGTGCGAAGTGTGGTTGTACCTGAAAATTGAGTCGGAATCAGGGGTGTCTGCTGAAGCTGGTGTACGTTGCAACGTGCAGGGTCGCCATGTTTGAAAATTTTTTGGGCAAAATCTAATCACTACTCCTGCAGTCTTTTTTTCACCTGTATTGGTGACAGTTGACAATTGCCAAAGGCAACACGTGTGTGTTCATTTGTGAGTGTTACTTGACTGCAGGAGTAGTGGATGAGACGCCCACATATTGTTTGCAGGTTGTGTATTTCTACACGGACATGGATTTGATTTTGTTGCGTGAGGTGACAGCACAGAATCCATATCGGAATCCTGAAAAGTGGCCAATTGTCACCAACCTTGTGAATGCAGCAATTCAGCAGAACAGGCCGACAACACCTGAAATCGGGGAGAGGACATTCAAAGAGCACATTTTGACTTTGCTCAAGCACTACACCCAGGAAAACAGCATGGCACTGAAAAAGCAAGTGCATGGTTTTTGTGTTCAACTGTGGTTTTTCTGGCTTCAAGGGGGTCTGTGTGTTTTATGTATTGTGTATGCATGTTGCCACAGGTCTGGCACAGATGAAGAGTATGCAGATAAAAAGAAACTGTTGCAAGACATTAATGATTTGAAGAAAGACGCTGAAGAATGTGCACGCGTCTTGGCATTGGCCAAGAAAGCAGAGAGTGAAGCCAAAAAAAAGCTGCCGATTTATGCTTGGCTGCGATGCGAGCATCCAAAGCAGGTTGCAGTCTGCACAAGTTTGGATTTGTGAGTCAGGAGTTTATTTTTTGGGGGGGAGGGGGGGGAGAAGTGTTGATTACATTTTCTTTTTGTTTAGTGACACCAAGAATGGAGATGGATGTGCTCGTAGACGAAGGAAGTGATAGCGAGGAGCCTGGCACAAGTACTGATGAGCAAGCAGTTCCCGAAAGACAGGGTGACCATGATCATGAGCATGATCGTGATCGTGAGCTGCCCAGAAAGAGTGAGTGGAAGTGGTGGTGAGTGTTTGTCAACGTGAATGTGTTGCATGCCTATTGCAATGATCTTCTGCAACAGGGAACCGTAGAAGTGCTGCCAGCAACTTCGATTTCCTCAACGAAACTTTGAGAGAGGTGAAAATGCATGAAATTGCTTTGGAAGAGCGCAAACTGAAACTGGAAGAGGACAAATTGAAGTTCAAGCATGAGAAGTGGCTGCACGAGCAGCAACTGAAAACACAAGAACAACAACAGCATATTGCTCAGCCACAGCAACAGCAGCAGCAGCAAGGGGCATGTCAGTATGTCTGTTCAAGAGAAGATGATGCTGCCCCTGACCCAATACATTTCTTTGCAGTAGACAACACCGAACCAATTTTTTGTCTTGCGGCAAATGAATGCATTCTGGACCATTCCGAGTTGTAGATTCTTGTACTCCTGCACTCATGTTCACAGCTCTTTTTGCAGCCTGGTATCAACAACAGTGATGTGTGTGTGGCCAGAAAATCTGTGTACCAGATTCTGTGAGAATGGGACACAGACTTGAGCAGTGACATGTCTCAACTGACTGATTCAGATTGCACCTTGCCTCCTGCACATTCCCCTGTTTTTATTCTTGCTATTCTTGCAAACTCTTCTCTGATACCAAATGTATCCAGTGCTACGTACTCGGAAGGCTCAAATTCAGATTCTGACTGAGTAACAGTTGCAATTATATTTTTGCATTGTGTTCAAAATAAATGTTTGAAACTTAACAGGCACACCCTTTGTGTGATTCCTGCTCTGCAGGACAACAAACGCATTCACAGAAAGCTTCACGTCGTAACAAAGCAACAAATATGAGGTCACTGCAAGTACAGATCCAGAGGGGGGGGGCATTCCGAAGTAAGAAGCGACTTGTGAGCCATACACACATGTGTGACAGTTGGCCAGTAGTGTGGCTACTTGAAAGTACTGACCCAGAGGCTGCAGATGAAGTTTGAGGTTGGCATAGAAATTTGTGAAAGCGAAGTAAGTCGTGAGTTTGGCAAAGCCCCATTCAACTGCGGACCTGATTGGGCTCATGGATGTGTTGAAAAAGGCTTTCTCCCTGTTGAAATTTGCAGTGTGCTCAGGGAATGGAGCAAACAACCATGGATGCACAGGGTAGGCAGCATCACCATAAATTGCGAGCTGTCTGCCATCCGAACCTGTCAGCTTTGAAAGCTGCGCATCGACCTGACTCACACCGTACATGGAAGCGTCATGTCTGCTGCCTGGGTAGGGTCTGTAGGAATGACAGACCAGGCCATTTGGCAACATGATATGTTGGAACTTGAGCCCATGGCGGCGTTTGTGGCCACTGAACATTTCCTTCTGTTTTTGACCAGGCCTGCAGATGTGACACAAGGTTCCATCGATGAAGCTAAAGACATTGTCAACAGGTGCTCCTTTGGCAACTATAGCACAACAGTATGCTTCATGATCCATCCAAGGTTGGTCGACACTGGACAACAAATGCGCAAAGCGATGGTGTACATCAGACAGCATGTTATTCACAATGAGCGAGCAGTCTTCTTCACTGCGGCCGAAGTAGGGTTGAAGGTCAACGAGGCGGCCAGGATAACATAACCGACACAGAAGCATACATGTGCCTTCAATGGGGCTCCACACAATACCATTCTGCCCACTGTATTCCTGTGGAAGAGCCAACAATTGACATAACTCCACGAGCGCATCCTTCTCGAATCTGAACAATGCTTTACACTGCGCATCATCATAGTTGTCAAGATTGAAACGGTCAAATTTCTTGTGTGGTCTATCCTGCAGCAGCCGATTTGTGCTGTACGCTGTCATGAGCATGAGAAGTTCATCTGTTGTGACGAGATCGCTCAGTGACAGCAATGCGAAGTATTCGTATGCATCCGTCATGACTACAAGCAAGAAATTGTGTCAAAATGAGGTATTTATTTTCACGCATGCCCATTGAGGTCAGGACAGTCAAGTGTATACATGCCATTCTGCAACAAATCTCAGGCAGCTTTGTGCTGCTCAACTTTGCGACGCATATTGGAAATGCGAATTTCCCATTGAATAACAGTTTCATTCGCCCGAGGGCCAACAGACACAACAGCAAAAACACTCCGCTTAGCTTTCTTCACCAACTTGTTGGCCATAAGAATTTTCGTACCCAAATCAGCATGCAAGAAATTTTTGCGTATTGTATGGCCAAATGTTTGGAAAATGCGGAAGAACAGCATTTACTTGCAGGAGTCCCAGCATCTGTAAAAACATGAACATCAAGAGACTGCAGGAGTAGCAAGTAGATCTACGCAAAAACATTTTTGTGTAAAATTCTGAGCTTCTGGAATAAGTACCAAACATGTCTGACAATAGTCAACTGCAGGAGTAGCGATCACCAGGTGAAAACAAGAGCATGAAAAATACACTCAGTCTACGTGCATGAATGTGCCGCACGTTGCAAATGCCAATGGAATGTGGCACTTCAGCTTCGGTGCTTCATGAACCAGTTCATGTTGTTTCAAAGCGCATGCGGATTGCCCGACGTATTTACAAGTACCACATGGAAATGTGAACGCATTGTGCACTGTTTGAAGGTGCTCCTTCAAATCTTGGGGCCTGAAGTACTTCCTCCCGCACTGGAGGCATCGATGTTTGCGCACTTTGTTGTGGCACACCATGTGCCGCTTGAGCGCGTACCTGTGATCAAACACCTTGTGACATTGTGTACAACTGCGTACTTTCTTTATGTGCACTGAACAATGCACATCACGTCCTCTCTCCGTTTTGAATCCTGCAACACAGTGTGCATTGGGACACGTGTACATGGAGTGCATGTTTTCGATGTGACGTTTCACAAGAGCAAGCGTGTCCGCAACGAAGGTCACACACACAAGACAATTGAACTTTTTGACAAAAGTGTCACAGCAGGTCTGCTGTACATCCAAACATTTCACATGAAGCTGCGCGTCAAGACATGCGGGCAAAACACCATCCAACCTGAACACAATTCCAGGATGAGTGGACGACCACAAAGGTTTTTCACATGGTTTACTGTGAGAAGAGAACACAAATCCCAGTTTCTTGCTTGATACGGACTGCTTTTCAGTTGGCACCACACATTGCGTCCAGTCTCTGCACCCCCTGAACACTTTTCCAGGACACATTTGCGATCTGTTTTTTTCGGCAGCTTTGAAGATGGTATTGGGCCACAACGCTGATTTGGCAACATGCTCTACAAGCACTTTTGTGGGAGACATCAACTGCTTACACGCCATGTGTGACAAGCGTTCCACTCTGACAATGCACGGCATCAAAATGTCACCTGTAGGGTCAAACCAACCACTTTCTGTGTCACATTCGCGCGCCAACTCGAGTTCTTCCAGTGCAATAGCTACATCAACATCGGAATCGCGTCCATCTGACAAACTGTCACTCACATCAGCTGGGGCCACTTCATCTGGTTGTACCAGAAATTTCACTTCACCAACTACACACTTGATTTTCTCTTGATCCAATGAGTGCAACAGTACGAAGTTCTTCCCAATCACAGCCAAATCAACCACCACATAGTAGTGCCTGAACGCATCTATCGTAGACCAAACACAGTTTGCGAAATGCAAACGTGTGTGCGCATTACACGCTTGAGACAGCAGGTACAACTGGCATGCGTCTGGTTTCTGAAAGTGCCTCGACAAACTCCACGCATAACGTGCAATGGTCTGCTTTCCACCCAATCCGCGAAAATATGCTTGGGTGTCCTCTGTCAACTCATGCTGATTTTCCTTCACAAATAATCGCATGATTTGGCACAATTGCCACTCCTCTCTTCCTCTTTGCAACATTTCTATACCTGCGTAAATGTGTGCAAATAAATGTGGAAGCTGCATGTTCGGTGACATAGGTGGACAAGATGCGCACATGGTCGTGTCGATCTGCAGGCCGCGTTGACCCACCACTTCCAGCACTTCATTTTCATCTGCGAAGGGCTTGGCATCTTCTGGGAAGTCTTTGAGTTGACGCACCACAAACATTGCAACCGAAACCCAACTGCAACGATAACAAACAGGAAAATAAAAACATAATGCAAACTGACAGGAAGGACAAAGAAACATAAGTTACAAAAGCACGCTTCACTACTCCTGCAGTTGCACTTCATGGTTTCCCAGTGGTTCCACACAAAGCCCACATAAATGCAATACTCCTGCATTCGCCCCACCCCCCCATCCGAAGATGCAAATGTCGCATTTCCCCCACACACACCTTCGGATCACTGTCACTGTGTTATGCTGTGACTTGTGCTCCTTCACACTGCATTGACCAACAACAGCACGCACGCACGCTGACCCTGTCAAACATGGGCAGAAATGTGTTACTGGTGCAAAGTTGCTCGGAAACGAGTATACACTCACTTCCGTGACGTGCTTTCACGTCCACGTTTCACATCAGCTTTGGCATGCGGACTCACCAACGTGACCAACCGTGTAGCACATCAAAATTTAGCATTTTTTACATGTGGTCACAATACTCGACTCTCCCCGATGTCTTGTACAGTGCAAGCCTGCATGTACCCAACCAAAATTTAAGACTGTCAGACTACTCCTCAGAATGTTTCGCTCCAACCACTCAAATCTTGGGCCTCACTCACACTGCAACCATTGGCGACGAACTTCACGGGTGGACCAGGCCGTGGACGTAGATTCGATGCTTGCGCTGATGCTTGTGCTGATGCTTCAGAATGGCACGACACGAGACGACTTCACCATTGCTGCAAGCAACATTTTCAACTTAGATCTACGTCGTTCCTCGTCTTTTGCTCACACAAACAACCGTCGCAAAAGCATTATATCATGCATCCGATGTATTGCAAACAAATCCTTTTTTATCCACACCTATTCCCCTTCATGTTGACGTGGTCAACAGATCAATATTCAGCTATATATATAGTAAAAAAGTACCTTTTTGGAGACGTAAACAAAGCGGCGTCCACTCAATGGCGCGGTTTCCAGTCCATGGAGAAAAGCGCGTGTGAACCCTGTAGCGCATAAAAACACCTGCTACTCCTGCTTTCCCGCACGGAATACCCTTTACTGCACGTCCACGTCGCACATACCACGTTTTGCATCTAAACAAGCAACTTGTCCGACATTTACATGGTACGTGGCGCTGTGTCTCACCGCACGTACAACCGGACATGCCGGCAAAACAAGCCCCTCATGTACTGCATCTAAAACTCTCTACAGACGCACACAAGTCCGTCCATCTGTCTGTCCATCCGTCCATCTGTCCGTCCCTCCCTCCCTCCCTCCCTCCCTCCCTCCCTCCCTCTGTGGAGAGAGGGAGGGAGAGAGAGAGAGAGAGAGAGAGAGAGAGAGAGAGAGAGAGAGAGAGAGAAGGGGTTAACAAACAAGAAGTCTAGGTTGTGTTGTAAGTACGTGTCCACGCTAACAGGCTGATTTATTCCACTCGTCTGTTGCGTTCTTTCAAATCATCAGTTGGCCTCTCCTGATCATGCCCACCACCACCTCACCCATACAGATCCTGAACAGGCTTGAAACCCGCTTCTCCCAGCCTCGGACTCTGGTCAACGCCGAGTTGGACTCCAACCCTGATCCTGGGTCCTGCAGCGAGGCCCTTCCCACCTGCGTCAAAGCCTCGACGAGACGAAAGATGTGTCGTGTGTCGCAGATATCACTGGTTTAGCCCTTCCTGTCACGGGAGCCCGGGGTCAGTGATTCACTGTCGAGGCTGAAGAGAGCGGAGGCCGGAGAGAGCCACCCGGCGCCCGCAAAACATCTCGGGTTGACGGGTTGTCATGGCAGCGGCAGCGGCAGGGCTCCGGTTTCTGCAGTGACGGCTGACACTTTTGTATGATGGTTAGGGTGTCATGTCAGAGGTGGATCTGAAGGGGGCAGACCCCTTCCGGACGATCCAGTCCTTTCCAGATTCTGATCCAAAGGGACCTGCGCACATTTTCCTTAGACCATGTGTGCCAACCCAGGGGCGGAACAGAGAGGGTGGGGCAACTCCCCCTTCTGTCCCCACAGACCCGTTGGTCTGCCGTGGACGTAAATTGTCTCTGCGTCAACGTTTTCATCGAACTGTGAACGTGACAAGAACATTGAAAGAAACCTTCCCAATTGCGAAGAAACTCCACCTGCTGCAAAATCTTTTGCGTTGGACTTTATTCTGAAGAACTTGCTGCATCAGGAGACACTTCAAACGCGGCAGGAACAAAACTTCAAACACCCAGGATCCCGTCAGATCCGGAGGTGCGTCATGAATGCATTCACTTCACCTCGACGCGCGGCTGTTTGAAGTGAAATTTCCACAAAGGACGTCTGGACAATAGGTACATCCAGGGTTTATTGGGGTGGAGCCAAGGGCAAGACTCAGGGGTGGACCTTGTAACAGATCCAGTGGCGGACATTGGGTCCAGCAGCGCCTCCAGGCGTGGTCCCAGGGGAAGATTTTAGGGGTGTCCCAATTTCCAGGTTGTTTGCTCGCTACAGTTTGGAGCTCTTCCCAGGACACGCTGGTGGGCGTGCGACCTCGTGGTGTTCAAAAGAACATCAGCTCGACAGTGACAGAACATTGCGTCAAGGCTTCCGACACAACGTGGAGATTTCTGCTGCGGCTCTGCTGCAGGGAACGTTCAGGTGCAGGAGGCGTGCTGCCGCACACAGGTGTCTGTATTACTGCTGAAGCCCGGAGCGCCGGGGGACCCCGGTTTGCTGAGCAAGGGGCTCAGGCGTCGGAGAACACCAGCAAATCGCGAACCTCAACAAATCCGGAGCCAGAGCGGATCCAGCGTTGATGTCGAGGAAGTTTCAAAGTTTTGCTTGTTCCAAACTTCAAGCTTGAAGATTAAACACGCACAAATGGTGACAATGTTGCACCAAAGGCATCAGCACGAGGGCAGCAAGAGCGACCTTTGGTCGCAGGAAAGGTGAACGTAATTTGCCAGGCTTCGCTTCCGGTCGGTTCCCTCCTCCATCTCGACACGCGGGAGCCGCCTTTCGGGATCCACTTCCATTGGCAAATGGAGGTCGTACCTGTGTGCCATTGTTTGCATCCCTCTGTATTTTACATTTCTTCAAATTTGGAGTTGGCCTTGTTGGGGTCGTCCCTCCCCCGTGTCCAAATCCTGGATGCTCTCCTGAAAACACAGGACTCACCTGCAGCTGAACATGACCGGCGGGACGAGTTCATTGGAGAGGCGAAACCATTGTACTGAAGCTGCTCTCTGTTCTCTGTGCATTTTTTCTGCTGAAAGCAAGGAGAGCGCAAAAGACCAACAGACAGAGAGAGTCATCCACTGCCTTGTCTTGGTTTCATTTGTCATTCTCTCTCTCAGCGCAGTCGTGAGGGAAGAAAGGAGCCCCGGGGCGGGAGGTGGGGGTTCGCGGGGTGGGGTCGGGAAGGGAGACAGGAACGGAAGCCGAGGCGGGAGTTGGGCGGGGTGGGAGGGCGGAGAGGAGGGCTGCGAGCGAAGACAGGAACCGAGGCCGCCGGAGCCCGATCCAATTCTCCCCTCCCGACCTCAATCCAATTTGCACAATTGTTCAACCATCAATTGATGGCGGAGGTGCAAAGATCAAGGAGCATCAATCTGTGGGAAGCGGGGAGTCGGCGCGTCGTTCTCTCGGAGGCGCTGATTGCGGAGGCAACTGCGCGGCTCGCTCCGTCTGCGCAGAACGTGGTGCCGTCCGATTTCAGCACGTCGCGGAAGGTCCCTCACATCACCTGACCTACACAGCACATTGCAGACGTGGACATTGGGGAGTTTTCACTGAAGTCCCAGTTTGCATTCCGTGTGGGCATTTCTCAAACCATCCAAAGGAGAGTTGTGTGATTTGCGTTCTAACATCACGACACTGTTTTGCGTTCTGCTGGAAGTCCCGAAAACATTTCCGAACGCCACGCCAATGGAAAACAAACATACACAAAGCAGAGTCTGCTCTTGTCGATCCAGAGGAGCCGCCTTCGAAAAGCTGTCCCCTCATTTCTTGCAGCATGCCAAATGTCCCACACTCCTCGAAAACATTTTCGAGGTCAGAATTTGCACCCCTCCCCAAGGTTTGCCCCTGACCTCAGTTGGCTCTGCTGGAGGCGGGAGTCCCGAGTCACTGTCCGGTGTAATTGGTCCTGTTGTACAGCTCTTGTTGAGCACGTCTGGGGATGAGTAGCACCTGACAAGAACAGAAATTGCTGCAATTTCCAAGGCTCCGCAAAGCCCTGCAGATTCATTTGCTTGTCAGCGCTGTGAGACGACGGGGCGATCCTCACTTTGCACTGGTTCGGAGGGTTTCCCTCCGTCGAGATGTTTGAGGGACAGATTGAGGGGAGGGGACTCTGGTTCACTGTGTCGGGGAGTAGTCGCTCCAGTGCCAGCCGTGTTTTTGTCCCACAGATGATATCTGACACATGCTCGCGTTTTAAACCAGGAGACTGTTGGTCAACCCAGTGGGATGCAGAGTCTGCCCCCAGCCTGGCATCGGTTTTATTCCAACATTTTTCTCTGCATATGTTCACGACAGGGTATAACCCAAGCCAGCAGCACGATTCTGGGTCTGCTACAGGGACCCTTGTCTGGACTGGGTCGGGGTCCAGCCTTGTCCCGGATCCGCTGGAGGCGAGGACAGTGGTGTTCGCTGAGGTCTGCCTTTAGTCAACAACAGGCGACGCAAGGGCGGCGGTGACGCAGATGGCGACGCGCGTCTGACCAGCTGAGCCTCCCCGGGAGAGAAGCAGCACCGCTCAAAACATTGCCCCATTCTTTGAGAATTTTCACCGGCGGTCATCGAGTGTTCTGCGGGTGTTGGTGATTACCTGCGCACTATTTTTTGGCATTCTCTTTGACGAATCCAAGATTCAGTCGACGGAGCGCCCTGTTGGGAATTTGACATGAGGAAAACAACGACTTGACATGAAAGCGCCAACTGGGAGGGGGGCTGGGATTGGCCCTCACCACCCGAATCCATCCCTGAGCATTCGGACATGGACATGCATCCATTATGTCGCAGCAATCTTCTCACGATTCTCGTATTTCTGTCGCATCCCTCTGCGGACCACGCACAATGGATTGGCCTCGCCCGGCGCGCCCGCGGAGACGGTTATGGAGGCGCGTGCCCGCGCATCGCGATGCGGCGCAGCACTTCAGAAAACGGGATCTCGGCTCGACATTTCACATTCATGACATCGAGGATCCCCATCCCCACGTCGAGCGGTGCCAGTCGGGGAAGATCAAAGAGGCCCAAGGGCCGCTCCCCGACCTTCAAAACTCGCCCACCCCCCAATTTTGCACCACGTGTCAACCACGTTTTCCTTTGACCAGTTGGATCTGCCATGGGGAGTCACTGAGGAGCCAGATCTTGGTGATGTTTTCTGCAATTGTTTGAGTTTGAACTCACACTCCACCACAAAGCCAAATCTTTGTGCATAAAAGTTGAGTCTGTCTCGCTGCACAAGTGAGTTCGGACACACTGGGCAGAGTGAGCACGCCTTTCATTTCCGTACGCGCGGAACCGCAATTGCCAGATTGGTGGTCCAGAAAACTCTTTTGTGCACTGGGAGCTGATGACAAGTGACCACATGGTTTCTGTGTCACTGACCTGGCAACGGGGCACATCGGAAAAGGACCGGATGTATCTGCTTCACCTCCGTATTGACTTGACTCCTCATTGTGTTAGCCTGAGAAACAGTCGTGTGTGTGGCCGTCACGTGTGCCAACACTGACACGTGCTCTTGTTTGTCTTTGAACACCCCCGTCTCAAAGTAAAATTGAACAATTTCCGTTCTTTGTTGACATTTTCGTCTTGAGTTAGTGTGTTGAGTCCCAAACCCTGATGTGGCAGAAGACACACGTCGAGTCCCCAACATCTGTGCTCCTCGCTTCTGTTGAGTACGGAAAAGCCTCCCCGCGCCGGGAGACTCGTTCTCTGCGTTCGACGCTTTCGGCGATGTAGTTTTCGCGGGAGAATGCGGCCCCGCGGAGCCTTCAGCGGACCGGGCGGCCATTGTGGTGCGATGAGGCGGGGACGACGTGCTCGCTGCGCCGGAGTCCTGCTCACACCGGAGGCGTCACGCTCTGCAGTGAGAACGCAACGGCTGACGCATCTCCAACAGGCCTGATTGCTCAGACGGTCCCACTGTAAACACCTGCAACTCCCTCTGCGTAGGTCGTGTTCTCTTGAACACATGAATGCGACAAGGGAAACTCACAGAGAACGCTTTGAACACAGGGAGTCCACACAGGTCCGTGGGCTACAAAACTGACAAAATTCAGGAACAACTGTGTGAACTGCAACTGGTACCCTCGTGAAGGATTGCACACAAAACAAGTGGAATCTTGGCGCAGTCTGGCAATTCCAAACCAATGAAAGAGTCGATGCATCAACGCAGAGATTGGTGAAACTGACACCACTGCGAGTACTATACGCCAAATATAAACAGGTACGTGGACGACTGTGCGGTGTATAGAGCTGCATGGCGATCTTGAAGTTTTGCCCTCAGAACTGGTAAAAATCTTGAGACCGGCGCACATGTACGCGGTAAGAGCCATTGAAAGAGTTCCCGCTGGTTCCTGCCATTTTTCGTGTCTTACCGATCCATCGCAGTCGGTTGTGAACTTTCCTTGCATCCGGAAAAGAGA
>JAAUXT010126253.1_pt1 | contig 27114 bp, 23 predicted proteins | sample 7278171 | NCBI WGS metagenome assembly JAAUXT01 (sample SAMN14350112, study PRJNA611818) | marine sediment metagenome | isolation source: surface marine sediment (1.8m) | place: French Polynesia: Moorea | collected 2018-08
CATTAAAATTAGAGTCACACCAAATGTAAAGACAATGAGTAACAAAGATCTTAGCATTTGGTATGACTTTAAAGTACAGCAAAATAGAGTACATACCCAAGAAAAAAAAAAGTTGAGTGTGAATAAGCAATGTCATGAAAATAAGCAAAAATGAGCAAGATACTTTTCATCCCAAATACTAAGACCCTTGTTGCTCGTTATGCTCGTTTTGCTCGTTATGCTCATTTTTTTCATAATTCGAGTTTCACATAATTCGAGTTTTTATTCGCCGAAATGGCTACCTCGAATTATCCGAAATGGACCTGTATCATCGTCTCACACACGAGTACGAGTATGTTCTCGGAACATCAGTCTCAAGATTTTCTCACAGACCCCGATGCATGTCGAATGTCTGAACAAGTTGGACTGCGCCAAATAAACACAAAACAAATCACACATCATGTCGCACTCTTCTTGATCACCATGGAAACTGAAAGTCTGACATGCGAAAAATTAATAAAGCGACCCGTATTGAATGCCTTGCTTGTTACAGAAGAATGGGCACTTTATGGGTTCAGGTGACATGAAGTCGTCGAAGCCCATTTTTCAACAGAACCAGAAGTGGAAGTTTTGGATCACCAAGGCCAAAACGTGCACGAGTTCCCTTAATCACTGATGTCTCAAACCAACAAGATCCCGAATCAGTGGAGAAACTTGCCTTTAGTGTCTTTTCAGAAATAACAGCATTCTGGCTTTGCTGTTCTCTGCAAGTACTCTCTTGTCTGCTCCAAATGCGTGTCAATACTGAATGTTTGACAGCCTGACATGACCACATTCTCACACGGACATCAGCCCGTTTACCGAAAGATCTCTGTTCGCAGAACATTTTTGCGACACAGAATGTCAGAAGCACCGGATACCACCGTGTCGTACAATGCAGGAGAGTAATCTTTACCTATTTAGCGAGGGAGGGTCATGTTGACTCAAGGGAGAGTCTGGCTTTGAAGCGGCGGCGCACATGAGGGGATCAGCATCAATCTCTGCGCGGCGGCGACTTGTTCCGCCTCGGGTGACGTAAATGTGACGTGGATCTGACAGCAACACCTGGAAAGTCCGACCGCCGATCAGGACGAAGGCCGCCAATTAGCCACAGGTATAATCTTTCGCCCCGACTTCCCATGAGCTGCAGCAATGCCGGAACACAAACGCCGGCGTTTACAACGGCGTCAGCTTCCCAATTAATTGCACCTTTTCACCGCACACTCGTGACGCTTCATTCAAACCAAGTGCGGTTGGAGCTTCTCGCAAAACCAAAGATTCTGTACGGATTCAATCCATGCAAGCAGAATCTTGATTTTTGTTGATGTCGGACAGCTTTCAATGTGTTTCAATTTTTCTTTCAGCAGGCCGTACAGTTCTTGGAACGGTGTGTGCGTGACAAACACAAACACCCACTTTTTTCGATTGTTTGAATGAAAGGACTCATGACATCACACAAAAATTCCCTGTCGAAAACACATCAACTGAAGCTGGTCTCCCTTTTAATGCTGCCTGCACCTGAATGGATATTTTCGCATGCATTGTGAAAAGTTCTGTCAAAAACCATTGACTAATTGGAAATCACGGCGCTTTTGTTTTGGCAGACGTCACTGTGAATTGGAATTTTTCACCAATCTGCGCTCACAACGATGTTTGATTTCGTCCTTTGCGGACTTCGATTCATTGAGCTGATGTGCAAATGATACACGGTCATTTTTGCTGCCTGCCTTTTGTTATTTTTTGTGTGCAAAGTGATTGGTACTCGTTTGCACAGTCATCGAAACTCTCCAAACACAAAGAATTTTTGGGGAGAATTTGCGAGACTTTTGTTTCAACAAACATCACTTTGCGTCGGAATTTTCCACAAACTTGTACACAAAACAATTTATCATTGCGTCCGTTGCTCGTTTTTGCTGAATTTGCACCTTGCGCAAAACATTGCGGAGGCCGATAACGCTTCCTTCTTGATTGACTTGAGGATGATACGACGTACGATGGTTTCCAACCAAATGGGCGAAGTCGCGCGACTTCGCCGGCAGCTGGCCTCACACGTAAATGGAACACGCCCATTGTGCTTGACATGGCACCCATTCCTGTTTCTGTCTGGCTTTGTACAGCCCAAAGAGGCACTTGTTTTCTTCCAGAATTGTCCCTTCTTTTGTCAGCCTGATCCTGATGGCAGAAAGATGAGACTTGATTCTGGAGGAAGCATGCAGCCACGTCTGGTGAGAGTATTTTGTCTTCCCATCTGGTCACTATCCTGCAGAACTCAACGAACTATCTGCAGTGGAAAAAGAATGGTGAGTATATCCGACGACAATCTCTTGATGTTGGCCACAGAGAATGAAACTTCATTCGGGTTACTCTGCTCCAAACTTGTAAGCTGTGTGCTGCTGCAGAAAAGGCAAAACAAAAGTCACCACGTTGCACTCGTGGTCATAACATCCCGAGAACAAGATAGATTTTTCAACGGCGTGGAAAAAAGTTTGAAAACAAAAACCATCTTCCATGGAGTCACCACCACAAAAGGCAGAGATCATGACACTCCCAACTGATTTCATACGTTGTGTGTCAGTAACTTCCATACAAACGCAAACTGGACAGCCGTGCTTCCTCTTCTCATGCTTACTGCAAGTTCCCAGGTGCTGTTTTGCAAACAAGACAAGAACTGGAGTGTCAAACCAAAACGGTTTAGATCTTTCACCGCACCAGATTTACCACAATTGTCACGTACATCCACACAAGAGCCCAAAGCCCACGATTCATGGGAACTTGATCTGACAAGTTTTCTGTTTCCTGAAAGATCAAAAAAATTGTAAACCTATTTTCAAACAGCTTCTGTGCTCGCAATTGCCAGGAGCCAAATGAATTAGGCTGCGTCATCAAACGGACTGATAGGAACGGCAACCTGCTCCCCAAGGCTCTGTCTGTCCGTTTGTCTGACTCTTCATTTTCTCTCGAATTGGCTGTTGGCGCATCTGTCGCGACATTTTTTCTCAAGCTGTTTCAAACAGAGGAACCAGTGGTTTGTTTCAAATGTTTGGTTGGAGGAATACACACCCCATGTTTTATGGTTCTCCTACATCATTGCGTCACATCCTCAGTCTTCAAAATATTTCCTGAAGCTGTTCTGACCTTTCACGAGGGAAATCCACAAAGTTTGGTTCGTCGCCGATTTTGAAGATGCTTCTGAGGATTTAATTTCTCCCACAGTGTACTCTCGCAATGGGGAGACACCAAAGATCATTTTGTCAAATTTTCATTTTCAATTGATCACCAAGTAGTCAATAGGAAGACATTCAGGTCAAGATGGAAAGTCCTTTCAGCTGTTTGAAACAAAAGCCATCACTGCACTTGGTTGAACACTTATCCATTCCTGTACAAAGAGAACAGCCATTAAAGAATCTCGAGCAAAGTTTAGACTTCAAGTTTGATTGTTTCTGCTCTAATTTCATCAAACGTTTCTGTTTGGACTTGAGGAACAAAATGCCAAGTATCTGCAGACTTTTTCTGCTCCATTTTGTCCAGCTACTGTAGGATGAAGAAGGAAAGAACCGAATGTTTTGGACTTCCCTCGTACCCACAGTGAAGCAGAGAATAGTTGCATCAAATACTCATGAGCACTGATGCACTTGTAGATTAGACTCCAGGTTGACTAAGGGGATCAAAAAAGAGGCTCTGAGTCCACTGACTGCTTTTGTGATCAACCCACCAGACACCACGACGACATGGTCACACATAAGCGTGCAAAATGTACGTGTGCCTGTTGTACTCGTAATCACAACACAAATTGGAAATTCAAGCACAAAAAATGGCATAACTTTTTGATGTTCTTGCAGTGTGAAATTTGTGAAAGTTCCACGTTTCAGAATCAATCGACGAAGACCTTCACAGCCATTTCCTTTTGGATCAATTAATTAACCTGAATGTGTCTTGTCTCGGAAAGGGAGAAACTGATCAATTGGAATTTCGGATCGGACTTGGCTCGTTTGACTTTGTTTCGTGTGGCTTCGTCACTGGAAAAAATTTTCTACAGCTGGCAGGATTTTCAGCAAAATCACGTCGTCATTTGTGTGCAAGACGGTCTTTGCTGGCACACCTTTTACACACCATAGCCTTTGATTAGCAAGTCATTTCTCTGATCTTGCATGTCAAAGTGTCCCTCTACCTTGGATCTTCGAGCTTTTTCGTCTGCTTCTGCTCAGGCCGTTGTTCGTGGAGTCACTGTTCACCTTTTTTCAATGCAAAGAGCTTGCAAACCGTCGACTCTTTGCGTTCGACGTGCGTGTGAAATTTGTGGTGTTTTTTGAGCACCGCTGAACGTTTTTGGTCCAGCGTCAACGAAGAATTGTGCATGCAGTCTGCATTTTTGTGGAGTGGAGTTGTGTAGTGCCACGCTGGTGGTTTTTGTAATGCTGGAAAACATTCAGAATTGAGAAAGGGAACCCATCGTCCAGAACAGGACAAAGATGGAACCAAAGTGCAGTTGATCCTTGGGAATCGAACACACACAAACACCCAGAAACAACATAACTTCGCAGAATAAACCACATACGAGTACATACAATTGTGGTTTTCTCAACTTTGGGCTCACAACCCTTTGGAGCATACCTCAGAAAACAAAACGACCAGATGTTCTTTCACGAGTGATCTGAAGTATTTTGCAATCTCTTGATCCAGGAACACGATGGGTAAAGCTGGTGGTGCCGCGTCTGTGAAGATGCCTTCACGCAATTGTCAGCCGACAGAACAAATCACGACACAGTGGCTCAGAACGGTTTGTACACGATGCGATTTTGATTGCATGGAGTCGATTCTACAAGATCTACTGTCTCAAAAGTGTGAACATGAGGCTGCAGAAAATTGAACATTGCAGCAGATTGGCAAGTGTTTAGGTGTGTGCTTGAGTTAAAGATAGCAAGATAGATTCTGCGAAATTTGGCCAAAGATGAAGAAGAGGAACTTTTGATGAGTCAAAGATCTGCGACGCACATTCAGAACATTTTGCCAGTGGGAGATAAATGCATGCAAAGAGGGACATACAGTCTCGTTCAGTACTGACCGATTGCTGATATGCCTTGCTCCTGTCAGACGGATCAGGATTTCCGTTCTAAAAAATAAATTGAAAACGTACATGTGCAACAAGCAGGTGGATCCTACAGAACCCACATGCACCCATGGAGGGTCTGTGAACAACCAACTTGTTCAAAACGCACACAGGAGACTAAACGCATTTGTGACTCCTGTCCAGCACTTTGCATCCGCAGACGCGATTCCCCCAGTCAGCCTTCACGCGTGTGAAATAACCTTCTGACATTCACTTCCCGCACAGCCTGGTATACATTCCAGTCAGCTTTAGATTGTCAAATTGGACCACGACACAGTCCGGGCAAATGAATACGAAGCGCGGGCCGCATTTCTTGGAAGCCTCTCTTTGTTTCGTGTGCATGAGGTCTTGAGATGCACGCCGTTGAGCCTCACAGTGGACTTAGAAATCTGAGTTCGTTGTGGGTGAAGTGGGTATGAAACACTGTTGTGTGTTCACCAATCATGTTGCAGAGAACAAATTGACTTGGTCTTGGGAAGAGACAAGATATTGGGTCTGAAGCGTCAGGAGGCGAGTTCGGCTTAGTTCGGGGCTAAGTTCGGCTCCACGTTCGTTTGCCATGATGACACGATGTTCCGCGGGTTAATTCCAACCTCGAGCGCAGGAGAAATTTCTCAATGAGAGCAACTTCATAAATCTGTCGGGAAGCTGCAGAAAGTGTTTCACTTTGATATTTGACATTTCCTGGAACGGTGAGACTTGGGCAATTTTTTTCTTGTTTTGTGCTTTGAGAAGAAGCACAAAAGAAAATGGCGTTTCTGCTTTGCGACACATGCAGATGTCGGTTTGGAGGATATGCATTGCACGGCTCCACAACTGAAATACAAGTAAGTCCGGTAAACGGACCCGGATGATGGTCGCGTCACTTCTGTCAGCCTTTTCTGGGTAAGGGGGGGGGAGGTTACATTCCAAAGTGTGGACAGACGCACACATGAATGCTAAGGGTTTTTAAGCCATCAGCAGCACCTAGATGGCCGGCTACGCGACCATCAATAACTCTTTTGGACACCTTTCAGTGTCAACATAAACTGAAATCACCAAGAGACGATCAGTGTGATTTTATACTCCTGTCGATATCCACCGGAGAAAATTGTACCAGTTCCCGCTTACAAGAACCGCGCGCAGAATCCTGTCTGGAAAATCTACAGATGAGAGCAGCTTCGAACAAACACAATGCGTGGCAGTTACTCAGCTTGATGGTGACATTTACTGGTCCTCGCAAGTGTGAAGTCGCAGAACCTCTTGAGGGACATGACAACGACACCACGTGCGCTCCCCCACAGAAGCTTCTTGCTGACGTCCGATCACGCAGTACCCGAAACCTCTGGTTTGTCAGTCCTGTCACCATAGCAACCAGCCACCAAACACACCAACCAGTACAAGCCGAACCTACACTGGATCAATTACCGTCCTTTGTAGTCATTCTCCAATTTCCGCAGCTCGTCATTGACTTTGCCTTCTGATAATTTTAATTATTGGCACGATACACCCAGGCGCTGCTGCAGTGACTCGAGGTTCATTGTGCTTCTCAAGGTTCCGCGCCGATTGCGACTGGGCAGGAAACACGGGCGAGAGGTGTGATATCGGGAATTCCACACCGCTCACAAGTAAGCAGATCAGGCTTTCATCTCAAACGGTGTCCATGGGATGAGTGTCGCATTCCCTTACACAACCAACAACTCGTTCTGGGACTGTTCGAAAAAAAAATGAACCTGCAGTCGTCAACACAATCGACATAAATGAAGAACTCCTGTAAGCGAAATATTTCGGTCTGTTGTTCTGTTGTGACCTTGTAAGCGGAACAATACAAATTGGAGTAGATCCACTTCGTCCTGAAGACAGACGGGACATGAGAGAAACGGGACGGGAATGAGGCACGACGAAGAAGTAATTTTTGTCTGCAAGCGTTGTGTTTTGTGGGTGTGCAGTGACTTTCTCAGAAAACAAATGAGCGCTTCTAGGTATCGTTTGTTACTGAGTCCCTTCGGGAACACGAGTCCCCCGTGGTGTGGTGGCCGTTTTGTCTCTGTGGGGGGGACGCTTTTTCTGCCTGGGCATCTGTCCTTCTTGAGGCCTTCTCTGATAGATACTCGTTTCTTCATTGGCCCACCAGAACAGGGGCAGGCAATGGGGTTGTGAAGTGGGAGGTCAGGGACAGGGTTGGGACAGGCTAGGCAAGGAGGCAGGGAGGTGGCAGGAAAAGGGGTACACGCAAGGAGAGGGTAAACAAATGGGAGGGGGGGCACGGCAGAGAAGGGGAAAGGCCTTTGACGTTCGTTTCTGTGCACCCATAAGACAGCATAAGACAGGAGTAAGGACGAGGGGTTTTCAAAACAAAAGTGAGGGACTTTGTGCCCGCAGTTGCCCTCAGCACTGATTCTTGTTTCTGCTTGGGCTTGACAGACGGTTCTGATGATCTGGGTCCTTGGCAGCGAAAATTCAGACCAATTCTTGTGGGAAAAGGGGGAACCACCAGCTGATTGCCAGGCAAACCATTCGTTTTGTTCAGCTGCCAGATTCGATGATGTTGAGTCTTCCTTCTACAGCCTCTTGCTTTTGTTATGTCTCCCGCTCAAAACATGTATCTCAGGTCGTTGAACGTGTTACATAGAGCGGATCGAATGCGAGAGTGAAGAGTACTCACCGTGGGTTGTGGAGCTGAAGCGGCCGAGGTTTGCGTGTCCATGAGGTTGTCGGTGCTTCGCACGGTCTGTACTCGATTCTGCGCAATCTTCGACTTGATCCAAGCTTCTATGTCAGCGTTATTTTTCATAAATATCACATAGGCCACATAGCAGAGCATTAAGACGAGTGCCTCATACCAGTGAATCCTTTTGTTCAAGAAGAAGCCGATGAGACAGATGAGGCTCACGATGTAGAAAGACACGTCCCGAAACAGCGGCCACCAAGTCAATGCGAGCACGCCCGCACTCACGATGGCGCACATGCCGATCACAAAGAGAATATTGAAGACGGCCGAGCCGACGATTGTACCGATGCCGACGTCGCTCCGAGCGATGAAGACGCCGATGAAGCTGGTGAAGAGTTCGGGAGCGGAGCCGCCGGCCGCCATAAAGGTGGCGCCAGCCACGTCCTCTGAGATGTTCAGCTTGTCGATGATCACTTCCAGCGCAGGCACGAAAAATTCATCACAGACGATTGCAAGTGCCACAAACATGTATATGACACCAATAATGTACAAGACGAAGCCTCCGTTCTTGATCTGATCCCACGATAATAAATCGTCGGGATATTCGTTGCCCTTTGTTTGGTTTTCGTCGTCCGTCTGCAACAGTTTTCGATGTAGCGATCGTTCGTGTACTTGGAAGCCATCCTGGTTCGACTGTTGGCTCGGATAGAGGGCGGGAGATTCCCAGAGGAAGGCGGCGCCGAGACAGAGACACACGAAGACGCCGGTGGTGAGTGTGACGCGCGCACCCAGGTAGCGACGCCGCCTGAAGCGCGCGCAGAACTTTTCTGGCGCTGACGCCTTCGCGGCGCCACCGATACCTGTGGCGGCGCCGGCCTCCAGATCATCGTGCAAAAGTGGAAGCATCGTCGGGTACATCCTGAAGCTATTCTCGTGCGAAGACCACAGGTGACGCATAAAGCGTGGAGTTTGTTGTAGTGTTGATCCTTTTCTCGGTTTCAGATGTTCTTCTTTCGCGAGGTTCCTTCTGACCCTTTCAACCCTTGTTCATGAGAAAGCGAAGATATTCCACGGGTGTACCTCCAAAGCTTGGTGAGAGCACATCGACACTGTACTTCTTGGTGGTGAGTTTTATGCCAAATTTACGTTGTTTTCAGGATTCTTGTGGTGAATGGCACGCAGAGACAGTTGTGTCTTCTTTCCGCTTTCCTCTCGGCGCAGTCTTTCAATATTTATCGACGTTTTACGTCATTCCGCAATGTGTTGTTGGCTGCATTGCGCCTACAATTAGAGAAGAAAATGAAACATGTATTATTCTGTCAAATATGGCTGAACACCAATGTGAAGTATCGTGTCTTGACTCGTGCCCAAATCGGACAACATCAGAGGAACAAGGCGATCACCAGCTGTCATCTGATCAAAGGGATTCAGTTCACTCCGTTCGGTCGCTAAGTTCGCAGATCTGAATGAATTTCAGTCCCTTCTACGAGTATCACAGTTGCTGCAAAAAACAAAACATTTGAAAACGTACAAAATGTCCAGTCCACCTCGGATTGTCCGTGAGAATAGTCACTGCCTGCAGGGCCATTTTGGTCGTGCAAAGGCCTTGGTACCACGGGAAATGTGAGACCATAACCACAGTGAATGGGAACGGACAATTCAAACGTAACAGCTGTGTTCATTGTTTTGTTGCTGCATGGTGCGTGACACTTGGCACGGCGAAACGAATCTGCGTTCTGTTCCTGTGGTTTGAGTTTCATCTCTGAGTGGCGATATTTTGTGACACACAAAGACCCAGTGCTCAACTCACAGTGAGGTTTCCCTTTTCTCCAAAATTTACAGGTACTCCAAAACTGCGATACATTGAGCGAGTACCCATGGAAGCACTGGAACGGATCCAAAGTTTTTATTTAACATTCTCTCCCTGCGTGTCTTCTTTGCAAACAGACATGTACCGTATTGTTCGAAGAAGAGAAACGCCTTTTTGCCCCAACATTGAGCATCAAAAGGTACACAGGTATCCAAAAATCTTCGTACCAGAAATGCTCAAGGCCAAATGCTGGAGTTCGTGCATTTCACACAAAGAACCGCTTGGAAAAATACTCGTGGAAATTAAGCAGCGTTGCTTAGTGGACTGTGAAACCGAAGCAACGTTCACAAAAAATTGACTTAACTCCACGACAGAATCAACTCAAAGGCAATTTCTTGCCAAACGTATGTGAACAACTGTGAGAAAACTCGCAGTCTGTATCTGTTTCAGGCAAAGAATGCGCACGAAGCGATTCTTGTGTCCAAAAGAGCTGAAGAATCGGAAACTTCCGGAATGTTCATCAATAAATAAATGCGCATGCCTACTACTGCACCAATTAAAAGATTTTCCTCCTTTTGATCAGCCAGGAACAAGAGAGCGACACATTTACACGAAGTATACCTGCAGAAAGTCTATTTCTCTTTGCCTCCAAAGAGAGATCCTTTGATTTTGTTCTTGCCTGAATCACCTTCGTGTTGCACTGCTCACGAATGCAAAACGTTCTCATCGAAAAACGGAGAAGTTCAAATCGAGCATCACCCATCATACTAGCACACGAACCTGGAGGAACATAATTTGTTGTCTCCCATTCTCAGTGCGTCTTGCAAAGGTCACCCTTAGGAGTGTGTGCGCCAGCTGCGTGTTGACACGAGCCACATTCCACGCACTCCTTGTGAAGTTTGAGCATTGTTTTATCCATTCACGGTCTCTGCGTGTTCAACGTGAGAGTCGAAGCAACAAATACGCAGCAATGACGACACAAAATCAAACTCGAACCCTCCGAGTCACGAAAACGAGAATGGCAGGACACTCACGTGAGTTGACATCTGTTTCTAGATGGTGAGAGCGTTCAAACCGCGGTTGCTGTGTGTGAAGCAGTTTCCGTGGCACAAGCAGCTGTGACACAAGTCGCATCGATACTGCAGCCAAACCGACCTAATCCGTACCGAGTGTTTCGTTTAACTGGCCATCAGTCCTCTGATGTTTTCACCGCTTTGCCGCAGCGGTTTGTGCAGGCCTTTTCAAGTTTCGTGTTCCAACCGAGCGGACCATGCAGCTTGTGGTACTTTTGGACTGACAAAGCAAGATCACCTCACCACTGACACCAAACAGCTGCATCAGTGGCAGGCATTCGATTGTCATAGCATCGCTCAGAATAGCAAATAGCTCATCAAAAATGAACACAACAGGGCGAGCCTCAATTTATCAGTGAAGCACAATTAGACACAATTTTCTGTAATATCGGAGTGCAAAGTGTTTCCTTTCATGAGCGGAACTGCCCATAATTCGTGTATGTGAATCTTTTGTGCCCATACGCAGGCTTTGTGCGTGAGTTGATGAATCCACTTGCAAACTTGGCCAAACACAGGCACGAAAAATGCAAAAGTCCTATTTTTAGCGCCAGTTTCACCGAAAGTGACGAGTACGCACAAACTTACCGTCAAATGAAAACAGCACTAAGTTTTTGATGCAATACGATGCAACAGAAGCAAGTTTGCAACTGGCTTCTCGATTCGACTGCAGCACAGCCTGAAAGCTCGGGCGACGAGGATCCCGCGCAGCTATCTTCAGGTGTTGATAAATGTTGACCATACTTCTGATGACTACATGGGTTCGTGTTTTTGCGGCTACCTGGATATATCTTGCGTCAAGTCATCGACACATGCACAGCCGTGTTCATTAATCAGAGGATCCCTCGATACGTAACATATATTGAACGAATCCGAACACACTATTCTGGATGGAACGAATCCCCGTTGAGGGGTGAGTTGCATCCAGAATAGTTTTTGAGGATGAGTTAAATATATGTCATACAGCACAAGTGTGATAGTTGAATAGTTTTCAAGTAATCAATGAGAAACGCCCCTCAAATATCGCACTAGTGCTGTATCACAACAGATCCAGTGTTTTCCGGAGGTCTCAGCGATTGTCATCTCAAGCGAACTCTGACGCACTGCAACTCGCGCACAACAGCCTTTTTTGGATCAAACAATTCAACCTTGGCATCAATATTTTACGCTGCAAGCTCCTAAAACTTTAATCATCTTCACTGCTGTTGCCGCAGGCGCGAGGGATATCTCCGGGTGAGTTTTCTCGACGACTCTCCTGGCATGAAAGTGAAGAGTCGAGGTGAACAATTCAACCGAGACGTGTGTTCTGGGGCTGAATCAACTTCATCTTCACGGTGGAATTGTGTTGTGTGTGCGTGCATGTGTGTGTATGTTTGAAACACAGTGCACAAGGTGGGTAAATTAGTCGTGTGCAGACAGATGAGCACACCTGACCGACTCAAATGTCGAACTGACCTTGATTCTGTTTTTATGATCCGGGACAGATGCAAAATAATTTATGACTCAAATTAATTCCACTCTGAACGGCAGCTTGCCGAATCCGAAAAAAGTAATTGGGCCAGGTTTCCACGTGGTTGATCAGATGGCCGCCCGATTCATTGACCAGACTCCATCAATCAGCAGGATCAATCACGCTCAGTTTGCGGCGGATTTTCCTGCGTGACGATTGTCTCAAACCTTGTTCTTGAAACAAGCCAAAACGGATCTTTCTGGATTTTTTGGCTCATCATTATCGCTGGACATCATCAACACCGAGGTGAACCTGTCATCTGCACCACGCACAACAACAACAGTTTCAACGACCTACTTAGCTGTCTGAAACCTGCCAGATCCGTCTGGAACCCATGATGTGCTGAAGTCTTTGCCAATACGTGGTCATGGCGTCAGCTACACGCAGTTTTTGATAAGTATGGGGCATTTCTGTGTGACACTCGAAATAGAATTGCTGCAAGCAATTTGAATCGTTTTCTTGCTGTTTGCCTACAGGTCCGGTACACAAAGCTAGAGAAGGAAAAGGCAGCAGGGTTGAACCAAAACGAGCACAGATGTCTGAGGCTCACAAAAAGTCCACAGGTAAATGCTGGAAACAGCTCAAATGACGCCTGTGTGACAAAGTTCCGGAGTACGGTACATTAATGGTGCTCGTACATACCTGCAAAGGCTGACGACGCCAGTGTTCAAGCCTCGACATAAATTATGCAGAGAGTCATCCACATTGGAAACGCAAAGAGATCCATTAGTTTGATTACATGTGTTCACGCCTGTTTAGACACTCTGCAGCCTTTTTGGAGTTCGACTGGAAAGGTGAGTGGCAAGCTTCAGACTGCTTGCTCCGCACGATAATGATAGAAAAGGCCAGAACAAATTCTGAGAAACAACACATGAGTCCAAGCAACTGCGGATCCACCACGCTTCGACTGGGACCACAGGAAGTCGAGCCACAAAGAAATGACCAACAGCAGGAGACCGACACGCCAGTCACTTACTGTCGGCCCTTGTGGCTTGAGGTTACCCTGTCCATTGAGTGCTTGATGCATGTCAGACCTCTGAGAAAGATATCCGACTGTTGGCATGGCATGATAAATGCGGTCTGGCGCGTGAAAAGCACAAAAACGCAATCAAAGTGTATTTGTACACGCTCGGGATCTTTGTTTCAGAATTTCGGAACTTTTTCTCTGACATGTGCACGCGTGCAACACCTGTGAGAATGCAACACAGAGAGACCCATCATCCGATACATTTCCATGTCACACAGGTAAAATAGCATAAGCAGCCATTAGGCCTCAAAGAGAATATCAAACTGAGAGCCTGATGATGTTTTAGACTTCACCTGGCGCGCTTGCAGAAGTCATCAGCAAACCGCTTCGTGATGTAACATTCTGCAGCAGACACGCATGAGAACACGAGAAATGGAGGGAGTGTACCAGAGACAAGAAATACCAGCACCTCTGTTTTCTCTGCACCAACAAATTTGTCAAATCAGGTCAAAAAAAGAAAGGAGGCTTTCACAAAATCAGAGGGTATGCTTCCAGGGTCAAGGATTTAGGTGCCCTCTCGACGCTACACTGAAGCAGGACCGACCCTGGATGAGCGCCTGCGCAGCACCACACACCGACGACCAAGTGACGAGGTGGTTCTGACTGGTCATGGCAGTGCTGCACTGTTTTTTTTCGAGGAACTGAATGCGCAGTTCGGAGCGGCTGGGACAAAGAACGTCTCACGGATAGATTTCGAGAAAATATCCCTGCACTGAGCGAAAGTTGGACTCTCTGAGACAAAGTCACCCCCAGCTCCGAGCCAACGTCCTCTTTCTTGACACTGAAGTGTTTGAGAACTCGAGAGGACAGGATGAAAGATGCCAGTGCTATACTGGGTCTTCCTGCGCAACAATGAGCTTGTTCATCTCAGACTTTCTTCCGTCACCAAATGAACAGTTGCAGTGCCTGAAGCAGTCGCCTGATTGCCACTGGCCGAGACCAATTGCGGCCCCAAAGCGGTTGAATTCATTGCCCAGGTCTGTGTGCGGTCCACGACGGTACAACTACACTCGACTCATTGCAGTGTAGATCTAACATTTGTTTTTCTTTCAGCACGATAAAGACCTTTCTCGTGGAAAGACAAGAAACACACCTTTGGGGTTCGCAACATTTACCTGTCAGGTCCACCGCCGAGATCTCCAACACTTGCATCAGAACCTTCCATTGTCCAGCACTTTGGTTTTCATCAGCCACTTGTTCTCGTACCATCTCGTTTTTCTGCCCACACGTTTGATCTCAGCCACTTTATCCTTGTCCACTGGACCTTCACCAGGGCAAAACATCGGACACGAAGAAAACGTACTTCTTCAAGCAGTCTTACGACGAACCAGTCCGTGTGACTTTAAAGCAAGGACCATTGAGTGTCCCGAGCAATGCCAACGATGAAAAGCTCACAGACAGACGAGCGCCACTGCCATTCTACATGGGGAACTGCAGGTGGACAGGAGGTGGAGAATTCACAAACCACCCTTGGCACAAACTGGTTCCCTTTTGTGTTTTGTCCCCAGTGTTCACACCACAGTCAAAATGACCAATGTTCTGACAGGTCAACATCTGGTGGACAAACTGAATCAGGTGCTTTAATAATGTGATGGAAATGGGTGTGTGACAACTGGTGTCATGTGTTGTGAAACACTCACAAGCGGAATCAGATTCAGTCTGAGAACTTCTTCTGAAATGTGACTGTTCTCTACCAACCACATGACCAACCCGTTTGTCCGATGAAGTTTGCACTTGCTATGCTCCTTGATCAGTTTCACAGGTTCCAGTCTGTGTTTTCATGTTCGCACTGTTGCCATGTTCCAGAGCATTTCACAAGAAAGAAGGTGGTGGGCAGGGCTTCGAGGCGTCTGTGCACAGAATCCAGAAAAGCGTGTCGACGCTGCCGAAAATCGATGTGTGTTAAAATGACGAACTTATTCTCCAACTTGAGGGCGGGGGGGCTTTTTGGGAAAGAGAGGAAAAGTTTTATGGTTCCTCACAACATAATAATTCACTGAAATGTTATGGTTCTCTTCTGAAAACATTATTTCCATACTTGTGTCACCCCAAAAGGACAGATGTTTGAACACCTGCACAAGGCAACAACAAAATGCCCACACAACAGCGCAGTTAAGACAACAGTATCGGATATTACCCAAGGTTACCAGTGTAGGCAGGCGCAAGGCCGCACATTCAGGTAAGGAGGGGATAAACTTGCCGTGCTGCCACAGCTTTAACACTTTCGTTGTCAGCGTTATTCGTTCGTGTCAGTGGAAACCTTTTGGAGTTTGAAGCGATGACTCTTGCTTTGGTGCGGTGTTTGTACCAACAAGTAAATCCAACGCTTTTTCGAAGGGATGTTTTTCCTCGTTTCGCGGACGTCAAAAGTCTTGAGGAAGTTTCGCGTAAATTTTGACGGTCGCACGGACAAGAGAAAGGTTGCTTCCGAACTTTTCGGGAGAAACTGGACCCGTGTTTCTTCCCAAGACAAGAGGTTCCTTCTGCGCGAGCGTTTCGTTCTTTCAGTGCAAATCTGTAACCTGAAAGGGCTCGTTAATGGTCAGGGCATGGTTTACTGGTCTCTTTTATGGGATGTGTGCACGCAACATTCTGCGAAGTGCCTCCAAGGCACGAGAGAGCGACATGCTGGCAAACGTGCTTCAGCTCTTCTGGATGTCAGACGCTAATTCTGACAGTGTGACAAAACATATGAGGTTTGGAACCACGAGCAAATTTTCTTTCAGTTTTCAGCAAATGAGCACGTCAGATTACGCTTTCTCTGTGACACGAGTGTCGGCTTCTGCAGGAACCAATTTGAACTGATTTTGTCCCTCAGGCTGCGGTTGATTGTTTCGAGTGTTCTCAGGTGATAGAGGCCAGAGTGCACTGCAGTATCGTGAGAGACACTGCCCTTTTCGACAGCAGATTAATCACAAAGCAACAGCACAACACGATTCGTGGAAACTCCACCGCAAATGATGTCGTCGAGTCCCATATTTCACACCACAGAGCAGGTGACCTGCACGAACTAAACTGCAGAAAGGAAATGTATCTTTCACCCTTGAAGCAGAAACCATCAGCTCTCTTAGTCGTCTTGAGCTTGAGCGCGCCCACATTGCGATGTACGAGGATTTGGGCAACGAGTTGTCGCCAAAGTGGACCCCAGTGGGCAACAAACTCTTGACATGAATATTCCGTCGGCATGCAATGACACAAAGTCTCTTTTGGTCGTTCTGTGTACATCGTGTGACTTTCCAGTGTCTTGGCTGAAATGTTGGACCCATTCTCTGAACACCAGAATGGTCACTGTGTCAAATTGAGCAACAAAGTTTATTTTTCGAATCTTTTTTGTCAAATATCCTGCACTGAACAAGCAACGCTGCAACTGCAGCAAAAAGCAAAAAGTGAGTCCAAACGAAAGTCTCCTCGATGTCAAATGCGCCATCAGTTTCTGCTGTCAGGAGACATTCATAATTCATTACGCACCGAAGCGGTGTTGTTGCATTTCACACTGGGAGACGAAGACCAGCTTTCTCTTTCCCTGCACAGTTTGTCCTCCTACAAGTTTCCGCGCTGGGCAAATTTAGCAGTCTTGCCATCCATAATGCAACGAGCAGGAAAAGGAGGCATATGTTCTTGCTAACGATGTATTGAACGCAAAGGTCGCAAGAGTCGCTGCTTACAAGGTGTGCTTGCCATGATCACAGGTCTGTTCCTTTGGACAGACTCCACAACGAGAGAAAGGCACGGGAATTACAGGTGCTCGGCACATGTTATCATCTGATTGTTCAGTTGGATGATGTGGAACGTTGCTGTGCCAAGCGGCTTTCTCTTCACCGTGGCTTTTGGGCATGGCACTCACCAGGGCTGCGTTTGTTGGAGCGCACAAAAGAAGATTTTCAGAGTTTGCTGAATCTTTGCGCTCAAGAACCCAGCACAATAAATTTCCACTTGACAACAACTCAGTACACAGGCACAAGACCGAAAGATTTCTAAAAGCTACGGTGCTTCTCTTGCACATGTTGCCATTTTATCCGCGTTTTTGGCTCACAAGGTACCAGATTGGTGTCGAAATACCATTGTTCTTTGAGGATTCTGACACATGATTCAACTTCAAAAGACAGCACTTTGATTGTGCTTCGGGTCTCACAATTACTGCCGGTTTCTCTTTACTCCGCACAATCACAGATGCCATTCCTATTGTCCATATTTTCTTGCTTTCAAGCTGTGGACAAATCGAACACGCTGCCCTCAAGCAGTAAAACCGAATCCAGCTTCACAGCGCCAATTTAAAGACGAGGTGGCAAGGTGCAACACGACGCACAATGTTCTGTGATATCCGAGACGTGTCCGAGCATCACTACAGTCTAACAAAAGCGTCTGGAGAGAAAAGAAAGAGTTCTGCTTCACCTGTGGTCAAAAAAGTTTGAGGCACTTCAAACAGTTCTGCTTCTGAAAAAACTCCAAGTGCAAAGAACATGAACCTGGATTTGAGCAGAACGTAACGGGTGTGTGTGTGTGTGTGTGTGTGTGTGTGATGGGAGAGAGAGAGACAGAGAGAGAGAGAGAGAGAGAGAGAGAGAGAGAGAGAGAGAGAGAGAGAGAGAGGCAGGCTCCTGCTGCCTCAGTCCCTTGCCGAAAATTATGGTCTCCGGATAACTGTCTCCAGACGCACTTGCAGTCAGAACAGAAAAGCGACAAGAAATGTATTTTGTTTTTCGTAAGTTGGCTGTAATGTACTTGCAGGTTCCGCATCGATCTAAGGATCGCGTTCTGATCGCCTCGGATGAGCTCAAGATCAATTAGGCTTTTTCAAGGTGAGATGCAGGTGCAGCAGCGTCGAGCAGGAGATCCGCCTTGTCTCCATCTGACAGCCTGACGCAATGGCGCAGAGAGTCAACAACAAGTGCAACCCAGACACGTGTAATGTACACGGCCTTTGCAAGACAATCAAAGGGGAATCTTGGAGTCCGGAATTCTCTGACTCTCAGACCACAAGAATCTCGGTTGTTGAGGTCACGATTGTGAACAAAACCCGTGCACTACTGACAGGTCGGCCTGTTTGCTCTGGCCGAAACAGCAAATTTTCATATTCAACTTCTCCAGGAACAGTGAGAGAGGTCCTCCTTGGTCACCGGCTGGACAGAGTCTGCAAGCCCTGGAATTGCTTTGGGGAAACGAGACCGAATTTTTACGGAAGAAGGTTCGGATTTTATTGTGAGACGTCTCAATGTGATCAATTGAAACGATCGGGCGGGTCCCTCTTTGGGTTCCGCGATGGTCTGGGCAACGGGAGGCTCCAAGTTTGGACTTGTTCCAAACCCACGCCAATAATGTTGAGGAGGTTGGGTTGTCGGGTTGTTGGGTTGTCCCTGGAACCTTTTCGGACATCCGCCAGAAAGTAGGTAGCTGTTGAAGTCGGTTCTTACTCTCCTTCTCCATTTTCGTTCAGGTCTGTTGCTGGTTTTCCAATAGAGCTTGGAACACTCGTACATTGTGTGTTGTGTACCACAAAAGGAAGCAACAAAATTCAATCGTACGCAAAGATCCACACAGCAAATCGGCTCATTGTGTATGAACTGTGAAGATTGAAATCTCTTCATCAATTGCATTTTGTGTAGGTTGAGAACCTCCAGGACCATGACAGACTCAGCAAGTCGGTTCTATCATCGCTCATTCTTTTGGCTTCCAGAGATGGACCTCTTCACGGTACGAGGCTCGTACAGTCCGAAATGCGTCGAGTCCAGTATTTCCGGAATGAATGGAGGGATTTGCTTGCAAATCAACAGATTTATTCCTAATATGGTCATGTATGAGGACATGCCTTACAGAGTGGAAACAAACAGGTTAACACTTTTTTTTTCTGTCAAACAATGAAAACATCGGAGAATCTGGCGAGATGCACAGCTTCACAAATACTGCTGCAAATTCAATGAAACTTGGTCAAAGTCTTGAGCACTAATGTTAGTTCAAGTGTCCTTAACAAGTACTGGTCAGCAGTCCTTACTCCCTCTCAAAATACCTTCCTCCTGCTGCAATGAATTCGCACAGTCTGGCCTTGTAGTGGGTGATCACAGCTGCCCAGTCACACTGTGGAATTGCCCCAATTGCTGCATCAACTGAAGCCATCAAGTCTGCTGCGCTCTGGTATCTGTGCTCTGATGTCATCCTCTTGAGACGAGCACAAATCCAGTGGTCACAGGGCAAGAGGTCAGGGCTATATGGGGGTGAGGGATTTGAGGGATTGCAGCTGCTTGGAGGAAATTTTGGACACAGTCAGCATGATGTGCCAGTGCATTGTCATGCAGCAGAGCCCAGGAATGACGATGCTGAGCACGCCTTCTTCTCATGGCCTCCCTCAGTTGTTCCATGACCATCCAGTAAAGTCTCCCATTCACTCCTTGGCCCTGGGGCACCCAGTGTCTGAAGACCATTCCCTGCTCATCAAAAAACAAGATCAGCATGCATTTCACAGTGGACATCTCCTGGCACAGCTTCTGAGGTCAGGGTTCACCTGGTCACAACCACACCTTTGTGGATGACTTGGAGCCAGGCTCCCACACCCAAAACCAAGACTCATCACCTGCAACCAGGTGGAGAGGATTTCCTCTTCTCCTCAGCATCTGCAGGGAAGCCCTTGCACACTGCACACACCACTGTGCTTGTGCAGGAGTAAGGTGGTGTGGAACCCAGATTGCACTTTTCTTCTTCATTCCAAGCACTTCCTTGATAGCTTTGTGTGCAGTTCCATTGGAGATGCCAGTTTCTTGAGCGATTTGCTGACAAAAGGAATGGTTATCCCTGTTCACAACATCTTGGATGGCTTGAATTTTGGCTGCAGTGAGTTTCCTGGGAGTGGTGTTGTGTGGTCTGTCCTTGATCACAGTCCTTTGGTCATTCTCAGTCAGTCTGGATCCTTGAGTACCAGCAGTTAACTTGCAATTGGCTCAAAGCCAGTCCTCTATGAAGATGCACCAAATGATGACGAGTCTCCACTCTGGATATTCCCAAATTCATGCAGAAATGGATTTCAGCATGCTGAGATTCTTTCACTTTGGTCATCTCAACCAAAAACTCTGTGGCGCATTCCCTCCAATGTTTGCTTTGACTAGTCGATCTGCCGCAACTTCAGGATCAATGAAAAAGGGGTCACAAGGCGCACACACTGACCAAAGTCGAGTAACATGTAGGCAACTGTCAAAACTTTACTCACACCAAAAAGGAAGGAAATCGTTCCATTCATACCGGAGAAACTGGACTCGACGCATTTCGGACTGTACAAGCCTCGTAAACTCTGCACCTCATCAACTTGTCATTGATCTCTTTTGCTGTTGAACCAGCGCAGACTGGGGGCGGGCCAACTGTGTTTGGCATGAACGCATCCGTGCACGCCAAAATTGTATCTGCAGACGGGAGGGGCCAGGGATCACAGATTACTTTTGGAGGTGCAAGTGTTTTCATTGTCTTCTGAAAATCATTGTGAATGGCAAGAGGGAGTGAGCTGTCAAATTTCCACAGCTCAGAACAAAACCCTGAATTTTGACAAGAAATTTGGGTGGGTTTACGAGCGACATGCACTGTGCACCTCTTCACAGTTCAGACTTTCTCGTTGTGGATTGGTCAGCAAAAGGCTGATTCCCTCAAGGACTGAGGTCCCATCCTTCTCTGGGTGCCAATATCAGCCTTGGATCCTTGGTCAAAAAGGGTTGGATCTTTGAGAATCCACTCGTTCAAGTCCACAGCAACAGGCTGAGCTTGCAAGCGAGTCCTGCTGCAGAAGACGATTTCCATCTGTCCGAGAGTCTCTCAAAACGCTCGTGGATACTGAACAATTTGTGTTGCTTTTTTGCCGTTTCTATGTTTCCTCCCTTTGGCATCATCTTGTTTCTTTTCGTTCGGGAAGTGGTTCGCAGAAGAATGCTGATCGTGTACGTGCAGGTTGGTTGTGGGATCAGAAGCAACCGGAAACCCCAGTTTTGGTCTTTCATACAAGTTTCACTTTTGGTACCGACTGGACATGGGCGACATTTTCTAAAGAAAATTCATCTTGAGTCCAGTTTCGCCCGAAAGTCAAGTTGATTTGCTTTGTCAAACCCAGGTCACAGATACCTCACCACGAGCCTGGGCAAGAATCCACTCACACACGCACAAACACACAAACAAGCGCGCTCATCCAAACCAGAAATGCTGTGAAGAAAGGGAGAGCCAAACCAAGTTGCCGTAACCCAGTGCCCCCAAAACACCTGACAACACTCACCTGCACTCACCTACACGCGTTTCAGCAATTTACAGTGGCTGAAAACTGAGCCAAACCTCATCTGAAACCAGTGAAGAACCGGTCGAGGCCGAACCAAAGGAAAAGCCAGTTGTACGAGTTCTTCGGCCTCACCTGAGGCTTTCCAGTCGGAGCACGATCGGCAAGAGATAACTTCAGACAGGCCACCGAAATGAAACCAAGGAACGACCGCGGACTTGAGAGACCGGTGCTGTTCACGTTGCGGTGTGAGATGGTCTGAGCCTCAGATCTGCAGGTTCCTGCAGTGGGAATGCGTGGACAGGGCAGGTTCGGGTTGGGACCAAGCCAAGCACGAAACAGGGATTCCACTGACAGTTGCTGTATGTCATGCTCATTTTGTTCAGTCGGTACCAAAACAGAAGGCGAGACTGCAAGAAACAAACGGTCGCCATGGTGACGGCATTCCAAATCTGACTGACTTTGACCACAAACACTGTCTATTCTGCACTCTTCAATTTGAGGCCTGTCCCTGGAATGTGAATCGGGAATCCCAAACACAGAAAGTTCAGTACTTATCAATGACATGAAGTCGAAAAAGTCTGTCCGGACATTTTATCCAGAGTTACCGGTTCACAATCAGTTCAACTGGAGAAGCTTGTCACGCGTGTGGAGCCTCTTAGATTCCGACCCGAAGTGTTTGTCAATACAAAACCAATTTGCGGAATTGCTTACCTGAGTTTTGCCGACCGCGAGGTGGGAGCGCTTATGTCCACGAGAAAAGCGGCATTGCTGTTCAGTCTCACGCACAACTGAATGAAGCACTACATCCTTCTTCCAGAGCCGTAGTGAAGGTCCTGATAGTGTCCAGTTCTCTGCCTGGAAAAACAAAAGTCAACAAAAACGCCGGTAGACACATGTACTGCCGTCACTGTCGCTGTGTTTCTCCGCATGTCCCTTCACCTGCGCTTCCTTTTACCGTTTGCTTATTGCCATAGATTCAATCGATGTGATTATCATACGCAACTGCAGCTCGCAGTGCACGACAGCTTCAGTTCCGTACTTACCTGGGGGATAATGACGCTGAACACTGTAGGTAAAACACGAAGCTGGCGACACCAGCGGCAGCCAATTCCGGCGTTTCATGTTCCCTGGCTTCTTTTTCAGTCAGTCGTGCTGACACGTTTTCGAAAAATAGGAAAACGTTCAAGTTTCGTTTGCCATACAAGTCTTCTAGTTGCAGATGTATCAACTGCGTTTGTCACTTTTGAAAAATGAAACTGTCTCAGCGCTTCAATTCCATTTCGGGAACTTCCACATCCAGACTCCCTCTCCCCGTCAGGTGACAACAAACGGATTGATTGTCCCTTCGGTAGAAGCATGGGACTCTCGAGTAGCGGTTCCAGGGCCTCGGGTCCCAACAACCAAAAAGTTTATTTGCCTCCCACAAAGGGTTTCTCCCACAAACTGCTGCTTTGACTCAGGAGAGTGTCCGACTTCGGGGAAGAACACAATGTTCTCTTCCATGGGCTCACAAAATTGAGGGAAGAGGTGGAAAAACAAGCGGTTCAAATTCAAACAATTTATCAGGCCTTCCCGGGGCAGATTTCGTCAAGAGGGGCATCTCTTCCATTTTTACGCAACTAGAACACAGACGAACAGCGAAAACATGAATGTGGTGTGAGTTGTGGCCACCCTGTGTTTCGCACCAACAACATTGAATGCAGAAAAGACATTGAACATGGTTTCCCATGATATCCTGAGAAAAGGTGCTTGATAGGGAGATTCCACAGCCCCATTGCTCAGCCTAAGTTCTGGAAAGTTAGCTTCAGTGACAAAACACAATGCAAAGCTCTGAAATTATTGGCACTCAAGTGGGTCATTCCCATGTTTTGACTGCCTGCACAAAAATAGTGGTGACTCCACCGACCCTCACCCTCCTCTCGGGGAACCTGCATGTCAGCTCCTTCTTGTAGATGACCTCAGGTTCCGAGCACGCCGGCGTGCCTGCGGTGCAGGTTTTCGCGGGTTGTGTTCTGCCCCTTCCGTCGACCGCATTTCTGACGCAACATGAATCCAACTGCGTGCGAATCCAGTTTTTCGACGGGTCCTGAGTGGGAGCCCATTTCCTGCTACCCACAATGTCTTTTTGACTGGACTGAGAATTAATGAAAGCAGCAAAACTTTCCTGTCACATTTGGTATGTTTTTCATAGAAATCGGTCAATGTACTGTTGTCGCGGACACGAGCAAAAACATTTGACAACAATGGATGCTTTCCGCACCAAATGCCTTGCGAAAAACTTGAAAAGGCATTTGATCATCGTCTCAATCCCTCACCAGCACTCAGTGCAGCTCTTTTGAGAACAATTTCTTGCTCCCCACCTGACCTGGGCCCTTGTCAATTCATCCCTATTGGAAGTGTAACTTTGTTTGCAAGTTGTCGTCTGACGGAATTCGTGCCACCAGCCAGCGCGACTGAGATGCCTGCGGCTGAAGGTACTTTTTGATCGGTAGTTACCAGGTATTGAACACTTCAAGCTGCTCTGTCGCACAATCGATACAGGTAACTTGAAAGTTTCCCGAGGGGGGAACACTGATCGATAAAACACGTAGAAGTTCTGTTCCATTTTCTGGCTTGAACCAGATGAGAGAATTCTCGTACGAGTTGTCATGTTCACTTCGACTTCGAATTTGTCTTGTTTTTTGTGTCGGTCAGTTCAACTTTCACGTGAAGGACAATGCCTCAACGTCTGTGGGCGTCAGCTTGCATCCAATTTCCTTTCCGGAACAGTGATTACTTTGAACTGATCAACGCAAATTTTGGTGGACCCTGCTCCTCCAACAAAATTGCCGACGTTCACGAGGAATCACAACGAGTCCAGAAAGAATCATGTTTTCCAAGTTGAGGCTCAGCATTGTTCATCCCAACCAAGCCCATGCAGAATACGACAATTGGATTCACCAGCAGGCTGAAACCAGCAGTTGAGCACAAGATACGATCTTCTCTGCTCGCGGTTCTTACAAAGTTTTTGAGTCTCTCAAGTTACCTGTGATGTCACCTCAGCCGACCGCTGAGCCATCTGTTCCTTGAGCCCCACCTGCCCTCTTCCAACAGCGTAGCTTCTAATCATCACAGATGCATGAATGAAAAAGAAATAGAAAGTTGAGACTCTGGGCTTTCCACCAGTGCCAATTTCATTTCTCTATGACGATTAGAAATAGAGTTGTTGTCACTGGTCATCCAAAAGGACCAATTTTGATTTACTGTGTTCACGCATGTATAAGTCGCACTCAGGTACAAGACGCACCCCAGCTTTTACCTTAAATTTCTGGTTGGGGTTACATTGAAGTTAGTCATCTCAACCCATGTAAGACACACCCCAACTTCTGGTGCTCAACACAAGGACAAAAAGGTGCGTCTTAAAAAATGGAGTGAACGATCACCTGTTCCAGTGGGTGACCATTCATTGAAACAAATGCAATTTTGCGACAATAAAACTAACGAGCATTCTCATTCTTTCGTGCAGTACCACCACAGCCGATCTCTGTGACCGTATCCGATGCAGATGGGTGTGGGAACTCAAGGATGATGGATATTGCTCAATCTGGCTCAGGCATTACAGAGCGCCAATCTACCCCAGACAAATTAGATTCGTGCACGAGGATCTAGCCCCACCCGACAACTCTTCTGACCTCGTCGTTAGTGGCATGTCAATTTTCTCTTGTGCCAAGGTAAAACTCCAAACACTGCAGACTGTCGTTGGTGGAAATGTGTCGATGCTTGCAGGGGTTGACTGGTTTTGTGGGAATCACCAGCCTGCACAAACTACCACGGACAGCAGTGTACACGACAGATAAGTGCACTGTAAGCCTCACAAATTTCAATTTCACCTCCCAAAAACAGGATTTTTCTTGCCTGAATTGTCTGCGATTCTTGAAAAGTTCTCGTTCTTCCTGCACGGTCAAGGCAGGACTGATACATGTCCGCACCCGGACACCAAAACTGATGCTTCCGTCGGCTCGTAGCAACTCAGAACATGGTCGTCACAAAAAGACTTGTTGGGGTTTATTTGAACAAAAAGGAGTTCCAGCAAAGCGATAAGGATCAGAATGGGGCCCTGGTCGTTTGTGCCTTACTCTTGTAAATAATGCAATGAGCACCATGCACACAGATTGTTGCAGAGAAGCTGGTGGTCCTGCCAGCTGTTTGTGGGCCGGTTTTGTCCGTGCAAGATTGCTCTGACATGGCTTGGATGAGTTGTGTGAAGGTCCTGATCCTTCAAAGCCCACACAACCAACATCTATTCAAAATTTGAAGAAGGGACCAGTTGGTCAGAGAGGGTTTTGTGGGTGAGAAAAACAAAGATCTGTGTTTGTTCAGCACAATCCACATGCAAAGTGACGGAATGTGTGGGTTCACGTGAAACAGGTTGGTCAGAAATAGATGCCTTGTGTTGAAAACAGACGAGCCCATGGTGAGTCTTTGTGGATACATGATAAAGAGTGAGGGTTGAGATACCGTCCATTCCATAAACGAGAGACGGAAAGCATCCAAGGCCAAACTGTTGGGGACCGTGGGGTTTGTGTCCAACACCTCTGTCCTCCAAACACTCGAAATTCCCATCTTTTTCAATGTACGCATGCTCTGAAACTTTCCATGGAACTCGTCCACATTTTGTGTACATGTTTCCGACCAACACAAAACCGCGTTCACAAAACCCAACCCACTGAAGTACCCTGTTTGACCATCTCACACGGATCACCACGAGAGACACACCACAAAAGAGAGTCACCACAAAAATACGAAGCTGCCTTCTTTATCCGCAATGGACCCACAATTTGAATCTTTCAGTCGGCAATAATGACTTGCACTTGGCATATGCTGTCGTTGGTGTTACGAAATTCCGCCGACTTTTTTCATGTGTTTTATTGCCAAACGGTATTGAGATCAAATGACCCCATACGTCCAATAGATCTAGTGCCTGGTAAGAATGTGATTCTGGTCGTGTGCTTACGTCTGCAGTCACACGACCAAAATCGGATTCAGTCACATATGGACATATGCTTTAGAAATTCATGCCACCAACTCACCTGATCAGAACCCTTGATCTGAAGCATGTGTGAACAATCGATGTGCCAACAAGAACGCCGCCAAAATGGCCCTTGTGAACTGAGTTGACAAGAGAACAAACCTCGCTGGTGTCAGTTGTTTGGGGGTGGGTTCTCCACCACACTCAGGGGTTCTTATACCAAATTTTGTGACCAAAAATGGAATTTGGGATGGGTGTGGAAGAGACTCTGATTTCTGTTGTAATTTTTTGCCACATTTTGAAAAAGGAAGCGGGTCTGGAATCTGGCCGGAAGTTTTGTACCTGGGGAAGGGGGTATCCCAAAATCTTTCCAACATTCCACTTTGGAGGGGAGTAGGTTGTTGCCACCAAGTTCGCCCCCAGAGGATCTCAACTTCCGCTTCTGTCTTCCATTGGCAACCACATGCACATTAGGCAGGTTTAGCACGGCCTATCTTGATGTTGTAACGATACGGGCGGTGCCCTGAGTGGCATTTATAAATGGCGCATGTGACCAAACTTTCTTTGAATTTGCACTGAGAGCCAATGACAAGTGACCAAATGGTGTGTGTGTGTGTGTGTGTGTGTGTGTGTGTGTGTGTGTGTGTGTGTGTGTGTGTGTGTGTGTGTGAAAAC
>JAAUXT010066905.1_pt1 | contig 27106 bp, 34 predicted proteins | sample 7278171 | NCBI WGS metagenome assembly JAAUXT01 (sample SAMN14350112, study PRJNA611818) | marine sediment metagenome | isolation source: surface marine sediment (1.8m) | place: French Polynesia: Moorea | collected 2018-08
AAAATTCTTACTTTTTTCACTCAATATTCACAACTTGGGAACTCATTTAGCACATACCTAAATGGAACAAATTTGACCAAATGGAACTTTTAGGGTGGCTTCATATAGAACTGTTGCATTTTGCATTTTGCAGCAAAAGTCATTGACTCCTGTGTCCACATATTTCTTGCATCAAGAATTGATTCCCAGTGATTATCTGCAGCAAGCTACCTGCATCACATGGGGTGTCATGTTAAAGTTTGACGCTGCCCATGACTTTTGCCACAAAATGCAAAATGCAACAGTTCTATATGAATTCAGCTTTACACTTTGTTTCACAACAATACCCATATATCAACCAAAAGAATTGCCCAAAATCCATTTTTAAAATTTTCTATTGAACATGGCTTTTCAATCCTGACTTTAGCCCCACCTAAAATCCATATAAAAATATTCAAAAATCAAGTGCTACCACTGAGACCCCCATACAACAGACTACATTTTATTAATATACTTTTTCACCAAATATTTGTGCCTTCTCAAATACAGAGCCATTTCTACATCCACACCCCATATTTTCTACACTTCTAAATTTGAACTTTTCAACCTAAAGAACCCTAAAATTCAAAGTTCCCCAAACCCTTCCTGGTCCACTGTCCCCAATCTAAGTTAAACCAAAAGAGCCCAAGAGACCTCAAATTAATCCTCATCTTGACCATGAAATAGGTGTACACATACTTTTCATAAACCCGGACTATATGTGCTTTGATTTGGCTTGCTCTGATTCAGCTCACTTGAGTCCAAATCACACAACCCTCCTCAAATCACCAAAAATACACAAAAATGCCCGTATCTCAGCAACCATAAGTCTGATTTGCACGCGTTTTTTCCCCTGGAAGCTGAGATCAAGGGCTTTCATCTCAACTACAGAACACACACCTATCTTCGAAGACGTTTGGTTCATTGGAAGATCTTCGAATAGGTGTACACACACTTTTCATTGACCCTGCTTGTAGGTGCTTTGATTTGGCTTGCTCCGATTTGGCTCGCTTGAGCCCAAATCGCACAACCCACCTCAAATCACCCAAAAATGGACAATTATTGTTGTGCGAAGTCCTTTTGGGCAAGCACCTGGTAGTAGTGCGGCATAGGCAGGCTGGGCCAGATGTCCCCATGTCCCCTCCCGTGAATGTCCCCCTTGATAGTCGCCCCATAAATGCCCCACCGCCTTGAATACTCCTCTCCTCATTAAAAAAATATCTTCATGAAGCTCGCGATCATTTGAGAAACACGCAATTGACCGAAACACTGCAACCTAAACACTGCAACCTGAACACAGCAACCTAAACACAGTGACCTCAATACAGTGACCCAAACACAGTGACCAAAACATAGTGACCTGAACACAAATAAGCAGATGTAGAAATTATCAATTTCAATAAATATTTATATTGGTTTTTTTTTTTCATTTAGAATGAATGTACCCAAATTATTTGCACTTTGAAACTTGTCACCTGATTGTACTTGAAACTTACCAAAACCTTTGCCAAATGTCCATTTCAAACACTTTCCTAAAATCAAAATTTGTACCCAAACTTTGGCCCTACCTAAAAACCATGTGAAATTTTCAAAAGTCAAAAATTGAATGCTACCATGCAAATGCCCATACAATATACTATATTTCATCAATATACTTCTTTCACCATATATTTGTACTTACTGAGATATAGACCAATTTGTCTAAGCATGTCCCAAATTTTCCAGCCTCCAAATTTGATCTTTTTGATCTGAAGGGCTCAAAAATTCAAACTTTATATTTTCCTTCCTTGGGCATTATCCTCAATCCAAATTGAACCATAAAAGCCCTAAAGATCCAAAATTGATCCTTATCTTGACCATGAAACAGATGTGCGTATACATACTTTTGGTAGATGCTGCCTGCAGGTGATTTATTCAGGTCACCCTGTTTAGGTCACTCAAAAATTGAGCTCCCGCAAACAGCACAACCTCCTCAAATCACTACCATTCAGTGGTATTTCCAACAATATGTCAACTTGGAGAAAACATTCCCCTTTTTCCCTTGTCCCATGCATAACTCCCCTCTTTTGGGGTTATTGGTGGCTTATGGTGCTGACCTGGGACAGTTGCTCCACCCATCAGCCCCCCCCCCCATACAGGTGTTATTGGCAGCTGATGGTGCTGGCCTGGACAATTGGTTCTTTTGTCTGCCCATATACCCAAGTAATTGCACCTCAGGCAAGACAGCCCCCTTGTCCCATCCCATCTATCACCCCACCCCTATCTCTCTGTGTCTGTCTGTCTGTCTACATTTCTGCAGAAGTCCTCATAATGTTCACAAAGAGTTGGTTCGAATCATTCAAATTTCGGTGATAAGCTTTGAAGGTACAGCTGTACCATTGAGCTCTCTGTCAACCCAAAAGAATTGGCTCTGATGGAAAAATGATCTGGAGAAAGTTCACAAATACCTTGATTTCTTCTGAAAAGAGAAAGATTTTCCGTGGTACACCCCAACATTTTCACCCCTTTCCCTTCCCCTGCCCTGTCTTGGCCTCCCACATCCCATCTTTATTCCAAAGTAACATTGAAATTGTCCATCACCAAACCCCAAAATGTTTTCAGTTCACATGCTTTTCACGAAGAAAACAAATCTTGTAGGTCCTACCCACAGGTTGTAATGCCCCAAACAATTGCCCGAGCTACAAACATGCGAGCCTGTACCACTCCTGTCCTTTTGGGCTGCATAACATTTCGAAGAAATGCAAACAAAGTGCAAAATTTCCGGGGTGGGGGAGGTAAATCAAACAAGAGCAAAATTTTAAATATTTCTCCTTTCGCAAATTTCATCTTGAAAAAAGTGCCCCTCTTACCCCAAGATGAAACAAACGATTTTTCTTCAACAGGTGATATTCTCTGTGGCGGAAGCCACGATTGCAATCAAAACGAGGAAATTTGCCAATAGATTCAGACACGCGACACTGACGATCGTGCATTCATGATGATACAAGCCTGGTACGTTGGGCGTATACACAAAAAGTTCTTTCGATACAGTGACAAGAACTCCGTATAACCCCGCTCAACCGAGTGCGCAATGGATTAAGAGGACAACAATGGGCATCCAGGATGCTGATATGGATGATTTCCACGTCAATCCATAACACCAAAGGCAACTTCCAACAGAACTCGTTGCATATGCGCAGCTGCAATCGCCTCACCGCCAACACGCGATTTGCAGTCTGTCCTGGATTTTGAGTGTTGATAGGATCGAAATTTGGGTGCGGCCACTCGATCGTCTTTTGGGAAATTGGGAGCTCTGAGAACAGACATGTTGGGCTTTTGGAATTGCATTCGTGCACTCGCACAGGCATAGGTGGTCAGGACTTCAAATGATGAAGTGTTCAGTTGTGTGTGTGTGCAAGCAAATTGTTGCATCGAGCCGGATTCAAGGACCGTGCACTTTATTGTGACCTCATCAATTTTCAAGAAGAAAATCTGCAGGATGATTGGGATCTGCTCTCTCTGGCTTGCAGACGAGGAATCCAGGTAATGCGCCTCACGCACAGCTTCGCTGCAACACACGAGCGTACACGCATTGTTTGCCATTGTGAACGATGGGGAAATTGACAGAGGAAAAAAATCAAATCAAAACAGCCCGAGCAACGACCTCCATGGCACACGAAACAGTTCCGTCGCAGATCTCTGGGCACACACGTTTTGTTCACATGAACTTTGTCTTCAGGCCGAAATTTCTTGCCAAAATGCAAATGTGAGTGATTTCCCTTGAAACTCGCCACACTTGCGCGAGTTTATTTTTCTTTTTTCTGTTACACAAAACATTCAAAACACAAGAAAGGTTGATGGTTCGATACGACAACAAACATCAACAAAGTTGGATTGCTTACACTGAAGGTATGTGCAAAAAAAATCCAGCTCATTCTTCTGCATGCCATGGAAGGTAAAAGCTGCCGTTTCTCTTGAATAGTTTCTGTCAACTCCAGCGTCGATCAGCAAGCAGGACGTGCGTGACGTATTTGTTCTGACTCCATGCATTCGTGCACGGCAGTGTAGGCACAAAAAGTGTGCGTAGATGGGTGTGACCACACGACCATTCAAGCATATTGCATGCATTCGTGTGTTATCATAATGGATGCGGAGTGCCTTGGAAACACCGCAAAATGGATTGGTCCGCGATTCGGGGCGGTTGACCTGTGGGGATTGTTCCTGCAGTGCAGAAATGCGAAAAAATTGTATATAATGTGCGTGCACGTAATGTGATGCTTTTATTGTCCGCCGTTGTTGAACTTCTTGAAAACTTTCACAAGTATTGCACGCATACTTGCCACAGGCTTTTCCGATTTTGCTCGCAAAACAGCAATCTGGTAAAAATGGACATGAATCAGAATTACATCCAACATGTAGGATCTTCCGTCACTTGAAGTGATATCACAAACACACTGGTTGGTATCCCAGGAGAGACTGTCCCCGAGGGCAGGAACCTCCGTATTTATTGACCTCTTTCCAATCATGCCATCTGGTGAGTGGTGGTTTTTACAGCTAGTGTGTCACACCACACTCCTCCCTCACCAGGGGGCAGAGGGGTTCAACTACAGTTTTTACAATTTTAAATATTCTGAATATTTTTATAATAATTAATTAAATAGAGAATAGATACATAATAGCACAATATCACTATTTTGCTGAGTTTTCCCAGCATCCCTCCCCCCATGGGGTGATCACATGACCCCTCAAGGTTTTCCTCTTTGAAAAAATGGCGGCCAATGCTCAGAATATCACATCAGAAGAAATAGAATTGTTGGGATTTCTGCATCAAAATATTGTTTGAAAACTTGAGGAAGAATCTGCAAGACAAGGACTCACCAGGACTCACCCCTGTGTTATTCAAGCAGTGGTGAGGCACTTCAATTTGGGGCCCTCACCACACCAAGTGTTTGACAGGCTTGTGTGGCGCACCGCCCATTCATACTAGGTGAGTTTCGTGGTTTTGGTCCAAGTCACTCCACAACTCAAGGTGAAACGTTTGGTAACATTGGAGCAAATTTACAACAAATGTATTTGTCAGAGAATAAAACAACAAATCCACGCATATTTACAGAAAGGTGGCACCGAAAAAACCCCAAATCAAACAAACTCAAAACAAATTTCATTGTAAATTGCACAGTTGTTTTGCCACAAACGTACGGCAGAAGAAAACTCATTCATGAATCATGACACAATCAAATATCGATAAAAACTGAATGCAGAAGCGTTCGTGATCCTCCCCATGCAGGTGTGGGAAGAACATGTGGCATCCTTTGGGCTCCCACGGGACATCTACAAGGACATGCCTCTGCCAAACACACGCTGGACATCAAAAATTACACCATGGTGGTGGATGAAAAACAAACTGCATCGGCAAGGGAAAACTACCGTTGTCCCACGAGAATTTGACAATTAAGCTGAGATTCGTGTTGGTTATCCTTCCAACGGGTACGAGTGTTGTTGGTTTTGCCTTGGAGTCTGGAGAAAGACTTTCCGAAGAAACCTCACAGAAGGTGTCAACGTTTTCCCACTCAAAATATGTCGAGGTGTTGGATGAAATGGAAAAGACCTTTCTTTCATGAGCCTGGACTTCGTCCCTTTGGCACATCAACCAGGTTCCTTTTTCCTCTGACAAAACCACGTGTGTTGTGACACAAATGTACTGCTGGCTGTTCAGGCCACGGGTCCAGTTGCGCTGGTGCGGTTGCAATGGTCTGGTTCCATGGGTCCAGTTACAACCGGACTCAGACTTGTGAAACTGGACCTAGAGACCCAGACCCATGGAGCCAGAGCCAGACCTGCAGAACTGTACCAGCGGAAATAATAACTTGTAGGGCCAGACCAGTAGAACCAAAGCAACTGGTCTGGTTCTATCGGTCTACTTGCACTGGTCTGGTTGTACCCAACTGGCTGCTCTGGTTGCACTGGTCCAGTTCCAACCGTCTGGGTCTGGGTCTCGTTCTGGGGTCTGAGTCTTCGAGTCTGGGTCTGGTTCTGCAATGCGAAGAAAGTTCCTACTTCGTACCGCTGGGATGCGCCAGCGGCACAGTGAGGCTCTTGAACTGTGTGAACATTCGAACCGTATTTTTGGAGAATCCACATGCACACACACACATACACACACACACACACACACACACACACACACACACACATACACCAAGAGGTTTTGACTTCGTGCAACATCAATGGCTTGGTAGAGTGCTTGTTGTGTCCGTCGGACCTTTTGTGGACACAGCTGGACACCCTGGTCTTGACTTGCATTTCAGATTAAATTTTTATCAGGTTGCAAGAAAGGCCTTGGAGCAGAGCATATACGTGTGTTGATCAAGTTGTGGCTAACACGCAGGTAACAGGCTTCCAGTGGCAAACAACTTGGCAAAGGCGCGTGCACACTGACAGCACCACACAACGACCCTGCTTCAACATTGCAATTGGGTTCAGTCTCTGTTCACTGGGGCTTCTGTTGGCGCTTAGAACATTGTGCACACCACACACACATTCATAGTTTGAGAAGAAGACATACCTCCTTATGAATCGTGGCTGATCTCAGCAGGCAAGCATTTCGGAAGATCTATATGAGACAAATTGGAGAAAAATCCTGATTTTTCTCAGACCCATTTATGACTTTTGTCGTGTGTCGCGTGTGTACTGGTTCCTTTCAAAGGCTGCAGACAACTTGCCAGGGAGAGAGACTGACAACACAACCCTGACTTTGCCTCAATGTGATAAAACACTTTTAGATCACGGCACATCTCCACACTGGTGAGCTGCCAAATACAAGTAACTTCTGTGCCAAAAGCTTCGTTCCTTTTTTCAAAATAGGGAGGAGGGAAATGGAAGGACAACCTGAGGGGCCTGTGCCAGGACCCAGGTGTCTCACCCGCGAAAAGTTGTGAACTGGTGTGTTTCTTGCTCTTCCATTAGACACCAGTGAATGACTCCTAAAAGCCTGCTGATTAATTTATGCGTGACCAGCGACCCTCGAACAACGAGCAACACTGTTGACTTTTCTTGCAACACCTCTGAAAATTAATCATCGCCAGGTCAAAGCTTTTGCTTTGGGAGCTGCAGTTGATGTGTTAAATCATTCACCGCTTTGACCGTGCGATGTGCAGCCAATCCATTTGTTTCGTGGTGCCTTGCGCCAAGAATCCTGAATTTCGCGTGCACGACCTGTTCATCTCGATGGTATTCAGGCTGAAGATAATTGAATTGGCATGACATTCAATGAAACCAGGAGTGAACTTCTCTTCCAAAGCTCCAGGGACAGATCCAGGTGGACCCGGAGAAGCGGTCCCTCCTGACTCTCTTACTATGCGTCACAGCACGCGCACAAATGTTTGATTCTCCCTCGTCCCTTTCTCAAAGTTGTAATGGTGGGCTCCTGCGAGAGGTCGGCTCGTCTGACCATGGCATGCAGATTCTGGATTCGCCTCTGAGATCTGTTTGCTTTTGAAACAAAGTTCCGTAGCTTTCATCAGTTGTTTCTTCTCTGTTGTTTCAGATCCCGAAGGAGATCGATGGTACAATAGGGGATATCGAAAAACCCACCTGAAGTTGGAACGCCTCCTCACGCTGTTGACGTCAGACCTTTGTTGGAAAGACGAACGACGGTCTACAGTCCAAAGAAAGGTTTTCAAGGGTGCAAACTTACGAGACATTATTGCAAAGGGATGATTGGAAATGCGAACAATTTCAAGCATGGCTTGAACCTTCACCTCCATGCAAAAACAAGATCACACACCACAGCAGTGTATCAAGGCGGACATACCAACACCACTTTTGTACCCTGACACGAACAAAGCACATCTCTCTTTTGACTGAAAGCAAGTATACCATCAGGCATACTCAGCAATCGGCTACATAAATTATCAATGGATATTGATTCCTGATTCGCACGGAATACAAAAGTGCCTGTACCCACTCAAGCCTTCAGTGGAGCGCCTCCGGTCTCCACCGGGAGAGTGGGGAACAGACAAATGAGATTTTTTCGTCAAAAAACATCGTCAAATCGCAATGAAAAAGTTGAGGACAAAACTGTTGTAAATTACCTTTCAAAAGGAAAAATTTTTATTTCGAATCAAGTGGAAGCACAAACAACATCACCGAGTGCGAAATAGAACAGAAAAGAATCGTCCTGGAATGTGATGAGGATGGAAGGATACACCATACCGTTGTGCGTTTTCTGGAATATCATTTGCTGTCACCTCGTCAAACTTGGTGAGTTTTGACTGACGCATCAAAAGGTACGAGGCCCAACCCAAAAGTATCCGAAAAATGGTTTGACAGTTACATTCTGCTGCCCAAAACAATTTGTGTGAAATGAACTCCATGTATCTTTGTTTTGCTCTTTTCTGCACCAGAGATTCCTTTGCAGAGGTACACTGGAAACTTTTTACGAAGCAAGAAAAGTTTTTTTTATATGTAGACAGCAAGCCAAAAAACAGTCAAAGAGAAGAGTCAGCTTTTATGTTGAACCATACAAATATGAAAGAACCTAAAACTGGTTCACAAGTCAAAGTTTGAAAGAAGGTATAATTTTAAGTTTTTAAAAAGTCTGAAAAAATACTGCATGCTGTGGGAGGAATGTTGGTCTGCAACAACATTTGTTTCCAGGAATTTTGAAGATAATTTTCAGTTCGTTTCATCTCCATAAGGGAAACTTTTGGGATGGACCTCGTAGGAGCTTCCAGGGCATGGGTGTCTGACCCCTGACTGCCAGAAAATACATTCATGCTTGATCTTCACGCCGAATTGGGATCCATCCCCCTTTGTCAGAGGAACGCACCTGGATAGAAATTTAAAGCACAATGTCTGAAGCAGAACAGAACAAACCAAAACCTTCCTTTCTTGAATGCAACAAGGACCACCTGCCGTGTTATTTCTCCACACGGAACCCTTCCCGGGTCCTTTCATGTACAACCTCAACTGACTCACCTCTCTGTTGGGCCCCGCAGACAGTTTTGGTGTGATAGATTTTGGAAAACAGATGAGGACTTCTTCAAGGTTGGCAACTGTACACCAACTATTCTGGGCGTGCTGCAGACGACCTGAAAGGAACAAGACATTGCAGCCAGCCAGGCATAAATGTTCAAATGCACCTTTAGGGGAGTCAAAAAGGCTGGATGAAAACAAATTTTGCAAGATGAAGAAAATTCAAAAAAGGAAGCAAACTTGTCAGTGGTTTTCTGGCTTCTGATGGTTTCAAGAGCGCAGATCCAAACAATCACAGCAGACACCAAACTGTTCAATCAAGCAACGTCCATTGTGAAAACGAACCTTTCAGAACCAAAGGCTGGCATGCGCTTTATTCGCTGCGTTAACACCTGTCTGGAAGCTTTGTGTCGCATTTGTCCTTCTGAACCTTCCATGCGGCCAAAGAAACTTGCCATCCACCCCTTCTTTGTGTGCGAGGAAAGCGAGGGTCTTGTCGTTCAAATTGTGTGCCTTACTCTCTCGGGGAGATCAGTGCACGTTCCATGCAGGCGGGCGGAAGAGTATGATCGTAGCAACAAAACACCTTTCCATACCCAAGCACAATGCCAAATTGACTTTCCAGACAGGTTTGGAGAGGACACCGGCCAGACTCTGGTTGAATGGTTGAACCCAGGAACTCCGATCCTTGAATCGTTGAATGTTTCTGCCTCAAACTGGGGTTGTTTCGAAGATTCAGGCAGCACACTGTTGACAAGAGAGCACAATTTTGCTGACGCTCTCATTCTCAAGCCACAAAATCTGGAGAAAACAAAAGTCTGGAGTCAAACAAAAACGAATGTTGCTGTGGAGGAAAAAATCATTGTCAATAATAATTTATCAGGTCTATCCAATCAATGAAAAACTATGAAATATTTGTGTGTCATGCCAAGAGATTATTGATGAGTTCAAAAACTACGAATCATTGTGGGTTATCGAATTATTCGTTGCAAGGTTTCACAGGAAAGCCCTACATTTCGGGGTTGAGTTACCCTTTGCCCCCCCCCACCCCCCAAAGCAGCAGTGTCACCTCATCTCACCTGGAAAACCAAGGCAAAAGAGAAGAGATCGGGCGTAGGATTGCTGAGCGCAGATCTTGGTCTTTTCCCTCTGAGAGCTTCCTGGTCCCGAAATGGAGTCTAAAGTGTGTTGTCCTCAGATAGATTTCCCGACAGTCCACTTCCCGTCTCAGGTGCAGCGATCGACTGTTTCGAGTGTTACTCGCTCGATGGGAACCAGCGGGACTGCGAAGACCAGTTCGGACCCCAGAACAAGACTGAGCACCTCGTCACGCGCAACTGTAAGGTCGGCTATCTGCGCTTCAAGGCCAAGTACTGCATCAAGATCAAGGGAACAAAAGGTGAGCCCAGTCAAAACAAAGCAGAGCAATAACATGAAGGCGCGTGTGAGTGATCGCCACTCATGTTTCCGCGGTGGTCACCTCTATTGTCACCACCAGGTACCCACAGGGAAGGGGCAAATCACTGTCCAAAAATTGGTCACGTTTGATTGCGGCCAGGTAGCTTTTTGGGTGCGTGTTTCCTCACTCCCTGACAGCTACTCAGAAGGAATTAGGGATGACCACAACAAAACATTCTCTGTTGTTGTTCTCCCTGATTTTTGGTGCGCAGCAGTCACCCCCCCCCCAACAACAAAGATATTGTGACGTCTCTTTCAAAATTTCAGACAATGGGCAGTCAGTGTTGATCCGCACCTGTGCGATGGACAACTGGGGGACGCAGTGCGGAGACATCTTCTTTGACCAGGGCAGCATCCGAGAGCCGCTCACCGGCTGCCTCGCCACGTGTGACTTCGACGGCTGCAACGGAGCACCTCCCGTCGGTCCCCTCGCCGTGCATTGCCTTACGTCCTTCTTGAAGAACAGTGTGATTCTTCTGATTTCGTTGTTATTGTCGCTGGCCTTCATAACTTGCTTCAGTCACCCCTCCCTCTGCTGGACTTCTGAAGCCCCGTTGTCAACGTGAGAAAGGCACTGGACTTCTTGGGGCAATGGTTGATATCACTGCTATCTGGAGAAGATGCGGTTCACCTGTGCTTTTGCTGCACCCAATCTTGCCAAGGAAACAGGCACAAATCCCCTTGTTTTTCTGCGCAACCAAAGTTGGAAATTGCTATTGACACCACGCAGACGTGGATCAACCACGTCTCGACCTGTGACGTCAAGTTCTTTGTTGCTTGGTTTGCATCTCACACTGCAAAACCAAATGTAATTCACACCACAGTCTTTTCAAACACGTTGTCGTTCATGCACTGTCGATTGTCCACGGTTTGCTCAGGCCATGCAGGCGCTCTCAGATTATCCTGTTGACAAATTGTTGTTCTGGCCGTTCGAGCATCAAACATAATGTGTGCACAAGTACAAATTTGCACGGTTTCAAAGGTGTCCAAATCGAAACTCTACAAGGAACAGACAAAAGGAATTTTTGTCGTGTTGATGCACAATCAAAGAGAGTCGCCAGAATGAATGAAAGCTGTTCACAAGTTCACATGCGTGGTTCATTGGACCCCAGAAATCAGGATCCGGAGTCTTGGAAGGCAAGTTCGTGCGCTTATGATACCTGATAAACATGGACTCTCTTGTTGCTCGTTTTGTGACCAAAATGCGATTGTTCACCTGACTTTCACAATGCGCCGTCAAGATGTTGCAAGCAGCTTGCGAGCACACGCACGCAGTGCACTGAAGGTGTTTAATCTCCGAAAAAAAACAACACCAAAGGGGAAAAGTTTCGAGTGTATTTGACATGTAATGGACACACAGCACCTACACACTGGACGGCATCGGTAAATCTGGTGAAAAAAGACACTGGCAGCTGCTGAGACCACGCGTAAAACAAGAAAACAGACCTTTGAACAAAATCGCGTCGCGTCACCAAAAAGCACAAGAACACCAGACTCCTGCAGTCCCAGTAGCGACTGGAGAAGGGTGATTGCAGCCTGTTGTCAGTGAACAAAAGGACGATCTGCCGCTCGGAAGACTTATTCCGGTCAACACCAGTTCCGCGGGCAGGGAAAAGCTGAGAACAACACACACGCATTTGTGTGTCTGAAATTCAAAGGACACATTTCCAGTTTGGCCATTTGCTTCAAAGGACAACAGATAAATTTGTTCGAAATTGGCAACAAGTAGACCTATCCGGAATGTGTTGACTTGTGTGTTGACATCACAACACTGGCGTCACAGAAGTTCAGATACCTGCCTGCGCTCAGACCAACCTTCCTGTGTTTTTCCTTTTTGCTCGACAGCAGAGTCCTCAATGTGCGAGTTCACACTGCCTGGGAGAGAACTGGTACACGTGGAGTTGGGATCCTGGCAAAGCCCAGTGTTGTCCGTCACGCGCGTGATGTGCGGTGATGCCGACCTCTGACGCTCAAATTGTCCCAAACCTAAACACACAGCCTCACCAAGCGATGCAGAGACTGGTGAGTCTCGGGCTCCAGCTGTTTTGCCAGACTCGGTGAGCACAGCGCCGCCTCTGTTGTTTCTGAGCAACATTTCCGTACCGAGCATGATGCCGTTGCTTCCGGGATGAAGTGTGCGGCGAGAACTCGGTGGTCGCTCGTACCGTGAGACTCCTGTCCGCGTAACACTCGGCAGAGTCACGCACCCGTTTCTACAGTCAAATCGCGCGCTCCGGGCTCTCGCTCTCGCTCGCGCTGCTGCAACATCCTCATTGTCAGCAGTCACAGTTCGGGTGGATCTCCTGTGAGTGTCAGCAGGAGTCAGAACAATCTCGATCCCCGCGTTTGTGTTGCAACCTCGACCAGCAAGGTCCACGCCGCGGCAGTGTTGCAACTCGTCTTCTGTGTCTTCTATCACCGCATCACAACCAGACCTGCAACAAACTCTACGAGTTTCATTTTGAAAAGAAAACATGCAGAGCTTGAGCTCTTTCTGTTGATTTTGTGTTCCCCAACAGCTGACTAGGACAAATATTTCCAGAAACATATAGAACCGTCCTTTCATGTTTTTACTTTTCAGAATGCGGCTGTTTCTCTTGTAAATTATTGGTTCAACTTCAGCAATTCGATGAAAGCAAGCAGAACTTTAACAAGACTGCCTGCAGCAAAATGCAAAACACTTGTTTGTCGCATGCGGAACAACAACTTGGCAGGCAAACGAGAAAAAAGGTGCAGTGGATGAACTTCTGGATAAACCTGCAAACACAAAATAAACTTGACGCAGTGTATGCAGTCAATTTGCCAGAACTGTGCACAGTCCAACATTTTTCCCTCAGAGGTGCAATTTGACCGTGAAAACAGGTGGTTCTCCAGTGTTGCCAGAAAGCTCCGAAAAGGAGTTCTAAGGAAACGAGTGTCAAAGGAGCCAAGAGAGGACCCGTGAAGAGTATATAAAGCACGGTCCTTGCGGAAGAATCGTTCAGATTGCAAATTGTTACCTGCACCATGCAAAACTCAGAATTTGTAATGGAACTTGTCCGAGGCATCTGTGAAAAGGTGATAAACACAATGTACGATTATTGGGAGATTTCTCAACCAGATTACCACCACCACCACCGCTACACGTTTTTTCCCAACGAGATAGTGTCCCAGGAGCAGCCTTTGGCTGAATCAAATTTCAGTTAAAACGTGGTTTGCCTCATTGATCAACGCCTGAAAAGACACTGCCTCGTCGGTCGCAAGTTTCACCAAAGCGTGGAAAGAAACTGAGTGATCTGGTCCTCAACTGAGCCCATCCCCACACCAAAAACTCTGTACAGGAAGACCAATTAATACCTGTCACAGTTCTGTTTCTCCAATTTCGTAATGTTTCAAACCTAAAATATTTTTCAAAAATTGCAATTGCGTGGTAAGTCACAAGTTCAAGTGTGTCACTGAACTTCATGGGAATCAATGTTCAACCATCTTCGTTTCTTCGTGTTCCTGGGTGACTAAGTTCTGTCCTTGAAGCTATTCGTGGTCACAAAGAAACAAACCAAACAAACAAAAAGCAAGGTTTGGAAACTTGTTCACGATTTCTCACGCGGGCCACACCAAGTGGTGGTCACTTCACTTGGTAGAGGAACATTCCCATCTGTAGACGCACTCTCGTGTTTTGTGTACAACAGGGGTACCAGACATTCCTGGGTGGAACACGAAAACATTGCCAAGTCCGTCTTTCATTCTTTATCGTGTCAAAGACCGAAAGAATCGAGCACACACAAGGAAACAAATGAAACACGCACACACGCACACGCACTCTGTCTCTCACAAAAGCTTGGTGTTGATTTACCTGCAGGTTGGTGGCTGGCTATACTCATGACACTGGGAGATCTGCTGGTGTCCCGTGGAGGTGCTTCCACCTGAGCACTGAAAGGAAAGAACCGTGTCTTCACAAGTGAATGTATATGGGCGGAACAACAAATACAACAATGATTCTCTACAGCAGCAGCAGCAGCAAGAATCCGAAATGATCAGGAATGAAATGTTCGGCTCTGTGAAACAGAAACGGCAAGATTTTCTGATTGGCAGAATCATTTTTTTGGCGAAAATGTATCGGACACGACGACATGTGCCGGAATTTCTCTTCTCCCATATGATATTGGTGAAAGGACGTTGGGAACATCATTGAAACAAGGAGTGCGTACATCCACCTCGAGCTGATGTTGGAGAATGCCAATGTGCCATTGGATTCAAACCTGTTTGGGACGGGGGTCGGCCAGTCTGTACATATCAGCTGGTGTCCCTTGGAAATAGAGACTGTCCTGTTCACAGGGTTCTTATCAGCAGCCTGTTGTCCCACCTTCCCACCACGGAGGTGCTTTGACACAAACGTACATGTAAGTGTTGGCAGTATGTTCGTGAGTCCACAAGGCATCATTCCCGGAACTGTCTGCAATGATGACGTGTCCCTCTGGTGGTGAGTACACGGCGGCGGTGGCGCCCTCCACATCTGCGGGTCGCTGCTGTTCCAGCACAATTATGCTGTTGCCCGTTTCGTTGCTGCAAACAAGGCAGACAGAACAGTATGGTGTCATTGTACTTCTTGTGTGTATTTTCGACAGCTTTGTATACATTGTACATGAATTTGGTGGGAAGGGCCGGTCGAAATTCCCGCAAAGCTCAACTGGTCAATTTGTTTTGTCACAATTTGAAACCAACTGAATCTTTGAACTAACTCGGTCCACTTTCCTCGGATTGAAAGCTGATGGTTCTGGCCTCGAAATCCTGGCCCGAGCAGCTGGTTTGGCAGAAGGACTGAAAGTACAATACCAAACCGCCCATGCCACCTGAATGGCCTTTCCCGGAGGATTCGATACAATGTTTTGAGCTTTCAGAATGAGTGCGAACATGAGCTTTCTTTCCACACGAAAACCGAGTTCAACATTTGCTCACAGTTAAAACACGCGAGCTGGACACATTGCCTCGTGTTCTGTGACCAGACTGTGCGTGGGAACCTGCAAGTGTTCTGGGATTATACTCACAAGGTGAGGAACTCTGCTTGTGGGAGTGCGTAGCGCGCCGATTCGACCGACGACGCCGCCTCCGTCTCCTCCGTGCTGCGCGCCGAGTCGCTCTCCTCCGCCGCTCGGGAGACGCGGATGTACGGCAGTCCGCTGCAGGGAGCGTTAGTCGTGCGTACGAGCGTAGGCATGCGCATCACTATTTGTGCATCAGCATTTCCCGTTTGGACTTGACACTGTATGTGGTCAATTGTTTCGCTTCAGCCAGCATGCAAATTTTTGATTAATTTTCAATTCCGTTGATTGCCTGTTCGCATGCCCACGCAAGTCCAATTAATTTGATCATTCTGATCGTGCCACTTTCAACATTGATGTCTGATCTTGATGTGAGAAACAGTGAAACATTCAATGGAATCACGATTGTTCTTGTTATTTCTGAGCCACAATTCCTTTTTTGCCGTTTTCCAGAACCGAATTTCCCACGTACAAACACTCTGAATTACCATCATCCGAAAAGGATGAAACGCATCGTGCACGTTGCGGCAGGAGGTAACCCTTGCTTTTTTCAAGAACACTTTCCTGACCAATATCGAGGCGTCGAACAACCGAACATTGGATGTTTCTGAGGCAGCAGCAGGCAGACATGCGCCGTGCCGCGTCACTCACTGCAGCGAGTCGGAGGCGAGGTTCGTGGTCGACTCGAGGAACACTGGGTTGGTGAGCCCGGCGCCGCCGCCGCTCAGCATGCTCCCGCCGTTGGAGTGCGCGGAAAATTGAGGCTTTGTCTGCATCGCCTTTTTTCTCCTGTACAAAGTCAATCCGAAAGGTTCGTCCCGAACGAGAGACCATCGTTCTGGTTCCAGCTCCGTGACATTGACCACAGAACAAAGCACAGCAAAATCATTTCTGGCAAAACATCAACAGATGTGGCAAAGGTTTGGCCGTTCTTTTGCAACCAACACACCATACTATGCATCACGAAAAGCTGCCAGTCATCCAATATGCAGATGCCTTTCCACACCAAACTGCAGGTTCCGTCACGAATGGGACGCCCGTGCAGAGCGCGTCACTTACTGGTCGCACGAGATGCAGAGCACGACGACGGTGAGCACGGCCCCGAAGACGAGGCAGCAGCTGAGCGCCACGAGGGCGATCTCCGTCCCGCCGAGCGTCGCGTCCGCCGCCGCCGCCACGTGCACCCGCTCGATGTGCACGACGCCGAAGCGCTCGAACAGCTCCTCGATCTCCCGCGACCGCGACGCCACCCGGCTGCACAGACACACAACAACGTTTTCAGTGCGCGACCTTGCGATGCTGTTTTGCGTTCTCTCTTGAATAGATCTACTCTGAGATCGTCTGAGACACACACTGAGAAAGAAGAAACGCAGCTCACCCGATAATTTCGTCTCTCGAAAGAATCTTCAGTTTTTTCGAGTCAACAGCGTAGAAGTACATGTCGGTTCTGAAAATGTCAATGCGTTGTGAATAGCTTGCGGAATGTCGCCAAACAATTAAGCCAAAGCAACTGTGCCCGGGTGTTCGTACCTGGTCATGTCGACGCGCGCCAACCCTGATTCTGAACGATCCACGTGAGGCTCGAGCTTCTCCACACGAATCTGCCACTGCAGAATCTCACTCAGGTTTCTGACCGCCGAGATACAGAAGAATTGACAGTTGTTCAAAAGCTACCAACAAGGAGAGTCTACAAACAAACCGTCAGACCGAAACACGAATCGAGTCACTACCTGACAAGCTGGTGCTGCTGGTCTTCAAACTGCGAGGAAGGTATTTTTGCCACCAATATTGCTCGGTGGCTGTCTTCAAGGACGAAAATCTGAAGCAAAAATGTTGTGGAAATGATGTCCGAATACGAATCAGAACCATGGGTTGTCGTCTCGTTGGAATCCCAGCGCCGCTCACCTTGGCGGCGGTGGCGGCCGAGTTGCCGGCGCCCCACGCGTCCGTGACGAGCAGCTCGACGTGGAGAAGGCGACGCGGCGCGGCGCGCAGATCGACGCGCAGGCGCAGAGCGCCCGACCGCCGGTCCAGGTAGAACGAGTCCCGATCGGCGCCGCCCACCAAGTCGTACACAAGTGCGCTGTTGTTGCCCGCGTCCGCATCGTCAGCCTAGTAATGTCAGAGGAATGTGCACGTCCCTTGACTCAGACCACAGCACCGCGTTCCGCGTTCGCACTTGTTGTGAATGGATGTGTACTTGTTTTTGACGACACAACCAGTACGTTTGATGCCAAAACACTTCAGAATTCGGAAGGAGAACACGAAAGGCACAAACGCCAACTCACCCGGATGTATGCAACGAGGTCATTGTATGAGGCAGAGGCCGGGACTCCGAGGATGAGCGGGGACGACGGAAACACCGGCGCGTGGTCGTTCTCGTCTCCGACCGTCACCGTCACCGCCGCCACGTTCCCCACACCTGCCGTTCAGGGACAAGTGACAAGTTGAAACGTGCTACAAAACACTATGAAAAACCTCATCCACATTTTGTCGACCTGATTGGAACCTGGTTAAGAAGTGTGCGCCTGTGTGTGAAGCTTCTGTCAAAGCCAAGGGTGGAGGATGGGTTTCTGGCTGTGGCTGTGGCTGTGGCTGTGGCTGTGGCTGTGGCTGTGGCTGTGGCTGTGGCTGTGGCTGTGGCTGTGGCTGTGGCTGTGGCTGTGGCTGTGGCTGGGGCTGGGGCTGGGGCTGCAGGTGGGGATGGATGTGGGTGTGGCGGAAGCAAAAGCTTGTTCCACACTGCTGGTTGCACAGAGAGTGTCTGGACACACCCAAGGACCAGCCAAGCTGCCACCAAGTTTTTCCTTGACCACAAAGCACGCTGTTCGGTCAAGAATGGCGTGCCACCTCCTGGTTCTGTCTCACGTTTTTCCTGACAGAATTTACCATTGTGGGTTGCATTTTGTTGCTCACTTTTCTTTATCCTCTCCACTGGCTGTTGTGCTCTCACGCAGCCGACGATCAGCTCGTATTCAGTCGTGTTCTCTCGATCCAGTTCCTCAGTGCAGAACAGTTTGCCGGTGTCTTCTTCTATGTGGAAGAGTCCTGTGGGCAGAGAAACAGAACCATATCCGCGAATGAAGACCGACAAAAGTGCACGTGAACTCGAACAACTGAACACGGAGCAGGACGACGCACCTGCGCGCTCTCCCTCCACGATGGAGTATCTGACCTCGATCCCAGCCACCTCATCATTTGTGTCAAGGTCGATCACCAGTTGAGGCGGTTGCAAATTCTCTTGCAAAGTTACCGAGTACTCCGATTTGGAGAACTCGGGAACGGGGTCACTCGGCACAACACTGATCTCAACCTGCAAGTCACACATTCGCATTGATTCTGATGGTGTGTGGTTCATCATCAGATACTCTTACCGTGCATACACTGCCATGGACAATTTTTTCACAGAAGCGCCCAAGTGGCGACGGTCGGATTCAGAACGCACCCGAGTCGTGTCGGTGCTGGGCGGCTCCGAGGCGTCGGCCGCCATCACGGTCAGGCTGAACCTGCGACGCGACGTCTCCTCGAGCGAACGCGCCACGAGGATCCGCCCGCTGATCGCGTCAATCACAAATGTGCTGTCTTCATTTCCCCCTGGAAAAAATGGTGCATGTTGTCATGGAACGTGAAAGAAACAGATCGAAGTGCATGGAAACTTTGATTTCATCACTCCTGAAGCTTCCTCCGTTTGAACTCACCCACAATTGAATACTGGAATGAGGACCTTCCTGCACTGACCGCGACGACGACCTCTCCGACTGCTATGTTCTCTTTCGCCTCTGCCTCGTAAACTTCTTTTTCAAAGCGCGGTTTTTCGTCAGGCAGGTCGACGACATTCACCGTGAGCTCGGTGGAGGAGGTCAAGGCAGGGTCACCAAGGTCATACGCGATGACCTCGATTTTGTGGACGGGTGACATTTCGTAGTCCAGATTGCCGTGGCTGTAGAGCACTGCCGCACCTTCTGATGACGAGATATAATCGGTTGCACGTCAAACCACCAGACAAGTGCTGTGGGTGATCGTTCACTGGACAAACAGGCCAAAGGCACTTCACAAATGACAAAGCAAACAATGTGACATTTCCAAACCGTTGACGGAGAGTTTGACCTTTGTTTTGCAGATAGAAGTGCTGTAAAGCTGCACTGCTGGGCACGAGCTCGTACACGACGTGTCCGTTCACACCGGAGTCTTCATCCGACGCCAGTATGGCCAACACCTGCACAACGGAACCAGAGTTGTTTCGGTTCGGTCAACCTACGCAAGTGAAGGATCCATCGTGTTGTGTCAGCATTGGAATGCAAGAGACATTGGACGCGTTTTACCTCTGCACCAAATTGTGCGCTTTCCGCAATTTCTGCGGCGTAAGGTTCGTTTTGAAAGGCAGGTCGATGATCGTTCAGATCCTCCACCGTCACAGTGACGTTCACCTCGGCAGACCGGCTCGGAGACCCATCGTCAGACGCCTTGTCAAGGAAATATCGAACTCAGGAGTTACTCTTGGTGAACACAAGGTATCAGCTGTCAATACCATTGTGAGAGCTTGAAGGCAGCCCACCTGAATGGTGAGGTGATACCGAGGGAATCGCTCTCGATCTGCAGGCTTCAGCTGCTTCAGATTCCCAGTCTGCGCCTCAAGCAGGAACGTGTCGTCTAAAATGCAAACAGGAGTCCAGATGCATGTAAGTGAGGAAACAAGGGGAAGTGCATGTTTCTTGGAGGCCATGAAGTTGTTGGCGAGTCAGAATGTACGAGCCTCAAAAGGGTGCAAAGCATTTTTCACTCTGTACTCGTCCACGTGAAAAGGTACAAAGGTACTTTTCAAAACGCTGAGCGGTACCTTTCTGCAGGGTCAGAAAGTACCTTGGTACGTAGAGTGAAAGGTCTTGTGTACTTTTGATTCCAGGTCACTTTTGACAATCCGACAACGTACAGTATGAAACTGTATGAAAACGCACCAATGTTGCCGCTCAGTATTTCGTAGCTCACTCTAGCGTTGGCGCCATCATCGGCGTCAAACGCAACGACGTGACCCAGAGACGTCACGTCAGGCGGCGTCATGTCGTCAGTGACGTGCTCCGGTATGCTGAACTGGTAAGAGTCGTGCTCAAACACGGGAACATTGTCGTTCTCATCTCCCACGATCACAGTGACCTGAAGGCACAAAAGAAATTTCATTTCACTGCGCACCAAAAGAATAAAACACACACCAAATTGAGACACAACAAAAGAAGAAAACTGTTCTTGCTCGCCTCAAGAATCTTTCATGCATGTTCCAAAAAGCAATCCTGCATCTCTATGCATGGGGATCTGCGGAGCTTCGTCCAAACTTACAAAGGTGTGTGTTGACAGTGTTTTCCCAGGCACGAAGGCTTGAACGCTGAAAGTGTGAACAGCTGTCTGCTCTCTGTCCAAGGCTCGCGCCAGCACCACTGTACCCTGAAGTTCAAGATCAACTCCAGTTTTGGGGCAGAGGCGCTGAAACTTGAGTCCTTACACCATCACCGAAAAGTGTGTGAGTTTTCACAGCGGATGACAGAAATCAAAGTGACCGACTTCCACATCACCAACCTGCATCGGATTTGGGATCGAGAAGAAGTCTGTGTCCGCGGCATAGCGGACATGGTGCTGAGACTGCGTCGCAGCGGACACCCTTAACACCGACGATCCTGACAAAAGTTGTCACACGTGACACGAAAGATATCACAGCGTATAAATGGAAATGGTGTTTTGACACAGCGCCTTTTCTTACCGACTGCAGTTGCCTCCGACACCGAGATCTGGTAGGTTCGTTGCGAGAAGACGGGTGCGTCGGTTCCCGCCGCCTGCACGAGGACGCTGAGAGCGCTCGTGGCGCTCCTGCTCGGCTCGCCCTCGTCTCGCGCCGTCACGGTCAGCTGCGCCCGCGGAGGGTCACTATTGGGCACCACGAGGCTGTGCCGCCGCAGCGCTGCGAGGCTGATGTTCGTGTTGACCTGTGAAGGCAATCAGGTTTGAACAAACAGCAGAATTTGCACGTTTCAAACGAGTCATTGCCGCAAGCGCGTTCTCTGGAATTGACGCACCTGAATGATTCCTGTTCCCGAGTTTATCCTGAAGAAAGTGTGCACCCCGCTGTCGCTGTTCAGCGAGAACGTCACGGTTCCATTGGCTCCAGAATCAGCGTCCGTCGCTATCACGTGCGCGACAACGCTGTCCTGCGTTGCGCCGTCAATCACTCTGTAATGGATCCAGGAATGAACGTGTTGGTCTCTTACGTGTTGGGTTTTTGCAACACGAAACAGTATTCAGAAGCATTGTACTGTCTTGACAGTGCATTTGTTCAAAATTCGTCTCACCTGGAAGTGTACTCGGGCTGACTGAAGACGGGAGCGTGGTCATTCACATCCGTCACAGTGACGCTGATCGTGGCGGAGGCTGACAGCGACGGCGTCCCTGCGTCCCGTGCCACCACGACGACAGAGAAACCATCCAACGTCTCCCGGTCGAACCTACGAGCGCTGCGCATGATCCCTGTCTCCCTGTCGATCCGCAGCAAACCAGGCTCCGACCCTGACCATAGAACACCGACTGTTTTGTTGCAAATCTCTATTTTTGACCACCGGAAGGGAAAATGGAAAAATTCGTCAAAATTTTGCTTGAGCCTTTGAGTGCACGTGAAATGTTCGAACCTTGCCCAAGAATTTCGTAGTGAAGCTTCGCGTTGTGTCCTTCATCTGCGTCCGAAGCGAACACTTGTTCCGCGACGTTTCTCGGACCTTGACTAAGCACCGTGCCGGCCGGCTGGTTCTCCGAAATTTGGAACTTGTAGTGACTTTTGCTGAAGACTGGTGAGTTGTCATTCTCGTCCAGAACGGTAATTCTGACAGTTGCGAAGGCGGAGTTTTGATGTAATCCACCATCAATTGCGCTGACATTCAACACGTAATGCTGCTTCGTCTCACGATCTAGATCACCGCTTACGAAGAGGTCACCTGAAATAACACAGACGTGCAATGAAAAATAACCTCTGAAGGTGAAACTGCGAGAACGCTGTTGTTTCTTTGCGCGAAATGTGACAGTGCTCTTTATTTGACAGACTCGAGTCGAACCTGTCGTGGTGTCGATGTGGAACATGCCCTGTCCGCCACTCACAACGCTGTAGTAAACGCGCGCGTTCAGACCGGCGTCGCTGTCTGTCGCCGTGACGGCGCCGACGCGCGTGCCGCGCCGCTGCGTCTCGAGCACGCTGAAGACGTACTGCGGCTGAGTGAAGCTCGGCGCGTTGTCGTTCACATCATCCACAGTTACAGTGAGTTGCGCTGTGCTGCTCAGACCGCCAGGGCGTCCAGCCGCGTCTTGCGCCACGATCTGCAGTGAGGGCGGTCGCTGAGAATGACTCAATCCTGTCCGCAGGGTGATCCAGCGCCCCCATGTCAACTGAACATGTTGACCAAGGTGAGGTGGAAATTGTGAACGCACCTCCATCTCAAACGTAGAGCGCGTCTCCCTGTCGAGCAGCAGCGGCGCCTGCGCAGTGACGCTGATCTGCGCCGTCGTCGGGTGGATGGAGAAGAGCCGCGCCGCCGCGTCGCCCTGCAGCCGGTACACGATGTCTGCGTTGATTCCGGTGTCGGCGTCACTCGCTTCAATCCGCTGTTGCTGCAACAAACAAAACGTCCGTGTGCTGTCGACCGTGATGGGGAGAATCGTTTCGAGGCAGAGGAACGACACTTATACATGCAGTTGTTCGCGTCGCGCGGCTGTCGTAGATCTTACTGTGCTGGCCCGGTTCACGAGCTGTTGGCCATGCAACACGTTGAGCAATGCTATTCAGGTGTCATACCATTGTCAGTGAATAGTTCGCTGGTGGATGTTCAGCAATTCTTGCAGTATATGGCTCCTGTTGAAACTGTGGAAAGTTGTCGTTCATGTCCTGAACAAAAATTTCCACTTCGCACGTGCTCTGCAAACACAAGGAAACAACGATGGCACCTGTACTAAATGAGGGGTTTTTGCTGTGGGTGGGCGGCATCCACGGGGCCAAGCGTTGTATGGTGGGCATCATCCCAACATGCCAAAGGAATTCCTTCCTTGTTGAGTTCTTTATTTGTGAAAGCCTGGACTTGACACTCTTCTGGTAATGTTATGTGCTACAGTTTGAAACAATGAGGAAACTTTAAAGTCTTCGAAAAAGAAAATTTCTTGTCCATAAATTGTTGTTTTGCTGGAACTGTCGGGGCACCTGACAAGTTAAGACTTTGGAATTCAAAGGACCAGGTTTGATGGGAACAGTTCGTCAAAAGTCACCGTCTCCAGCGATCAGGCACAAATCAAATCAATGAACACGAATGAAAGAGCAAATGTCTTTGTGAGAACACCACTTCGCCTGAGTGGAGTTGTGATCATACCTCCCTGTGCGGGGTTCCGTGGTCCCTCGCGGTCACGGTGAAGCTGTACGAATCTTTCACCTCCCTGTCCACAACTCCGTCCACGAATAGTTCGCCACTTTCAGGCTGCAACGAGAACAATTGCTACCATCTGCTCTCGTTCCGTCAGTCAGACTGTCAGTCCTGGGCAAACACGGACGGTGTTTTCAACACATGAAAAACCTCTTCAGTGAGAAATTAATATTTGTGATTCAGAGAATTAACGCCAGCAGAAAATGGTGACGTCGAATCGAACACAATACATGAAACACAATCACGGACGCACCACGGGAACAGAGAACAGCGCCATCGCGCTCCTTGACGTGACGTGGTACGTGACGCGCCCGTTCTCTCCGCGGTCTGCATCACCAGCGGTGACGGCGCCGAGGAGCTGGCGACGCGCGCCGGCGGCGTCGTTCTCCGCCACGTAGAAGCGGTACGTGGGCTGCGTGAAGACCGGAGAGTGGTCGTTACTGTCCACGACGTCGATCAGCACCTGAGTCTGAAACCAACGAACAACAAGGAACTGTCAGAGGTGTTGGTGCGCCACACTGTTTGTGTGCATGATCAGGTGAGGATTTTGAAAAAGAGTGACAAACCCTGTGACATCTCACCTGAGCTGTGAACAGGCCGTCTGTAACATGCACTGTCAATTGGAACGAGCTTGCGACAGTTAAGTGCAACGATTCTCTCAGCTTGATCTCGCCTGTTTTCTCGTCGATACTGAACGTGTCTGAAAATGTCAATTGTTCATGAAACCAAGGCCTTTTTGTTCTCCGTTTTTCTGATGTTGAGCATCAAAGTGCAGCCCTACTCACTTGGTGCCTGATCTGAGAGGGAGTATTGCAGGTCGGTGTCGCCTGGTGCATCGAGGTCGGCGGCACGCACTGACACAATTATTGTGCCCGAAGGCGTCGCTTCCGAGACGTGCGCCTCGTACACGTCGCGTTCAAACCGCGGCGCGTTATCATTCACGTCGACCACGTACACCGTGACCGTGGTGGATGTGGACAGTACCGGAACTCCGTGGTCGCGCGCAACAACGGTCAGAAGGTACACTGCACTTCCATTTGATACAGTTTGAGTGAGTGATTCTCGATCCAGAGGCTTCACTACAGAGATTCTTCCCTGGAAAACAGACGGCAAGAACTATTGCCAAAGAGCAGAAGCCGCGCATCAACTCTGGGCAACGCCCAAGCGCAGAAACAAAGCACAACGTGAACCTACCAAAGTTTGATTGCCTTGTTCCACAGTGTCTATTTGAAATTCGGGGTTATCCTCTCCCAGTGTGAAGGACAGTCGGGCGTTGTCGCCGGCGTCGGTGTCCACAGCAGTGACTGATAAGACGACGCCCTCACCGTCTGCGCCCTCTGATACACGAGCTGTGTACGGCGCATCGACAAACTTGGGCGCGTTGTCATTGGCGTCAGTGATCCTCACTGTAACAGTGACTTCAGCCTGAAACAAAAGGGTTTCAAAATTTTCTTCGGTGCTGCGTGCTTGTGGCAAGATATTCTCTCTTACCCTCTCTCTTTCTCTCTCTGTCACATGTTTGCCCTGACCATCGTTTGTGTGTAAAATGTCAGCGAAGTGGTGTCCAAGTCATTCCGCCTGTCTGAGAACCTGCTTCATGTGAAACGCGAAGATGCTGACCTGGTGGTTCGCGGTGTCTGTGACTCGGACGCGCAGGTCATACGTATCGCGAGACTCTCTGTCCAGAGCAACAGTCACCGCGCAGCGCAGCTGCAGAGTTCCCGTCCTCCCGTTCACCTCGAACAGCGGGGAGGCTGAAGAATCGAAACGCTTCAAGATTCAAAGGAAGTTTGGAACATCAAAACAGCTCCGACCCCATGCAATATTTCCCAATGGTCAGACAAATGTCATAAGAGAAGCTCACCTGATGTTACTGAATAGATCAGTTGCCCTTGATCCAACCAGTCTGGATCATCGGCCATGACGCTGCCAACCTCACTGCACTGTCCAGAGTCCTGCAAACAAAGCGATAGCCTCAGCTTTCTGCTCTCTTCCTGCACGCTCGTCCATTCCTCTTGATCTTGACCATTGGACAAATATTTCGTAGAAAATATGACTTGCATTTGAATTTGACACTGACTTCGGAAATTCGAAACTCGTAGCTGGGGAGCCGGAAGGCGGGCGGGTTGTCGTTGACATCCGTCACGTGCACTTTGAGCAACGCCGGGTCCCCGGAGTGCTGCCCGTCGCTCACGCTCACCCACAGCGTGTACACGTAGCCTTCTGAAACATGTGTCTCCGCAGTTGTCAATGGTGCGCCATGCAGACGAAATAGATTTTCCAATAAAATTGATGTGGACCAGTGTGGAATAAAAACCAACAAACAAACGTTTCCAAACAGTGAAAAGGACTTCAGCTTGGAGCAGGAATCTCTCAGCTGCGTCGCAACGTGAACACACGCAAACGCACACACACACACACACACACACACACACACACACACACACACACACACGTGCGCGAGCGTGCAGAAAGGCTCACAGCCCACATTTCCAAACTGACCTGCACTCAGCGCCTCGCGGTCGAGCGGCGCGCCGACGAACACAACCGCGGAGTTGTTGCGTGTGTCAACATAGAGAGCGTTGTTTGTGTTGTCCATCAAGACAGAGTAGAACAGCTGTCACGAGAAGTACAAGCAAAAACATTTCATGACTCGTGCAGTGCCTGTGAGTCTTTGCTGACCACGTCAAACCTTGGCTCATGTTTGCATCAAAAGAAGGACCAGCGTCCCGCACCTGTGAGTCCGAGTCTGGGTCGGCGGCGGCCAGCTCGGTGACGGCGGCGCCGCGCGCTGTATCCTCCGCGACGTGCGCCGTGTACTGGCGGAACGGGAAGCGAGGCGTCTCGTCGTTTTCGTTCCACACCGACACGTAGACCTGTGGACGACATCACATGTTTCCATTGCATCATGCAGAGAAATTAGAGAGACCATCGCCCTTCTGCCTGTGAAGACGATGCGCGTGAGATTCTCCTGAATTGCATTGAAAAGGTACACAGACAACAGGACGACCTGAAAAGCAACAAGAATGCTTCGCATAAAAAGCGTGTGGTCACATAAACGTTCATTGTTCATAAATGCCTTGTGAGAAGCAAGATATTACCATTTGGAAAAATTTTTCCTAGACCCACTTTTCAGCCAAAGTGGGTCTAACCAGGGGGGGGACCCCCTTTGGGAAATCTGGCCCGAAATGATCAGTGCTGCTCTCTGACCCTGTGTCC